>Ga0070670_100003062_pt1 | contig 13830 bp, 12 predicted proteins | sample KBSS63metaG_FD_64665 | JGI IMG/M metagenome (GOLD analysis project Ga0070670, IMG submission 64665) | Switchgrass rhizosphere microbial communities from Kellogg Biological Station, Michigan, USA - KBS S6-3 metaG | ecosystem: Host-associated > Plants > Roots > Rhizosphere > Soil ... | reverse complement strand
GCTTACCATATCACCAGACCAGGTCGAGGTAGCCGTCAATGTTGAGGAGCAGCAGATCGTTCGAGAATTTGATCGAGTCGAGGTCCAGGCAAAGGACTTCAAAGGGGCGTACACGATTTCACCTCAATGGGTTAAGCTCCGGCTCGCCGGACCCAAAAGTGTCGTTGAAAAACTGGATTTGACAGCGGAGAATGTCTACTTAGATCTGCACGGTATGTCAGCGGGTGATCACAATGTTGAGTTGTCGTTCAATCTTCCGCCGGAGATAAGAATTGTCGAGCAACGACCGCAGCGGGTACGCGTGCGGATTGTCAAGCCCGCCGCCTGAGATAAGGAGTCTATCGGATGAGTCAGCCGCAATTGAAGAGTCAGATGGCCCAACGCCATCTGTTCGGAACCGACGGGGTTCGTGGGGTCGCCAACCAGGAACCAATGACCTCGGAAATGGCGCTGAAGCTCGGCCGCGCCATCGCCAGCGTGTTACATGATCCGATAGGGGATGAGGGCTCGCATCGCGTAGCCCTGCCGAAATTCGCCCGCAAAAACGGCGAAGACGACAAGCACAGATACAAAATTCTAATCGGCAAAGATACGCGTCTCTCAGGATACATGCTGGAGACAGCTTTGGCTTCGGGCATTGTGTCGATGGGCGCGGACGTGGTGCTGGTGGGACCGATGCCAACTCCCGGCGTCGCTTTCTTGACACGCAGCATGCGGGCGGATGCCGGAGTCGTCATTTCGGCATCACACAATCCCTACCAGGACAATGGCATCAAGTTTTTTTCCTGTGACGGTTTCAAGCTGCCCGACGAAGTGGAAGCTCGCATGGAGGAGATGATCTTTAACGAGACAACCGATCAGTCGCGTCCCACCGCATCAGAGATCGGCAAGGCTTTTCGTCTTCCGGACGCGGTGGGCCGCTATAACGTCTTTCTTAAAAACAGTTTTCCACGCCATTTGACCCTCGAGGGCTTGAAGATCGTTGTCGATTGCGGTCACGGCGCCGCATACAAAGTTGTTCCAGAAGTACTATCGGAGCTTGGCGCCGAGGTGTTGCCGATCGGCGTACAACCCGATGGCGAGAACATCAATCGACGCTGCGGCGCGCTCTTCCCGGAAACTGCGCGCGAGGTTTTACTCCACGAGAGAGCAGATTTCGCCGTTTCACTCGATGGCGATGCCGATCGCGCCATGTTCATTGATGAAACCGGCGATATTCTCGACGGCGATCAGGTTTTGGCGATCGCCGCGCTGGACATGCAGCAGAAGGGTATTCTGAAGGGATCTGGCGTAGTGGCCACGGTAATGAGCAATCTGGGGTTGGAGCTTGCCTTGCGCAATGCCGGATTGGAAGTCGTGCGGACCCAAGTTGGCGACCGGTACGTCGTGGAGAAAATGCTTGCGGGCAGTTACAATCTTGGCGGCGAGCAGTCCGGTCATATTTTGTTTTTGGACCATAACACGACCGGTGACGGCGCGATCACCTGTTTGCAGATGCTTGCGCTCATGGTCGAAACCCGCAAAAAACTGAGCGAGCTCAAGTGCGTAATGACCCGGTTACCGCAAATCTTGGTCAATATTCATGTCAAAGAAAAAAAAGATTTTTCAACGATGCCGAAGGTGAGCCAAAAAATCGCCGAAGTCGAGCGAACCTTGGCGGGGCGCGGGCGCGTCCTTGTACGCTATTCCGGCACCGAGCTACTGGCGCGCATTATGCTCGAAGGTGAAGACGAGAAAAAAATCTCCGCCATGGCGAACGGAATCGCCGATGAGATCCGGGCGGAGGTCGGCCGATAGATCATGATCCGACTAGGCGTCAACGTCGATCACGTGGCGACGGTGCGCCAAGCGCGCCGCGCGGAATATCCCGATCCGGTCGAAGCGGCGCTGCTTGCAGAGAAAGCCGGTGCCGACGGAATAACTGTCCACCTCCGTGAAGACCGCCGGCACATTCAGGACCGCGATGTCGAACGATTGCGTTTCAATATCAAAACTAAAATCAATCTGGAGATGGCCGTCACCCCGGCAATGGTGGCTTTTGCCGAGCGATTGCGGCCTGCTGACGCCTGCTTCGTGCCGGAGAAACGGGAAGAGCTCACCACCGAGGGTGGGCTGGACATCGTGGCGCATGAGGCCAAAGTAACAGCCGCGGTACGAACACTACAGAGTTGCGGCGTTCAAGTCAGTTTGTTCATCGATCCGGTGAAGGCACAGATCGAGTGCGCAAAAAGAACCGGCGCGCATGCAATCGAAATTCACACCGGAACTTTTTGCAATGCGAATCCCTCCGCGCGTGATCGGGAGCGTGCCGCGATTGTCAATGCAGCATCTTTAGCGGCTCGTCTTGGTCTGGAAGTGCACGCCGGCCATGGTCTCGACTATGTCAATGTTCTGCCGATCGCGCAGATTCGCTATCTTGTCGAGCTGAACATCGGCCACAGCATCGTCGCGCGCGCCGTCATCGTTGGCATCGAGCAGGCGGTGCGCGAGATGAAAGAACTGCTGAGGCGGGCGAGAACTTAAAAGGTTACAATCGTTCCACCACGCGCTCTGCTCGCTTTGTTAAACCGTTTGAACCCCCTCCTTCATCCTTTCCCGCGCGCGGGGAGGAGAAGAGCTGGGGGATTTTGAAACATGATTGTCGTTACCGCTGCACAGATGCGCGAGATGGATCGGTTGACGATCGAAAAGTATGGTGTGCCGAGCCTGACTTTGATGGAGCGCGCCGGCCAGGGAATTGCGCAAGCAATTCTTGAGCGATTTTCGCGGCATGCAAAAAAGGGCGTCTTGGTTGTCGCCGGGAAAGGCAATAACGGCGGCGATGGGTTTGTCGTGGCGCGCTTGCTCAAGAAGAAGCGAATCCCGTGCGAGGTGGCTCTGCTGGCGCGCCGAGAAGAGCTTTCACCGGATGCAACGCACAATTTCAACTCTTTTGTAAAGCTCAAAGGAAAAGTCAGCGAGATCGGCGCCGACGATTTGGGTGTGCTTGGCGAGCGGGCTCGCAAAAGCGGCCTCGTGGTCGATGCGATCCTCGGCACCGGCGTCAAAAGCGAGGTGCGAGGCCTTTATGCCGACGCGATTACATCGATCAATGCTTGCGGCGTGCCGGTAATCGCTGTCGACATTCCCTCGGGCGTTCACACCGATGCCGGCGCCCCGCTCGGCGTCGCCGTAAAGGCGGCGATGACGGTCGCACTCGGGTTTGCGAAGCGCGGCGAAGTGATTTACCCGGGGATCAACTACGTCGGGAACTTGATCGTTGCCGATATTGGAATCGCCGCTGAAGCGGTTGCAGCAGTTAATCCCGATACCGAGCTGTTGGAGCCTGAGATGGTGCACCGCTTGGTGCCGCGCCGCGCCCCTGACACGCACAAAGGGAGTTACGGCCATGTACTGGTGATTGCCGGCTCGCGCGGTAAAACCGGCGCGGCGATCCTCGCGTGCCGCGCGGCGATGCGAAGCGGCGCGGGATTGGCGACATTGGCTGCGCCGCGCTCGCTGAACAACATTTTTGCGAGCTCGTTGATCGAAGTCATGACTGAACCGCTTGGGGACAACGCCGCCGAAGAAATCGAACCGCTTAGCGACGAGGACTGGCGCCGTTTGCTCGAGCGCAAAGACGTGGTGCTATTTGGACCCGGGATCGGTGTCAGTCCAGCAACACAGAACAATCTGCGTTGGCTGCTCAGAAATTTGGCCATACCCTGGGTGATCGACGCGGATGGACTAAACAATTTGGCGCTGGAGATCGATCGCTTGAAACAGGCGAAAACTGCTCCCGTGCTCACGCCTCATCCAGGCGAAATGGCACGTCTGACCGGAAAATCGACTGCCGAGGTCAACGCAGATCGCGTGAAAATCGCGCGGAGTTTCGCATCGGAGCATCATTGCCATGTAATTCTTAAAGGAGCGCGCACGGTCGTCGCCACCCAAAGCGGAAAGGTTTTCATCAACCCCACCGGAAACCCAGGCATGGCGAGCGGCGGCATGGGCGACGCTCTCGCCGGAATTTTGGCGGCATTGCTGGGGCAGGGCCTTGCGCCGGAAGACGCTATGAAGCTAGGCGTTTATCTGCACGGCTTTGTCGGTGATCGCCTGGCGGCGAGCAAGGGAGGCATTGGTTTAATCGCCTCCGATATCATCGAAGGTTTACCCGAAGGCCTCAGGGCCATTGCGTCCGATTAATTAGGGACGCAGCATCTGCGCTCCCTCGATTCGATATCTTCATCAAAATCTAGTAGTTATATCGGGAGGTTTTGCGGTAATGACTGGCTGGGTGGTGCTTTCTACCTCTGCCCGGACAACCATGAGTTTAGGCCGAAGCTTGGCCAAACTGGTTACAGGTGGGGAAATCATTGGCCTACGCGGAGAACTGGGAACTGGAAAAACCACGTTCGTACGCGGTTTCTGCGAAGGCATCGAAGTGAGCCAAAAGGCATGGGTCCGCAGCCCGACATTCACGCTGATCAACGAGTATCAGGGACGGTTGCCGGTCTATCACATCGATCTCTACCGCATCGCTAGAGCAGAAGAGATCGCGGCGCTGAACCTGCGCGAGTATCTCTACGCCGATGGCGTAAGCCTCATCGAATGGATCGAGCGTTTGCCGGCAGATGAGTTTGACGAATATATCGAAGTCAGTCTTGCTCATAGGAGCGAAGCGAAGCGTCAGCTGACGTTTACGGCTCATGGCGAGCGCTATGAGGCAATGTTGGAGCAACTAAAAACCGAAAGAGTCAGAAAATAAAAATCAGAGCTGGAGAAGCGCGATAACGGGATGTCTTTGCTGGTGCAGAAATATGGCGGCACGTCTGTCGCTTCGATAGAGCGGATCAAACAAGTGGCTACGAGGATTGCCCGCTCAAAGCGAACAGGCAATGATTTGGTCGTGGTGGTTTCGGCGATGGCCGGGGAAACCAATCGCTTGCTCGCGCTCGCCCACGAGATATCCGAGCTTCCCGACGAACGTGAAAAGGACGTGCTGCTGGCATCAGGAGAACAAGTTTCGGTGGCCCTGCTGACGCTCGCGCTAAAGGAGCTTGGCTATCAAGCGCGTTCCTATCTCGGCCACCAAGTGCGAATTGAAACGGATAGGGCTTACGGTAAAGCGCGCATTCTGAGCATCGACTCGACCAAGATCCTACACGCGATCAGCGCGGGAGAGGTCGTTGTGGTGGCGGGATTTCAAGGCGTCGATGAAGAAGATAATATCACGACTCTGGGACGGGGCGGCTCGGATACGAGTGCGGTAGCGCTCGCGGCTTTTCTCAATGCCCAGGCTTGCGAAATTTTTACCGACGTCGAAGGCGTGTTCACCACGGATCCCGGCATTTGCCCGTCAGCAAGAAAGCTGGCGCGGATTTCCTACGATGAAATGATCGAGTTGGCAAGTACGGGTGCCAAGGTTTTGGAAATACGTTCGGTGGAGTTCGCGAAGAAGTTCGCTGTCCCAGTGCATGTGCGCTCGACGTTTTCAGACGCTGAAGGAACCTGGCTAGTGAGTGAGGAGGAGAGTATGACCGACGTGCTCGTATCCGGCGTCGCCTGCGACAAAAACGAAGCCAAAATCACCCTAGTCCGCGTGCCGGACCAGCCCGGGTTGGCGGCGCGGATTTTCGGTCCGATTGCCGATGCGCACATCGTGATCGACATGATCATACAAAATGCCAGCGAGGACGGCACCACAGACCTGACGTTTACCGTGTCCAAAGCGGATCACAAAATGGCGCTCAAAATTATGGAGAAGACTTTGCCGGAGGTGCATGCCAAAGGCATTAAAGTCGATACTGAGATTGCCAAAGTGTCGGTGGTTGGGGTCGGCATGCGCACGCATGCCGGTGTGGCGGCCAAAATGTTCCAGGTTTTGGCGGCCGAAGGGATCAACATAGAAATGATTTCGACTTCGGAAATCAAGATTTCGGTGGTGATCGATGCCAAATACTCAGAGCTCGCAGTGCGAGTGCTGCACGAGGCATTTATCGGAAAACAGGACGCTGTATGAAAGACGTTTTACTTTACGACACCACACTCAGGGATGGTTGTCAGGCGGAAGATATTTCGTTTACGCTGGAGGACAAGCTCCGCATCGCAGAGAAACTGGACGAGCTTGGCATCGACTATATTGAAGGCGGTTATCCAGGCTCCAATGAGCGGGACGCGGATTTCTTTAAACAAGTTGAAAAACTCAAATTGAGAAGCGCCAAGATTGCAGCCTTCGGCACGACGGCGAAGTTTGGTATCAAGCCATCGCAGGATAGCAACCTCAAAGCGCTTCTGAGCGCTGAAACGCCTGTGGTGACCTTGGTTGGAAAAACCTGGGACCTCCACGTCCGCGACGATTTACGGATTAGTCAAAAAGCCAACCTCGAAGTTATTGCCGACTCCATTGCTTTCATGAAGAAGCGGGTCGAGGAGGTAATCTTTGACGCCGAGCATTTTTTTGATGGTTTTCGCGCCAATCCGGATTATGCGATTGACTGCCTCAAGGCAGCTCAGGAAGGCGGCGCCGATTGGATCGTGCTGTGCGAAACCAACGGAGGGCGATTGCCGGCGGACATTCGCAATGCTTTGGCGCAGGTGAATCGGTCCATCAAAACGCCGCTGGGAATTCACTGCCACAACGACGGTGAGCTGGCGGTCGCGAACACGTTGGCCGGCGTGGAGCATGGCGTCACTCAAGTCCAGGGTACGATCAACGGCTTCGGTGAGCGCTGCGGCAATGTCAATCTGATCTCGGTGATCGGCAACTTGCAGTTAAAAATGGGGAAGAAGTGCGTCACTCCGGCGCAGCTCAAAAAACTTCGCGAGGTCTCGCAGCTTTTTTATGAGCTCGCTAACATCCAGCCGAACAAACGCCAGGCCTTCGTCGGTGATAGTGCCTTTGCGCACAAAGGGGGCCTGCACGTTTCCGGTGTGCTCAAGAATCGCGAGACCTATGAGCATATCGATCCTGAGCTGGTCGGCAACCGACAACGAGTCCTGGTTTCCGATCTGTCGGGCAGGAGCAACGTTGTCTACAAGGGCAAGGAGTATGGCATTGACTTGAAAGATGCCGGCGATTCGGTAAAGGAAATTTTGCGGCGCACCAAAGAGCTGGAAGGGCAGGGTTATGAATTTCAGGCGGCGGAGGCGTCATTCGAATTGTTGATTCAAGAGGCGCTCGGCAAAAAGAAAAAGAATTTCAATCTGGTTGGGTTTCGGGTGATTGATGAAAAACGTAACGAAGGCGAAGCACCGATTTCTGAAGCTACGATCATGGTGCAAGTGGATGGTGTGATGGAACACGCCGCGGCGATGGGCAATGGGCCCGTCAACGCGCTCGACCAGGCGCTGCGTCGCGCGCTGACAAAATTTTATCCAGCGCTCAAGCAAGTCGAGCTGTTGGATTATAAAGTCCGCGTGCTCTCTTCTGGGGAGGGCACCGGCGCCGTGGTGCGGGTATTGATCGAGTCCGGCGACGGCAAAAATCGCTGGGGCACTGTCGGCGTATCGCACAATGTCATCGAAGCGAGCTGGCAAGCCCTCGTCGACAGTATCGATTACAAGCTGTACAAGGACGCGAGACATCGGGCCAATTAAGAACCCAAGCGGCAGTCCTTAGAACACACCTTGCTAAGCGCTTTGCGTTACTCGGGGTGGCCGATCGTCCTGAGTACGGACGGGAAAATGTAGGGCAGCGTGCTGCGCGCCTGCTATTCGTCATGTGGCAAACACTTAAAGAAGATATCCAGGCAGTATTCGAGCGCGATCCGGCGGCGCGGTCGATCTGGGAAGTTGCGATTGCCTATCCGGGATTTCACGCGATTCTCATCCACCGGGTCGCGCACTGGCTCTGGCAGCGCCAACTGACGACCTTGGCACGTTTTGTGAGTCACATCGGACGATTCTTGACGGGGGTTGAAATTCATCCCGGCGCGAAAATCGGTCGGCGCTGTTTTATCGATCACGGCATGGGCGTTGTAATCGGCGAGACGAGCGAGATCGGCAATGACGTTACGATCTATCAGGGCGTGACACTCGGCGGTACGTCCACCGAGCCGATCAAGCGCCATCCGACCATTGAAGATTCGGTGACGATCTTCGGCGGCGCGGCCGTTCTCGGCCCGGTCACTGTAGGCCGCCACAGCCGGGTTGGCGCCGGCTCGGTCCTCGTCACCTCGGTACCGCCGCATTCAACTGTTGTCGGGATTCCCGGCCGGGTCGTCAGCCACGAGGCGAGACACACAGCGACAGGGAAAGCGATTATCGATCTCAATGCTGCGGATTTACCCGATGTCATCGCCAAGGCGGTAAATAGCCTCGCGGATTATGTCGAAAGGCTGGAGAAGAGGGTCGAGGAGCTCAACGCTCGCCAAGGCGGTCTGGAAGAGAAAACCGCGGAAGAAAACGAAGTATTGAATCGGGTCAAGGAGCTGCTCAAAAATACCGGTAGTTGATCCTTTGAGTAGGCGGCGCAGCCGCCGTGTCCAAGGACGCCTACTCAGGGTGAACGGGAATTACAAAGGCGCAGCATGCTGCGCCCGAAATCATGGTTAGCAGAAATAAAAAGATTGTCGTCGCCATGAGCGGCGGCGTCGATAGCTCAGTGGCGGCGAGTCTGTTCGTCGAGCAGGGCTATCGGGTCCACGGAGTGTCGCTCCGCATGTGGGACGAAAACCGCGGTCCGCGCGTCTGTTCCGATCATCGCGGCGCTGCAGAAGTCGCCGGTATGCTCGGCATTCCGCACACGCTTTTGGACCTTCGAGCGCAATTTTCCGCCACAGTCGTAAAGCCGTTTGCCCGCGACTATTTGCACGGCCGGACTCCCAACCCGTGCGTTGCCTGTAATCGAGATTTCAAGCTGGGAACACTGCTCAACTGGGCTCGCGAACAGGGAGCGGACTTTGTTGCCACCGGCCATTACGCGCGAATCACTCATCAGGACGGCTCGCATGCGGCGCTTTTTCGCGGTGCCGACGGCGCTAAGGATCAATCTTATTTTCTATTTGCATTGAGCCAAGAGCAGCTCGCGCGGGCGCTGTTTCCGCTTGGTGAAATGCACAAAAGCGAGGTGCGCGAACGGGCGCGCCGGCTAGGACTTCCGGCGGCGGAGCGTCCGGAAAGCCAGGACATTTGCTTTGGTGACTATAAAGAGCTGGTGGCTTCCTACGCCGACAAGGACGAAGTTTGCGGCGGTGATGTAATCAACCGATCGGGTACAGTGCTCGGCCGGCACCGTGGTATTCACAGCGTAACTGTTGGCCAAAGACGCGGGTTGGGAATCGCGGCGGCGGAACCGCTTTATGTGATCGACATCGACAGCAAAACCAAACAAGTAGTGGTTGGTAAAAAGGAAGAGCTTCGCTGTACGGGCCTAATCGCGAGCGGCGTCAATTGGATTGATCTCCCCGATCAAATCGAATTTGTCGCCGAAGTGCAGGTTCGCTACCGCGCTCCGGCAGTGCCCTCTGCCGTTCGACCGGGTGCGAACGGCTCTTGTGAAGTCGTTTTCCATGAAACCCTTCAGGGCGTCACGCCGGGCCAGGCGGCGGTTTTTTATCGTGGTGATCAGGTCCTCGGCGGTGGCTGGATCGAGAGCGCGCTCCGCTAGGCGCTGCGCGTCAGGGCAAATTTCAAATTTCAGATCTCAACATTTGGAATTGGCAATTTGCGATTTGAGATTCTGAGCGAAGCGAAGACATGCGGGTCGCAATTACCACATTGGGTTGCAAGATCAACCAATATGATTCCGCGGTGATACAGAGCCGCTTGGAACCTGAGCACTCGATGGTGCCCTTCGAGGCGACTGCGGAGTGCTACATTATCAATACGTGTACGGTCACGGACCGGGCGGACTGGGAAGCGCGCCAACTGGTCCGCCGTGCCAGGCGGCGAAATCCGCAGGCGAAGATTCTAGTAACCGGCTGTTACGCGCAGGTGAATCCAGACGACGTCGCTAGGGTACCCGGCGTGGATTACGTCGTTGGGCTCAATCGCTTGGACGATTTGATTCGGTTCATCGCTGCGGATCGGCCAAGTGCAGCCCAAATCGCTGTGAGCGATGTCAAACGCGAGCGCGGTGTTCCAGTCATTGGCACTCGCGCGCTGCCCGGGCACACGCGCGCATTTCTGAAAATTCAGGAAGGCTGCAATTATTCCTGTACCTACTGCATCATTCCAGCGGCCCGGGGGCTCAGCCGCAGCGTCGAGCCGCGGGAAGTGATGGAGCAGGTCAAACAATTGGCCGGAGCCGGTTACAAGGAGATTGTGCTTACAGGAATTCATCTCGGCGGCTATGGTCAGGATTTGCGACCGAAGATTGATCTCACAGAGCTCGTGGAGATGATCGGCGCGAGCGGATTGATTTCCCGGCTGCGCTTGAGTTCCCTCGACCCTCGTGAGCTGCCGGATCGGCTGATCGATCGGCTCGGTTCGTCTCAGGTGCTTTGTCCGCATCTGCATGTTTGCGCGCAAGCCGGCGTTGACGAGACTCTCACAAGAATGCGGCGCAATTACGACACCAGTTATTACCGTGATCTGCTGGCGCGTGTGCGCGAACGTTTGCCCGAAGCCGCTCTGGGAAGCGACATCATTGTCGGTTTTCCCGGCGAGAGCGAGCAGCAATTTGAATCGTCGCTGGAATATTTCGCTTCCCTGCCCCTCACTTACTTTCACGTATTTCCCTATTCGACCCGGCGCGGCACGCGGGCGGCATCGCTCGCGGATCAAGTGCCGGTTCAAGTCAAGAAAGAGCGGGCGCGCCGCATGCGCGATTTGGGGGTGCAAAAAAAGCGCGCTTTCTGCTCGAGTTTTTTAGGCCGGCGGCTCGCGGTTTTGATCGAAGAGAAAATGGATCCAAAGACGGGCACTCGGCGCGGCTTCACTCGGAATTATCTCCCGGTGAACGTTCGCACGAGCGGTGAGTTGTTCAACGAAGAGGTCATCGTTGAGCTCACCGGATTTGACTCTGGCTGGCTTACGGGGGATTGCCAGTAGGGCTCAAGGGGAACCGGCTCCTTGCGACGCCGTCGCGGTTTCTCCAGAATAGAATCAAAGTGACAAACGAGATGCGACTTAGCCGTTTGCAAAAAGCGCTGGATTACAATTTCAAAGATGGCGCGCTGCTGCTGCGCTGCCTGACCCATGTGTCCTACGAGCGTAAAAAAAGCGAAGCACACAACGAGGTTCTCGAATTCCTCGGCGACGCTGTTTTAGATTTGGCGGTGAGCGATTTGTTGATTCGCCGTAACCCCGAGAAAAGCGAAGGCGTGCTATCCAAGATGCGCGCGGCTCTGGTCAACTCTACAGTTCTTGCCGAAAAAGCGACTCAGCTCGGTTTTGGTCCGCTGCTGCGCATTGGCAAGGGCGAGGAATTGAGTGGCGGTCGTGCCAAGTCATCTATACTCGCGGGCGCTTTCGAGGCGATCCTCGGCGGCGTTTACCAGGACGGCGGCTACGAAGCGGCGCGTCGAGTGATTGAACGATTTTTCGCCGCCGACGTTACCGGGAAAACGCTGGGGCAGCACGACTATAAAACCAGGCTTCAAGAAATCAGTCAAATGATCTTTCATGCGCTGCCATCCTATCGTATCGTCTCCGAGACCGGTCCAGCTCACGAAAAATTTTTCGTCACCGAGATTGCCGTCGCTGGCAAAGTTCTTGGAACAGGTTCAGGCAAAAGCAAGAAGCAATCTCAGCAGGAAGCTGCAAAGCAAGCGCTTGATTCACTCCAAAACGGCGTTCATCCCAACGCCTCCGATTGACGTCTAATGGCCCCGATCTGAAGCACCGGCAGGAGCATCCATACCATATGGCTCGAGTTTCTACGGATGTGCTAATCGTTGGGGCTGGAGCTGCGGGCATGTATGCAGCCATCGCTGCTGCCCGGGCCGGCGTGGAGGTGCTGCTGGTGGATAAGGGCCAGATTGGCCGGGGCGGTGCAACCGTCATGGCGCAAATGACTGTGGCAGCCGCTTTGGCGGAAGAAGAGCCTGATTCGGTAGCGCTCCATCTCGACGATACACTCAAAGCTGGACGCGGTCTCTGCAACGAAGAACTCGCCGCGCTGATGTGCTCGGAGGGCCCGAAGCGCATCCGTGAAATGGAGGAATGGGGCACTCGTTGGGCGCGGGAAGGCCAGCGAATCAAACAAGTGATAGCCCCCGGGCATAGCGTCAAACGTTGCTGTTACGTCGATTTTCTCAATACCGGCCCCGCCGTCGCCGCAACCCTGAGGAGAAAAATCATAGAATTTTCGAAAGTTCGCCGGGTCAGCAATGTCGCCGTCGTCGAGATTTTAGTTTGCGACGGCCGCGTCATGGGCGCGATCGCGCTTGATCTCACAAACAATCAGCTACTCACGATTCAAGCGCGCGCGGCGGTGGTTTCAGCGGGCGGTCTCACCAAGCTGTATGCGCGCAACAGCGCTTCGGCGAACATGGGCGGCGAGGCGTACGCGTTGGCGTTGGGGGCCGGTGCCGAGCTCATCGATATGGAGTTCGTGCAATTTTTTCCCATCGGCCATCTCGCACCGCGGCTCGTCGGCATGGATCCCATCATGTGGGACCCGTTTCGCTACAAAGTCGGCGGCAAACTGCTCAATGGTCAATTCGAGGAGTTCATCGATCGGTACGGTAGCACCGACTTCGGTCAATACAATGCGACGCGCGACATCGCGGCGTATGCAATTCTGAAAGAGGTTGAAGCCGGTCGAGGCACGCCGCATGGCGGGGCTTATCTGGATTTCCGGCATATTGCCGAGAAGGATTTGCGCGCTGCGTTTGGTCCCGTAATTGATCGCCTCGTCGCCAACGGCATCGATCTCAGCCGAATGCCGGTGGAAGTCGGCCCGATGGCGCATTATCACATGGGCGGCATTCGGGTCGATGCTAATATGCGCACGCGAATCGACGGGCTATATGCCGCCGGCGAGGCGGTCGGTGGTTCCAACGGAGCGAACCGGCTGTCCGGCAACGCTATTACCGAAGCGTTCGTGTTCGGGGAACGTGCCGGTTGCGCTGCCGCCGATTATGTAAAAGCCGGGAACTCCGACTGGAATGAAAAGCTTGCGGAAGAAAGTATTGCTCGCTTGGAGTGCTTTGGTCGAACTTCCGACGACAACGGTATTGCGCCGATTGTCCTTCAGACTGAACTGCAACAACTGATGTGGGATCTGGCGGGGCCGTTTCGAACCGCGGACAAGCTGACTCGGGCACAAGCGCGTATCGCCGAGATCAGAAATGCGGAGTTGCGACGTTTACACTTTGGCCGCGAGCGTGAGTTCAATCTCGATATGCAAGACGGATTCGAGTTGCGCGCGATGATGACAGCCGCGGAGGCCGTAATCTATGCGGCGCTCGGGCGAGCCGAGAGTCGCGGTGCGCATCAGCGTGAGGATTTTCCGCTTGCCGATTATCAGCTGATCAAGAATCAAATCCTGGAGCTGAGACAGGGCGAGCTTTCGTGTCGGTGGGCGCAGCCGATGCGCCTTGATCGCAGCCAGCTCGACAAGCCGCTTGTACAATGAGCTCAGTGGCGAAGCTTCGGGTCAAGCGCGGCTCCTTCGGTGAATCGAGCCGCTACGATGATTTTGAAGTGCCCTACGAAGACGGCATGTCGGTGCTCGACGCGCTGCGCTGGATCCGGATTCATCGAGACAGCACGCTCGGCATTCGCTATAGCTGCATCAATGCCAATGCCTGCAAGACCTGCGTCGCTCTTGTCGACGGCCAAGTGGAATACATCTGCATGGTCAAGCTAAAACCGGCGCCGATCACCATCGAGCCGCTGCCGAAGCGACGTTTAATCAGAGACTTGGTCACGGATATCGTTCCAGACGACGAAAAGCTTTAG
>Ga0070670_100003059_pt1 | contig 13842 bp, 13 predicted proteins | sample KBSS63metaG_FD_64665 | JGI IMG/M metagenome (GOLD analysis project Ga0070670, IMG submission 64665) | Switchgrass rhizosphere microbial communities from Kellogg Biological Station, Michigan, USA - KBS S6-3 metaG | ecosystem: Host-associated > Plants > Roots > Rhizosphere > Soil ... | reverse complement strand
TCGGCGAAAAAGTGGTGATGCGTATTCTCGACTCGAGCAACCTGCAGATCGATCTGCAGAAGCTCGGGTTCCATCCCACCGCGCTCGCGCGTTTCCTGAACGCCATCGAGAGCCCGTACGGGATGGTGCTGGTGACCGGCCCGACCGGTTCGGGTAAGTCGACCACGCTCTACAGCGCGCTCTCGAAGATCAACAAGACGCATTCGAACATCATGACGGCGGAAGATCCTGTCGAATACAACCTTTCCGGCATCAACCAGGTGAACGTGCACGACGACATCGGACTCACGTTCTCCGCCGCGCTCAAAGCGTTCCTGCGCCAGGATCCGAACGTCATCATGGTCGGTGAAATTCGAGACCTGGACACGGCGGGCATCGCCACCAAGGCGGCCCTCACCGGTCACCTGGTGCTCTCCACGCTCCACACCAATGACGCCGCCAGCTCCATCAATCGTCTGGTCGACATGGGTATCGAGCCCTTCCTGGTGTCGAGCTCGGTTCTTCTCATCATCGCGCAGCGACTGGTGCGCCGTTTGTGCGACAAGTGCAAACAGCCGACGACCATGCACCCCGAGGTGCTCAAGGAGCTCGGCATCATGGAGAACCCCGATGAGTTGCGCCTGTTCGAGCCCAAGGGCTGTCCGGCGTGCAACGACACCGGTTACAAAGGCCGCGTCGGCCTCTACGAAGTCATGGAGATCAGCCCGACCATCAAGGAGATGATCGTGGACCGTGCGTCCAACTCGGAGATCAAGATCCATGCGGAGAAAGAGGGCATGCTGACCCTCCGCAATGATGGCATCTGGAAATTCAAGGAAGGCCGGACGTCGCTGGAAGAAGTTCTGCGCGAAACCGCGAAGCATTAGTAAGGAAACGAGGAGTTCTACGATGAGCATGATCAATCTTCGGGATCTGTTGCAGGAAATGATCGAGAAGGGAGCCTCCGACCTTCACCTGACGGCCGGGCTGCCGCCGATGATCCGTGTCGACGGCGAGATCATTCCCACCGATCGGCCTGCGCTCTCCCCCGAGCAGACGCAGGCGCTTGCATACAGCGTTCTCAACGAAGAGCAGCAGAAGCGCTTCGAGTCCACCAAGGAGCTCGACTTCTCGTTCGGTGTGAAGGGCATGAGCCGCTTTCGCGGCAACGCCTACCTGCAGCGCGGCTGCATGGGGCTGGCCATCCGCCAGATTCCATACGAAATCAAGTCGTTCCGCGAGCTGGGTGCGCCGGCCGTGGTCGAGCAGCTGGCCAAGAAGCAGCAGGGACTCATTCTGATCACGGGACCGACGGGCTCGGGCAAATCGACCACGCTGGCAAGCATCATCGACAAGATCAACAGCGAGAAGAAGCGCCACATCGTGACCATCGAGGACCCGGTCGAGTACATCCACCAGCACAAGAAGTGCATCGTGAACCAGCGCGAGGTCAAGGCCGACACCGAAACCTTCGGCGCCGCGCTCAAACACGTGCTGCGTCAGGATCCCGACGTCATTCTGATCGGTGAAATGCGCGACCACGAAACCATGGCCGCCGCGCTCACCATTGCGGAGACGGGCCACTTGACGCTCGCCACGCTGCACACCAACAGCACCTTCGAATCGATCAACCGTATCGTGGACAGCTTTCCGCCGTCGCAGCAGAACCAGGTGCGCGCACAGCTCGCCTTCGTGCTCGAGGGCGTCATGGCGCAGCAGCTGGTGCCGCGCGCGCGCGGCAAGGGACGTGTGCTGGTATCCGAAGTGATGGTGTGCACGCCCGCTATTCGCGCCGTCATCAGAGACGACAAAGTTCACCAGATCTACGGTCTGATGCAGGCCGGCCAGAAGCACGGCATGCAGACCATGAACCAGGCGCTGTTCGCCGCGGTGCTCAACAAGGACATCGCGCTGGAAGAAGCAATGCGCCGCAGTCACGACCCCAACGAGTTGTCCACCATGCTGGGACAGCCGGTGGGTTCCACGCGCTAGCGCAGGGAGGAACGATCCGACATGGCGAGTACATACCTTTGGAAGGGCCGCAGCCCGAGCGGAGAGCTGCTCTCCGGCGAGTATCAGACCGCGAGCAAGGACGAGCTGGTCTCGTACCTGCGCAAGCGCAAGATCATCATTACGTCCGTGAAGGAAAAGGGCGCGCAGGTGGCGTTCAAGATGCCGGGCAAGAACCGGGTCGGCGTCAAGGACATCAGCGTGTTCACGCGCCAGTTTGCCACCATGATCAACGCCGGACTCCCCATGGTGCAGTGCCTGGACATTCTTTCGCAGCAGACGGAGAAGGAATTCTTCAAGACATCGATCGCGAAAATCATGAGTGACGTGGAAGGCGGCTCGACCCTGGGCGAAGCCATGGGCCGTCACCCCAAGATCTTCAATTCGCTTTTCGTCAACATGGTCGAAGCCGGTGAAGCGGGCGGTATTCTGGACGTGATCCTGGTGCGTCTCGCCCAGTTCCTGGAAAAGCTCGACGCCTTGCAGCGCAAGGTGAAAGGCGCACTCACGTACCCGGCGGTGGTCGGCGTGGTGGCCACGGGTGCGACCATCTTCATGCTCATGTTCATCATCCCGACCTTCGCCAAGATGTTCACCGACTTCGGCGGCGAGCTCCCGCTGCCCACGCGCATCGTGATCGGCATCTCCGATTTCCTGCGCGGCTACTGGTGGGCGCTGGGCGCGGGCGTGGCCGGCGCGATCGTCGGCTTCAAGCGTTACTACGCCACCTCGGCGGGCCGCTACTCCTGCGACAAGCTGATGCTCAAGGTGCCGGTGTTGGGCAACGTGGTGCGCAAGGGCTCGGTGGCGCGCTTCACGCGCACGCTCGGCACACTCATCTCGAGCGGCGTTCCCATTCTGCAGGGACTCGAAATCACGGCCAAGACGGCGGGCAACATGGTGGTCGAGAAGGCCGTCATGGCCACGCGCGAGAGCATCAGCCAGGGTAACACCATTTCCGAGCCGCTCAAGGAATGCGGCGTGTTCCCGCCCATGGTGACATCGATGATCGCGGTGGGCGAACAGACCGGCGCGCTCGACGAGATGCTCGACAAGATTGCGTCTTTCTATGACAGCGAAGTGGACACCGCGGTGGAAGCACTCACCGCCATCATTGAACCGGTCATGATCGTCGTCATGGGTGTGGTCGTCGGCGGCATGCTGATCGCCATGTACCTGCCGATGTTCAAGCTCGTGACCGTGGTCGGCAACGGCTAGTCAGTGAACGGCGGCGTGGTGAATCCCAACGCCGGGGCGAAGGATCCCCGCCGCGCACTCGACCGCTTCCTCCTGTTGCGGACGATCGTCGCCTGCCTCGTGGTCGGGGCAGGCGTCACGATCGTGGCGCTGACGGAGAACACGTTCGACGCCAAGCCGCTCTACCTCCTGCTCGCGGTGAGCGCGGTGGTGGGAACGATCGCGCTGACCTTGACGCGCGCAGGAATGTCGCCACGGCGGGTTTCGTGGGGCGTGGTGGTGGCGGACATCGGATTTGCAGCGGGAATCGTCTATTACAGCGGCGGAGTGTCGGGACAGTTCACCACCGTGTTCTGTCTCACCATTGCCGCGGCGGCGTTTCTCCTGGAGATGCCCGGCGGGCTGGTGAGCGGCGTTCTGTCGTCCTTGTGCTTCATCGCCTTTCAGCTTCTCGAAGCGTGGGCCGTGATCTCGCCGCCGGGGAAGAGTGAGTTGCCGCAGCCGCACGTGGGCGGGCTCATCGATGCGTACATGCACGCGTCCATGTTTCTGCTCGTGGGCACGGTGGGCGGGTATCTGGCCGACCGGATCAAGCTCAAGGGACGTGCGCTGCAGCACGCCGAGTCGGCGCTGGAACAGCTGCGCATCGATACGAATTACATCCTGGAGAACATGTCGAGCGGTGTGCTGGTGGTGGACATCGACGGCCGCGTGCTCACCATGAACGCGGCGGCCGAGGAGATTCTCGAGCTGCGCAAGGACGATGTGCTCACCCATCACGTCGACATCGCGCTGGGGTTGCGCGCACCGGATCTGGCACTCGAGCTGGTGCAATCGCTGGCCAGCGAGCGGCCGCGGCGCCGGCACGAAATATCGGGCCATTCGCGCGCGGGCGTGTACCGGCCCATGGGCATCAGCATCTCGCCGCTCACGGACGGGGCCCAACGACGACGCGGCGTGATCGCCGTGTTCCAGGACCTGACCGAAGTGCACGAGATGCGCGAGCGCGTACGCAAGGCCGACCGTCTCGCGGCGGTGGGTGAGCTCTCGGCGGGTATCGCGCACGAATTGCGCAACCCACTGGCGTCGATCAGCGGATCGATCGAGATGCTCTACCACGAGCTGGCCCTGGACGGAGAGAACAAGCGCCTGATGGAGCTCATCATGCGCGAGTCGGACCGGCTGGACCGGATCATTTCCGACTTCCTGGAGTTTGCGAGATTGCGCACACCGCGTCGCATCCCGTCGAAGCTGGCGCGGTGTCTCGAAGATGTGGTCACCCTGGTGAAGCAGAACACGGAAAAGAGCGAGGGCGTCACCATTCGTACCGTGTTCGAGCCGTCGCTCTCCGACGTGTGGATGGACGACGAGCAGATGCGCCAGGTGTTCATGACGCTGGCGGTCAACGCGTGCGAGGCGATGGAGAACAAAGGCACGCTGGAAATCACCGCGGAACGGGCCGGCGAGCAGAAACTGCGCGTGTCCTTCAAGGACAGCGGCCCCGGCATCGACCCGGAGGGACTGGAGCGGATGTTCGAGCCGTTCTTCACCACCAAGGATGGCGGCACCGGCCTCGGGCTCGCGATGGCGAACAAGATCGTGACGGCGCACGGCGGATCCATCGAGTTCCGCAACGCCGAACGCGGGGCAGTGTTTACGATCGTTTTGCCGGTGGGATCACCGGCGCGTGAGAAGACCGAAGCCGCGGAGAGCGTCCTCGCGGCGAGTGACTAGAAACAAGAGAAGGGGCATTCCATGGCGGTAGAACGGATCCTGGTCGTCGATGATGAGAAGAGCATGTGCCAGTTCCTTTCCATCATGTTGCGGAAGGAAGGGTACGACATCACGACGGTGAGCACGGGCAAGAAAGCCGTGGAGGAAGTGGCCGCGTCCAAGTTCGACGTGGTTCTCACCGACATCAAGATGGCGGGCATGGACGGCATGGAAGTCCTGCGCGAGATCAAGCGTCTCGACCCCACCATGCCGGTGGTGATCATGACCGCGTACGCGTCGCAGAAGACCGCCATCGAGGCGGTGAACCAGGGCGCGTTCCACTACCTCATCAAGCACGCCAAGAACGACGAGATCAAGATGGTGGTGCGCAATGCGCTCGACATGAAGCGTGTGCGCACCGAGAACGTGCTGCTCAAAAAGCAGCTCAGGAAGACCAGCGATCTGCGCACCATGATCGGCAAGAGCGAGGAGATGCAGCGCATCTACCACCTGGTCGACAAGGTCGCCGACACCGAGAGCACCATTCTGGTTTATGGCGAGAGCGGCACCGGCAAGGAGCTCATCGCGCGGGCGATTCATTTCCGCTCGTCGCGTGCCAGCGGCCCGTTCGTGAGCATCAACTGCGGTGCGCTTCCGGAGAGTCTCCTCGAGAGCGAGCTCTTCGGCCACGTGAAAGGATCCTTCACGGGTGCCATTCGCGACAAGGAAGGATTGTTCAAGGTAGCGCAGGGCGGCACCTTCTTCCTGGATGAGATCGGCGAGACGTCTCCGACCATTCAGGTGAAGCTTCTGCGCGTGCTGCAGGAGCGCGAGGTGATCCCCGTCGGCGGCACCAATCCCATCAAGGTGGACGTGCGCCTGGTGGCGGCCACCAACGCGGACCTGGAGAAGGCCATCAAGCAGGAACGCTTCCGCGCCGATCTGTATTATCGCCTGAACGTGATTCCGGTCCACCTGCCGCCCTTGCGCCGCCGGCGCGACGACGTTCCGCTGCTCGTCCAGCACTTCCTGAAGAAGTACAACGACGATCTGCCGCAGGAGCGCCAGAAGGGAATCACGCGCGACGCCATGGAAATCCTGGTCAACTACGACTGGCCGGGCAACGTGCGCGAGCTGGAGAACGTGATCGAGCGTGCGACCATTCTGGAAGAAACCTCGCAGATCACGGTGGAATCGCTCCCCGAGAAGATCCGCCAGCGCGAGAGCAGCACCAACTCACTGATCACGGAGCGCGCCCAGGTGACCCTGGACGAGCTCGAGCGCGAATACCTGATCAAAGTGCTGACAGACACCAACTGGCAGAAAAAGAAAGCCAGCCAGATTCTGGGCATCAACGCGTCCACGTTGTACCGCAAGATCCAGCGTTACGGACTCGACAAGATGGACTCGAACCCGACCGAGGTGCTCGTCGACACCGAGTAGCGCCCGCCAGGGGTGCGAACGAACCCGACGGGGTGCTGGTCGGTTCCGGCCAGCACCCCGTTCTTTTGCCGCCAATTACAAAATTGGATGCATTTCGCGAAGGGGCAGGTGTGGCGGACGTCTCAGATTGCACCTGCGAATCGAACTGGGCAGCATTGTCCGCCTCGCCGCTGTGGCTCCCCGGAGCGAAGCGCGTAAACGTCGCAAGGAACAAAGAGATAGAACACGCGCACGGATTGGCACTTGGCACACGCCTTGCCATACGCAATGGCAGGATCGATAGAACGGTCCGGATGGAACAACATCTCTCTAGCGCAACAGCTAAATAGGAGGTTGCAATGCGTAACAAGGGTTTTACACTCATCGAGCTGATGATCGTGGTTGTGATCATCGGTATTCTCGCGGCTATCGCGATTCCGAACTTCATCAACATGCAGTCGCGCGCGAAGGAAGCTTCGTGCAAGTCGAACTGCCACACGACGCAGCTGGCCGCCGAGGACTTCTCGGTCCAGAATGACGGCGTGTATTCGACGGACGTTGCCGGCGACACCACGCCGGGCGGTCTGACTCTTCAGGACCTGCTCCCGAAGGGCGGCACGCTCCTGCCGAATCCGTTCACGAAGGCAGCCACCGAGCCCCAGGACGGCACGGGTCTCGCGATCGCCGGCGCGACGGGTTACCTGGGCCAGGACAGCGGCACGGGTGCCATCGACAGCTACACGATCGAGGGCTACGGCAAGGACACGACCGTCATCCTGACGTTGTCGAGCGGTCAGTAGACCATCGCATCAGCGCGAATCAACGGGGCGGGGTCCGCAAGGTCCTCGCCCCGATTCGTTTTCTGGAATGAACCCTGCAATAGCTTCCGTGTAACCGGGACTGTGACAAGAAACTAACCATGCCGATTCTCGAGCTGCATTCCATCCACAAGACCTTCCGCCGTGGCTTTTGGGGCGTGCGGACGCCGGTCTTGAAGGGCGTCGACCTCGCCATCGAGCAGAGCGAGGTGTACGGATTCCTGGGCCACAACGGCGCGGGAAAATCGACCACCATGAAGATCATTCTGGGGCTTCTGCGTCCGGACCAGGGGCATACCGTTGTCTTCGGCGAAGTGGGAAGCAGCGCCCGGACGCGCGCGCGCACCGGCTACCTCGGCGAGGAAGTCGGTCTCTATCCCAATTTGAACGCGATGGAAACGCTGCTCCTCGCGGGAGAGCTGTTCCGGCTACCCAGGAAGATTGCGCACGAGCGCGCGCAGGCCTTGATCGAGCAGGTCGGCCTGGCGCACGCGCGCGATCGCAAAACCAAACAGTATTCGAAGGGCATGCGCCAGCGCCTCGGCCTGGCGACGGCGCTCGTCAACGATCCTGAATTGCTCATTCTGGACGAGCCCTACAGCGGGCTGGATCCCATCGGACGCCGCCAGCTGCGCGAGCTCATTCTCTCGCTCAAGGCGCAGGGCAAGACCATCATGATGAGCTCGCACATCGTGCCCGATGTGGAAGCGGTGTGCGACAAGGTCGGCATTCTCTCCGACGGCGTCATTGCACGCGTGCTGGATCTCAACGCCGCACGCGCCGAGAACAACGGCGAGGTGGAAGTCGTCATCACCGGCGACGAAGCACGCCGCATGGTCGCTCGCGAGTTCGCCGAGCGCCAGCTCCACGCCAACGATTCGATTTGCATCGTGCGCTGTACCAATGACCACCGTTTGAAGGCGCTGGTCAACGATGTCTATGCGGCGAACGGCCGCATCCTCGAAGTCAAACCGCTGCGCAGCGGTCTCGAGGACGTGTTCGTCGATGTGGTGGGAACGCGCAACGGCAACGGCAAACAACACACGGCATCCAACACCCAGGTCATGCTCGAACCCGAGCTCTCGAGGCGCTGATCCATGTCCGCCATCTACACGCTCGCCCGCCACACCTTGCGCACGTATCTCCAGGAGAAGATCCTGCTGGTCGTGCTCGTGTTCGGCGCCCTGCTCATGATCTCGTCATACGTGCTCTCGCCGCTGGCGGTGGGCGCGCAACAGAAGATCGTCATCGATATCGGGCTTGCCGCGGTGTCGATATTCACCGTGGTGCTGATCGTGCTGCTCGGCGCGGGCTCGTTTCACATGGAGAAAGAACGCGGCATTCTGCGCTCGCTCTTGTCCAAGCCGATCTCGCGCGTGGACTTCATTCTCGGCAAGTATCTGGGCACCTTTGCCGTGGCGTTCATGGTCATCGTGTTGATGGCGGCGCTGCACATGGTCGTGCTCACGCTGTGCGGATCCAAAATTACGCCGCAGATGCTGTGGGCCGTGTACGTAACGATTCTGGAAGCCGGCCTGGTGACCGCGCTCCTGACGCTGTTCTCATGCTTCACGTCGCCGGTGCTCGGCTCTTTCTTTACCGTGGCATGCGTGGTGTGCGGGCATTTCAGCTCCGACCTCCTGCAGTTCGCGACCCGCTTCAGCGGCGGCGCGGCGAACGCGCTGGTGACGGCGTTCTACTACGTGCTTCCCAACCTGGGACTCCTCACGCTGCGTACCGAAGCGGTGCACGACCTCGCGGTTCCGCCGGGCATGCTGGTGGCGGTCACCACGTACGCGCTGGCGTACATCGGCGCGCTGCTCTACGTGTCGACGGTCATCTTCCGCGCACGTGAAGTGAGCTGACGCATGCTCTCGCGTGTGGCGGGAATCACGGGTATCGCCCTGGCCGGCGCGCTGGTGGGTGCCACCATCTGGGTGCAGCCCTTCACCACGCGGCCCTACCTGCACACCAATCTCTATCTGCCATCGGGGAAATTCGTCGAGCAGGCATCGCTCGGCTACCGCGAGCTGGCGTCCGACATGGTCTGGTTCCAGGCCGTGCAATATTACGGCGGCTACGCACAGAGCCAGCACGACCTCGCCTACTTCAGCGGCTTGATCGACATCACCACCGAGCTCGATCCGCACTTTGCATTTCCCTACATCTTCGGCGCGGTGGTCATGGCGCAGGATCTGGGAGATCTGGACCGCGGCATTCACCTCTTGCGACGTGGCATGCAGAACAATCCGGCCATGTACGAGCTGCCCTTCGAAATCGGTTTTCTGTACTACACGGTCGCCCACAACGACTCCGCGGCAGCGCGCTACTTCGACCTGGCCAGCCGTCTTCCGGGCGGAAAAGAGCGCGCGGGCCGCTTCGCCGCTTTTGTATACTCCAAAGCCGGCCACACCGAGACCTCGATCCGGATGTGGCAGGAAATCGCGCTCGACGAGGATGAGCAACCGTACCTGCGCGAGCTGGCCAAACACTACATTCAGAAGCTCGAGCGCGAGGCCGCGAAGAAGGGCGTGAAAGATCCGGCGGTGAAGGAGAAAGCGACGCCGGCCGGGGACAGTCACCATGACACCTAAGCTCATCTTCACGATTGCTGCCGGTGGGTTCGGACTGTTGTTCGGAAGCTTTCTGAACGTCGTCATCCATCGCATGCCGCGCAACCAGTCCATGGTGCGCGGGCGTTCGATGTGCCCGAGCTGCAATAAGACCATCGCGTGGTACGACAACATCCCGCTCTTCTCGTGGATCGTCCTGGGCGGCAAGTGTCGTTCGTGCAAATGGAAAATACCGTTTCGATATCCTCTGGTTGAGCTTCTGACGGCGCTCAGCGCGGCGGCAGCGCTCTGGGTGTACGGCACAACGTTGACCGCGTTGTGGGTCTTTGCGTTTCTCGCCATCATGATTGCAATCACCTTCATCGACTGGGAGCACCAGATCATCCCGGATCCATTGTCCATCGGCGGCACCATCCTGGGCTGGATCGGGGCGGTGGTTTGCCTCGACATCACGCTGGTGCAGTCGCTGGTGGGTTCGCTCGTGGGTGCGGGGCTGATTCTGGGTATTGCGCTCGCGTACAAAGCCGCGCGCAAGGTCGAGGGCATGGGGGGCGGCGACGTGAAGCTGATGGCGATGATCGGCGCCTTCCTCGGCTGGCAGATGGTTTTTGCCGTGTTGTTCCTGGCAGCTTTTGCCGGGAGTGTGTACGGCGTCATTCTCCTCAGACGTTCCAACGCCGACGGCAAGACCGCGGTGGCGTTCGGATCCTTCCTGGCGCCGGCGGCAATTTTGATGTACTTCGCCGGCGAGCGCGTGATGGCGCTCTATCTCGGCTCGCTCTGGATTCCAAGGTAATTGCAATCGCGTGCGCGGCAGTTTGCACGCACCTCTCTCTCACGATCCGCTCTGCGACGCCACAAGTGCACGGGCACCGCGTAATAACTCCTTCGGATAGATAAAGTTAATCCCGGAATTGACGCGCAAGGTCGGGGAACCTCGCTGGCATGAGGTTTGCGAATTGGCGCACGTCGGCAAGGTCTATTTACGGAAATTGTTGTCACTTAGCGGTACGAACCGCACACAACACTCGTCAGTAGCGGAAAGCAAGGCTGGTGCAGAGATGAAGTTGTTTGCGCGCAAGAGCAAGACGTCTGTGGGTCTGGACATCGGCTCCAGTCTCATCAAGGTCGTCGAAGTCGATCACTCGAAAGACGCTCCCGTGCTGACGAAGTACGGCATCGTGAAGCTTCCTCCCGAAGCCATCGTCGAGGGCGAGGTCATGGACCAGAGCCTGGTCGTGCAGGGAATTCAGGAAGCCATGGAGAAGGCGGGTGTTGCGGCGAAAGATGTCGTCACCGCCGTGTCCGGCCGCGCCGTCATCGTGAAGAAGGTCGTCATGGACAAGATGAACCCCGATGACGCCAAAGAAGCCATTTTCTGGGAAGCCGAGCAACACGTGCCGTTCGATATCGACGACGTGTGCCTGGACTTCCAGGTCCTGAACGACGACGTCGGCGCCAACCAGATGGAAATCCTGCTGGTTGCGGCCAAAAAAGAAATGGTCAACGCCCACGCCACACTGGTGCGCGAAGCCGGCTTGAATCCCATCGTCATCGATGTGGATTCGTTCGCCATTCAGAACGCCGTCGAAGCCAGCGGGGATCACACTGCGGGACGCGTGGTGGGGCTCATCAACATCGGCTCCGACGTGACGAACATCAACATCATCCAGAACAACATCCCGTACTTCACGCGCGACCTCTCCGTCGGCTCCAACGTCTTCACCGAAGCCGTGCAGCGCGACCTGGGCGTGACGTTCGAAGAAGCGGAGAACATGCTTTCCGGCGCCACCGGGATCGACGACGCGGAACGTTTCCGCAGCACGATCGCGGGCGCGGCCAGCGACATCTCGATGGGTATCGAGCGTTCGATTGCATTCCTCAAGACCGCGGGTGACGCCGAGCGCATTGACCACGCCGTCCTCTCCGGAGGCGGCGCGTGCGTCCCGTTCCTGCGCGACATTCTCTCCGAAAAGCACGGCATCGACTTCACCGTCAACAAAGCGGTGTCGCAGATCGAGTGCAGCGAAGGCCTGTTCGAAGGCTCCGGCGACAACGTCGAGAAAGTCGGCCCGCTGCTCACCGTGGCCCTGGGCCTCGCGCTCCGAAGGGGGGCGAAGTAGATGATCAAAATCAACCTGCTTCCGTCGGATGAACGCGCCACACGGCGCAAGATCAGCCTTCCGACCATCTCGGGCGGCGCCGTGTTGTGGGTGTCGCTGGGCGTGTTCGTTTACGCCGGCGCGGTCGCGGGCATCTGGGTGCTGCAGAGCCGCAAGATCACCGATTACGAAACCAGGATTCAGGCGCTCAAAGAAGAGTCGGCCCGCCTCGCGCCGCAGCTGGCGAAGATTCGCAAGCTCACGGCGGAGCGCGAGGAAGTCAACAAGCGCCTCGGCATCATTGCCTCGCTCGACAAGGACCGCTACCTCCACGTGCGCATGATGAATGATCTCGCCGTGCAGGTGCCGGACAACTGCTGGGTCGAAGAAGTATCGGAGACCGGCGGCTCGGGCGTGGATATCAAAGGTGTGACGTTTTCGAACTTCATCATCGCGGATTTCATGACAAGTCTCGAACGCTCCGGCCGCTTCACGGACATCGTCCTCGTGAAGGCGCAGGAAGGCGACATCGAAGATGTCAAAGTCGTGAAGTTCGAAGTCAACGCCAAACTGGTGAACTAGGCCTGCAGAGGGAAGGGCAACCATGAACCTCAGAGAACCCAAGACACAAAAAATCCTCATCGGATGCATCGCGCTCATTGCGGGCGGATATGTGTACTTCGGCACGACATTCCTGCCGTTCAACTATCCGGTCCGCAAGGCGAAGATCAAGGAGCTCTCGGCCGACTACGAGAAGCTCTCGGCCGAGGTGGAGAAGGCCCGCAAAGTGGTCGGCGATCTCGCGCGTCTCGAAGCCGAGTACGAGCGACTGCACGACCAGTGGGAATCCGCCCAGGAGCTCCTGCCCGAAGAGAAGGAAATGCCGGATCTCCTGCGCCAGGTCACCACGGCCGGCAGCCGTTCCGGCGTCGAGTTCGCGCTCTTCGAGCCCGAAGCGCCCGTCGCGCACGAGCTCTACACAGACCACCCCATCACGGTGACTGTGCGCGGCAACTACCACCAGGTGGGCTCGTTCATGGGACGGCTCTCGAATCTCGAGCGCATCGTCAATGTGACCGATCTCGCCATGGTGCAGCCGAACGAGAGCAAGCACACGAAGAAGAAGACCTCGACGAGCAAGAAGAAGCAGGATCAGAGCGCCGATCAGGTGGCGCGCTCCAGCAATACGGTGGAAGCGCACTTCACGCTGACGGCGTACACGCTGCTGGCCGGTGTGGCCGGCGAAGCGGTCAATCCCCAGGAGGCCGATGCCAGCGCCACCGACGCCACGAAGACCGCGGCGAAGGGCAACAAGGCGGACAAACCGGCGGCCAAAAAAGGAGGCAAGAATGCGGAACAGCATGCGCAGAACTAGCATCCTCGCCTCGCTCGTGTGCGCCGCCGTAGCGGCGTCCGCGCAGGCCGCCGATGCACCGGCTGACACGACCAAAGCAGCGGCGAGCGCGCCGGCTGCGACGGCGAGCGTCGAAAACGACGCGCCCGCGGCCACGACCAGCGCCAATGGCAAGGTCGTGCTGCGCGAGAATCTCTACTACTACGACGCGTTCAACCGTCGCGACCCGTTCCGGTCGCTGGTGGACGGCGCGTTCAACCGCAGCGACAAGATGGACCTCGTCAATCTGAACGCGGTCCAGCTGGTCGGCATCGTGCGCGGCGAAGTGGATCGCTTCGCGCTGCTCGAAGACGCGAGTGGATACAGCTATATCCTGCGCGTCGGCGATCGCGTGCACAACGGAACCGTGGTTTCGATCGGAGAAGATGAGCTGGTGGCCCGGGTCACCAACTTCGGTCAGACGACGACTGTCAGACTTCACCTCGTTGGACGTTAAGTTAAGGAGTGGCAACGACAATGAAAACCAAGCTCACATTCGTCACGACCCTGGTTGCGGGTCTGATTGTGATGGCGGCACTCGCCATCGGTGATGTGACGAGGCTCGACTCGATCGACCTCGCGCAGTCGCCGATTGCGACCACCTACACGATCAATCCGACCGGACAGGTCCAGTA
>Ga0070670_100003054_pt1 | contig 13849 bp, 10 predicted proteins | sample KBSS63metaG_FD_64665 | JGI IMG/M metagenome (GOLD analysis project Ga0070670, IMG submission 64665) | Switchgrass rhizosphere microbial communities from Kellogg Biological Station, Michigan, USA - KBS S6-3 metaG | ecosystem: Host-associated > Plants > Roots > Rhizosphere > Soil ... | reverse complement strand
CGCCGCGCTCGACGATGCAGTCGTCCCAGTTCGCCTTTAGTACCTCCGCGGCTACACGAGATGTCCCCGTGTGCGAATACGTGCCGAGGTTGCCGACGCCAGAGTGCAGATGCACCTTCCCGTCGGGCGTGATTCGCACGATGCCGTCGAAGCCCGCGAAGCCGGCCGGGTGGAACGCCTGTCCCAAGCCGATGCCGGTCACCTTCGTGCCGTTCTTCTGGCCGCTGAGCTTCTTCTTCTCCTCGTAGTTGAAGAGCGACGCGCCCTTCTCGCGCGCGTCGTGGAGATAGCAGCTCGTGACGGGGCCGCGGTTCTCGCCGAGCTTCGCGTCCATGCGCGGCCCATTGATCTTGCGGATCTCGTAGCGGTCTATCCCAAGCTGCTTCGCGGCCTTGTCGATCAGCGGCTCGATCGCAGCGACGGTCTGGTTGTGACCCGGCCCGCGCTGCGCCGAGCGCGGCGGCGTGTTCGTCATCACCGCGAGACCGCGGAAGCGCATCGCGGGCGGCTGGTAGAGGATCGACACGGTGTCGCCCGCCGACGGCCAATCCGGGAATCCGGTCGTCGGACCGTTCTCCTGCACGATGAAGAGATCGGCGGCCGTCACGCGGCCCGTCTTGTCGAATCCCATCTTGATGCGGCCCTGGAAGCCCGTGCGCGCATTGCCCAGGAAATACTCCTCGGCTCGGCTGATCCGCATCATCACGGGCTTGTTGATCTTCCTCGACATGTAGGCCGGCACCGACATGATCGGATACGCGGAGCCTTTCGAGCCGAAGCCGCCGCCACAGGTCTCCGCCACGTAGACGAGGTTGGCGGGGTCGATCGGCATCCACTTACCGTCGGGTTGACGCTCTTGGATCAGGCCCGCGAGCCCCGGCACCACGAAGCTCTGGCTCTGCGTCGAGCCGAACACGAAGCACTTGCCGTTCTCCCAGTACGCCATCGCGGAGCGCGGCTCCATCGAGTGGTGCGACATGCCGGCGGTGACGAACGTCTCGTCGAGCACATACGCGGCTTTGGCCAATCCTGCGTCGACGTCTCCGTACGACCATTCGACGACGGGCTCGCCGGTCGGCAGCTGGCCCTCTTGGGCGCCCGCGAACGCGGCCGCACTCCACTTCGCTTTCTTGAGCTTCGGCGGGCCGGTCAAGCGGTTGTCGACGACATTGCCGTCGAGCCGCGCATCGGGCCCGCCCGGGAACAAGCTCGCGAGCGGATCGACCGTGAACGGCAGCTCCTCGAGATCGAGCTTGATCTTGTCGATCGCGTCTTGCGCGAGCTGCTCGCTCTCGGCCGCGACCGCGAGGATCGGCTGGCCGACGTACATCGGCTCGTTGGTGAGGATCGGCTCGCTCGGCGGCGGCTGCGGTGCTACGTCGTCCGCGGTCAGGATTCCAAAGACGCCTGGCATCGCGAGCGCCTCTTTCGCGTCGATACTTCGCACCTTCGCGTGCGGCATCGGGCTGAGCATCAGGCGGCAATAGACCATGCCTTCGGCGCGGAAGTCTTCCGCGTACTTCGCCTTCCCGGTGACCTTTCCATGGATGTCGGGCGGGACGAAATTCTTACCCAACAACATGTGCTCGTCGGCCATGGTCGAACCCTCCGTTGCGCTCCGTGAGGAGCTTCGAGTCGACGCCCGCCGCGACCACGCGGCTTTGCGCCACTCCTTTGATAGACTGCGCCCGGGCGCGCGCCCCGGAACGCTGCTCGGACTCTATAGCGCCGGTGAGAACGCTACAAGACCGGGCCGTTCGAGCGGCGGGGTCGAACGAGACGGGGCGCGAGGCCAACAGTGACGTAATCGGTGCCGCGGCTCGCGCCATCAGCGCGCCGCGCGCTCGCAACTGCATCTTTAGGAGATACGCCGAATGGCTCGAAAGAAGGATCCCTGGGGCAAGCTCGTGCTGGTCGAGTTCGAGGACGGCATCGCTTGGGTGACGATGAACCGCCCCGAGAAGCGCAACGCGATGAGCCCCGCGCTCAACGAGGAGATGCGCGCCACCGTCGAGGCGCTCGCCTCCGACGAGCGCTGCAAAGTATTCGTGCTGTCGGGCGCCGGCGATTCTTTCGCGGCCGGTATGGACCTCAAGGAGTACTTCCGCGCGACCGACGGCCAATCTGACACGGTGATCTTGAACGTGCGGCGCACGGCCGAGGAATGGCAGTGGCGGCGCCTGCGCGACTACCCGAAGGCGACGATCGCGATGGTGAACGGCTGGTGCTTCGGCGGCGCGTTCACGCCCATGGTCGCGTGCGATCTCGCGATCGCGGCCAACGAGGCGACGTTCGCTCTCTCGGAGGTGAACTGGGGCATCATCCCGGCCGGAAACGTCACCAAAGCGACGGCCGAGACCATCGGCTACCGCAAGGCGCTCTACTACGCGATGACCGGGGACACGTTCGACGGCAAGCAAGCGGCCGAGATGGGCCTCGTCAATGAATCCGTGCCGCGCAAGAAGCTCGAGGCGCGCACGCGCAAGCTCGCGCAGACGCTGCTCAGCAAGAATCAAACGGTGCTGCGCGGCATCAAAATCGCGATGAAGCGCGTGCAGTACATGGACTGGGAAATGTCGGCCGACTATCTCTACGCCAAGATGGGCGAGGCGCTGAACTTCGGCGCGAGCAAGAACCGCGAGGCCGCGATGAAGGCGTTCCTCGACGACAAGAAGTTCAAGCCCGGCATCGAGCACTTCAAAGGCACGACCTGAAGCGGCACGAAATCGCGTAGCGAGCCTCCGCGCCGTAGCGAGCCTCCGCGCCAACGGATCATGCAGTCGTATTGGCGCGCACGGCGCGCAGATGCGCCGGCTAATCGCCTACTCGACGAAGCGTCGGATTCGGGGCGCGACGTTCTCCGCGTCGTCGAAGAGCAGCAGATGGCCGGCGCGCTCGACGATCTCCAAGCGCGCGTTCGGTATCCTACGCGCAAGCATCTGCGCGTTCGCTACCGGAACAAGCGGGTCGTCGTCGCCGGAGATCACGAGCGTCTCGTGCGGGATGCGAGGCAGGAACGGCCAGCTCGACCAGCCGACGCCACCAAGCAACTGCATTGCGTAGCCGTATGCAGTGGGCGGCAGCCGATGACGCGCGGTGCCGTTGCTGACCCTCAGCGCTTCGTCGCGCGCGGTGGCGCCGCCGTAGACTGCTGCAGCTGTGCGCTCGAAGTAGACGGGCGAATGGAACCGTAGCGGCGTTGCAAGCACGCTGATCGCTTCGAGTGAGCCCCAGATCGCGCCGACACCGCAATTCGTAGCCGCGAGGACGAGGCGCTTCACCCGCCCCGGGTAGTCATGCGCGAGCTGTTGCGCGACCGCGCCGCCGTACGAAAACCCGACCGTGTCGGCGCGCTCGATCCCGTGGTGGTCGAGCACGGCGCCCGCGAGCGACGCAAGCGACGCGATGGAGATCGGCAGCGGCGGGGTGCTCGAACGCCCGGTGCCGGGCGCATCGAACGTGATGACGCGGCGGTCCGGGAAGTGCGCGATGAACGGCGCCCACATGTCGGTGTTGTTACCGAGACCCGGCACCAAGAGCAGCGGCTCGCCGGTGCCCCGCTCGGTGACGCAGACTCGGTGCCCGCGCCACGCGAGATATTCGCTGGTACTCACCCGCCCCCCCTAGGTACTCAAGAACTCGACGGTCCTCTGCCACAACGCCTTCGCGGCGCGCCCCGCGACGATCCCGACGTGGCCGCCCGGCAAGCGCATCACCTGAGCATGCGGCACGATCTTGACGATCGCGTCGACTCCTTCGGGCGGCGAAATCGTGTCCTTTTCGGCGGACACCGACAAGACCGGCATCGTGACCGCAGACCAGTCTACGCGCCGGTCGCCGACCGTTGCCGTGCCGGCCATCAAAGTATTCCGGCCAGGCCCGAACTTCCGATAGAGCTCGGCGAGCAACCTGCCCGGAGCCGGCACGACGTCGTCCACCCAGGTAGCCATCGTGCGCACGTCGCGCAAACGCTCGGGCGCATCATCGAGCCGTTCCCACAAGTCGCTCACGCGGCCAACGACGCTGTTGCTGCCCGGCGCAAGCAACTCGAACCAGCTCTTGACCTCGACCGCCGGCACGAGCCGCGGCTCGTCGTAGCTTTCGCCTGCGAGCCCCATGCGGTGCGCGACCCACGAGATGCCGCCCTGCACATCGCCGTCGACGGTTGTCGTAAGCAGCACGAGACGCTTCACCGTCTCGGGGTAGAGGGCGGCGTAGAGCAGCGACAGCGTGCCGCCCAAGCAATAGCCGATGATGTCGATGCTCGACTGGCCCGCGAGCGCGGCGACGGTCCGCACGCAACGCCGCACGACGCCGTCGACGTAGTACTCGAGATCCGCGAAGCGGTCTTCGCGGCTCGGCGTTCCGAAGTCGGCGATGAATACGTCGTGTCCGGCGGCCGCGACGTGGCCCGCGAACGAGCGACCGGGCAGCAGGTCGAGGATGAAATAGCGGCTCACGGGCGCGGGCACGAACAGCACGGGCGGCCCTCGGCGTGGCTCACCCGTCTCGTCGAGCAACCGCAGCAAACGCAGCTTGTTCTCGCGATAGACGACGGTCGCGGGGGATGCGCCCGTGCCGAAATGTCCGGGCGTCGTGAGAATCTCGTGCAGTCGCTCGACCTTCGCCCGTCCGCGGCGCGACAGCGTGAGCAACGCCTCGAGCTCGCGCTCGCGGTCGGTGTCGCTCAATCTTTATCCTTTTTTGTCCTTGCGCTTCTTCGCTTTCTTTTTCTCGCGCGCCGCGCGCAGCTCGTCGAGCGACAGGCGCAGATCCGAGAGTTGGCCCTCGATCTTGTGCAGCGCGAAGAGCACCTGATCGAGCTTGTCGTCTGCCGGGGTCTGGGGTGCCGTGGCATCGGCCGAAGGTTGCGTCGGGTACGGCTTGCCGGCGAGCAAAGAGCCCCGCATCGCGTTGCCGAGGTGCACGAGAAACTCGTCGTTCTTGACGAGAGAATCGACGTAGCTCATCACGGTGCGCTGCCAGTGCTGCTGCTCGTCGAGCCAGCGCTCGAGCACCGTCGGTTCTAACTCGGGCTTGTCGTCGGCCACGGCGTACCAGCTCCGTTCGCTTGCGAGCAATTTGCCGCGCGTGCGGGTACGCGGCGCGGATATGGTAATCGGAAGGGAGCGTGGGAGGCAGGGCGGCCGCGGCCGGGGGGGGCCGCGACCGCGTGCACGAATCCGCTCAGGCGGCGGGGGTCGTCGTCGCGATGAGCTTCTCGACGAAGCTCTGCTGCTGTTTCAGCAGCTTCTGCGTGAACGAGAAGTTCGCTTCCACCAGCTCCGCCGGCGTCGGGAACGGGAATTCCACTGCGGGCGTCGCCACAGCCGACGTCACCGCTTTCACGCGCTCCGCGCCAGCCGTCACGGCCTTCAAAAAGTTGTCTTGCACCTCGCCGAGCGCGCTCAAGTACTTGTCGCCCGCTTCGGTCGCCAGTTTCACGTAGCTAGGCGTTGAGATTCCTGTGTGTTTACTTGCCATTGGGATTCCTGTGTGTGTGGGGGGGTCAACGATGCGTAGTATGCAACGCATACGCGATGCATGTCAAGCGCACCCATGAAGGAGGCGACGACAGCTGCGGCGGCTGCGGCCAGGTGTTGCGCCCGATCAGGCAACCTGCTGCGTGGAATCCGGGTGAGACGCCGAGCTCACGATGAGACCGGCAAGCGCGGCCCGCACGCGATTCGCGTGCTCGGTAATCGCCGCGCTCGTGGCGTCCGCGCTCCCGGTTCTGAGCGCGTTCGTGAGGCCCTTGTGATCGTCGAACACCTCGCGTATCGAGGGCGGCGCTCCGATCAGCACGCGGCGCATGAGCTCGGGCACGTCCAGCGAGTTGTAGATCTCGAAGAGACACGGATTGCGGAGCAGGCTCAGGAAGATTCGGTGGAACGCGTCGTCCGCACGAATGTAACGCGCGACGTGGGCCGCCGAGGCGCCGCGCACGAGAGGCGTGAACGCGCGGAGCCTTGCGACGAGCGCGTCGCGTTCTGCCTCGATCGAGAGCGCCGCACCGAGCGACTGATTGATGCCGATCTCGATCGCCGCTCGTGCGTCGAGCGCGAGCACGAGCGCGTCGACGTCGCTCGCAAAGCTTTCTTGTTCCTTGGCGGCCCCGAGAGACAGATCTTCGACGACGCCGCCGGGCCTGAGCTCGTCGCGAAGCGTCGTCTCATCTCCGGAGAGCGCGCGGCGTGCGCCAGCAGCCGATTGCTTGCTCCACGACAGAATGGCCTTGAGCGCGCCGGGCGCATCGCCGGCTGCGAGCGAATCCGTCAGGTACTCGTGGAAATAGACGACATGCTCGACTGCAGCCGGCGTGTCCTTGAGCGCGGCTGCGAGCAGCTCGCGGAGCCGAAGGCGCCCGAAGCCGACCGTGAGATGCTCGTTCTCGGCGAGACCGATGACGGCCGCGTGATACGCCTCGTTGGCATCGAGAAACGCGTTGCGGTTGAGGAACCGGCCCCCGTCGCCGAGCTGCGCGAGCATCGACCGCATACGCTCGTAGAGGTTCGCCGAAGTAGAGAGCGGCAAGCGGCCGCGCGAAAGCCGCAGCCAGATCGCGCCCGCTTCGAGCACGGCGCGCGCCTCGACGGCCGCGCGCAGCTGCGGATAAGAGACGTCGGCGATCTCTGCTTGAACGGGGATTGCCGCGGCTCGCGAGGTCGGCTGAAGCAGCCGCCGCATGATCTTGCCGCTCGTCGTCTTCGGCAGGTCATCCACGATCTCGACGACACGCGGATATTTGTACGCGGCAAGGCGCTCACGCGCGAACGCGCGAATCTCTTCTCCCGTCACCGTCTCGCCGGCTTTCAGGCTGATGACGGCTTTGATCGTCTCGCCGCGGTAAGCGTCGGGAATCCCGATCACGGCGGCCTCACGCACGGCCGGGTGTTGATAGAGCACCTCTTCGACCTCGCGCGGCCACACCTTGAAGCCGGACGCGACGATCATGTCCTTCGAGCGGTCGACGAGGTAGAACCAGCCGCGCTCGTCCATGAATCCGACGTCACCGGTCTTGAGCCCGTCCGCGCACAGGGACTTCGCGGTTTCCTCCGGCTTCTGCCAGTAGCCGGGCACAATCTGGGGCCCCGATATTACGAATTCGCCGATCTCGCCCGGCAGCGCATCGTGTCCTGCGTCGGTGACGACCTTGACGTGCGTATTGAACACGGGCACACCGACCGACATCGCACCCGTGTGGGAGTCGATCGGCGGTATCGTCCCGAACGGCGTCATGTGCGTCGGCGACGTCGCCTCCGTGAGGCCATACATCGGCTGGATACGGACGCCCGTGCGCGCGTACCAATCAGTGAGCACCGAAGGCGGCGTCGGCGCGCCGCCCGTGTAGATCTTCGTGAGCGACGAAAGGTCGTGCTTCGCCATCGCCTCGCTGTTCAAAATGGCGATGAAGGCCGTCACGGCAGATACGGTGAACGTCGCGTGGTACCGCGCGACGAGCCGGCACGCCTCCTCGACATCGAATCGATAGAACAGCACGAGCGGACTTCCGCTGAGCATCGCGAGCGTCACGTGGCCGATCAGCCCCGTCACGTGAAACAGCGGCGCAAGGCCGAGGATGCTGTCTTCCGTTCCGAGCCCGATCCAGCTTTCGTACACGGACGTCGCGAACACGACGTTGCGATGCGTGTTCATCGCGCCCTTCGGGTTGCCCGTCGTGCCGGACGTATAGACGAGGAACGCAACGTCGTCAGCGGTCAACGCGACCGGCTTCGGCTCGCGTCCTTCGTTCGCTTGCGCGAGCTCGAGAAGGTCGGGCACGGACGGATCGCGTGCCCGGATCATTCCCGACAGCACCGTCGGCCGCACAGCCGCGTCGTCGAGGAAGTCGAGCGGTGAAGTCGTGATTGCATGCTGCACGGCCGTCGCCGGAAGCGCCGCGCGGCCCACTTCCGTGAACAGATCTTCCTGGCACAACAGGACTCGGCAGCCCGATCCCGAGAGAATCTTCACGATCTCGCGCTCGCGCAGCATCGGGTTGCACGGCACGACGACGGCCCCGCATTTCCAGGCCGCGAGCACGGCGATCGGCACCTGCGGGATGTTCTGCATCCAGATGCCGATCCGGTCCCCCGGCTCCACGCCGCGCTCCTGCAGCGCGACCGCGAGCCCGTCCGAGATCCGATCGCATTCTCCGAAGCTCAGCGAGCTCTCGAAGTAGTGCACGAAGGGCGCGTCGCGATGGCGGGTCGCGGTCGCGCGGAACATGTCGAGTGCGGTTTCGCTACTCGGCGCAATCGTCGGCGGCGCTCGGGCGTAGAGCGCGAGCCAAGGCTGCTGCGAAGACGACTGCATGGCAAGGTCCTTCTTGATCGGAGGATATGGACGCGGGAGAGCTCAATCCTTCTTGACGGGCTTCCCGATCGCCTTCGCGAGCTCCTCCATGAATCGGCTCTGGTCCGCGAGCAGCTTCGACGCGAACGAATATGACGCTTCGGCAACTTCGGCAGGTGTCGGCAATACGTCGAGGGCGGGAGGCTTGGGCCAGGCTGGGGGCGGCGAGCCCTTGGCAACGCTCTCGCGCCACGCCTTCACCGCGGCCAAGAACGCGGTCTGTTGAGCGCGGAGCATCTCGCGCGCTTGATGTTGGAAATCGTCGGTCTTGTCGCTCGCCATTGCCGCACCTCCCCGGTGTCGTTCCGAGAGGCTCGAGCTCGGGCGAGCCGCGAGCCTGTCGAGAGCTTGCGCAGCGCAGCGGCCCCTGTCAACGCGCTCAGGTCTTGGCGACGAACGATTTGTAGGTGCGCAGCAGCGCGTCCTTCTGTGCCGCGTCGAGCTTAGGGTCGAGCTGGATGGCTTGCTCGACGCTCGGCGCAGCGGAGCTGTCGCCCTCATCGATGAAACCGAGCATCGTGTAGAGCTGCTTCGGCTCCAGGTTGAATGCTTGGGCGAGCGCCTTCACGACTTGCGGCGATGGACGGTAATTGCCGCGCTCGAGCTGGCTCAAGTACGAGTCCGACACGCCGGACATCCGCGCGAGGTTGCGCTGCGAGACCTGCGCGAGACGCCGCTGGGCCCGAACGAATTCGCCGAACGCGGCGAGCTGATCGTCGTCTTGTTGCATGACTTCGCCGACGCGAGCCGGCCGCGTTCCGTTAGGATCGTTCGAGGGATTATCGCGCGTCGCCCGGACGCGTCAAGCAATCGGAGTCGCCGAGCGCGCTGGCGGCCCGCTCTCCAATTCGGCAAGATCGCACTAACTTCGGCGCGAGCAAGAACCGCGAGAAAGCGATGAAGGCGTTCCTCGACGACAAGAAGTTCAGGCCGGGGCTCGAGCACTTCAAAGAGACGACCTGACGCGCGGACGAGCTGCGCGCGGGCTATGGGGGGAACATGGCCAGAGCTCGGACACGAGGCGCCTCGCGCGCCGATCGCAGCATGACCCGCTCCGCCGCGCGCGATGCTCGCGCGGTTGGCCGCGCTGTGTGCGCTGCGGCGAGCGGAGCGCTCGCCGCGCTTGCGTGCGTCGGCGTCGTGCACTCGGCCGAGAAGGCAGCCGCGCCGCCGATCACGGTCGCGCCCGCGTTTGCGCGCGACGCGCTCGTAGCACCTCCTCGGCGCGATTGGCCGACTAACGGCGGCAGCTGGCTCAACCAACGCTTCTCACCGCTCACCGCGATCGACCGCGGCAACGTGGGCTCCCTCAAAGGGATCTGGCGTGCGCGGCTCGGCGGCTCGGGCGTCGGCACGAAATACTCGGGCGAGGCGCAGCCCCTCGTGTACGACGGCACGATCTACATCGTGACAGGCGCCGACGACGTGTTCGCGCTCGGCGTCGACAGCGGCGAGATCCTCTGGTCGTACAAAGCGAACCTCGACGAGTCGAACGACGTCGTGTGCTGCGGCTGGACGAGCCGCGGCGTCGCGCTCGGCGCAGGCAAAGTGTACGTGGGCCAGCTCGACGGCAAGCTCGTCGCGCTCGATCAGAAGACGGGCAAGGTCGAGTGGTCCGTGCAAGCGGAGCGCTGGCAGGACGGACTCGTGATCACGGCCGCGCCGCTCTACTACGACGGGCTCGTGATCGTCGGCTTCGCGGGCGCCGAGTTCGCGATTCGCGGACGCGTGAAAGCGTTCGACGCGAAGACGGGCAAGCTCGTGTGGACGTTCTATACGGTGCCGGGCCCCGGGGAGCTTGGGGCAGACACGTGGCCGCCAGACAACGCTGTCTGGAAGCACGGCGGAGCGTCGGTATGGCAGACGCCGGCTGTCGACCCAGACCTCGGTCTCATCTACTTCTCCACCGGCAATCCGGGGCCCGACTACAACGGCGCGGTTCGGAAAGGCGACAACCTGTTCACCGCGTCGATCGTCGCGCTCGACGCGAAGACCGGGAAATACCGCTGGCACTTCCAGCAAGTGCATCACGACATCTGGGACTACGACGGGCCGAGCCCTGTCGTGCTCTTCGATCTGGAGTACGGCGGCGTGCTCCGCAAGGGCATCGCGGAGGCGAGCAAGACGGGCTGGGTCTACATCCTCGACCGCACGAACGGCAAACCGCTCGTCGGGATCGACGAGAAACCCGTGCCGCAGGAGCCGCGACAGGCGACCGCCGCCACCCAGCCGTACCCGCGCGGGGACGCGTTTGTGCCGCACGAAATCGAGATCCCGCCCGAGGGCGTGAAGCTCGCGAACGGCGGACGCATCTTCACGCCGTATTGGACGGAGGAAACGCTCGCGATGAAGCCGGCGATCAGCGGCGGCGTGAACTGGCCGCCGAGCTCGTACGAGCCGGCGACGGGGCGCCTCTTCGTCTGCGCTCAGGACCGCATCGGCACTTTCCGCGCCGAGGCGATCGAGCCGACGGAGCCCCCCGGCGGCAAGCGCTACGCGGCCGGAATCTTCGGCGCCTCTCCGCTCGGCAAGCTCGGCGTGTTCGCCGCAATGGACCTGCGCACCAACACGATCGCTTGGCGGCAGCATTGGCCCGAGGAGTGCTACAGCGGCTCGGTCACGACGGCCGGCGGCCTCGTGTTCGTGGGCCGCAACGACGGCCGGCTCACGGCGCTCGACACGCGCGACGGCACGAAGCTCTGGGAATTCCAAACGGGCGCCGGCATGAACTCCCCCGTCACGGTGTTCGAGCATCGCGGCAAGGAGTACGTCGCCGCGTACTCCGCCGGCAACCTGTTCGCGGGTTCCCCGAAGGGCGACAGCGTCTGGCTGTTCAGCTTGGACGGCACGCTGCCGCCCGCGCAGCCCGGCGGCGGTGCGATGCTGTTCTCGCGCGACTTCGAAGGCACCGCGAATCCCGACGCGGGCAAGACGGTGTACGACAACGCGTGCATGTTCTGCCACGGCGAGCGCGGCGAAGGCGGGCACGGTGGCGGCAAGCCGCTCGTCGACGCGCGCAGCGCCGAGCTCGTGATCCAGACCGTGAGCGAGGGGCGCAAGGACATGCCGCCGTTCGGCGCGGCGTTGACCGGGGCGCAGATTCGCGACGTCGCCGCGTACGTCGCGACACGGTTGCCGCATTGAACGCGCAGATCGTCCGCGCGATCGTCGCGCTCGTCGTCGTGTCCGCGAGCGTGCGAAGCGTTGCTGCACCGAAGCCGAGCGCGGACGCGGTGAAGCGAGCGAACGCCGCGAAGCCCGCGCTCGTCGAGCTCCCTCGCGACGGTTGGCCGACGAATGGCGGCAACTGGTACAACCAGCGGTACTCGCCGCTCACGCAAATCGATCGCAGCAACGTCGGCAAGCTCAAGGGCGTCTGGCGCGCACGGCTCGACGGCTCGGCCGTCGCGCCGCAGTTCTCGGGCGAGGCGCAGCCGCTCGTCGTCGACGGCACCGTCTACATCGCTACGGGCGCGAACGACGCGTTTGCGATCGACGTCGATAGCGGCGCGATCCGCTGGCGGTACAACGCGAATCTCGATGCCGCGAACAAGTCCGTCTGCTGCGGCTGGACCAATCGCGGCGTTGCATACGGCGACGGCAAGATCTTCATGGGCCAGCTCGACGGCAAGCTCGTTGCGCTCGACGCGAACACCGGCGCAGTCGTCTGGTCGATTCAGGCCGAGCGTTGGCAAGAAGGCTTCACGCTCACCGGCGCGCCGCTCTACTACGACGGTCTCGTGATCGAAGGCATCGCAGGGGCCGAGCTCGGTGTGCGCGGCCGCGTGAAGGCGTTCTCAGCGAAGGACGGCAAGCTCGTCTGGACTTTCTACACGATCCCCGCGCGCGGCGAGCCCGGCAACGAGACTTGGCCGCAGAACAACGAGATCTGGCAGCACGGCGGCGGCACGGTCTGGCAAACGCCGGCTCTCGATCCCGCGCTCGGACTCATCTATTTCTCGACCGGCAACCCGGGCCCCGACTTCAACGGCTCGGTGCGCAAGGGCGACAACCTCTACACGTCGTCGGTCGTCGCGGTCGAAGCGAAGACCGGCAAGTACCGCTGGCACTTCCAGGAGGTCCATCACGACCTCTGGGACTTCGACGGTCCGAATCCGGTCGTGCTGTTCGATCTCGCGATCGACGGCACAACGCGCCGCGGGCTCGCGCAGGCGAGCAAGACGGGCTGGGTCTACATTCTCGACCGCACGAACGGCAAGCCGCTCGTCGGGATCGACGAGCGCGCGGTCCCGCAGGAACCGCGTCAGGCGACGGCCGCGACGCAGCCTCACCCGCGCGGCGACGCGTTCGTCCCGCAGTCGCTCGAGATCGCACCCGAAGGCTACACCCTCACGAACGGCGGCCGGATCTTCACGCCGTACTGGACCGACTACACGGTCGGGAAACCCGGCATCCTCGGCGGCGCGAATTGGCCGCCGAGCGCGTACGACGTCGCGACGGGCTACCTCTACGTCTGCGCGCAGGACCGCGCGAGCTCGTATCGCGCGGCCGAGATCGACGACACGCGGCCGCCGCCGGGCGAGATGTACATCGGCGGCAACTTCGGCGCGCAGACGCTGCCGGCGCTCGGCACGCTCACGGCGCTCGACATGCGCACGAACAAGATCGTCTGGCAGCAGCAGTGGGCGGATCAGTGCTACAGCGGCGTGACGGTCACTGCCGGAGGTCTCGCGTTCGTCGGGCGCAACGACGGGCGGCTCACGGCTCTCGACGTGCGCGACGGCAAGAAGCTCTGGGAATTTCAAACGGGCGCAGGTCTCAACGCACCGGTGAGCGTGTTCGAGCGCAACGGCAAGCAGTATGTCGTCGCGTACTCGGCGGGCAACGCGTTCGCGGGCTCGGTCAAAGGCGACAACGTGTGGCTGTTCGCGCTCGACGGCACGCTCGGCTCCGTCCCTCCAGGATCGACAACCGGCACGTCCGCGCCGTAAGACGCTTTCTACTTCCGCACGGCGACCATCATCGTGACGCGCGGGAGGCCGGTGTCGCCCGCGTAGAGGTTGCCCTGGCCGTCCATCGTCATGTAGGTGGACTCGTAGAACTGACCGTCGCCGTCGCCAGGCCCGTTGCCGATCGCGCCGAGCACGTTACCGTCCCAGTCGATCTTGAAGATCTGGCCGTCCTGACCGGTCGCGAGCCAGAGCTGCTTGTGCGGATCGACGTAGAGCGCGCACGTGAGATTGCGCATCTGGATTGTCCGCACGAACTTGCCATGCGCGTCGTACACGACGAGCCGGTATTCCTCTCGATCGCCGATGTATACGTTGCCGTTGTCCGGATTCACGGCGATGCCGTGCACCATGCTGAAGTGGCCCTGCCCTGCATGATTGCCAAACCATTGATCGATGAACTTGCCGTTCTTGTCGAGATGCAGGACTCGAGCGGCGCCGATGCTGTTCGTCGCGGACTTGTCGACGTCGTTGGGGCTCTCGTTCGCATGGCCCTCGCCGATGTAGACGTCGCCGTTCGGCGC
>Ga0070670_100003048_pt1 | contig 13863 bp, 10 predicted proteins | sample KBSS63metaG_FD_64665 | JGI IMG/M metagenome (GOLD analysis project Ga0070670, IMG submission 64665) | Switchgrass rhizosphere microbial communities from Kellogg Biological Station, Michigan, USA - KBS S6-3 metaG | ecosystem: Host-associated > Plants > Roots > Rhizosphere > Soil ... | reverse complement strand
TCATCAGCACGGTCATGCTGAGCTCGTGTCTTGGCAGCATCGTCATGGCGCTCAGACCCGCTCGACGATGACGGCGATGCCTTGGCCGACGCCGATGCACATGGTGCACAGCGCATAGCGCCCACGAACGCGGTGCAGTTGTCGAACTGCCGTCGCGACGAGCCGGGCGCCGCTCGCACCGAGCGGATGGCCAAGGGCGATCGCACCGCCGTTCGGATTCACGCGCGGATCATCGTCGGCGAGGCCGAGGTCGCGCAGCACCGCCAGGCCCTGCGCGGCAAAGGCTTCGTTGAGTTCGATCACGTCGAGTTGCTCGAGTGTCAGTCCAGCCAGCATGAGCACCTTGCGCGTCGCCGGTGCCGGGCCCATGCCCATGATGCGGGGCGGCACACCGGCGGTCGCCATCGCGACGACGCGCGCTTGCGGCGTGAGGCCGTGTTTTGCTGCGCTACTCTCGTCGGCAAGCAGCAGCGCACAGGCACCGTCGTTGACGCCCGAGGCGTTGCCCGCCGTCACGCTGCCGTCCGGTCGCACCACGCCCTTGAGCTTGGCCAGAGCCTCGAGGGTGGTTTCGCGAGGGTGCTCGTCTTTCGCGACGACGATCGGATCACCCTTCTTCTGCGCGACCCTGACCGGCACGATCTCGGCGTCGAAGATCCCACCCTGCTGCGCCGCCAACGCCTTGCGCTGCGACGCCAGCGCCATCCGGTCTTGCGCCTCGCGCTCGATCTTGAACTCCGTTGCGACGTTCTCGGCAGTCTCCGGCATCGAGTCGACACCGAAGCGCTCCTTCATCAGCTTGTTGACGAAGCGCCAGCCGATCGTGGTGTCCTCGACACGGTTGCTGCGCGAGAACGCGCTTTCGGCCTTCGGCATCACGAACGGCGCTCGCGACATGCTCTCGACGCCGCCGGCGATCATCAGGTCGGCATCGCCCGACCGGATCGCTCGCGCCGCGCTGCCGAGCGCATCGAGTCCCGATCCGCAGAGCCGATTCACCGTCGAGCCCGGCACTTCGACGGGAAGTCCCGCCAGCAGCGCCGACATCCGCGCGACGTTCCGGTTGTCTTCACCAGCCTGGTTGGCACAGCCGTAGATGACGTCGGCCACGGAATGCCAGTCGAGCCTGGGGTGGCGCGCCATCAGCGCGGCGAGCGGCACGGCGCCCAGGTCGTCGGCGCGGACCGACGACAGTGCGCCGCCGTAGCGGCCGAAGGGGGTGCGAACGGCATCGCAGATGAAAGCGTGGCGGGTCATGGCAGCTCCTTGCTCTGGTCCAGCGTCCACAGCCTGTCCAGCAGTGCACGCGCGGCGGCCGCCCCGATCACCGGGGAAGCCAGTTCGATCAGCTTGTCGCCGAGCTCGGCGTCCGACAGCGGCAGCTCCGGGTCGCCCTTGCGGTCGGGCTGGAAGTGGGTGAAGCGGCGGCCGTCGCGCAGGACGATCTCCACGCGCGCCGCGCGGTGTTCGGGAAAGCCGGCGTCGATCTCCGGGTCGAGCGCCTTCGTCATGCGTTTCATGAGCGCCCGGGTCGCCGGATCGTTCAGGCGCTCGGGACCGAATGCGGACAGCCGCACGCTGCCATGCACCAGCGCCGAAGCGACCATGTAGTTCAGGCTGAAACGGGCCTGGTCGGCGCTCTGCGGATCCTCGTGCGGGGCGATGTCCAGCGTCGCCTGGTACACGCCCAGGCGGACGCGATCAATGTCCTGATGCGTGAAGCCGTGTCGCTGCCGAAGCTCGAGCGCGCCATCGATGGCAGGGAAGTTGTGCCCGCAGCCGACATGGTTCTTGAAGGTCAGGCGGGTGACGTGGAAGTTCTGGCCGAGCGTCGCGCCGACCTCCGACCAGTCGGGCCCGGTGCTCATCGCCCTCCCCAGCCCGCCCTCGCCTTCAAGGATGTCCAATGAACTGCGCACGCCGCGCGCAGCGAGTTGCGCTGCCAGCAAGCCCGCCTCCGCGGCGCGACCCGCATGCAGCGGCTTAGCCATCGCCTCCGACCGGAACGCCTGCTGAAGGCCCGCGGAGAAGGTGCCGGCGAGCGCGATCGCATGGGCGAACGCCGCCTCGTCGAGACCGAGCAGTGCACCGGCGGCGACGGCGGCGCCGAAGGTGCCGATCGTGCCGGTGTTGTGCCAGTACTGGTAGTGCGCGCGACCCATCGCGACGCCGATGCGCGTCGACACCTCGTAGCCGAGCACCACGCCACGGAGGAAGGCCGACCCGTCCGCGCCGACCGACAGCGCGGCAGCGAGCGCAGCCGCGATGGTCGCCGCACCCGGATGGACCATCGCATCGCGAAAGCTGTCGTCGATCTCGGCCGCATGCGCGGCGGTGCCCTGGATCAGCGCTGCGGCGCGAGGCGTCGCCGCGCGTCCTTGCACGAGCCGCGCACTGCCCCGGTCCAGATCGTCGGCCAGCACCGCCTCCAAGGCACGCACCGCCGGGGCATCGAGCCCGGGATAGAGCGCTGCATGCCAGTCGATGACGGCGCGCTTCGCGTGGTGCATCACCTCGGCGGACAAAGGCTCATCGCAAGAGCGTGCGGCATATCGAGCGAAGACTTCGGTGGCGAACATCGGTCGCTCCTTCAGTCGGCAAGCAGATGGCGCACGTCGCCGCGCACGGATCTGGGCCCGGAGATCTGCGCGAGCCACTCGAGGTCAGCACTCAGTGCCGCGTCGCCGCGCTCGCGGGCCCAGAACACCGGTCCGCCTTCCCATCGGGGGAAGCCAAAGCCGTTGACCAGCGCGACGTCCACGTCGGTGGCCCGCTCGGCAACGCCTTCGGCGAGCAGCAGCGCGGCTTCATTGACCAGCGCCAGCACGACGCGACGGGAGATCTCCGCGTCATCGATGCGGCGCGCCACGACGCCCTTGTCGGCGCGAGCCTGCTCGATCAGTGCGTGCACCGCCGGATCGACCTGCGGCTTGCCAGCGTCACCGTACCGGTAGTAGCCGGCGCCGGTCTTGCGGCCGAGGCGACCGGCTTCGCAAAGCCGATCGGCAATCTGCACATAGCGGGCGGAAGGGTCGCGCGTGGCCGCTTGCGCCTGACGCATGCGCCAAGCGATGTCCAGGCCGGACAGGTCGGCCACTGCGAAGGGGCCCATCGCCAAGCCGAACCGCTCCAGCGCCCCATCGACCTGTTCCGGCCAGGCACCCTCCTCGACCATGAACTCGCACTGCCTGCGGTACGCGGCGTAGAGCCGGTTGCCGACAAAGCCGAACGCGTTGCCGGTCAGCAGCGGCAGCTTCTTCAGCTTCCTGCCGAGGGCCAGGCCGGTCGCCACCGCATCGGGTGCGCTCGCTCGCCCCCGAACGACCTCCATCAGCCGCATCACGTTCGCCGGACTGAAGAAGTGCAGCCCGATCACGTCCTGCGGCCGCGAGGTGGCGTCGGCGATCGCATCGAGGTCGAGGTAGGAGGTGTTGCTCGCGAGAACGGCGCCCGGCTTCGCCACCGCGTCGATGCGCTGGAAGACCTGCCGCTTGACCCCGATCTCCTCGAACACCGCCTCGATCACGAGGTCGGCCGTCGCGAGCTCGTTCCAGTCGAGGCTGCTGCGCAGGCGCGATTCGCATGCTTCGGCGATGTTCGCCTTCATCTTGCCGGCGCGTACGCGGCCGGCGTAGTGGTCACCGATGCGTGCCGTTCCGCGCTCGAGCGCGGCGCTGTCCTGTTCGAGCAGCAGCACCTTGAGGCCGGCGTCGAGCACCGCGATCGCCATGCCCGAACCCATCGTGCCGGCGCCGATGACGGCGACACGCTGCAAAGTTCGCGGCGCCACGGCGTCGAGGGACGGGTGCTTGGCACTGTCGCGCTCGGCGAAGAACTGATGCCGCAGTGCCGCAGCTTCGCGGGAGACGCGCAAGCGCTGGAACACCGAGCGCTCATTGGCTAGCGCGTCGTCGATTGCCAGCGTCGACGAAGCCTTGACCGCATCGATCGCGGCCTGGACCGCCGGCCGCTTCTTGCCTGCCTTCGACGCAGCGGCGGCAGCGACGGATACCGCAGCCTCGTCGGTGGGAGGCACCGGAAGGTCGCGCAGGCGCTGCTTTCGGCCGACGAGTCGGCGCGCATGGGCCACCGCCGCGGCCCGCAGGTCACCGTCCGCTTGCACGTCGATCAGCCCCGTGGCCAGTGCCGCAGCGCTCGCGACCCGTTCGCCGCTGCAGACCATCTGGATCGCGCGCGGCACGCCGACGATACGCGGCAGCCGCTGTGTGCCGCCGGCACCTGGGATGATGCCGAGCGTCACTTCGGGCAGGCCGACCACGGTGCCGGGCGCCGCGACGCGGGCATCGCAGCCAAGCGCCAGCTCGAAGCCGCCGCCGAGTGCCGCGCCGTGCAGCGCGGCGACGAACGGCTTGGTGCACGCTTCGATCGCCGCGATGACCGCCGGCAGTTGCGGCTCGGCCAGCGGCTGACCGAACTCGCGGATGTCGGAGCCGGCGATGAAGGTCGTGCCGGCGCCGATCAGCACGGCAGCGACGATGGCGTCGTCGCAACGCACCATTTCAACGGCTTCGAGCAGGCCGCGCCGGACTTCCGTCGAGCCGGCGTTGATGGGCGGGTTGTCGATGACGATGACGGCGACATCGCCGTCGCGTTCCATGTGGACACGAGCAGACATGGCAGGGCCCTCAGGTCAGCACGACGACGCCGTCGGCCGCGCGCACGCCCTGACCGTCGGGCAACACGAACACCGGATTCGCCTCCGCCTCGACCAGCCGATCGCCGAGCTGGGCGGTCATGTCGGAGAACGCGACGATCGCGTCGACCAGCGCTTCGACATCGGCCTTGGGCCGGCCGCGAAAGCCATTGAGCAGCGGCCAGGTCTTCAGCTCCTGCGCCATATCGCGCGCGTCGGCGCGGCTGAGGCCACCCTCCGGTGGCAGCAGACGCATCGTCGTGTCCTTGAACAGTTCCGCGGTGACGCCGCCCATGCCGAGCAGGATCGCCGTGCCGAGCACATCGCGATGCATACCGAGAATCAGCTCCGTGCCGCCGCAGACCATCTCCTGCACGAGGAAGCGCTGCGGCCGCACACCGGCCCGTGCTTCCACATCGGCCGCCATCGCGGTCAGGCGTTGGCCCACCGTTTCGGGCGTCAGGCCGATCGCGACGCCGCCGACCTCGGTCTTGTGCGTGATCTCGGACGAGAGAATCTTCAGAACGACGCGGCCACCGAGCTCGCGCGCCGCCGCTTCTGCCTCCATCGGCGACGTGACGATGCGCTCGGGCGCGCACGGCACGTCGAAGCGGGAGAACAGCTGCTTGGCCTGCGCCTCGTCGAGCGAGCCCGACGGAAAGTCGTCGACATCGACCTTGGCCGATGCCCGACCGGCCTCGGCGGGCGCCGAGAAGCGCCCCACCTTCAGCATCGCGCCCAGCGCCGCGGTGCAGCTTTCGGCCGCCGCGAATGCCGGCACACCCGCCTGCGTCAGCAGCGCGCCGACTTCGGGCGCATGCGGGCTGACGTAGGCGATCACCGGCTTGTCGGAGTGCGGCAGGCAGGCCCGGATCGGATCGACCAGCAGCGTCGGATTGGCCAGGCTCGACGAGCCGACGATGATCGTCAGCGCGTCGTAGCTGTCGCTCTTCAACAGCACGTCGATCGCTCCGCGCAGCAGTTCGGGCTTCAGTCCTGCCAGCGTCACGTCGATCGGGTTGCGGTCGAGCACCGCGTGGTCGCCGGTCTGCAGCGCGCGCAGCGCCTCCGCGGTTGCCGCATCGGGCGCGGGCGTGTCGAAACCGGCCATGCCGAGATCGTCGGACACGAGCGTCCCGGCGCCACCGGTGGAGGTGAGGATCGCAACGCGGTTTCCGCGCAGCCTGCGCCCGGTGGACAGCGCGGCGGGAATGTCGATCAGGTCGGCGAACGTCTGCGCGCGGATCACACCGACCTGCTTGAACAGCGCGTCGTACATCCGGTCGGCACCGGCCAGCGCGCCGGTGTGCGACACCGCGGCCTTCGCGCCGGCCTCGGAGCGGCCGATCTTGAACGCGACGACGGGCTTGCCGTTGCGCGCTGCCTTCAGCGCCGCGGCACGGAACTTCGCGGGGTTGCGCACCGTTTCGATGTAGAGCGCGATGACCTTCGTCGCGTCGTCGTCGGCGAGGTGGTCGATGAAGTCGGCGAGCTCGAGATCGACTTCATTGCTCGTTGAAATGAGCTTCGACAGTCCGATGCCGCGCGGGGCGGCGCGCGACAGAAGCGCACCCAGAATGCCGCCGCTCTGGGAGACGACGCCGATACCACCGACCGGAAAGTGCTCCATCTCGAGCGCGCCGGTCGCCGACAGCACGATGTTGTCGGTCAGGTTGACGAGGCCGATCGTGTTGGGACCGAGGATGCGCATCGAACCGGCCGCCTCGATGAGCTGCTTCTGGCGCTGCGCACCGACCTCACCGGTCTCGGTGTAGCCGCTGGCGAGGACAATCGCTGCAGCAGTTCCACGCTGGGCCAGCTCCCGCACGGCCAGATGCGCTCGCTCGGCGCCGAGCAGCACGATGCCGACGTCAGGGGCTTCGGGCAGCGACGCCACGTCCCGGTAGCAGGCGAGGTTGCCGATGTGCTCGACCTTCGGGTTGATCGGATAGATCGCGCCGGTGTAGCCGTGCTTGACGAGGTACGACACCGGTCGACCGGCAGTCTTCGTCGCGTCGGCGGAGGCGCCGATCACGGCGACACTGCGCGGCTTGAGAAGTCGGGAGATGGAGTCCATGACGGTCATTCCTTGTTGCTGATCGATGCCGACGCAGGGGAAGTCGAGGTCTTCGCCAGGAAGGCCATCACCGACTCGCGGTGCTCGGTGCTCGTGTAGCAGATGCCCTGGGCCTGACTGCCTTGTGCGAAGACGTCGTGGGCGGAGAGCTCGAAACTCTGGTTGAGGATCGTCTTGGTCAACGCCAGCGCGGTCGCGGAGGCCTTGCCGAGCTCGGCGGCCCATGCCTGCGCGTCAGCGACCAGGGTCGCGGCTGGAGTCTTGCGGTCGACGATGCCCAGGCGAAGGGCCTCGTCAACGTCGACCTTGCGACCCGTGAAGATCAGCTCCTTGGCCTTGGACAAGCCGACGCGCCGCGGCAGGAAGTACATGCCGCCGCCGTCCGGGATGATCCCCCGGTTGATATACGACCAGGTGAAACTGGCGTACTCGCTTGCGATGATGAAGTCGCAGGCCAGCGCGGTGTCGGCACCGAGCCCCGACGCGGCGCCGTTGACGGCCGCGATGACCGGCTTGGGCATCGTGTGCAGCAGCGATTGCGTGTGGTGGACGCGCTGTTGACGGTGCCAGCCGTTGAAGCCAACTTCGCCGGCCGGCGCGTTCATGCGCTTCTCCATTCCCGAGATGTCCCCGCCGGCACAGAAGCCCTTGCCGGCGCCGGTCAGCACCAACGCCTTGATGCGCTTGTCGGCCGCGACCTGCTCGAGCGCACCGATAAATTCTGTGCGCATCGCGTCGCTCATTGCATTGCGCTTGTCCGGGCGGTTGAGGGTGATCGTTGCGATCTGAGCCTCGACCGTGAGGTCGATCAACTTGAACTGCATGCTTGTCTCCTATTCGGTGGGTGGCGGGGAGCTCAGTCAGGCTTGATGTTGTTTTCCTTGATGATCTTTCGCCAACGGGCTTCCTCGGCCTTCACGTAGCGATCGAATTCCGCGGGGTCGGTCGCCGTCACGACGAGGCCTTCCTGCTCGACCTTCTTCGCGAAATCAGGGTTCTTGGCCGCCTTCTTCGCCGCGGCGTTCAGCTTGTTGATCACGTCGGCGGGTGTGCCGGCGGGCGCATAAAGGCCGTACCAGCTCTCGACGGCGTAGCCAGGTACGGTGTCGGCGATGGCGGGCACGCCCTTGTGCGACGGCGACGCCTGCGGCGTTGTCACGCCGATCGCGCGCAGCTTGCCGCTGTCGACAAAGCTGGCAACCGCGGCGGCGGTGCCGAAGATCATGTCCACCTGGCCGCCAAGCAGGTCGGTGATGGCCGGCCCCGCGCCGCGATACGGCACGTGCGTCATCTGGACTTTGGCGAGGTTGTTGAACATTTCGCCGGCCAGATGCGCCGAGGTACCGTTGCCCTGCGATGCGTAGGTCAGCTTGCCGGGCTTCGCGCGCGCGGCCTCGAGCACGTCCTTGACGGTCTTGAACGGGCTATCGGCTCTAACGACCAGGACGTTCGGACCCTTGCCGATCAGCGTGATCGGCGTGAACGCCTTGTCGTTGGCGTACGGCAGCTTCGGCTGCAGGCTCGGGTTGATTGCGTGGGCGAACGTCGCGATGACGATGTTGTAGCCGTCGGGCGCGCTTTTGGCGACCGCGTCGGTGCCGATGATCGTGCCGGCCCCGGGCTTGTTGTCGATGATGATCTGCTGGCCGAGCTCGGTCGACATGCCGGCGCCGAGCGTGCGTGCGATCAGATCGGTACCGCCGCCTGCCGCGAAGGGAACCACGAGGCGGATCGGCTTGTCGGGATAGGCCGCGAAGCACTGGGTCGCGACCAGCATCAGCGCCGCGCCGAAGAGGTGGGCTTGCAGCCTGAGTGCTCTTTGAAATGAAATCACGCTTGTCTCCTGGACTGATGAAGGAATGGCCGGCGAGTTCTGAACACCGTGAGTTCGTTGCGTCAGCGCCGATACGAAGAGTAGGCAGTGGGGCTCGATACGTCACTGTATGATTTCCAACAAGTGGAAATCGCCGGCACGCCTACCGCCACGATGGCGTCGTCGCACCGAGGCTGACCATGAGCACAGATTCGAAGAGTCGCTTTGCTGACAAGCCAGGCAGCTCACCCGCCAATCGATCGCTGGAGAGGGGGGTGGAAATTCTTCGTGCGTTTCGGCCCGGCTCGGCTTTGCTGGGCAACGGCGATCTCGCCGAGCGCACCGGCCTGTCGAGGGCCACCGTCAGTCGCTTGACCCAGACCCTTGTCGGCGTGGGCATGTTGCAGCAAGAGCCATTGCGCAAGGGCTATCGACTGGCACCTGCTGTGCTCAGCCTGGCTCACTCCATGCGATCGGGGTCGATGCTGCTGCAGGTCGCCGCCCCGTTGATGAGAGCTCTGGCGGAAAGCAAGCGAATCAACGTCGGCCTCGCCGCTCCCGACGGGGACGAGATGGTCTATCTCGAATCCATCCGGTACAGCCGCCGTGTGGCGTTCCGAAACGTCGTGTCAGGTCAGCGCGTGCCGATGGAACTGACATCGCTGGGAAGGGCCTACGTCTCAGCGGCATCCGAGCCGAAGCGCAGGGCACTTCTCGCGTTGTTCAAGAAGCGGCGGGGCGCGCAGTGGCCGGCGCTCTCGCGCGAGATCGATGAAGCGATGTCCATGGTGAGCGATCGAGGCTTCTGCGTCGCGTCCTGGCAGCCGGAGGTCGTCGCGCTGGCTGTGCCGCTGCAGATCACGGATGCCATCTACTCGCTCAACGTCAGCGTCTCCTCGGGCGAGAAGATCCGTGAAGTGGTGGATGGCCTATCAAAGCCGATTCTCGAACTGAGGCAAGAGGTCCTCGCGGCGATCGCCGCTCGAAGTAACGATTGAGCGAGCGGATCGGCAGGGACGATGGCTCGAAACCTGGGCGAGTAGCGCGACAGGCATCGCAGGACTTAAGGGCACTCCCGTCGTCGCGCTACCTGGGTGGTATGTGGAGCGCCCCGCTACGTTTATAGGAGTCGCCGTCTTCGGTGGTGGCGAACTGTTTCGCCTATTGCAAAGCCATCCATCGCGGCTATCCGCTGACAGCGTGAGCCGGTTGGCGCATCAAGTGGAACAGCGTTGTCACACGGTCGTTCCAACGCTGCGGCGCAAGCCGGCCTAGAGTGCGACAACTGCGTCACCCCCCCGGGTTGGTGTTCAGCGCCGTCGTGTCGCGTGCCACCACGGCGTCGGCCCCGCCCATCGCGACCGATTCGGAGCCGAAGCCGATCAGGCTCAAACCGTTGCCTGCCAGGCACGCCGTTGGAAGCGGCGATGTCGAACAGGGCGACGGCAAGACGTGCAAGCATCGGTTCTCTCATCGCGCATCAAGCCGACTCAGGTACTTCCTTGTCCAGGACCCGCTTCGCCCGCACGAGATCGTCGTGGTCGAATCCTTCGCTGAACGAGGCGTACAGCTCGGCCAGCGCGCGCTCCGCGTGCTCCGCGCGGTCCTCCTGTCGAAGCAAATCGGACCAGGTTAGTCGTCGCGCGCAATTCCAGGAGCCTGGCCCGCTGCTGGCGGGCCAACGCGATCGCCTCCAGGAACGCCGCCTCGGCCTGCGGTGACCCGACGCTGCCGGCAGCGCGCTCTCGCTCGAGCAACACCTCGCCGCCGAGCCTCAGGCACTCGCACATCCAGCCTCCCAGGCCCAGCTCCGAAGCCACTGCGGTGGCCGCCTCGACGAGCCGCGAAGCTTCATCGAGACGCTCGGCGCACAGGCGTGCCTCGCCGAGTTGTAGGCGCGAGAACGCGTACCAGAGCCGGACTCCCGCGGCCTCGATGCCGGCCAGCGCCTGGCGCATGGCCGGCAGCATCCCGTCTGCCTGCCCTTGCAGCGCGAGCACCCAACCTCGGTGCAATACCAAGGACGCCATCATCAAAGGTGCCAGGCTATGCTCATGCCCGAGTGCGAGGGCGGCTTCGGCCTCGTTGAACGCCGCCCGGAGGTCGCGACCCACGAGGCCTGACAAGGCCAGCAGCGCGCGACCCGACATGCGGACAAATGGATGGTTCAGCCCCTCGGCGTGCTCGCGCAAGCGGGCGGCATACGCTCGTGCGCTGTGCGGATGGCCGAGTATCGTTTGAAGCCAGACCGCATGGGCGAGCGCGATGCTGAGGTCGTCCTCCCCATACTCCAGGATGTGCTGCCCGCTGGGCACACCATCGCGCGTCCGAAGGCACTCCTCCACCAACACCCAAGCCGCCTCAAATTCGCCCCGGTGGTAGTGCACGGCCGCGGCGCCAGACACGCGGTGGCGCGACGAGGGCGTCCGGGCTCCTGATCGGCCGCCTGCAGCATCTGCTCGGCCAGCCTGTGCGCGCGCGCCATATCGCCGCCGACCAAGGCGTGCCGGAACAGCCCGAACAGCGACGAGAACAGTTCGGGGGTGGATCCGACCCTTTCAGTCAGCTCGAACGCGCGTGAAAACGCTTGCCTGACCGCCGGCGCGGTGTAGCCCTGCGTCATCAGCGGCGGCATCGCGAGCATGGCCTGCAGCTCGAGCTCCTGCCGGTCGCGTTCAACCGAAGCCGGGAGCGAGGCAAGCAACGCCAGCGCGCGTTGCAGATGACCAATGGCTTCCAGGTTAGCCGCGCGCTGCAGTGCATGTCGCGCCGCCTCGGCGAGGTAACGCAGCGCACGCGCGATGTCCCCTCCCCGCTCGAAATGCGCCGCCAGCTCGGCGACGACGTCTACTCCGCGACCGGCGTAAGAAGCCTCCTTGCACTCGCCGATCCGCCGGTGCAGGCGGCGCAGGCCTGCCGCGGGCAGGCGGCGCTGCAGCGCGTGTCGGAACCGATACCGATCGGTCGCGCGTCTCTCCGGCCCGCTCCAATGCGGCGTCGCGTCCACGACAAGATGGGCGGCAACCAACCGCTCGCAGCACGCCTCGACGCGCGGCAGCTCGACGCCTTGGACGGCCGCAATCAGCGCCGGGGAGAACTCCATCCCGCTCACGCTAGCCGCGCCGAGCACCTGCTGCTCGTCCGCGCCGAGGCGCTCGATCTGCCGGTCGAACAAATGGAACAGGTTGGCCGGAATGCCGGTCTCGCCGAGTCCATCGGGGAGGTCCCGCGCCACAACCCGGATCACGGCTTGAACACGAAGCCCGGCTTGATCGCCACATCCGCAGGAATGGGCTGCAGGTCGGAAAACAGCGCCGGGTAGGTCTGCATCACGTTGAGGATGTACTTGGGCTCGATGTGCTTGTTCACGTCGAACACGGACTTGATCACGCCCAGCCGCTGAAGCGTGTCCTGCGCCTTCCACAGCGCACGATAGTTGTGCGCGGAAATGCGGCGGTCCACCTGGGCGATGTTGTACTGCATCGCAGTTTCCGCGACGTCCAGCTTCAGTCCCGGGATCCAGCGCGTGCCGATGGCGGCGGCCTGCTTGGGATTCTTGCGCATCCACTGGTCGGCCTCGGACACGCCCGCCAGGAATTTCTCGATCGTCGCCCCGTTCTTCTCCACCCAGGGCCGCAGGGCGATGTTGAAGCCGAGGTAGGAGATCACATCGCCGCCGCGGATCACCTCGATCGCGCCCGGCACGTCCTTCATGCCGATGACCGGGGCCGGGTCCCACGCCACGAACGCATCCACGCCCTTGGCGAGCAACGCCACGGTCATCTCCGGGGGCGGTGTGTTGACCAGGGTCACGTCGGCCGGCGTCAGGCCGGCCTTCTCGAGCAGGCCGAGGATATAAAGGTGGTTGATCGTGCCGAACGAGGTCGCGATCTTCTTGCCCTTGAGGCTCTTCAGGTCACCTTTCACGATGCCGGCACCGCCGTTCGCGATGAGGGCGAGCGTGGCATCGGATCCGAGCTTGGTGGCGTTGCCGCTGAAGTTGCCCAGGAACACCAGGTCCATGCCGCGCAGGATGGCGCCGATGGCCGGAACGCCGGCCTGGACCATGTCGGTCTCGCCCGCCTGCAGGGCGTTGAGCGCATCGACGCCGGTGGCGTAGGGGCGAGCGATCGTCACGTCGAGCCCGTATTTCTCGAAGAAGCCGCGCTCGACGGCGATCGGCAACGCCAGCATGTCGACGGCGGCCACCATGCCGACCTTGAGCTTCACGAGATTCGTGGGCTGAGCGAGCGCCAGCATCGGCGAGAACAGCAAGGAACAGAGCAACAGTGCGATTCGTCTCATCATGGTCTCCTTAGGGTTGCAATGGTTCAACACGCCTCACCCAGTAAGGACGGGCGACGGTCGTCAGGTCCACTCGTTTCACTCCGCGAACTTCAACGGCGTTCTGTTCCGTACCGGATACCCTGCCATAGGCCTGGAACCGCTGAAAGTGAAATCGTTCCGGCGGAAACGCCAGCGTGACCAGTACGTTCACCTTTTCCGACTCGCCCGCAAGGCCCGCGATCTTGTTCGGCGCTGCGATCGTCAACCAGACCTGCCATGCGACATAGAAGACCGCGATCGCCAGCAGGATGTGGAACTTCCGCGACCTGAGCATGTCATGCAGCATGGCTCAGGCTGACCGCACGAGTTGAAGGACGCGCGCGCTCAAGGCCTTGAACCGGTCGTCCTCGTTCAGGTCGTCCCACACCCGGGGCCGCGGCAGGTCGACGGCGATCTCCTCCAGCACCCGCCCCTTGGACAGGGCAACCACCCGATTGCCCAGGAAAACCGCTTCCGCGACATCGTGGGTAATGAAGATGACCGTGGGCCGCTTCTGCTCCCATATCCGGGTCAGTTCTTCCTGCAAGGTCATGCGCGTCTGCGCATCCACGCTGGCGAAGGGTTCGTCCATCAACAGTACGTCGGGCTCGTTGGCCAGCGCACGCACCACGCCGACGCGCTGCTGCATGCCGCCCGACAGCTCGTTGGGATAGCGCCCCGCGGCTTCCGAAAGCTTGACGAGCGCCAGGTATTCGTGCGCGATTTTCTCGCGTTCGGCCCGGCAGACGCCGCGCATCTTGGGACCGAACGCGACGTTGTCGAGGACAGTGCGCCAGGGAAAGAGCGCGAACGACTGGAACACCACGCCGCGGTCGGGGCCCGGCCCCTTCACCGGCCGACCGCCGACGAGGATTTCGCCGCCGGTGAGGGGGATGAAGCCCGCGATCATGTTGAGGAGCGTGGTCTTGCCGCATCCCGACGGGCCGACGATGGACACGAACTCGCCCGCCGGCACCTCCAGCGACAAGTCGC
>Ga0070670_100003043_pt1 | contig 13870 bp, 8 predicted proteins | sample KBSS63metaG_FD_64665 | JGI IMG/M metagenome (GOLD analysis project Ga0070670, IMG submission 64665) | Switchgrass rhizosphere microbial communities from Kellogg Biological Station, Michigan, USA - KBS S6-3 metaG | ecosystem: Host-associated > Plants > Roots > Rhizosphere > Soil ... | reverse complement strand
CAGAACCTGCTGCGCAAATACTTCATCGAACTGCAAACGCCGCACATCGAGACTCGGGTGACCGCTTATGTCTAACCATCACGCCGTGGAAAAAACCCAGGCCGAACTCGCCCAATTGTTCGCCCAGGACCTGACCACCGGGGTAGGTCGCAGCGTCAAGCATGACAGCGCCGCCAAGCACGTCAGCGGTGAAGCGCAGTACATTGATGACCGCCTGGAATTCCCCAACCAATTGCACCTGTATGCGCGCATGTCCGACCGCGCCCACGCGAAAATCCTCAGTATCGACACCGCGCCGTGCTACGCCTTTGACGGCGTGCGCATCGTCATCACCCACGAAGACGTACCGGGCCTCAAAGACATCGGCCCGCTGCTGCCCGGCGACCCGCTGCTGGCCATCGACACGGTGCAGTTCGTCGGCCAGGTGGTGCTGGCGGTGGCCGCCCGCGACCTGGACACCGCACGCAAGGCCGCGATGGCCGCCGTGATCGAATATGAAGACCTGGCGCCGGTGCTGGATGTGGTCGAGGCCTATCGCAACAAGCACTTCGTGCTCGACAGCCACACCCACCAACGCGGTGATTCGGCGGGCGCACTGGCCACCGCGAAACACCGTATCCAGGGCACGCTGCATATCGGCGGCCAGGAACACTTCTACCTGGAAACCCAGATCTCTTCGGTAATGCCTACCGAAGACGGCGGCATGATCGTCTACTGCTCCACGCAAAACCCCACCGAAGTGCAAAAGCTGGTGGCCGAAGTACTCGACGTGTCGATGAACAAGATCGTCGTCGACATGCGCCGCATGGGCGGTGGTTTTGGCGGCAAGGAAACCCAAGCGGCCAGCCCGGCATGCCTGTGCGCGGTGGTCGCGCGCCTGACCGGCCAACCGACCAAAATGCGCCTGCCACGCGTGGAAGACATGCTGATGACCGGCAAGCGCCATCCCTTCTACATCGAATACGACGTGGGTTTTGACGACAACGGGCGCCTGCACGGCATCAACCTGGAGTTGGCGGGCAACTGCGGCTGCTCGCCGGACCTGTCCAACTCGATTGTCGACCGGGCCATGTTCCACGCCGATAATGCGTATTACCTGGGCGACGCCACCGTCAACGGCCACCGCTGCAAGACCAACACCGCGTCCAACACCGCCTACCGTGGCTTCGGTGGCCCGCAAGGCATGGTCGCCATCGAGGAAGTGATGGACGCCATCGCCCGGCATCTGGCGCTGGACCCGCTGGCAGTGCGCAAGGCCAACTACTACGGCAAGACCGAGCGTAACGTCACCCACTACTACCAGACCGTCGAGCACAACATGCTCGAAGAAATGACCGCCGAGCTTGAGGCCAGCAGCCAGTACGCCGAGCGCCGCGAAGCGGTTCGCCTGTACAACGCGCACAGCCCGATCCTCAAGAAAGGCCTGGCGCTGACCCCGGTGAAATTCGGGATCTCGTTCACCGCCAGCTTCCTCAACCAGGCCGGCGCGCTGATCCATATCTACACTGACGGCAGCATCCACCTGAACCACGGCGGCACCGAAATGGGCCAGGGCCTGAATACCAAGGTCGCCCAGGTGGTGGCCGAGGTGTTCCAGGTCGACATCGACCGCGTGCAGATCACCGCCACCAACACCGACAAGGTTCCCAACACCTCGCCGACCGCCGCCTCCAGCGGTGCAGACCTGAACGGCAAGGCCGCGCAGAACGCCGCCGAAACCATCAAGCAGCGCCTGGTGGAATTTGCCGCGCGCAAGTACGACGTGAGCGAAGCCGACGTGCAATTCCATAACGGGCATGTGCGCGTGCGCGAGCAGATCCTGACCTTCGAGACGTTGATCCAGCAGGCGTATTTCGCCCAGGTGTCGCTGTCGAGCACCGGTTTCTACAAGACCCCGAAAATCTTCTACGACCGCAGCCAGTCCCGTGGGCGTCCGTTCTATTACTACGCCTTTGGCGCGGCCTGCTGCGAAGTGATCGTCGACACCCTGACCGGTGAATACAAAATGCTGCGCACCGATATCCTCCACGACGTCGGCGCCTCGTTGAACCCGGCCATCGACATCGGCCAGGTGGAAGGCGGCTTCATCCAGGGCATGGGCTGGCTGACCATGGAAGAGTTGGTGTGGAACGACAAGGGCAAGCTGATGACGAATGGCCCCGCCAGCTACAAGATCCCGGCCGTGGCCGACATGCCGCTGGACCTGCGCGTGAAGCTGGTGGAAAACCGCAAGAACCCGGAAGACACGGTGTTCCATTCCAAGGCTGTGGGCGAACCGCCGTTCATGCTCGGGATTGCGTCGTGGTGCGCGATCAAGGATGCCGTGGCGAGCCTGGCTGACTATCGCCAGCAGCCCAAGATCGATGCGCCGGCGACGCCGGAGCGGGTGTTGTGGGGATGCGAGCAGATGCGGCGGTTGCAGGCGGTTGTGCCTGTAGAGACTGAAACCGAATCGGCTTCGCTTTAGCACCGAGGCGCTGCCCCCGATAGCGGCCTGGCAGACACCACAAGAGGTGACTATGAACAACTGGATCAGCGCCCTCGCCGACCTGCAACACCGTGGCGAACCCTGCGTACTCGTGACCATCATCGAAGAACTCGGCTCCACGCCGCGCAACGCCGGCTCCAAGATGGTGATCAGCGCCACGCAGACCTTCGACACCATCGGCGGCGGGCACCTGGAATACAAAGCCATGCAGCTCGCCCGCGATATGCTCGCGCACGGCCGGCAGACCACCCATCTGGAGCGCTTCAGCCTCGGCGCCAGCCTGGGCCAATGCTGCGGCGGCGCGACCGTGCTGCTGTTCGAACCCATGGGCCGGGTGCAGGCGCAGATCGCGGTGTTTGGCGCCGGCCATGTCGGCCGTGCGCTGGTGCCTTTGCTGGCAAGCCTGCCGTGCCGAGTGCGCTGGATCGACTCACGCGAGCAGGAGTTTCCGGAAAGTATTCCTCCGGGCGTACGTAAAATCGTTAGCGACGAGCCGGTGGACGAAATTGCCGACTTGCCCATGGGCAGTTACTGCATCGTCATGACGCACAATCACGCGCTGGACCTGGAACTCACCGCCGCCCTGCTCAAACGCAATGACTTTGCCTACTTCGGCCTGATCGGTTCGAAGACCAAACGTGTGAAGTTCGAACACCGCCTGCGTGATCGAGGCTTCGACGCCGCGCAATTGCAACGCATGCGCTGCCCCATGGGCCTCACCGAGGTGAAGGGCAAATTGCCGGTGGAGATTGCCATCTCCATCGCCGGGGAAATCATCGCCACCTACAACGCCCATTTCGGCCAGCACACCGCGAACGCCGAACCCATTGCCAAACTGCTGCCGGCTTCGCGTCGCAGCCAAGCTATCAATTGAGAACAGCATGCCTTTGACTCGCAAAGCCTACCGCGCCGCCATCCTGCACAGCCTCGCCGACCCCGCCGAAGTGGGCATCGAAGCGTCCTACGAATATTTCGAAGACGGCCTGCTGGTAATCGATAACGGCCAGATCAGCGCCATCGGCCACGCCAGCGACCTGCTGCCGACCCTGCCGGCCGATATCGACATCACCCATTACCAGGACGCACTGATCACCCCAGGCCTGATCGACACCCATATCCACCTGCCGCAAACCGGCATGGTCGGCGCCTATGGCGAACAGTTGCTGGATTGGCTCAACACCTACACGTTCCCGTGTGAAAGCCAGTTCGCCGACAAGGCCCATGCCGAAGAAGTGGCGGACATTTTTATCAAGGAACTGCTGCGCAACGGCACCACCACCGCGCTGGTATTCGGCAGCGTGCACCCGCAATCGGTGAATGCTTTTTTTGAAGCGGCCGAGAAGCTCGACCTGCGCATGATCGCCGGCAAGGTGATGATGGACCGCAACGCGCCGGACTACCTCACCGACACCGCCGAATCCGGCTACCAGCAAAGCAAGGCACTGATCGAGCGCTGGCACGGCAAGGGCCGCCTGCACTATGCGGTCACGCCGCGGTTCGCGCCGACCAGCACGCCGGAACAATTGGCATTGGCCGGGCAACTGCTGGGGGAATACCCGGATCTGTACATGCAGACCCACATCAGTGAGAACAAACAGGAAGTCGAATGGGTGAAAGCGTTGTTCCCCGAGCGCAGCGGCTATCTGGATGTGTATGACCACTACAACCTGCTGGGCGAGCGTTCGGTGTTTGCCCACGGCGTACACCTGTGCGATGACGAATGCGCGCGGCTGGCGGAGACCGGCTCGGCGGTGGCGTTCTGCCCGACGTCGAACTTCTTCCTCGGCAGTGGCTTGTTCAACCTGCCGATGGCAGAGAAACACAAATTGAATGTCGGCCTGGGCACGGACGTGGGCGGCGGCACCAGCTTTTCGCTGCTGCAAACTCTCAACGAAGCCTACAAGGTCATGCAGTTGCAGGGCGCGCGCTTGAGCCCGTTCAAATCGCTGTACCTGGCGACGCTGGGCGGCGCGCGGGCGCTGCGCCTGGAAGACAAGATCGGCACCTTGCAGCCGGGCACCGATGCGGATTTTCTGGTGCTGGATTATAACGCCACGCCGCTGCTGAGCTATCGCCTGAAGCAGGCCAACAACATCGCCGAGACGTTGTTTGTACTCATGACGCTGGGGGATGATCGGACGGTGTTGCAGACCTATGCCGCCGGCCAACTCGTGCATCAACGCTAGTTTCAGCCACAACACAAAACAAATGTGGGAGGGGGCTTGCTCCCGATAGCAGGGTGTCAGTCACTGAATGAGGTGACTGATACAGCACTATCGGGAGCAAGCCCTCTCCCACATTTCTGATCGGGTTTACAACTTTATAGAAGAGCGCCCCGGCTTCTTGGTCTGCAACAAATGCGAAAACACCGCATGCAAATCATCCGACGCGCTCTCTTCATCGAGGTTGAGCTTGCTGTCGATGTGATCCATGTGATGCATCATCAGGTTCACCGCCAGCGCCGCGTCGCGGGCTTCGATCGCATCGATCAATTGGGTGTGCTCATCGTAGGAACAGTGCGAGCGGTTGCCGCTTTCGTACTGGGCGATGATCAACGATGTCTGGGACACCAGGCTGCGCTGGAAGCTGATCAGCGGGGCGTTCTTGGCCGCCTCGGCCAGCTTGAGGTGGAACTCGCCGGAGAGGCGGATACCCGCACCACGGTCCCCACGGGAGAAACTGTCGCGTTCGTCATTGACCATCTGGCGCAACTCGGCCAACTGCTCGGCCGTGGCGTGTTGCACCGCCAATTCAGTGATCGCCCGCTCCACCAGCCGCCGCGCGAGGAACACCTGGCGCGCTTCTTCGACACTGGGGCTGGCAACCACCGCACCGCGATTGGGCCGCAGCAGCACCACGCCCTCATGGGCCAGGCGCGACAGGGCGCGGCGAATAATGGTGCGGCTCACGCCGAAGATTTCGCCCAGTGCCTCTTCGCTCAATTTGGTTCCGGGCGCCAGGCGTTGTTCGAGGATGGCCTCGAAGATATGTGCGTAGACGATATCGTCCTGGGTTCCGCTGCGTCCGGCCTTGCCGGCTCGCGGTTGTTTCTTGAGAGGTTGCAACTGTTCGTTCATGGGCACTCGGGTAGGGAGAACGGCGGCGAATTAACGGTAATACGGCAACTTTAGGGTAATACGGCAACAACGGGTCGCTGGCAAGTATCACCTAAAAACGTGGCACATTGTACACAACCCAATGCGCCAACACACTGTACGGCTGTTTGCGGCCTCGGCTGTATTGCAAGGGGCGGTCATGTTTGAGTTTAGGCTTGAATCTGTAATTTCTCCGGTAAAAGGAACACCTCACCATGACCGACGCCGCTCAAGCGCCCTTGCGCCCGCTGGCCGACACGTCCCCCTCGGCCATCGTCGCAGGCTTTATCGCCATGATGACCGGCTACACCAGCTCTCTGGTGCTGATGTTCCAGGCCGGCCAGGCCGCCGGCTTGACCACGGCGCAGATTTCGTCGTGGATCTGGGCGATTTCCATCGGTATGGCGGTGTGCAGCATCGGCCTGTCCCTGCGTTATCGCACGCCCATTACCATCGCCTGGTCCACGCCGGGTGCCGCGCTATTGATCACCAGCCTGGGCGGCGTGACTTATGGCGAAGCCATCGGTGCCTACATCACCTGTGCGGTGCTGGTAACCATCTGCGGGCTGACCGGCAGCTTTGAAAAACTGGTCAAGCGCATTCCGGCGTCGCTGGCGGCGGCCTTGCTCGCCGGCATTCTGTTCAAGATCGGCAGCGAGATTTTCGTCGCCGCGCAACATCGCACCGGCCTGGTGCTGGGAATGTTTTTCACTTACTTGATCATCAAGCGCCTGTCGCCGCGCTATGCGGTGCTGGCCGCGCTGGTGATCGGCACTGCACTGTCGGGTCTGATGGGGTTGCTGGATTTCAGCGGCTTTCACCTGGAAGTGGCAACGCCGGTATGGACCACGCCGCATTTTTCAGTGGCGGCGACCATCAGCATCGGCATTCCGCTGTTCGTGGTGGCGATGACCTCACAGAACATGCCGGGCGTCGCCGTGCTGCGGGCCGATGGCTACAACGTGCCGGCCTCGCCGCTGATCACCGCCACAGGCCTGGCCTCGTTGGTGCTGGCACCGTTCGGCTCCCATGGCATCAACCTGGCGGCCATCAGCGCGGCTATCTGCACCGGGCCCCATGCCCATGAAGACCGTAACAAGCGCTATACGGCAGCCGTGTGGTGCGGTGTGTTCTACGGGATTGCCGGGGTGTTCGGCGCGACGTTGGCGGCACTGTTCGCCGCGTTGCCCAAGGAACTGGTGCTGTCCATTGCGGCCTTGGCGTTGTTTGGCTCGATCATCAATGGCCTGAGCATCGCCATGAACGAGCCGAAGGAACGGGAAGCGGCGCTGATCACCTTTATGGTCACCGCGTCAGGCTTGACGTTGTTTTCCATCGGGTCGGCGTTCTGGGGAATTGTCGCGGGGGTGTTGACACTGCTGATTCTGAACTGGCGCAAGGCATAAAAAAACGGCGACCCTCAGGTCGCCGTTTTTTTCAGTATCACTTGGCCGCGTTGATCGGCTTTTCCGGATACCACACGTCCAGCAGCGGGCTGACTTCAGCCTTGGTCAGCTCGGAACGGGTTTTCAGCCAGGCTTCGACAGCAGCGCGCTGCTCTTCGGATACCGAGCCACGCTTCTGCAGGCAAACCAGACCGTAGTCATCGCCGCCGACGTAGCCCAGGCCATTGGCTTCCATGGCTTCTTTGATGAATGCTTCGAGGAAAGCGTCGATAGCTTCTTCACTCAGGCCTTCGTTGAAGTCCAGGTTCAGTTCGAAACCCAGCTCTTGAAATTCATCAACGCACAGTTTTTTGCGCAGACGCTGGGAACGGTTAGTCGCCATTGGAACAATCCTCTTAAGTAATAACGGGCGGCACTTTAGCAGTTTAAGGCGGCGATTGCCCGACTCTCTGGGACAGGCGGTGCGATGCGGGCAAAAAAACGCCGATTTCCAGCTATGGTTCAGCTACAAGTGCGCCTACCTTGGGGCATAATGCCGACACTTTCATGACCATTGAGGGATTTTCATCCATACCCCTCGCCTTTTTTCACCCTCCTCAGCAGTAGGGTTTTATTCTTTATGATCAAATCGTTGCGTTCCCCCTCGTTGCGTTCAGTTCTGTTTGCCGGTTTTCTTCTGCCACTGGCCTTCTGCGCCAAGGCCGCCCCAGTCAATAACACCCTGCCACCCAACGTTGCGCAGGCCCTTCAGAAGGCCAAGCTGCAAAATACCGCGCTGTCCCTGGTGATGATCCCCCTCAACGGGCCAGGCACCCCCACCGTCTTCAATGCCGACGTCTCGGTGAACCCCGCGTCCACCATGAAGTTGGTCACCACCTACGCGGCCCTGGAAATGCTCGGGCCCAACCATCAGTGGAAAACCGAGTTCTACACCGACGGCACCCTCAGCGGTGGCGTGTTGCAGGGCAACCTGTACCTCAAGGGCGGCGGCGATCCCAAGCTGAACATGGAAAAGCTCTGGCTGCTGATGCGCGACCTGCGCGCCAACGGCGTGCAGCAAGTCACCGGCGACCTGGTGCTGGACCGCGGCTTCTTTATCCAGCCGCAGTTGCCCGAGTTCAACGACGATGGCAATGACGAGAACAAACCGTTCCTGGTCAAGCCCGACGCGTTGCTGGTTAACCTCAAGGCCTTGCGCTTCGTGACCCGCAATGACTCCGGGCGCGTGATCGTGTCGGTCGAGCCGCCGATCGCCAGTATTCGCATCGACAATCAGGTCAAGGTTTCCAACGCCAAGCAATGCACCGGTGACGTGCGCTACAACCCGGTCACCGCCGCCGATGGCAGCGTAACGGTCACCGTCAGCGGCCAGTTGGCCGACGGCTGCAGTTCGCAGACCTACCTGTCACTGTTGGACCACGCCACCTACACCGCCGGCGCCGTGCGTGCGATCTGGAAGGAACTGGGCGGCAGCATCCAGGGCCGTGATATCCAGGCACCGGTCCCCAAGGATGCCAAGGTGCTGGCCCGTGCATTCTCGCCGGACCTGGCGGAAATCATCCGCGACATCAACAAATACAGTAACAACACCATGGCCCAGCAACTGTTCCTGAGCCTCGGCGCGCAGTTTCGCAACGATGCCGATGGTGACGATGCCAAGGCCGCGCAACGCGTGGTGCGCCAGTGGCTGGCGAAGAAAGGCATCACCGCGCCGCACCTGGTGATGGAGAACGGCTCCGGCCTGTCCCGTGCCGAACGGGTCAGCGCCCGCGAGATGGCCGCCATGCTGCAAGCCGCCTGGAAAAGTCCCTATGCCGCGGAATACATCAGCTCGATGCCGATTGCCGGCACTGACGGCACCATGCGCAAACGCCTGAAGACCACCGCCATGCGCGGCGAAGCCCACGTCAAGACCGGCACCTTGAACACCGTGCGCGCCATCGCCGGGTTCAGCCGTGATAACAACGGCAACACCTGGGCAGTGGTAGCGATTCTGAATGATCCGAAGCCATGGGGCGCTTCGTCGGTGTTGGATCAGGTGCTGCTGGACCTGTATCGCCAGCCTAAACTGGCGGCCGCGGCTCCCGTACTCTGACAGACACCGCACACCTGTTGCCCTGCGTCGGCCATCAGACCCGCAAGAGTTCGGTTTCCACCCGGTCCCTGCCCGTCTGCTTGGCCAAGTAAACCGCCGAGTCCGCGCGCAGCAACAAGCCATCGATGCCTTCGTCGACCCGCCAACTGGCCACACCAAAGCTGGCGGTGACGATACCCACCGGGGCCATCGGCTCGTTGCGCAGCGACTGCCACAGATCCATTGCCAGGTTATAGGCCTGCTCACCGTCAGTGTTGGGGCACAGCACCATGAACTCCTCGCCCCCCAAGCGGCAGAACACGTCGGTGCGCCGCAGGCGCTGGCTGATGCGTTTGCATAACTCCTGCAACACGCCATCGCCGACGGCATGCCCATGCTTGTCGTTGATCCGTTTGAAATGATCGATGTCCAGCATGATCACCGACAGCGCCCCGCAAGTCCGGTTGACCCGAACCATCTCGGCCTTCAGACGATCCTGGAAATAACGACGGTTATGAATACCGGTGAGGGAGTCGGTAATGGACAGCGCCCGCAGCTCTTCTTCCACCCGTTTGAGATCGGAAATGTCCGACACATAGCCGTGCCATAACGTACCGCCACCGGGTAACTCTTCGGGGGTAGCCTCGCCACGAATCCAGCGCAGGCCGCGTTGCGGCAGCATCACCCGGTACTCTTCGCGCCAGTGACTCAACTGCAACGCCGACAGCCGTATCGAGTCGCGCACACGTTCCACATCCAGCGGATGGATACGTTCGAAGGCCTTCTTCGCGTCCTGCTGCAACACCCCCGTTTCGATTTCATAAATGTCGCGCATGCCATCACTGGCATAGATAAAGCGCCAGTTCTCCTGGGGTTCCAGGGTGAACTGGAAAATCCCGCCGGGCACGTGGGCGCTGAGTTTCTTCAACAGGCGGTCGCGCGCCGCCAAGGCCTCGTAGGCGCGCTTCTGCTCGGTAACATCCAGGTAGATCGCCAAGTGCCCGATCCACAAACCATGATCATCGAGTAACACCGTGGCGAGCATGTTCACCGTCAACTGGCTGCCATCGCGGCGCACCAAGGTCCATTCGTGGGCTTCATGCAGGTTGTCGGTATTTTCTCCCAGCATCGCCTGGCTGGCGGGAATGCGCTTGCCCAGGGTCACGCTCAGGCTGGCGGAGCGCGTTTCCAGCTCTTGCGGCAGGTGCAGGCTCTCCAGGGTCAACTTGCCCACCACCTGCTCGGCCGTGAACCCGAGCATCTGTTCGGCACCGGCATTGAACGTATTGATGACGCCCCGCAGGTCAGTGGCGATGATCGCGACCTGGGTGGCGGCATTCAGCACACTGCGCAATTGGCCGTGGGCGTCGCGCAATTCCTGCTCGCGCAGGCGCAACTGTACGGTGCGTTGCTCCACCAGTTTCAAGGCGCGCTGGCGCTGGCTGACCAGCACATAGAGCAAGGCGCTGAGCAATAGGCTGAGCAACCCACCCATGGTCAGGATGGCGGTCAGCGAAGAATGGTTGGACTGGTCGAACACCCGGCTCGGGCGCAGGGTGAGCGCGTAAACATGGTCACCCAGGGTAAGACGGCGCGCGCCCACCAGCCCGCTGTCGCCCAACGTAGTGTCGGAGGCATACAGCACGCGGCTTTGCTGGTCGGAGGTATCGATGATCTGCATCACCAGGTTGTCCCGCTCCGGCTTGGGCAAACCGTCGGCCATCAGTTGGCGCATGCTGATGACGGCCATCACATAGCCACGAAACTCAGTCGCGGACTGCTCCGAAGCGACTGGCGCCACCAGCAATACCCCGGTGGCGTAGGCGGGCTCCACGCCCACCAATTGCATAGGTTGGGACACCGCCAACCGGCCGCTCTTTTGTGCGCGCTCAAGGGTTGAGCGCCGCAGGGGCTGGGCCAGCAGGTCAAAGCCCAGGGGCGACCCCAGCTGGCTTTGTGTCTGGATGTAGAGTACCGGCACGTACTCATTGCGCTCCGGCGCCGGGGCCAACTCACCGGCCGAGTTCAATTCACGGATCGTAAAAGGCTCACCGCGCAAGCGCGACGCTTCTTGCTCAAACTGGCTGCGCTGCTCATGAAATACCCGCGGCGCCCAGGCATAGGCACGGGCGCGCAGCAATAAAGGCTGGGCGAAACCATCGAACTCTTCGCGGGACACATCATTGGAGTTAACGAAGAACCTTCGCAGGCTGTTCAGGCGTTGTTCCTGATCATCGAAGCGTTCCTGCAAGCGGGTATACCGCTCGTTGACCAGCAACTGGAAGCGCTGGCGCACCTGTTGCTGATAGAGATCGGAGGCGGCCCAGGCGACGACGAGTGCCAGGGCACACCCTGACAGAAACACCACCAATGCCACCAGCCAAGCCGACGCCTGTTCACTGATAAAGCCTAGGATTTTCGGGCGGACAGCTTGCAACGGCATAGGCAACACTCACAACGCCAGCGTGCGGGGGGGTCACTTTGGCTAGGCCTTAGTTATAGCTACCGACCCAGGGTTTGACCAGCGCAAAAAAGCCGCAAGCGCGGAATAAACCAGGCGTGCGGCTGTTGGCTACGGCGATCAGCGAGCGGTGATTTTCCAGGCCCGGTGGATCTTGGCATTACGCGCAAAATCCGGGTCGATGGTTTTGTCGCTGATTTCCTCGACCGCATAGCGTGCGCTGAGGTTGTCCTCGAGCTGGAACTTGCGGAAGTTGTTCGAGAAGTACAGCACGCCGCCCGGTGCCAGGCGGGCCATGGCCAAGTCGAGCAACTGCACGTGGTCACGCTGCACGTCGAAGATGCCTTCCATGCGCTTGGAGTTGGAGAAGGTCGGCGGGTCGATGAAGATCATGTCGAACTCATCGCGGCTGGCCTCCAGCCACGCCATCACATCACCCTGCTCCAGACGGTTCTTGTCAGAGAAACCGTTGAGCGAGAAGTTGCGACGGGCCCAGTCCAGGTAGGTCTTGGACAGGTCGACGCTGGTGGTGCTGCGCGCGCCGCCCTTGGCCGCGTGCACACTGGCGGTGGCGGTGTAGCAATACAGGTTGAGGAAACGCTTGCCGGCCGCCTCTTTCTGAATGCGCATGCGCATCGGGCGGTGGTCCAGGAACAGGCCGGTGTCCAGGTAATCGGTGAGGTTGACCAGCAACTTCACGCCGCCTTCGCTGACCTCGGTGAACTTGCCCTGGGCGCTCTGGCGCTCGTACTGCTTGGTGCCGCTCTGGCGCTCGCGACGCTTGACCACGACGCGGCTCTTGTCGATGTTCAGTGCCTGGGGGATGGCGGCCAGGGCATCGAACATGCGCGCGGAGGCTTTTTCCGGGTCGATGGACTTGGGCGCGGCGTATTCCTGTACGTGGACCCAATCGTGGTACAGGTCGATGGCCATGGAGTATTCCGGCATATCGGCGTCGTACACACGGTAGCAGTCCACGCCTTCGCGCTTGGCCCACTTGCCCAGCAACTTAAGGTTCTTTTGCAGGCGATTGGCGAACATCTGCCCGCCTTCGCTCAAGCGCGCCTGCTCCACCACCGGGGCCGGGGCCGGCTTGATCGGGTTACCGTTCTTGTTGTACTGACGCTCTTGCGGCTCGACCGGGGCCTGATCGTAAGCGGCCTGCTCACGTTCGGCCTGGCGCTGCTCCGGGGTGCGGCGCTCGCCTGTGACGAACTGGTCCGGGTTGACGTTGATCAGCAGCAATTTGCACGGCAACGCGCCGTTCCAGAACGAGTACTGCTTGTGGCTGCGGATGCCCATGCGCTTGCCCAGGTCCGGCGCGCCGGTGAATACCGCCGCTTCCCAACCCATGCACGCCTGGCGCAGACGCTCGCCAAGGTTCTGGTAGAGGTACAACAGGCTGGCTTCGTCACCCAGGCGTTCGCCGTAGGGTGGGTTGCAGATCACCAGGCCTTTCTGGTTCTGGTCCGGGCGCGGCTCGAAGGTGCCCACTTCGCCCTGATACACCTTGATCCAGTGGCTCAGGCCGGCGCGCTCGATGTTGTTGCGCGCGGGCTGGATCAACCGCGGGTCCGCCTCGTAGCCACGTACCCACAGCGGGGTTTTGTTCATGCCGATGGCCGCGCGTTCAGTGGCCTCTGCGTGCAGTTTCTTCCACAGCGCCGGAACGTGACCCAGCCAGGTCGTAAAGCCCCACAGTTCGCGATTGAGGTTGGGCGCCATGTCGGCGGCAATCATCGCGCCTTCGACCAGGAACGTACCGACGCCGCACATCGGGTCGGTCAGCGCGCCGCCTTCAGCGGCAATACGCGGCCAGCCAGCGCGGATAAGGATCGCGGCCGCCAGGTTTTCCTTCAGCGGCGCCGCGCCTTGCTGCAAGCGATAACCGCGTTGGTGCAGGCTGTGGCCGGAGAGGTCGAGGGACAGGATGGCTTCACCACGGTCCAGGCGCAGGTGGATACGCAGGTCCGGGTTGATCTTGTCGATGGAGGGCCGTTCGCCGGTCGGGGTGCGCAATTTGTCGACGATTGCATCCTTGACCTTCAGCGCGCCGAAGTGGGTGTTGTCGATGCCCGAACCGTGACCGCTGAATTCCACCGCCAGGGTGCCGTCAGACACCATGTGATCGGCCCACTCGATATCCAGCACGCCGTGGTAGAGGTCTTCGGCGTCCTTCATCGGGAAGCGCTTGAGCACCAGCAGCACACGGTTGGCCAGGCGCGACCAGAGGCACAGGCGATAGGCGGTTTCCATGTCGGCCATGCCGCGCACGGCCGAGGTGTGCTCGCGCGCGTCCTCAAGGCCAAGCCCGACGGCTTCCTCGATCAGCAGGCCTTCGAGGCC
>Ga0070670_100003038_pt1 | contig 13884 bp, 12 predicted proteins | sample KBSS63metaG_FD_64665 | JGI IMG/M metagenome (GOLD analysis project Ga0070670, IMG submission 64665) | Switchgrass rhizosphere microbial communities from Kellogg Biological Station, Michigan, USA - KBS S6-3 metaG | ecosystem: Host-associated > Plants > Roots > Rhizosphere > Soil ... | reverse complement strand
GTTAGCCATGTCTATTGCCAGAATAAGTCCGCTTCACGCCAAGCGCCTCCTCGATCAGGGGGCGATCCTGGTCGACATTCGTGAGGCTGATGAGCATGCCCGGGAAAAGATCATCGGGGCTCGCCACTTTGCGCTGTCCAAGCTGGATGAGGCAAACCTCGCGCTGCCCGAAGGCCAGCCTGTCATCTTCCACTGCAAGAGCGGCGCACGCACGATCGGCAATGCGTCACGGCTGGCGCAGAGCGTGGGCGGCGCGGCCGAAGCCTTCATCATCGAGGGCGGTCTCGACGCCTGGAAGAAGGCGGGGATGCCCGTGGCGACCGATCGCCGTCAACCATTGGAGTTGCAGCGGCAGGTTCAAATCGGCGCCGGCAGTTTGGCCTTCGTCGGGACGATGCTGGGCCTGTTCGTTTCGCCGTGGTTTTTTGCCGTGCCCGCCTTCGTGGGCGCTGGGCTGATCGTGGCGGGCGTGACGGGGTTCTGCGGAATGGCTCGCGTACTCATGCAGGCGCCATGGAACCGGACGACCTTGGACGCTGCACGACCAAACTAGATCCCGGCGGAGATCGAAGGCGATGTGGAGCGCCTACGATGGTTTTGTCGATGACGCAAACCGCTCTTGCCGTCGCTCACGTCCCGCCAAGGAGGAATCCGGACGCAGGCGTGCCGCCGTCACTCCGCTGGACTCATGACGCCATAATCGGGTGATCCGCGCGTCAATCTATCCTTGTCGGCCGATCGCGATCACCGCTTCGTCGGTCCGCTTGCCGTCGATGTCCCAGAACTTCTGGAAGTCCGGTCCGTCGAGATATGCAAGCTCCTGGCCGATGTTCACCAGCGTGGTCTTGAATTGATCTGATTCGATCGCCTTGCCGATGGCGGTGCGCAACGTCGTCACGATCGCCGGCGGCGTGCCTTTGGGTGCGAATATCCCCACCCACAGATAGTATTCGACGTCGTAGCCGAGCTCCTTGAGCGTCGGCACATCGGGCAGTTGCTTGGAGCGCGTTGCGCTGAAGATGGCCAGCGGGCGCAGCTTGCCGGCTTTGATGTGTTGCAGCGTGGCCGTCACCGATTGCGTCGTGACCTGGGCGTTGTTGCCGAGTATGGCGACGATGGCCGGGCCGCCGCCATTGGTCGGGAGATGGCGCAGCTTCAATGGGCCGGTCGCCTTCTCGAGGTAAGCCAGCGGTAGATGAGTCGCACCGTAGAGACCGCCCGAACTGAACACGAGCGCGTCAGGGCGTGCCTTGGCGCCGTCGACGAACTCCTTCAGCGTCTTGTAGGGCTGCTGGTCGTTGACCAGGAGCAGGACCGGATCCGCGACCAGACGCGCGAGCGGAATAAAGTCGGCGCGGGTGGTCTTGGCCGGCCGGCCGAACAGCTTGTCCACCTCGGCGTAGCCGGAGATGCCGGTGTTGTGCGACAGCAATGTGTATCCGTCCGGCTTGGCGGAGGCGACGAACTGCGCGCCGACCTGTCCGGCGGCGCCGGCCTTCGCCTCGACCACCACCGGCTGCTTGAGGATCGGTTCCATGGCCGCCGCCAGCGGCCGCGTCACGAGATCGTTGATTCCGCCCGGCGGAAACGCGTTGATGATCGTGATGGCGTGCGCGGGAAAAACCTCTTGCGCGAATGCCGGTCCGGCCGCTAGCGCGGTCGCAGCGGTCCCGATGACGAAGCGGCGGCGGTCCATGTGTTGCCCTCTTGAAGCGGTTTCCTCGGATGACTCCCAAAATCGGCGACAGTATTCGCGCATGTCGCGCGTCCCGCAAGACGGATGGATGCCGCAGGTGCAACGCCAAACCGGAAAAGCCTCGCCCGAGAGGGGGGCGCACAGGCTCGTCGAGTGAGCGTCCGCCGACCAGTTGACCGGCTCGACCCTCTCATGTTCAGGGAGTGAATTCCGAGCGCATTGACGGAGCCGCCACATGACCGAAGCGCGTAGAGCCGCCTGGACCCGTACATCGCGGATCATCAAGGCCCGGCCGGAGGAGCTCTACGCAGCCTTCATGGACCCCGGCGCACTCGTGGCTTGGCTTCCGCCAGGGGAGATGACGGGCGAGATTCACGAGTTCGACGCGCGGGCCGGGGGTGGATATCGGATGTCGCTGTTTTACCCCCCGACCGAGCGCTCCTCACGCGGCAAGACGTCCGACAAGGAGGACATGGTCACGGTGAGGTTCGTCGAACTGGCGCCAGCGCGCAGGATCGTCGAAGGCGTCAAGTTCGTCACCACCAACCCGGCCCTGTTCGGCGAGATGACGATCGAGATTACGTTCGAACCAGTGTCCGGCGGAACCGAGGTCACCTTCCTGTGCACGAATCTGCCGCCCGGCTTGCGGGCGGAGGACAACGAGGCCGGCTCGCGATTGTCACTGGAACAGCTGGCGCGCCGCTTCGAATGACGAAGGGGCGCTGCGCTGCGCCGAGCCGGCGTCGATCTGGGCGATGAGCTTGCGGTCCGGCGTCATCGGTCGCCCCGCGGGGAGCGCCGTGCCGATCGAGGAGGCGGCACAGCAGACGCTGTGAACGAGGTCGTCTCCGGCGATTGCACCATTGCGATAGGCTCACGGAATCTCGTAGACGGTCACCTCGTCGGCAATGCCGCGCAACGCCGCGCGCTGCGCTTCCGGCGTCACTCCCGCGGTCCCCAGCAGCTTTGAAGAGACCGGGTGCTCGATCACCGATCCAGTCGCGAATATCGAGCTCGAAACGGCAAGCCCCTGGACGCGGGCGGCGATATTCACGGTTTGACCGAAGTAATCCAGGCGGTCGTTGAGGGTGACGGCGAGGCAGGGACCCTCATGAATGCCGATCTTGAGCAGGAGTTGCTCCGCTCCTGATGCATCCTTGATGCCGGTCATGGCTTTGCGCATGCGCAACGCGGCGGCGAGCGCCCTGTCCGGCGTCGGGAAGGTGGCCATCACGGCATCCCCGATCGTCTTCACTACGGCCCCCGCCTCTGAAGCCACGATCTCGTGCAAAACACGAAAGTGCGCACGCACCAGATCGTATGCCACAAGGTCGCCGACGCGCTCGTAAAGCGCGGTGGAACCCTTGAGGTCGGTGAAAAGGAAGGTGAGGCTTGTGATCTTAAGCCCCTGGTCGACGTCGAGCGTGTCGGTACGATAGATGTCGCGGAAGGTCTGGTTCGAGAGCAAACGGTTGGCGGTCAGGAACGGCTTTCGCTTGCCGAGCAAGTCATGCAGCGTGTCGCCCGCGATCCACAGCGACGGTAGCACACGCACGTCGGTACGGTTATCGAGCGAAAGCCGCAGGGGTCCCGGCCTCAGCACCATCGTGCCGGTAGGGGCGCGGACCTTGTTGTAGGTGAGCATCAAAGTCTGACGCTCACGGGTCGGTTCCCCCTTCACATCGAGGAACTGTGCCGCATGCGTGACCGGCTCGAACACGATCACGAACTCCGCCGGCAACTGCACGGAGACAAAGGCCCGCTCCTGTGAATGCCGGCATCCTGTCGCTGCGGCGCTGCCGATGCCGCCGTGGCCGAAACCGCAAGCAGCATTCCCGCGGCCGCAATTGCCGCCAGTATTTTGTACATGGCTTGAACCTCCCGTATCGTCCTGCCGATCACACACACCAAGTCTTGGCGGACTGAAAAAGGCTATCATCGGGCTGCTGCGCCAAATTGATCTTTGTCAAACGAGCTGGGCCCCCGGTGATGTGCCAAGCATCCTGATCGCGCGATGGCCTTCTACTCGCGGCGGAATTCGTAGGCCTGCCCATCTTCGAACGACAGGCGGAGCAGACCGAGCTTGCCTTCCTTGTCGATCTGCAGCCCGAACGCGAGCCAGGAAAACGCCAGAAAAAACGCCAGAAAAACGTCGATGTGTGAGGAAGCTCACTATGCTCCGCGCTAATGATTGATAATTGTAATGCGCGGCACCGGGTTGGATGGACAAGGGTGCGCCATGACAACGACAATCAGGACTCACGCAGCGAGAATCGGCGATCATTGCCCGGAGTGCGGCGCGATCATGAGCGCCGAGGCATGCTGGTCATGTCACGGAGCGGCCCCGTCGTGGGTTTGCATGTGCGAGGAATGCGGCGGCAGCGGCCACTTGATCTTGTGCCCTGATCGGGCGCGCCACTCCTCCTCACCATCCGGCCAACGAATGCAGCCGCGGAGCTATTGGGATGCTTCGGAGGGGCAATGCAGCAACCCATTCCGTTGCAGGTAGGGGTTGGAGGTCCAGCGAGCCAAGAGGGCGGAGCGCCGCGAGCAGGGACCAGGCAATCATGATCCGGGTCGATAAGAATTTCGTCGAGCGTGCGCATACCGTGGTGCTGCTCGGGATCCTATGGGGCGCGCTTGCGGTCTGCGTCCTCGGCGCGCTGTCCTACGACATCGCCTTCTGGTTCGGGAGTTGGTGAGCGCGCGCTGTCCACGCCAGCAGCGGTCCTCGCCCGCGCCGCAACGGCGCCTATCCGAAATGGCGCGGGGTCGCGCCGCATTGCGCCGACGGACTGACATCCGAACAACACGTTCCACCGGGCGCGGTCAACGCTGCTGCGCATCAGATCGACTTCAAATCCGTAAACTGTTCACGCGTAACGGAGCCGTCCTCGATGTGGACGATCCTGTCGGCAAATCCGAACAGGCGCGGATCGTGAGTCACCACCAGAACGGCGCGGCCTCGCTCTTTGGCGATCGTGGAGAGAATCGTCATGGTTGCCTGGCCATTGACTGCATCCAGCGCGGCCGTCGGCTCGTCGGCGAGAATGGCTGAAGGCTCCGCTACGATGGCTCGCGCGATCGCGACCCGCTGTTGCTCGCCGCCGCTGAGCTGGCGCGGGAAAGACGCCATTTTGGATGTTAAGCCAACGCTGGCGAGGGTCTCCTCGGTTTTCGCCATCGCTTTGGGCCCGCGCTCGCCGCGGACATCGAGCGCCAGGAGAACATTCTCGGCGGCCGTCAGGGTGGAGAACAGGTGATACGCTTGGAACACAAAGCCGATATGCTGCCGCCGGATCTTCGCGAGCTCTTCCGGCCGCGCCCCGCTGGTGGAGGTGCCGCAAACCCGGACAGTCCCGCCGCTTGGCGCAAGCATGCAGCCCAGAATCGAGAGCAGGGTGGTCTTGCCGCTGCCGGACGGCCCCATCAACACCGTCAGCTCGCCGCCATTGAGGGTGAGATTGACGTTCTTCAGCGCCTGCACCCATGCGGGCCCGCTGCCGAAACTCTTGCTGACATTCGCAGCCTCGATGACGGGCTCGGTCATCGGGTCAGCACGATCGCAGGATCGACGCGAACGACGCGAAAAATCGCGGTGATCGCCGAGACGATGCACATGAAAATAGTGACGAAGAACAGCTCGATTATCAAATTGGGCGTGATCACGACCTGCAGTGCGCTTTTCGCAGTGAAATGGACGATGGCGGCTCCGATCAACGCCGCAATGACGAATCCGATGATGGCGTTGACCAGCGCCTGACAGATAATGACCTGGTAAATATAGCTGTTGGAGGCGCCCATCGCGCGCAAGGTGGCGAATTCGTAAAGATGGTCTTTGGTGCTGGAATAGAGTGTCTGTGCGACGATGACGGTGCCGACGATGACCCCGAGCAGCGCGCCTGCGACGAGCGCCGCGCCGGCTCCCGTGCTGAAAAGCCAGAACGACCGGCTTTGCTCTCTGAACTGATCCGGAGTGAGCGCCTGGATGCCGGAAATATTCGAAAGAATATTCTGCCGGGTCCGCTCGATATCGGCTCCCGGCTTCAGCCGGACGAGGAAATGACTGGTGAAGCCCCCAGGCAGCCCGATATAGGCGCGCGCGCCGCGAAGATCCGTGAATACATAGGGCGTCGTCGTGAACGAGCGAATGCCGTCCGTGACCGCACCCACCGTGACCGGTAGGGCGCGAATTTGAGCGGTTGCGCCGACGCCGCCGGACACGCCGAGCCGGTCGAAGTAGGTTCGGTCGATCACCACTGTTCCCGGGGTGGCCAAACTCTGGGCCGACCCTTCCACGACGTTCCAAGGCGACACTCCGTGGTCGGCGACGTCGGATCCGACGACGACGACCGACGTCATGGCTCCATCCGGCAGGCTCCAGGCCGAAAATCCCACCACGCCCGGAACGACCTCGGACACGCCTTCGATCGCCAGGAGGCGGTCTCTCATGCGGGTGTTGAGAAGCGAGAGATCCTCGAAGTATTTCGCCCCGGTCGAAACGATCCAGAGGTCGGTCGATGTGTGATCGATCATCGTCGTGATCATACCGCTGAAGCCGAAGTAAAGGCCCATCTGCACCAGCACCAGTACGACCGAAAAAACGATGCCCATGAGTGAGGCGATAAAGCGAAGCCGGTCCTGAAAGAGATTGCGCAACGCCAGCGTAAAAACGAGTGACATATTCAGGGCCTCGGTTCCCGCTGAGAAATGGAACTTCGACAGGGAAGTCGTTGCAGCGGCATCGCCGCCCCGGACGCCGTTGCGAATGCATTTATCGTTTAGCATGAAATCAGACGCAACGTTCATTGATGTGAGTCAATGACCTCGGGGTCCGCGATGTCCGGCGTGGGCGATTTGCAGAACGGCTCAGGGCGAGCCCATCTTTTCCGCATTACATTCAGGAGTAGTCCTTGCGGCGTGCAGACACTTCGCGTTGGTGCAAAGATCGGACCGGCAGCGGACCGCGGTCCATCAGCGACGCACTGGTTCTGCCGGGGTGCCTGCATTATGTGGCGGCGTGATGCGCCGCCGCCCGACGATGGCCGCAAATCGAATGCGTTGGCTTTCGCCACCGCCGCCGCGGCCCCTGTCCAAATGGCGCGGGGTCGCGCGTCATTGTACCGGCGGAGCACGTCGCCCGCCCGCGAGCCAAGACGGAGACCGCACATGCAATACATGCTGATGCTTTATGTGAACGAGGCCGGCTGGGGAAAGCTGACCAAGGCCGAGCAGGAGCAGGGGGTGGCGGCCTACACCGCCTATGCGCAGGCACTGACCAAGGCGGGGGTGCTCACGGGCAGCCAGCGCCTGCAGCCGAGCTCGGCGGCGACCACGGTGCGCCTTGCCAGCGGCAAGCCGCAGGTGCTCGACGGCCCCTATGCCGACTCCAAGGAGCAGCTCGGCGGCTACTTCGCCATCGACGTGCCCGATCTTGATGCGGCGCTGGCGTGGGCCGCACGCTGCCCGACCGCGGGCCATGGCGTGGTCGAGGTGCGCCCGTTCTGGCCGCCCGAGCAGTGCATGGGGTGAAAGGATGAACTGCGTTGAGGGCGATGCGCAGGCGCGCGGCACCGCGGACGCGGTCGCGCGCAGAAGCTACGGCAAGCTCGTCGCCTTTCTCGCCGCCCGCACCCGCGACGTGGCCCAGGCCGAAGATGCGCTGTCTTCGGCATTCGCCGCGGCGCTGGCGGATTGGCCGCGCAACGGCTGTCCGGCGAACCCGGAAGCGTGGCTCCTAACCGTCGCCCGCCGCAAGATGATCGATGGCGTCCGCCGCAGGCGCAGCGGCGAGGTCGCCGCCGCGCAGTTGCAGCTCCTCGCGGAGGGGCTGCACGCGGCGGAGGCGGCCGACATTCCCGACCAGCGTCTCGCGCTGATGTTTGCCTGCGCGCATCCAGCGATCGAGGTCGGCATCCGGGCGCCGCTGATCCTACAGGTCGTGCTCGGGCTGGACGCCAAGGCCATCGCCTCGGCGTTCCTCACCTCGCCGGCGGCAATGGGCAAGCGGCTCGTGCGCGCGAAGGACAAGATCCGCCAGGCCGGGATTCCATTCGCCGTGCCGGAGCGCGCCGAGCTTCCCGGCCGGCTCGACGCCGTGCTCGACGCCATCTACGCCGCCTTCGGCGAAGGCTGGACCGATCCCGGCGGCACCGATGTCGCCCGCCGCGATCTCACCGACGAGGCCCTGTTCCTGGCGCGGCTTGTGACCGAGTTGTTGCCGCAGGAGCCGGAGGCGCTCGGCCTGCTTGCGCTCATGCTGCATGCGCACGCGCGCCGTGGTGCCAGGCGCACACCCGGCGGTGACTACGTGCCGTTGGCCGAGCAGGATCCGGGATTATGGGATGCGGACATGATCGCCGCGGCCGAGGTGCTGCTTTACCGTGCCGGCGCGCTCGGCGCCATCGGCCGCTATCAGCTCGAAGGCGCGTTGCAGTCGGCGCACGTGCATCGCTGCCGCACTGGCCGCGCCAACTGGGCGGAGGTGGTCAAGCTCTATGACGCACTCGCCGCGCTCGCCGGCTCGCCCGTGGTCGCGATCAACCGCGCGCTCGCGATCGCAGAGCTCGACGGCGCCGGCGCTGCGCTCGCGGCGATGCCGGCAGTTGCCGAAGATGCGCGGCTCGCCGAATACCAGCCCTACTGGGCCGCGCGCGCGGCGCTGTTGGCGCGGACCGGCGCGAACGGCGAAGCCCGCCGCGCCTACGAGATCGCCATCGGACTCGAGCGCGACGGCGCGGTCCGCCGCTTTTTGCAAGCGCGGCAGGCGGCGCTGGCGGACTGATCGTGCTCGGCAATGCAGTTGATTGCGGACGTCGGGGGGAACCGGGGCTTGCGACCGCGGCGCACTGCGCCGGCGGTTTGGCGGCGCTCGGTTTCACCCTCACGTAAACGTCATCGCAATCGCGAAGCGTTGTGATTTTGCCGCAGGGCGCGATCGATGTTAGCTGACGTTCGCGTGGAGATCGGGATGAGGCGTGCGGCTTGTCTGCGGTCGTCCACCTCGGGCGTCATCATCACGACGTCTTTCGCCGCTTTGTCTTGGAGCGCGGCCGGTCGGGCTTAAGGCGCAGTCCGTCGATGAAGACGTCGACGAGCCGCAGAACGCTGGTCTGCCAGCCGGGCTGATCATGCATGTAACACATACCCACAAGGGCACGCAGGACGTCTTCCGGGCTGATGTCGTCGCGGATCTCGCCTGCCGCGATGGCTCGGTCCAGCAGCCCGCCGACGGCCCGCGTCAGCCGATCGAACGAATATGAGAAGAGTTCCGAGTTTTTGTAGGCAGCAAGAGCGAGCGCCGCCGACATGCCCTTTTTCGTGGCAACGAACTGCACATTCGAGCGCAGCCACTGCCGGAGTGCGTCGACGGGCTTCGCCTCTTGTTTCAACTGCTCGGCCAGATCGGCAAGTTGTTGCACTTCGCGGCGGTACACCGCTTCGAACAGGGCTTCGCGCGTGGGAAAATGCCGGTAGAGGGTGCCGATGCCCACGCCGGCTGCGCGCGCGACGGCTTCGAGGCTGGCCTCCGCGCCGCCGGCACCGAAAACCACTTTCGCTGCCTCGAGCACACGCTCCCGATTGCGAACAGCATCGGCGCGCGGCTTTCGCGGGCTCTTCTCCGACTGCCTCATGCCAAATTGTCCAATTCGCTAGGGCTTGAAAAGCGGAGGCATCCTCCGTATATTCAGTGAAGACACGCTGACACATAACACCCGCGTCCAGCAAACGGCGACGAGGCTTTGCATCCGCCGTCACGACGGGATTCGCCCGGCTGTTCGATCGCCCAAGCGCTGCGCGATCTGATCGCTCGGCGAAGCAGCGCAAGCTACCGGATAAGAGCCCGTCGGTCGGCGGGCTCGTTCAAAACCATCGCTGTTTCGGAGCACTGCATGAGCATCTCAACGACTCTGACTGTGAACGGCGTGAGCAGAACGATCGAGCTCGACGACCCGCGGGTCACGCTGCTGGATCTTCTTCGCGAGCGCCTTGATCTGACCGGAACCAAGAAGGGCTGCGACCGCGGGCAGTGCGGCGCCTGTACGGTCATCGTCGACGGACGGCGGATCAATTCATGCCTCGCGCTGGCGATCAGTCACGACGGCGCCGACGTGCTTACGATCGAAGGCGTGGCGCAGGGCGATCGTGCAAGAGGCGTTTCTTGCCCACGACGGCTTGCAGTGCGGGTTCTGTACGCCCGGGCAGATCATGAGCGCGATCGGCTTGATCCAGGAGGCGCAGGCCGGCGACGATCCGGAGCGCGTGCGTGAAGGCATGAGCGGAAATCTCTGTCGTTGCGGCGCCTATCAGGGAATCACCGCGGCGGTGCTGGAGGCTCGGAAGGCGCTTGATGCGGCAAGCCGAAGGCAGGTCGCATGAAAACCTTCGACTACGTGCGGCCGGCCACGGTCCGTGAAGCCGTTGCGGCCGCTTCGGCGCCGGACGCCGCCTATTTGGCGGCCGGCACCAACCTTCTGGACCTGATGAAGGGCGGCGTGACCCGCCCGAGCCGGCTTGTGGACATCAGCCATCTTCCCGGCCTCGACCGCATCGAGGACCTTGCCGATGGCGGCGTGCGGATCGGCGCGCTGGTGCGCAACGCTGACCTCGCCCGCAACCGGGCCTTCGCCCGGCGCTATCCGGCGGTCGCCGAGGCGCTGCTGTCGGGAGCGTCCGCGCAGCTTCGCAATGCTGCCACCGTTGGCGGCAATCTCTTGCAGCGGACGCGCTGCGCGTACTTCTACGATGTCGCCAGCGCCTGCAATAAGCGCGAGCCCGGCTCGGGCTGCGACGCCCGCGGCGGTGAGAACAGGCTTCACGCCATCATCGGGTGGAGCGAGAGCTGCATCGCCACGCACCCGTCTGACTTCTGCGTCCCTCTGGTCGCGCTCGACGCCGTGGTCGAGATCGAAGGCAGAGCGGGGCGGCGCGAGATCCCGCTCGAAATCTTTCATCGGTTGCCAGGGGATGCGCCCGAACGCGAGACGATGCTGGACCCTGGCGAGATGATCGTCGCGGTGCGCTTGCCGGCGGAGGCGGTCCGTTTCGCGGGGCATGCCCGTTACCTGAAGATTCGCGAACGCACCTCCTACGCATTTGCGGTCGTCTCGGCCGCAGCCGCCCTGCGCGTCGAGGATGGCACGATTGCGCAAGCGCGCCTCGCGCTCGGCGGCGTCGCCATGAAACCCTGGCGAGCCCGCGCAGCCGAGTTGATCCTGGCTGGCGCACGGGCGGATGCCGCGGTTTTCGGTCGCGCTGCCGAGGCGGCGCTCGCGGAGGCAAAGCCCTCCGGCGACAACGGCTTCAAGATCGAGCTCGCGCGACGGACCGTGGCGCGCGCCCTCGCGCTCGCCGCGGCCGGCACGCCCGAGCGTGTGCCCGCGCTGCCGGCGTCCCCTTTCGCATCGGTTTCCGGAGATGTCATCCATGCCTGAGATCGCACTCACCCAGGCGCCCGCGCATGTTCGGCATGGCTCGAACATGGGTCAGCCGCTCACCCGCCGTGACGGGATCCTCAAAGTCACGGGCAGCGCCCGCTACGCCGCCGACCACCATCCGCCCGGCATGCTCTACGCGGTGCTGGCGGTCAGCAGCATCGCGCGCGGCCGCGTCGCTTTTCTCGACGTCGAGGCCGCGAAAGCGCATCCGGGCGTGGTCGAGGTGATCACGCCCGCCAACAGACCGGCGCTGGCCCAGGATCCGGACGAAAAAACCAACCCCTTCATGTTCCGGCTCGACCTGCTGCAAAGCGATCACGTGCGTTACGCCAACCAGTCGATCGCCGTCGTCGTTGCGGAAACGCTCGAGGCCGCGGCGGAGGGCGCCGCGCTGCTGTCGCCGCGCTATGACACCGAGCCGGCGCGGATCGGGCTCGATGCGGCCGAGAGCTTCGTGCCGCCGTGCGTCGGCGTCGGCAATCCGGCGGAGATGCATCGCGGCGATGTCGAGGCCGGTCTCGCCGCCGCGTCGAAGCGGATCGGGTCGACCTATGAGACCGCACCCCAGTATCACAACGCGATGGAGCCGCATGCGATCGTGGCCGCATGGGACGGCGATGCGCTCTCGATCGATACGCCGAGCCAGGGCCTTGCCATGGCGCAGGGCCGCCTCGCCGGACTTTTCGGGATCTCGCCCGACAAGATCCACATCCGCAGTCCGTTCCTCGGGGGCGGCTTCGGCTCCAAGGGCTTTATCTCGGGACCCCAGATTCTCGGCATCATGGCCGCCCGTGTGGTGGGAAAGCCGGTCAAGCTAGTGCTCCGTCGCGAGCAGATGTACGGCCCTGTCGGACACCGGGCTCCGACGCGGCAGACCCTGCGCATGGGCACCGACATCGACGGCAAGCTGACGGCACTCGAACATCGCACGAAGACGGTATCGAGCACCTTCGACGACTTCTTCGAGCCGGCGTCCGACGCGTCGCATACGCTTTACGCGAGCCCGGCCATCGCCACGTCGCATGAAGCCGTTCGGGTCGACACCGGAACGCCGCTGTTCATGCGCGCACCCGGAGAAGCGACCGGCTCGATCGCGCTCGAAAGCGCCATCGACGAGATGGCACAGGCCTGCGCGATGGACCCGCTAGCGTTTCGGCTCAAGAACTACGCCGAGGTCGAGCCGATCTCGGGCAAGCCGTTCTCCTCCAAGGCGCTGCGCGACTGCTATAGGCAAGGCGCCGAGCGGTTCGGCTGGGAGCGGCGCCCGCTCGCCCCGCGGCAGATGCGCGACCCTGACGGATTGCTCGTCGGCTGGGGCGTTGGCACGGCGACGTTTCCGGCGCTCATGTTCCAAGGCCAGGCCAAAGCCTTGCTGCGTCGAGACGGCAGCGGCGTCATGGAGATCGGCGCGCACGACATGGGTCAGGGCGCCTGGACCGCACTGGCTCAGATCGCGGCGGACGGCCTCGGGCTCGACGTCGAGCAGGTCGAGTTCAAATCTGGGACCTCCGACCTTCCCGATGCGGGGATCGCTGGCGGGTCGGCTCATACTGCGACCGCCGGCATGGCGATTCACAATGCTGGCGCCGACGTGATCGCCCGACTGGCCGATCTTGCCACCAGCGACGATCGCTCACCGCTGTTCGGCGCCGGAAATGCCGGCGTGATTGCGCGCGGTGGCCGCCTGTCTCGCCGCGACGACGAGAGCCGCAGCGAGAGCTACGCCGATATCCTCGGCCGCGCCGGGCGCGCGGAGATCGAGGGCCGGGGAACCAGCGCGGCCGATCCGGTCGCGCAATCCGCCTACGCCATGCATGCGCATGGGGCCGTGTTCGCCGAGGTCAAGGTCGATCCCGATCTCGGTCAGATCCGCGCGACCCGCGTGGTCGGCGCGTTCGCCGCGGGACGCATCATCAATCCCCGCATGGCGCGCAGCCAGCTCTATGGCGGAATGATCTGGGGGGTGTCGTTCGCCCTGCATGAGCACGCCGTCATGGATGCGCGGTCCGGCCGTCTGATGAACCCCAATCTGGGCGAGTACCACATTCCCGTGAACGCTGATGTGCCCTCGCTCGAAGCGATCCTGGTCGAGGAACGCGATCCGCACGTGAATGCGCTGGGCATCAAGGGCGTGGGTGAAATCGGCATCACCGGCACCGCCGGTGCGGTCGCGAACGCGGTCTGGCATGCGACTGGTATCCGCGCGCGCAAATTCCCGATCACGCTCGATCGTCTGATCGCGCCGCGATCGTGACGAGCGGTTTGCACGGACACAAGCTGCCCAGCCGCGATTCGACCCCGGGGCGGATGTGTGCAGCCGACATCCAAGCGCCGCAGCGCGGGCGTTTGAGCGTTTTCCGGTTGGCTTGATTGGGCGGCCCATCGGTTCCGTGCGCCAGCCCGGTCGCGTCCTTGCTCTAATTCTTTCGCCAAGCAGACGGCATGTGCGGGTCAAGCCCGCGCATGACGACCCGCGACGTCGAGGCCTGCCGAGCGCCGAATGTGCGGCCCGCACAAAAAGGTGGCGCGACCCGCCGAAAAATCTTGCCCGCTGTCGCCGGCATTCCAGACTGGATATGCGCTAGACTTGGTTCATAGCGAAGGCGTCACTCGGACGGGATGGATAAAGGTGGCAAAGATTCCTCCTGGGGTTGGTCCCCAGCATTCGCAGGTCGTTGTCCTTGTCGGTGCCACGGGCGACCTGTCTCGACGCAAGCTCTTGCCCGGCCTGTTCTACCTGTCGAGCGCCGG
>Ga0070670_100003037_pt1 | contig 13887 bp, 12 predicted proteins | sample KBSS63metaG_FD_64665 | JGI IMG/M metagenome (GOLD analysis project Ga0070670, IMG submission 64665) | Switchgrass rhizosphere microbial communities from Kellogg Biological Station, Michigan, USA - KBS S6-3 metaG | ecosystem: Host-associated > Plants > Roots > Rhizosphere > Soil ... | reverse complement strand
GGCAAGAGCCGACCAGTGCAGCCGGTCCGGCTCCGCAGCGGTCATCCCCGGCAGTGCGACGTATGCCAGCATCATCAGCAGCACGCCGACCAACGCCGCCGCGGCGGTGCGTGGCCAGGGCCCGATCAGTCGCACTGCCCGATAGTTTCCGCTCGTGATGCGTTGCGTGACAACGGCTGCCAGCGTCGGCGTCGCTGTTGCGAGCGCCGTCCATACCAGCGGACCGTGCAGCACGACGAGCGGAACAAAAACCAGCCATGCTCCTATGTACGCCAGGCTGAAAAACAGGAGCAGCGGTTTCACCGAACGAACGCGTAAGGCATCAGAGCGAGCGGCTCGCCGCGGCGGAACAATCGCGCGGGAGCCGTCAGCGCCGCGATGGCGCGCTGCTCGGCACCGCTCGTCACGGCCGACCACACATTCACGCCGCCCCCAAACTGAGCGCTGAGTGCCTCGAACAGGCTGCGTCGCCGCGGATACGTGACAAGTTCGACATCCTCGTCGGCCGGGATTCTGGCACGCTGTTTCGCGATGCGCACGGCGACGTCGAGACCACCGAGTTCGTCCACCAGGCCGTGCTCGCGCGCCTGGCGTCCGGTCCACACGCGGCCCTGAGCCACGGCGTCGATCTTCTCCGGCGTTGTCTTGCGCGACTCCGCCACCTTCCCGACGAAGTTTGCGTAGAAGCCTTGCATCTGATCCTGCAGCCGCTCGCGCTGGGACGGTGAGAATCGCGCAAACGGCGAATTGAGATCGGCGTTCGCGCCATCCTTGACCGTTTCCGTCGTGACGCCCACCTTGTTGAGCGTGCCGGCAAGCGCGATCTTGCCGGTATACACGCCGATCGAACCCGTCAGCGTTCCCGGCTGCGCGACGATCACCTGGGCCGGCATCGCGATGTAATAGCCACCGGACGCGGCCAGATCGGACATCGAGGCAATCAGCGGCCGCTCGGGTTTCTTGTCACGCGTGATCATCAGCTCGCGCCAGATCACGTCCGATGCCACCGACGAGCCGCCGGGACTGTCGATGCGAAGGATGATCGCCTTCACCGAGTTGTCGTCCCGCACGTCGCGAATCTGCTCGACGAGGTTCTCGGAGCCGACAACCGCTCCGTTCAGCGGATCGAACGTGCTTCGCCCGGAAACGATGGCGCCAACTGCGTAGATGACGGCGATGCGCGGTCCACGTCCGGACCCGGACGCAGCGCGCTGGTAGTCGCGGCCCTCGACGCGGCGCAGCTCCCGCGACCCGTTACGCAGTTCGGCCACGCGATCGTCGAGCTGATCCTCGTAGGCCAGGCCGTCCACGAGACCGCGGCGGAGGGCCTCCTCGGGCACGAATGGCCCCTGATCGATCAGCGCGCGCATCTCCTGCTCGCTCTTCCCTCGCGCAGCGGCTATCGTGCGCACCAGCTGGTCGTACATGTCGCGATTGAGCGACTGCGACATCTCCTTGTGCGCCGGCGTGAACCCTTTTTCGGTCATCTGGTTCACAGCCGTTTTGTACTGGCCGACATGCAGGAAATCCGGATAGGCGTCGATCTTGTCGAGCGTGCCGCGAAGGAACATCTCGTAGGTGGCGACTCCGACGAGATCGAGCGAGCTCGTCGGCAGCAGGTAGACCTTGTCGGCCGCGCTCGCCAGGTAGTACTCGCGATCGCCGCCGTACTCGAGAAACGCCACGACTTTCTTCCCCGACTTCCGGAAATCCACGATCGCGTCGCGCAGTTCCTGCAGCTTGCCCCAATACGGCGACGACAACGCGGAGGGCATCAACAGGACCGCGCGTATGCGTGGGTCGCGCTTCGCCTTTTCGAGCCCGTCAATGAACCCGCGAACCGTCTGCGTGTTCCCCGCAAGCAGTCCGAACACATCGTCCGGGACCACCTCCTGAATCTCGCCGCCGGGCCGAAGCACGAGCATGGCAGTGGACGGAACCGTCGGCCCGCGCGAGACCGCCAGGTACATCAGGACCACGCCGGCCATCGATGCCATGACGGCCAGGCCAATGAAGATAAGGACGAACCGGATTCCACGCTTCACGTTGAGCCTCCTCTAACACCAGAGGTCATTATGAGGGCTAAGGGCGAAGGCCAAAGGCCAAAGGGCAAAGGGCAACGCCAAAGGGCAAGGCCAAAGGCAAAGGCCAACGGGATCGCCAGGAATAAGTGGCCTATGATCGCTCTATGCGAAGAGTACTTATTGCGCTGCTGTGCTCGTGTGCTGCAGCCACGCTGATGGCGCAGTCGAATCGAAACACCAATCAGTGTGATCCGGATAACGGTGGACTGACGCTGCCGCAAGGATTCTGCGCGAAGGTGATCGCCGACGTTGGCGGTCCGGCGCGGCACGTCGCGGTGGCACCGAATGGCGACATCTACACCGTCCTCGCGGTCGCCGGCGGGCCGCTTGCGCCGCCGCCGTCAGGTCCTCCCACACCAGGCGTCGTCGCGCTGCGTGACGCCGACAAAGACGGCAAGTACGAAATGCAGCAGAAGTTCGGACCGGGCCTCCAGGGAACAGGGATCCTCTGGCACGACGGGTATCTCTATGTCGGGTCGAACACGCAGGTCGTCCGCTTCAAGATGGACGGGAAGTCACTGCTGCCCAGTGGCCCGCAGGAGGTGATCGTCGACGCGCTGCCGCCGGCGAATCCGCACTCCGCAAAGTCGATCGCCATTGGCGACAACGGCGCGTTGTATGTCCACGTCGGCGCCCCGACCAACGCGTGCCAGGTGCCGAAGGATCGCACGCCCGGTCTTGCCGGGCAGAACCCGTGCAGCCAGCTCGAGCTCCATGGCGGAGTCTGGAAGTACGACGCGGCCAAAGCAGGCCAGAAGCACGATGCCGCGCACCGGTTCGCAACGGGCATCCGTCACACCGTCGCCATGACCTGGAACCCGACGGCGCGGCAGCTCTATACAACCCAGAATGGCCGGGACCAGCTCGATACGCTGTGGCCGAAATCCTTCACCGCGGAGGACAACGCCAATCGACCGGCCGAAGAGATGCAACTGCTGAAACAGGGAGCGAACTTCGGATGGCCGTACTGCTTTTTCGATTTGCAGACGAAGAAGCGCCTGCAGAACCCCGAATACGGCGGTGACGGCAAATCCGAGGGCGACTGCGCGAAGTACGACAAACCGATCGCCACGTTCCCGGCTCACAACGCGCCCGTCGGAATGGTGTTCTACACCGGCACGCGCTTCCCGGCGTCGTACCGCAATGGTGCGTTCGTCGTCTTCCACGGGTCATGGAACCGAAGCCCGTTCCCGATGGACGGCTTCAACGTTCGATTTGTCCCCTTCAAGGGTGAGCGGCCGTCTGGCGAGAGCCAGGTTTTCGCGAGCGGCTTTGCGGGCAAGGATGTCGTGAAGGGACCGAATGACGCGGTGTACCGTCCCGTGGGCATCGCGCAGGCACCGGACGGATCGTTGATCGTGACGGATGATTCAAAGGGACGCCTGTGGCGAATCAGCTACGTACTGGGGCAATAATCCTTGCCATCGCCGCAGCTCTATCTGGCTGCGCATCCGAGGAGCACATGGGACAGTCGAACATCACCCAACTGATGAAGACCGACGGGGTCACGGGCAGCGGCAACGAAGCGGTCGCTGGTCGTCGCGTCACCGTGCATTACACCGGCTGGCTCTACGACCAGGAAAAGGCCGACCACAAGGGGCGGAAGTTCGACAGCTCGCGGGATCGCGGCGAGCCGTTTACCTTCAGGCTCGGCGCCGGCGAAGTGATCCGCGGCTGGGACGAAGGGTTCGCGGGCATGAAAGTGGGCGGACAACGGACGCTGACGATCCCACCGGACTACGGTTACGGGGCGCAGGGCGCCGGTGGCGTCATCCCGCCGAACGCCACGCTCGTCTTCGATGTGGAGCTGCTCGACGTCCGGTAGCCGCAGAATGACATCCGACGAGGAGATCACGGATGAGGGTTCCGACGCGTCTCGCGGTGTCGCTCGGCGGCAGCTTGATTGCGGTAGTTGCGCTCACGGCGCAACCGCCGCAGGCGCCGGCACCTAACCCAGCTCAGGCAAAGTATCCATACCCGGTCGTGCGCGACCAGCGTGGTGTCGTTCCACCGGGACCGAAGCTGCTGCCCTCGCCGCCGCTCGGTGACGGGCCGTGGACGTTCCAGACAACCGAAGCCAACATCCGCGTCTCGGTCGTCACGAAAGGCTTCTCGCATCCGTACGGGCTCGCCGTTCTGCCGGACGGCACATTCCTGATCACCGAACGCGCCGGCGCGCTCCGCGTTGTCCGCAACGGCGTGATTGATCCGACCCCGGTGTCCGGCGTTCCGCAGGTGATCTATCGCGGCACTGAAGCCGGCCTGATGGACATCGTCCTCCACCCGAATTTCGCACAGAACCGGTGGGTCTATTTCAGCTACCACAAGCCGATCGGCAACAACCTGGCGAGCAATGCGGTTGGCCGCGCAGTCTGGAACGGCAAGTCGCTGACGGACGTGAAGGAGATTTTTCTTTCGGACGACGTGGACACTGAGGTCAGCCGGTTGACGTTCGGGCGCGATGGCATGCTCTACATGTCCATCGGTGGCCCCGGCACCGGTCCGCCGCCAAGTCTCGATCGGCCGCAGCATGGCAACGATTACGCCGGCAAACTGATTCGCATGCGCGACGATGGTTCGCTGCCACCGGACAATCCGTTCGTGGGCAGGAACGACTACAAGCCGTATGTCTACGCCATGGGCTTCCGCAATCAGCTCGGTCTGACCATGAATCCGTACAACGGGCAGATCTGGGCGGCCGAACAGGGGCCGAACGGCGGTGACGAAGTGAACGTCATTCAGGCGGGCAAGAACTACGGTTGGCCCGTCGTCAGCTATGGCCGCGATTATCGCGGCCCGCGATTCAGCGCCGCCCATGCCGCACGGGGATTCGAGGAGCCGACCCTGTACTGGGTGCCCGCCATCGCCGTCTCCGGCATGACGTTCTATAACGGCGACCGTTTCCCGAACTGGCGCCGCAACCTGTTTGTCGGCGGCATGCGCGAAGGCGAGATGTCGCCCACGGGTCAGCTGCAGCGTGTCGTGTTCAACGACAACTGGGAGGAGCTCCGGCGCGAGGCGCTGCTCCGCGACCTGCATCAGCGGATTCGCGACGTCCGACAAGGTGCGGACGGTTTGTTGTATGTCGTGACCGATGAAGATCAGGCGGCGCTACTGCGGATCGAACCGCAGTAGAGGCCGACCTGCAGGTCGGCCCGAGAGGACTTACATCACGCTGGCGAGCAGCAGAACCACGCCAACCGCCGCTGCGGCCTGCCAGGCGAGTTCTGTTCGTTTGCGAATGACCAACGCGCCAATGCACAACACGATGGCCGCCGCCATCAGCACCTGCGTGTAGAGATCCTCGAACGTCTCCACCGGTTCAGCGTTCGCCGCACGCCGTCGCAGCCGATCGACGATCCGGAAGGCGATCGTCCGGTCGGATTCTTCGCCGATCTCGAAGTACTCGCCGCCACCAGCCACAGCAATCTGCAGCAGCGATCGGCGATCGAGGGTGGAATGGATCTTCGACGGCGGCCGCGTACCGTCCGGCCCGGCGGGCTCGGGAATCATGCCGCCAACGGTCGTCCCGACGCCGACGACAAAGACAGGGACTTTGCGATCTTTGGCGGTCTGCAGCGCGCGCGCGACGTCACCGGTCCACGCCTGTCCGTCCGACACGACGAGAAACGCCTTGGGATTACCGCTCTTCCCGAACAGCTGCTGATCCTTCTCGATGAGGTTCAGCCCCCAGCGAATGCCCTCTTCGATATTCGTATCCCACGTGGTGAGGTTTTCGAGCCGGAACGGCGAATGGTCGCCGAGATTGTCGAGAAAGAAGAACAGCGAGTTCGGATCCTTGGTCAGGCGGACCTGCGGGGCCGACAGCTGCGCGAAGAGCGCCAGCGCCACGCGATCGCCCTTCCAGCTCAACGCCTCGGCGAACGTCCGCAGGAACGTGACCGATCGGCGCCAGCGATCCGGCCTGACGTCGTTGACATACATGGACGCTGACGCATCCTGCAGGATCACGATGTCCGCGCTTGCGCGGCGGGACAGCGCGATGCGCGCCTGCGGCTTGGCGATCGCGACGATGCAGAGCGCAGACGCGATCAGGGCGGCGAGCCAGAACGTGAGATCTCCCGCGAAGTTGAAACGCTCGCGCACAGGCAGCACACGCGCGGCCGCCATCCGCCTCGCATCGGCGCGACGCCGCACGACCCGCCAGCACCAGAGCGCGACCAGCGCGGCCGGGATCGCCAGCAGCCACAGGAGCGCCGGCTCTTCGAACCGGAACGTCTCGAGCGTGACCTTCGGTATCACCCCTTGCGGACCTTTTCTGTTGCCTTCCCGGCGTCGCCGCCTTCCGGCGATTTCTCATCGCCCTGCAGCGGCACGTAGATCTGGAAGCCCTTGGTACTCGTCGCATCGGACGGCGCACCGCTCTCTCCCAGCTCCATCCCCTTTTGCGGCTGGTCTGACGGTGGCTTGCGGCCTTTCGCAACTTCGTCGCGGAGCCGGATCACGTACTCATAGTTGTACGCCGCCTCCTCCTGCCAGGTGTTGTTCTTGAGTACGGTCAGGTATCCGTTCGCCGTTTCATTCAGCACCTGGATCGCAGCGGTCCGATCCGTCACGCCCTTCAGTCCCGTGCGGAAGGCGGCATTGGCAACCACGAGCTGCAACGCAGCGTTCGATTCGTCGACGGCCGCGACCGGTTCGGCTTGTGCCGGCAGGACCTTGGCGTAGTCACCCTGCCAGTACTGCAGGGCGGCCTGCCGCGCCCGGACTTCCCTGACTGTATCGTCGCCGACCCTCGGCACCCATCGCGCATAGCGGAGGCGGCCCTCGGCCGCAGCAAGGCTCTTCTGCGCCAGGCCGAACTGCTGCGTGGACGTCTGCTCCTGGGCGTCTGCGAGCTCCCGCTCGAGACGCGAAGCGGTCAGGACGACGAGGCCGACGACGACAAAGATCGCGGCGGCGATGAGATAGGCGGTGACGCTCTTCACAATGCCTCCAAGGCCGACCTGCAGGTCGGCCTCTACCAACTATGGAAACGTTCGAAACACTCCAAACCCCAACTTCAACAACGCAGCGGTGAGCCACAGCGCCGTCGCCAGGAGCGCGTAGCCGGCGTAACGCGGCCGCTGAACGCTGTACTCCTTGACATCGATCCGGCCCGGCGACAGGCGATCGATCTCGACCAGCGCGCGCATCATCGACTCCTCGTCGTAGACGGCGTAAAAACGTCCGCCCGTCCGTTCGACGGTTGGCCGCCAGATCTTGTCCTGCACGACTTCGCCCTCGCGGCGGTTATACGCCGTGCGGATCATGTGCACCGGTATCTTCCAGGTGCGCGCCTCAGCGATCAGGTTTTCCACCGGCCGGCCCTTGGGCTGCAGATCGGAATCGCGCCCGTCCGTGAAGACCACCATCAGGTTGCCGGACGCGTTGACGAACGAGAAGGTCTTGAACAGCTGCGTTCCCTGATCGATCCCTTCGATGATCGTGGTGCCCCAGTCGCTGAACCGTCCCCATTCGCGCGGGTCGCTGATCAGGCGAATGCTGAGCAGGATGTTCTCGTAGTCGGTCGTGAACGGCGTGACGACGTAGGCCTGGTTGCCGAACTGAATGAGCGCGACCAGATCACGGTACGGCCCCTTCATGCGCCGCCTGATGAATTGCTCCGCCCCGGCGACGGCCGTGAAAAACGTCGCCTCGCCCTGCGTCTTCATCGTCTGCGTCTTGAACTGCATGACCATGCTCGTCGAGGCGTCGACGAGCAGCGCGATGCGCCGGCCAGGATGGGACACTTCTTCCCGCGCAAAGCCCGTGTGGGGATCGGCGAGAGCAATCCCGAAGAACGGCAAGCCCGCCACGAACAGCACCAGCGGCACGTGCCGCGCCATGGCCAGCGGCGAACGCCGCATCCCGGGCAGCAGCGACGGCAGCGTGATGTGCGTCCGGCCGGCACGCGTGCCCAGCATCGCTCGCGTAAACAACACGAGGACGGCGATCGCCGCAAGGACGACGAACACCAGCAGCGCTGTACGCGCATCGGCAAACTGCAGGTCGCGCCAGCGCGTGCGCTGCCACTCGTCGAACGTGCTGCGAAGAGCGATGAGAAGGGCCTCGGTCATCAGTGATCAGTGGTCAGTCAGTCGTGATGCTGCTGAGCCGCCACGCGACAGAGCCATCGATGATGCGCGGCGGCCCGGCCCGAGTGGAATCAGTGAGCGAGTCCACAGGCGTCGGACCGCGACCAACGCTTCATCCACCGTGTTGTTCAACATCGTCGCGTCGGCTTCGCCGGCGCGTCCGTAGACCGCAGTGCTCAACTGTTGAAGCGCATCCATGATCGGCTGCACCCTCGCTCGAGACGCGCCCTGGCCGTTCTCCATGGCTGCGAGCAGTGCCGAAGGCGTGGTCGGCGCGGACAGCAGCACCCGCCTCCGCCGGACGAGTCCGGAACGCACATCGAGTTGCCCGACTCGCTCTGCCTCGCCGTTCATGACCTGCACCTGCGCCACCCGGCGGCCCAGCGCTGCTGCACCCGAAATCCGCAGCGCGGCAAGTGCCCGCGCCATCAGCTCCGGCGTCCACCCCCCGCGCCCCGCCTCGCTTCTCGCGGCGCGGAGCGACGTGAGCGCGCCACGCAGGACCGCAGCCTGCGGCAGCGGGCGCACGACCTTCGGGTCGCGCGCGCGGAACCGGCCGGCCAGCTGAACCAGCGCCAACGCACCGAGGACGGCCGCACACGCAAAGGCAATCGATGCGGCGACGACTTCCGCCGTCGCGCGGCTGCGCCGCGATTCGATACTGGCAAACGTCTGCCCGGACTCGTCGCGGATATCCGCGGCCGATCGGGGCACGATCGACAGCACCCGCATCGGGATTGGCGGCAGCAGATACGTCTGATCGCGCCCCTCGGTATTCCCGGCACCGGGCGACTGCAGGTTGTAGGTAACGGTGAGCGCCGGGACCGACACGTCCTGACCGAAGAACCCTTCGCTCAGCAGCCGCATCGAATATTCGTACTGGATGTATCGCCACGGCGGCACGACGACATCGTCGTGACGTTTGCCGGCGACGGCCTCGAACGGCGTGAGCGACACGGCGCCCGGCTCCAACTGATTGACGGCCGGCACCACCTTGATGCCCGTCGTTTCGATGACGCCGCAGGTCAGCACCAGCGTGAACCGCTCGCCGACGCGGATGGCGCTGCGATCGGCTTTCCACCAGCACCGGATCGGATCCGATTCGACCTCACCGGTACGCGGTGCACGTTTCGTTTGTGCGTAGCCTGGCGTGATGCCAAGGACACCCGCAACGAGGAACACGAAGCACAATCTTTGTCTGGTCATTGCTTTGGGACTTGGGAGTTGGATGTTGGGATTTACATCTTCCGCAGCCGCCGTTCGGCGGTGAATTCTACGAGCGCCGTCTCCATCTGCCAGCGGTCGAGACCGACGCGCACGACGTCGAGCCCGGCTTCGCGTGCCAGCTTTTCGATGCGGTCCTGCCACGCCTCGACGCGAGCCGCGAGACGCCGCAGTTCCCGTCGCGAGAGCACCCGCGTGCGGCCGCTTTCAACGTCGTACGCCTCGATCCAGCCGTCCGACACCGACGGCAGCTGGTAGGCAAAGCCGACGTCGGCCATCAGCAGAAAGACGTCGTGCACCGCGTTGAGCAGCGACAGCTCCTTGACCAGACGATCCGCGTCTGGAAACAGAAAATCGGAGATGACCGGGACCAGCGAGGATTTGCGCAGCTGGCTCTCGATGGCAATGATGATGTCGTGCGGCTCTTCGCCAGGCTCGATGGTCCGGCGATTCTGGTACAGGTCGAGGCAATACAGGAGATGCGAACGGCCGATCTTCGGTCGCGCCGAGGCCAGCTGCTGAAACTGGTCGTTGAACGTGACGAGGCCGAACAGATCCTGAAAGAACATCGCCGACAGTCCCGCAGCCGCCACCGCGCGCGCGATCGCGGCCGCGATCGGAACGCCGCGGACACCACACCGCGTCGAGAGTGACGCGTCCGCCACTGCCACGATCGTGGCGTTACTGTCCTGCTCGAAGTCGCGGGTGATCAGCGGGCTGAAGTTCGTCATCGACGACTGCGCCCAGTCGATCGACGACATGCGATCGCCCGGCTCCCAATCACGGACGCCCACGAAGTTGAATCCATTTCCCTTGAACACGCTCGCGTGGTCACCGAGCGTGAATTCCTTCAGCCGCTTGATGATGAACAGCTCAATCTCGGCGATTTCCTGCAGATTGACGAGCGGATCAACGTCAACGCCCACACTCCGATTCATGGCACTGGTACGCGATCGATGATGTCGTCGATCACCATTTCGACGGTGACGCCATGGCTTGCCGCGTGTGGTCCAAGCCACACACGATGGCTCAGGATGTAGCGCGCCAGCTCCTGCACGTCTTCTGGATACACCTCGGCCCGCCGGTGCATGAGCAGTGCCCATACCTTGACGAGTCGACCCCAGGCGATGGTCGCGCGGGGCGACGCGCCGAGGTCCACGCACTTCTCGACCAGCTCCGATGGCGACCGCATGAGCCACTCGCTCTCCGCGCTGTACGGACGCGTCGCACCAACCAGGCGCCGGATGTACTTGGCGAGTGATTCGTGCAGGAAGACCTCGCGCGTGATCACCGACCGCAGTTCGATGATCCGCTCCTTCGGCACCAGCGGCTTCAGCCGCACCTGTTTGAAATCGAAGCTGACCAGCTTCTCTTCCTCGGCGGGTGGCAGATAGGCGATGTTGATCATGATCGCGAAGCGATCGGTGGCCGCTTCCGACAGCGGAAAGGTGCCCTGCCCCAGCTCCACCGGATTCATCGTGGCAATCGCGAAGCTGAATGGGGCCATCTCGTAGGTCTTCTTGCCAACCGTGACGGTCCGGTCCTGCAGTCCCTCCAGAAACGCGCTCTGCGATTTGAGCGGGATGCGGTTGATCTCGTCGAGCAGGATTACTTCGGCGGAGGCCAGCGGGCCGAACTCGGTGATGAACTCACCGGTGGCCGGGTTGATCATCTGGAAGCCGACGATTTCCGTCGGTTGCAGGTCGGCCCGACCCTGGAGCCGTGCGAACTTCGCGTTGCTGATCGCGGCCAGAATCACCCCGAAGAACGTCTTGCCCACGCCCGGGACTCCGCGAAGCAGAAGATTGCCGGCGTTCACCTGCCGCTTCTGGTCTTTGTCGTACGTGGTCGGGATCTCCGACAACAACACGACGTTCGCAAGCGCCTTTTCCGTGTCGTACCCGACCAACGCGTTTCCCGCTTCGGCGACGATGGCGACGTGAAGATCTATAGATTCCTGAAGTTCCGGATGCATGAACGGTGAATCATACTCGACGGCCGACTGTGGTACCGTGCGCGGCGCGTATGGTGTCCACGACCACTCATTCTTCACCGGGCTCAATCCGTACCATCGCCTTTGCCAGTCTCATCGGGACCACGATCGAGTGGTACGACTTCTTCCTCTACGGAACCGCGGCGGCGCTCGTCTTCAACCGCCTGTTTTTTCCCACGTTTGATCCGCTGACCGGAACACTCGCCGCGTTCGGCACCTACACCGTCGGCTTCGTCGCGCGGCCGTTCGGCGGCATCATCATCGGCCACTACGGCGACCGGATCGGCCGCAAGTCGATGCTCGTGCTGACACTGGTGGTGATGGGCGCCGCCACGTTCCTGATCGGCCTGCTGCCGACCTACGACCAGATTGGTCCATGGGCCGCCGTCGCCCTGGTTCTCCTGCGCGTGGCGCAGGGATTCGGCGTCGGTGGTGAATGGGGCGGCGCCGTATTGATGGCCGTCGAACACGCCCCGCACGGGGCCCGAGGCTTTTACGGCAGCTGGCCACAGATCGGCGTCCCCGCCGGCCTGTTGTTATCCACCGCTGTCTTCACCGTGTTCTCGTGGATGCCCGAAGATCAATTCATCGCGTGGGGGTGGCGCGTGCCGTTCCTCCTCAGCATCATTCTTGTGGCGCTCGGCCTGGTCATCCGGATGCGGATCCTCGAGACGCCGGCGTTCGTCCGCATCAAGTCGCAGGCTGCCGCCGCGCGACAACCGATTGTGGAAGTGCTGGTCCGGTATCCGAAGCAGGTTCTGCTCGCGATGGGCGCCCGGTTTGCGGAGAACGGTGCGTTCTACATCTTCAGCGTGTTCGTCCTGACCTACGCGACCGAACACGCAAAGATCGACCGGCAGATGGTGCTGAATGCGATTCTGATCGGGGCCACCGTCGAACTGGTGGCGATCCCGTTCTTCGGCGCGCTGTCGGATCGGATCGGGCGACGGCCGGTGTACCTGTTCGGAGCGGTGATGACGGCGCTCGTGGCCTTTCCTCTCTTCGCAGCGCTCGATGGTGGCGCCCCGATAACGATCGCCGTGGCGTTGACGGCCGCGTTCGTCCTCTCGCACGGTGCGATGTATGCGCCCCAGGCGGCATTCATGTCCGAGCTGTTCGACGCACGGGTGCGCTACAGCGGTGCGTCCCTCGGAGCCCAGCTTGCCTCGGTTTTTGCGGGCGGCCTGGCGCCGTTCATCGGCACCGGCCTGCTGCGGGCAGGTTATGGCCGTGGCGCCGTCGCCCTATACGTCGTCGGCCTCGCGGTGGTGACGATCGTCGCCGTGCTCGCCGCCAGCGAGACCCATCGCGCGGACGTCGATTAAGATCCTGGGACACCATGGAATTCATGAGAGCAGCAGTGCTCGAACGGGCCCCCGGCGGCCTCCACCTCGAGGAGATTCCCGTCCCCGAACCGCGCGCCGGAGAGATTCTCGTGAAGGTTGCTGCGTGTGGCGTGTGCCACACCGACCTTCATGTGATGAAAGCGGAAGTCGCCTTCCCGACGCCAGCGGTCATGGGGCACGAGATCACCGGGACGGTCGCCGCGCTCGGACCGGGCGTGGCGGGGCCTCCGGTTGGAACGGCGGTCGCGTGCGCGTTCATCATGCCGTGCGGGTTCTGCGTTCCATGCGGGTCGGGCCGTGACGACCTCTGCGACAACTTCTTCGCCATGAATCGCCTGAAGGGGACGCTGTACGACGGCACGTCGCGCCTGCGCCGCAAGGACGGCTCGTCGCTGGCGATGTATTCGATGGCCGGCCTGGCTGAATACTCGGTGGTGCCGGCTACCGACGTCTTTCCCGTCCCTGCGACGCTGCCGCTGCAGGAATCGTCTGTGCTCGGCTGCGCCGTCTTCACCGCGTTCGGCGCCGTGCGGCATGCGGCCGAACTGCGGGGCGGTGACCGGATTGCCGTCGTTGCCGCCGGAGGCGTGGGGATCAATATCGTTCAGATCGCGCGCGCGTTCGGGGCATCGCAAATCATCGCGGTTGATGTGCGCGACGATAAGCTGGAGGCGGCCACGCGCCTTGGCGCCACTGATGTCGTCAACGCGCGTGAGACCGATCCGGTCGCACGAGTACGTGAGCTCACCGACGGACGCGGCGTCGACACGGCGTTCGAGGTGCTGGGCCTGCCACAAACATTCACCCAGGCGTTCGAGATGATTCGGGATGGCGGCCGCATGGTTGGCGTCGGCATTGCGCCCGTAAAAGCCGCGGCGTCAATCGAGATCACACGGCTCGTTCGCCGGGAGCTCCGGATCATCGGGTCGTACGGCGCACGCACCCGCACAGACATGCCGGAGATCATTCGCCTGGCGGCGCAGGGAATCTTCCGGCCCGAGACGATCGTGACCGAACGGTTCCCGCTGGCGGAAGCCGACGCCGCGTATCAGGCACTCGCACGAGGGGATATTGTCGGTCGGGCAATCGTGGTGCCCTGAGGAACGAACCAATGCTTCACAACTACATTGGCGGACGCTGGG
>Ga0070670_100003034_pt1 | contig 13890 bp, 8 predicted proteins | sample KBSS63metaG_FD_64665 | JGI IMG/M metagenome (GOLD analysis project Ga0070670, IMG submission 64665) | Switchgrass rhizosphere microbial communities from Kellogg Biological Station, Michigan, USA - KBS S6-3 metaG | ecosystem: Host-associated > Plants > Roots > Rhizosphere > Soil ... | reverse complement strand
ACCCATTTGCCTTTCAGCTTGCCGGCGTATTTCTGCAGGTCTTCCTGTGTGGTCTCGGTGACGAGGATCACGTCGCCGCGGACCAGTCCGTTGGTGCCGGGGGTCCAGCCGTTGGGGGTTCCGGGAATCGGGAACGACTGCGGGGTCACGGCGGCCATGTAGAACTTCTCGTTCACCCAGCCGCGATCGAAGCCGTTCTTGTCGCCCCACGTCTCGAGCGCCACGTTCTGCAGGCCCCATTCCTTCAGCTTTGCCACGGCCCATTCACCGGCCTTCTGGGTCACGGGGGAACCGGTCAACCGGGGTCCGTGGACGTCGGTGAGCCAGCTGGCGACATCCATGACCTGTGACGTCTGGGGATTCAGACCGAGCTGCTTGATCTTATTAATGCCTTCGTAATCGATTTTTTCACTGGCGGCGCCGAGGGGAAGCGCCGCGGCCGCCGCGAACACGGCGAGCGCAATGACGGTTTTCTTCATCCAGCCTCCGAATCGAAGCATAACGCGGGAAGACAGGGGTCGCGATCACAGAAACGCGATCGACCCGACAAAGCTGTAAACGCGCGGCCGCGCCGCAGCACGCGTGTGCGCTCGGATCTTGTGCATGCGTCGGCATTTCCGGCGATCTGTGTGCGCCGTGCCCGGTGGACCCTCGGTTGCACAACGCGCTCTGCCGAGGATCGACACCCGAGGACCGAACCATGACACCCCTGTCTGCGACTGCCGAACAGCCTGAAGCGCCGCTTTTCACCGACGGCCTCGGCGACCGCGTTGTCGCCGTTGACGCCGCCACCGGCGACCTCCTCCAGATCCTCCGGATCCGCCCGCAACTGCTGGCGGTTCCGTCATTCGAGTTCGCCCTGCGCGAGCGGGCGGCCCGGCTGGCCAACTTCCGCCATGCCTACTACGGGCGCGTTCGCCGCATCGACCGGCACCCGGCAGGGCTCGCGATCGTGTCGGATCACGTCGAGGGCGTGCGTCTTTCCGAGATGCTCCGCGTCGCCGCCGAGCGCCGCCTGCCGCTCGATCTGAACGCCGCCTTGTGCCTGCTGCGGCAGCTCGTGCCGTCGCTCGCGCTCCTGCACGAAAATGCACGCGACGTCGCGCATGGACTCATCGGACCCGAGCGTCTGATCGTCACGCCGCGCGCGCGCCTCGTCGTCGTCGAGCACGTGCTTGGGTCCGCCGTCGAGCAGCTGCAGTTCAATCGCGAGCGTCTGTGGCAGGAATTGCGCGTGGCGCTGCCGCCCGCGGTCGGCATCGGCCGCTTCGATCATCGCGCCGACGTCACGGCTATGGGGCTCGTCGCGCTCGCGCTGGTGCTCGGCCGACCGATCTCGCCAGACGAATATCCGCAGAAGGCCGGCCAGCTGCTCGCCGAAGCTCGAGCCCGTACGGCCGGTGCACCCGATCAGCCCCTGCCGCACGCGCTGCACCTGTGGATCGCGCGCGCCCTGCAGCTCGATCCGCGCCAGGGGTTCACGTCGGCGACGGAGGCGCAGGTGGCGCTGGAAGACGCGCTCGCCGAGAGCGCGGAATTCGTGGCCGCACCTGTCGCGCTGGAAACATTCCTGTCGCGGTACATCACCGCGATGCTCGATCCCGTGGTTCCGGCAGCGACCGCTCCACCCGCGGCCATTCCGGTCGTCCAATCCCAGGTGAGACCCGCGGTTCCTGTCGCTCCGCTCCCGATCGAGCAGCTCGACGCCGTGCCGCTGCCGCCGCCCGTCGTCAAGCTCGAGGCGCCGGTGTTCGTCGCGCCTCCCGTCGCGCCGGCGATCGTCAGCGCGCCCCCCGTCGTTGTGGCGCCGCTTGCGGCCACGCCCCTCGTTGTCGAACCGGTGGCTGTTGAGGCGCCGGCGACGAGTGCTCGTGTCACACCCGACCCCGCGCCTCTCATCGCGGCGCCTGCACGCGACATCAACGAACTCCTCAAGGATTTCGATATGCCGGATGAGCCGGCACACCTCGGCAAACCGCAGGCGGCGGCCGCCCCGAGCGGTCCGCGTGGCAAGGCGCCGTGGATGCGGATCGCCGTTGCCGGTGTGGTCGTGGCCGCGCTGGGCGGCGGTGGCTATTACGCCTCCAGGACGATGAAGAAGGCAGCGCCGCCGGCACTCGGATCCCTGGCAGTACAAACGAATCCGGCCGGCGTGGCGGTCTTCGTGGACGGCGTCGCGCGCGGCAATACTCCGGCGCGTCTGTCGCTGAACGCCGGGTCGCACATCGTCGAACTGCGCGGGCGCGGCGTGCCCCGCGTGCTGCCCGTCACCATCACCGCCGGCGCCGAAGTGTCGCAGTATCTCGAGCTGCCGGAAACGCCGTCCGCGGGAAGCCTTCTTGTGCAATCGGATCCCGCCGGTGCGCGTGTGTCGGTGGACGGCGTCGAGCACGGCCGCGCGCCGGTCAGCGTCGCCGACCTGACGCCCGGCGAACACGAGGTCGTGCTGCAGGCGGACGGCGGTCCCGCGGTGAAACAGAAGGTCGTCATTCAGGCCGGCGTGACGTCTTCGGTGCTCGCGCCGGTGACGACAGCGGCGCCGGGGCCGGTGTCTGGATGGCTGACGGTGAAATCGCCCGTCTCCCTCGAAATTCGTGAGAACAACCGGCTGCTCGGCACGAGCGAGTCCGATCGCATCATGCTCGCCGCCGGCCGTCATGAAGTGCAGTTCATGAACGACACGCTCGGCTACGACGAAACACGGGTGATCACCGTGCAGCCCGGCAAGGTGGCTCCGATCTCGATCCAGATGCCACAAGGCGTGATCAACATCAATGCGTCGCCGTGGGCGGAAGTGTGGATCGACAACCGCCGCGCCGGCGAGACGCCGATTGGCAACCTGCCCGTGTCCATCGGTCCGCACGAAGTCGTGTTCCGTCACCCGCAGCTTGGCGAAAAGCGCCAGGCGGTGTCCGTCACGCTCAAGGCGCCGGTGCGCCTCAGCGTTGACATGAAGTGAGCAAGGCCATGTCAGTACGACGATTGATCGCACCATTCCTCCTGGCGGCCTCGGTAGCGCATCCGGCCATCGGCCAGGTGCCGGGTGGCCGCGACATCGTGGGCACGGCCCGTGATCTCTACGCGTCCGCGCGCTACGACGAAGCGCTGGCCGTGCTCAACGACTCGTCGGTCGCGGTGAGCGATCGCAAGTCGATCGAGCAGTACCGGTCGCTGTGTCTGCTGGCGCTGGGCCGCGGCACGGAGGCCGAGAGCGCGATCGCCGCAGTGATCACCGCCGACCCGTCATACCTGCCCGGCGACGCGGAAGCGTCGCCGCGCGTGCGCGCCGCGTTTTCCGACGTGCGTAAACGCCTGCTGCCGGAGCTGGCGGGTGCGCGCTACCTCGAAGCGAAGTCGTCCTACGACCGCAAGGAGTACGCGATCGCCGTGCAGCAGTTCAAAGCCGTCGTGGCCCTGCTCGACGATCCCGACATGGGCGGACGCCTTGCCGATCTCCGCACGCTTGCCAGCGGCTTCACGGATCTCGCCGCGGCCGCAGCGGCTCCTCCGCCCGCGCCGAAAGCCGAGACGAAGGCCGCGATACCCGCGCCGCCGCCAGCTCCACAGCCGGAGCCGAACCGCATCTACACGATGTTGGACGCGGATGTGCTGATGCCGAGGGTCATCCGGCAGGACATGCCGACGCTGTCGCAGACGGTGAAGGCGCAGGCGCGTGACCGCGGGATCATCGAAGTGGTTATCGATGAGCAGGGCCGTGTCTCGTTTGCGGCCGTCCGCAGCTCGGTCCACCCGATGTACGACGCTGCGCTCCTGACCGCCGCACGCGAGTGGCGCTATCAACCGGCGTCATTAGCCGGCAAGCCCGTCAAATACCGCAAGATGATTCAGATAAACGTCAGCCGCAATTAACGCTGGCGTACGAATTCACGACGTTCAAGACTCCGTTCCCGGAGCCTGGGGCAAGGCACGCCCGGCACGTGGGGCGGGAGCCAGGTGGCAGGAAAATGGCAGTGTGCCCACTGCCATGAGCACTCGAGTTTCCCTGGCAGAGCTGGCCGCCGCGCGGATCCAGCTGCGGCCCGCCGAAGCTATCGCTATCGTTGACGAGATCTGCCGCCGTTGTGAAGACGGCGTAGTACGGGGCATTCCACCCGCCGGCGTCGTCCGCCTCAGCCGGGCTGGCCACCTGAGCATTGAGGGTCCGACCGACACCGGCGACGAAGTCGCGCGGGCGTCGCAACTGCTCAACGATCTACTCCCGGCGTTCGATGCCACGCCGGAGTACCGTGCCAGCGGTGCGCTCCGGCTGGCGATCGCCCGCGGTCTTGGCACGCTCGATCTGCCGGCGTACGAATCGCTGGCCGAGTTACGAGGCGTGCTGCAGCGGTTTTCCCCGGCCGACCTCGGGGACACGGCACGTTCGCTGTTCCAGGCCTGGGACCGTGCGCGTGCGGCGCGGAATTTCGAATGTCGTGCACCGGCATCGCTGACGATCTCTGACGTCCGGCGCGCCCGCCGCGCGACGGGACTGACGCTCAAGGACGTCGCGGAGGTGGCTGACATACCGGCGCTGCAGCTCCGCGATCTCGAATGGGGTTACATGCGCAGCTGGCACGCCGACGCGGACGGGCGCGCCCAGGTCGTGCGCTATGCGAGAGCCGCGGGGCTCGACGAATCGCTGGTGCTCTCGATCGCGTGGCCGATGATCCAGGAATCGGGGCTGCCAGCCAGGGAAACACCGCGCGTCGAAGTACTCGTACCGTCCGGACCCCAGCGCATCGTTCCCGTCGAGCAACCGCATGTCAAGCAGCAGCATGGGCTTCGAGCTCCGGTATGGGTAGCGGTCGCCGCGGCGCTGATCGCCGTGCTGGGCGTTCTCGCTGCCGCGATCGTCACGAATCCGATCGTGGTCGCGCCGCCGATCGCCTCACCTGCGCCGCCTGCGCCGACGGTGCAGATCGGAGACGCGGCGGCCCTCGAACCGGCGGTCGTCATCGTCGCACCGGAAGCTCGCCCGGTCCCCGCTGCGGCACGCACCACCCCCAAACACCGGCCGTCCGCGGCGCCGGCGAAGCGGCGGTCCCAGCCCCAGCGTGCATCGTTCTTCCGCAAGGAGCTATTCCGCATCGTCTTCAAGTAAACTGCGGCCTGTTGCCGAAAGCGCTGGTCATTCTTCTCGTGGGTGCGGCCCTCGGCCTCGGCGCCTGCGCACGTCCCGGCGAGGAACAGGTGCGACGCCGTCCGCTCGCGGCGGACGTTTATCTGCCGCGCGAGACGGAAACCATCCAGGCCGACGTTCCCCGAAACGCCACTCTCGACAGCCTGCTGCGCGCCACGCGGCTGCGTGAGGAGGTCGTCGCCGCGGTGGTGGCGTCGGCGCGCGGCGTGTTCGATCCGCGGCAGATACGCGCCGGTCGTCCCTATCGTCTCGTGCTCTCGCTCGACGGACTGCTCCGCGAGTTCGAATACCAGATCGACGCCGACAGGTTCCTCCGCGTCGCGAACGCGGATCGCGCGCGCCCGGAAGCGCTCGACGCGCAGGTCATTCCCTACGAGAAGGAGGTTGCCGTTACGGCGATCGACGCCAGGCTCGACGGCGGCACGTCGTCCCTGATTGGGGCCATCGAAGGCGCAGGGGAGAACATCCAGCTCGCCCTCGATCTCGCCGACGTGTTCAGCGGCCAGGTCGATTTCAACAGTGAGCTGCAACCCGGCGACAGCTTCAAGGTGTTGTTCGAGAAGTCGACCCGTGACGGGCAGTTCTCGAGCTACGGCCCGATTCTCGGCGCCGCCATCACCGTCGACGGCCGTGAGCTGCGCGCCTTCCGCTGGACCGATCCCTCCTCGGGGAAGGCCGGCTACTACGACGAGAACGGCCGCTCGCTGAAGCGATTCTTCCTGAAATCGCCGCTCAAATTCGAGCCACGCATCACGTCGCGCTTTTCACTCCGCAGGCTGCATCCGATCGACAACGTCTATAAAGCGCACCTGGGCGTGGACTACGGTGCACCCTCCGGATCCGCGGTTGTCGCCGTTGCCAACGGCGTGGTTCTCTCGGCCGCTTACAGCGGCGCCGGCGGCAACATGGTGCATCTGAAGCACCCGGGCGGATTTGAAACGTACTATCTGCACCTCTCCTCGTACGGTCCCGGCGTCCGCGCCGGCGCGCACGTGGCGCAGGGACAATTGATCGGCCGCGTCGGCATGACCGGTTCCGCGACCGGGCCGCATCTCGACTACCGCCTCAAGAGCCGCGGCACTTTCGTCAATCCGCTGTCCGTCCACTCACGTCAGGCACCTGGCGAGCCGATTCCAGCGTTCCATCTCGCTGAGTTCCGTACGGCGCGCGACACGGTTCTGACGCGCCTTTCGACGACGGTTCTTGCGGAAGGATTGAAGCAAGCACCCGGCGCCGTCCGCGCGAACGGACGGCGTCCCTAGGGCCCTCTCTCAGAACAGGAACTTCACCGCGAGCTGCATGATGCGCGGCCCGCTCGACAACGTCGGCTCCTGGAAGTTGGTAATGCGGGTCAGCGTCGTGCCCGACACGCTGTAGAGATTGGTCCGCACACCGCTGATGTTGTCGCGGTTCAGCAGGTTGAAGGCCTCCCAGATCAACTGCACCTTGGACCGCCCCAGGACGATGTCGCGCGCGATGCGCGGATCCAGCGACACCTGTGCCGGCAGGCGGTACTGATTGCGCTCCGTTCCCGGCGCGACGTCATTGCGCGTGTTGAGATCGTTATTGATGTCGTTGCTCACGTAACCGCTGTACGGCTGCCCTGACTGCGCCGACAGGATCGCCGCGAACGTCCAGCCGCGCGCCCACACCGATGTCCCCTGCGGTTGATAGACGCCGCTCAGCACAAGGCGATGCCGCTGGTCGTTGTTGCCGGCCGTGCGATCGACATCGAAATCCGCCGGGTTCGACGCGAACTTCGCATCATCGGATCCCTGCGGGACCACCGCGGTGGCGTCAGGCACGGTATCGACGACTTTCCCCAGGGTGTAAGCAGCGCGAAGCTGCAATCCCGCCGTGAAACGCCGGTTGGCCTCTATGGTCAGGCCGTTGTAGGTGGACACGGCGCTGCTCTGAAACGCGATGATGCGGCTGAAGTTCACGAACGGGCCGGCGGCGAAGCGGTAGTGCGCCAGCTGCTCGCTCGTTCCGGCCACGGTGAACGTGAGCGGCGAGGAGGCGCCGATGTTGATGTCGGTCGACCGCGGCAGCTGGTCTCCGTGCACGAACAGGTAACTCACGGACAGCGACGTCGTCGGAGTCAGTGCGTAGTCGACGCCGCCGCTCGCCTGCTGCAGCCGCGCGTTCTGATAGTCCTTGTCGAATACGAAGATCGTCGGCTTGGGAATCGCCGCGCCGCCCGGAATCGACGTGAACGTCGCCGGGTAAGTCGGCACCTGGTTGCCCGTGAACGTAATCGTCTGGACGTTGATGCCGTTGTTCGAATGCGCGGTGCCGACCATGATCGAAGGCGTCCGGCCGTAAAAAAGGCCGTAGCCGGCGCGGACCACATAGGCGCGGCCTTTCGGCGACCAGGCCACCCCCAGGCGCGGACCGAAGTTATTGGCATCGGTGTTCAGCGTGCTCGTGTCGATGCCCGCGGACGCCAGTTGCGAATCGGGGTTGCGTACCTGTGGTTTGGCAAACTTCTGCAGGTCGTAGCGCAGACCAGCATTGACCGTGACGTCCGGCCGCACGCGCCACTCGTCCTGCACGAAGAACGAGTACTCGTCGATGTCGGGGTGTGTGGTCGCGCCCGTCGTGCCGTCACCGGCGAACGCCTGGACGTAACGCTCGCCGCTGGCATTCGGGACGCCGAGCTCGTACGACGCCAGCGAATTGAAGGTATACGCGCCCGAAAAATTGCCAGGGAAGTAGTTCAGGATGCGGTCGAACTGCATGTCGAGGCCGCCTCTGACCTTGTGGGCGCCGCGCAGCCAGGTCACGGTGTCGGCAATCTGTCCGCGTTTGATCGTCGTCTCGCGCGGGCTGAAGAAGTTCCGCCCGACAACCAGCACGGTCGCGCCGCCCTGCCGGACGGTGGCCTCGGGCTTGTCGCTATTGGCGAAGCCGGGTTCGCCGTCCTTCGCCCACTGGAAGCGGACTTCGTTCAGCAGCGAGCTGGAGAAGGCGCTCGTCACCTGGGCGTTGAAGGTTCGCGTCTTCACGTTGGAGTCCCCGGTGTGCTCGCTGGCGTTCTGCGGCCCGCCATTTTCGAAATTCTTGCCGTTGAAGTTCTGATGGTTGTAGCGCAGGGTCAGGCGGCTGGTGCCCGAGATCTGCGAATCGGTCTTCAGCAGAAGGACGTCTTGATCCAGCTTCCGCGCGTAGCTGCCACCGAGCGCGGTCAAGCGCGCCAGACCGGCGGCACCAGTCGGGTCCAGGCTCGTGCCGGCCGGCACGTTGACGAAGACGTCGTTGGGCTGCGTGTTCCGCTGGCCGTCATAGTTCGCGAACAGAAAGTGGCGGTCTCTCTTCAACGGCCCGCCGAAGCTGGCGCCGAACTGGTTGTAGTGATACGGAGACTTGGCCCGGTTGTTGAGCACGTTGATCGCGTCGTTCGCATTCAGGGCCTTGTCCCGATAGAACTCGAACGCGGAGCCGTGTGGCACGTTGGTCCCCGACTTGGTGACGACGTTGACGACGGCGCCGCCGGCGCGGCCGTACTCCGCCGAGTAGGCGTTCGAGTTGACCTGGAATTCCTGCACCGCCTCCTGACTGAACTGGTAAGGCGCGCGGCCGGATCCCGCGCGCCCCAGCGTCTGACCGAAGAACGTGTTGTTGTTGTCGGCGCCGTCGACGACCAGGCTGTTCAACGTGCCGCGCTGCCCGGCAAAGCTGATGTCGCCGGTTCGCACGTCGCGGGTGACCCCGGGCGTCAGCAGAACGAAGTCGATGAAATTGCGGCCATTCACCGGGAGGTTCGCGATCGAGGTCTCGCTCACCGTGGAACTGACCTGCGATCGCGTGGTTTCGATGACCGGCGAGTTGCCGGAAACGGTGACGGATTCCGAGACCGCCGACGGCTTCAGCTCGATGCGCAGCGACACGGTTTCACCGACACTGACGCGGACGCCGGTCTGCTGCACGGACTGGAATCCGGCGAGTGTCGCTTTCACGGTGTAAGGCCCTATCGGCAGCAGCGGGGCCCGGAAGAGGCCCTGCGCGTCGGTGACCGCTTCTCGCGTCGCGCCGGTGGCGTCATGCGTGACGACGACGGTGACGCCGGGCACGACTGCGCCGGACGTATCACTCACGACACCGTCTATGGATCCGGTGGGCGTCTGCGCGGCGAGACGCACCGGGACGAGGACCAGGGTAAAGACAGTTAGCGCACCGGCGATGCCTTGCGCGAGACGAGTGAGCATGCAACCTCCCGCCGTGAGGGTAGGGGCAGCAGCCGTCGGTGTCAACGGTGCTGCATCGTGTGCACTTCGCCATAAGATAAGTGGATGGCTCTGATTCGCCCGTTCCGCGCCCTACGTCCGGCGCGTGACGCAGCCCTCGCCGTTTCGTCGGTCCCCTACGATGTCGTGAGCACTGAAGAGGCGCGCCAGATCGCCTCGGGCAACCCGCTCAGCTTTCTTCACGTCACTCGCTCGGAGATCGATCTGCCGCCAGGCACTGACCCATATTCGTCCGAGGTCTACGCCAGGGCGCGAGCGAACCTCGCGGCGCTGCGCACGCAGGCGCCGTTGGTACAGGAAGACCAACCAGCGCTGTACTTCTACCGCCTGCGGATGGGAGGCCACGAGCAGACGGGCGTCGCCGCCTGCTTCTCAGTGGACGAGTACGAAGCGGATCTGATCAAGAAGCACGAGCGCACGCGCCCGGACAAGGAAGACGATCGCACGCGGCACATCATCGAGCTCCGGGCGCAGACCGGCGTCGTCTTCCTCACCTACAAGGCCGACGAGTCGGTCGACCGCCTGTGCCGCGCCGTCACGTCCGATGCGCCGCTCTACGATTTTCGCGCCGACGATGGCGTGCAGCACACGATCTGGAAGGTCGAGGCGCGAGAGTCCACTCAGCTGGTGGACGCGTACGGCCGGATTCCGGCGCTGTACATTGCGGATGGGCATCATCGCGCGGCGAGCGCGGCACGCACGCGCGCCGAGTTGCGCGGCCGCGGCGATGAGGGAGAGGCCGGCTGGTTCATTGCCGTCGCGTTTCCCGACGATCAGATGAACATCCTTCCTTACAACCGTGTCGTGAAGGATCTGGCCGGGCAGACGCCGGCGCAGTTTCTCGAGGCGCTGCGCGCGGCGCTGCCGGTGAGCGACGGTCACGCGACGCCCCGGCGAAAAGGTGAAGTGTCGATGTATCTCGATGGCCGTTGGCACGCGGCGGACCTCAGCGGCGCACGGCCGGAGGACGGCTCACGCGCGGCCAGCCTCGACGTGGCGCTGCTGCAGCACCACGTGCTGGCGCCGCTGCTCAACATTGGCGACGTGCGTACAGACAAGCGGATTGACTTCGTGGGCGGGGCGCGCGGCACGGCCGCGCTCGAGAAAGCGGTCAATGGCGGCCAGGCGGCGGTGGCGTTCTCACTGCATCCGGTGACCATCGAGGACCTGATGTCGATCGCGGACGAGGGGGGCATCATGCCGCCGAAGTCCACGTGGTTCGAACCCAAGCTCAGAGACGGACTCCTCGTCCATACGGTGTGAGTACCCGTCCCGAGCGTGCGAAGCGAGTCGAAGGATGAAGGTGCTGGTTGCGGACAAGTTCGAGAAAAGCGGCGTCGACGGTCTGAAGGCAGCTGGGTGCGACGTCGTCTATGAGCCGGATCTGAAAGAGGATTCGCTGACGCAGGCGATCGGCTCGTCCGGCGCGGACGTCCTGGTCGTGCGAGGCACCAAGGTGACCGAGCCGATGCTCGACGCGGGTCGTCTCTCGTTGATCGTTCGCGCCGGCGCGGGCTACAACACCATCGACGTCCCGGGCGCGTCGAAGCGCGGTATCTACGTCTCGAACTGCCCGGGCAAGAACGCGATCGCGGTCGCCGAACTGACCTTCGGGTTGATCCTCGCGCTGGATCGCCGCATCCCGGACAACGTTGCGGAGCTTCGCGCCGGCACGTGGAACAAGAAGGAGTACTCGAAGGCGCAGGGGCTGTTCGGGCGAACGATTGCGCTGCTCGGCGTCGGCAACATCGGGCGCGAAGTAATCCGCCGCGCCGCCGGGTTCGGGATGCCGGTGGTGATCTGGAGTCGCCGGTTCGCCGGCGAGTCGCGGCCGCTGACCGATGAGGAGGCTCGCGAGCTGGGGATCGAAAGCGTGCTGCGCTCGGTGGCGGTGGAACTGGCACCAACTCCCGCCGACGCCGTCTCGCGCGCGGACGTCGTCACGGTGCACGTCGCCCTCAGTCCGGACACGCGAGGCATGGTGAACGCGGCGCTGCTCGCGAGGATGAAACCGGGGACGATCTTCATCAACACCGCCCGCGGCGAGGTCGTCGATCACACGGCGCTCGCCGCCGCCGTCAAAGACCGGGGTCTCCGCGTCGGCCTCGATGTCTACGCCAATGAGCCGGCCGCCGCCACGGCGCCGTTCTCGGATGATCTCGCGGCACTGCCAGGCGTCTACGGCACGCATCATATCGGCGCCTCGACCGATCAGGCCCAGGAGGCGATCGCGGCGGAAACGGTCCGCATCATCCGCAGCTACAAGGAGACCGGCCGCGTGCCGAACGTGGTGAACCTGGCGCGGCAGAGCGCGGCCACGCACATGCTCGTCGTCCGGCATCGCGACCGCCCGGGTGTGCTCGCGCACGTCTTCCACCATTTGCGCCAGGCGCACCTCAACGTACAGGAAACCGAGAACATCGTGTTCGAAGGCGCCGAGGCCGCCGTCGCGCGCATTAACCTCGACGGTGCCCCCTCGGCCGACCTGTGTTCACAAATCAAAACTGGTAACGCCCACGTGATCGACCTACAGCTCGTGACGCTGTAATTTTCACAGGAGATCACGAGATCAGGAGATCAGGAAAACATGAAAGAATTCTTCCTGGTCTCCTGAACTCCTCATCTCCTGTAAGTGAGACAAGCAATGACGACGATGACCAGAATTTTCAATTTTTCGGCAGGGCCCGCCGTTCTCCCCCTCGAAGTGCTTCAGGAGGCGCAGCGCGATCTGGTGTCTCTGCCCGGCGTCGGCATGTCGGTGCTGGAGATCAGCCACCGATCGAAGCCGTTCGACGAGATCATCCAGGGCTGCGAAGCCGACATGCGGACGCTGGCGAAGATTCCCGCGGACTACAAGGTGTTGTTCCTCCAGGGGGGCGCCAGCCTGCAGTTCTCGATGGTGCCGATGAACCTGCTGCCGGCCGGCGGCTCGGCCGACTACATCGTCACCGGCACGTGGAGCCAGAAGGCGGTCAAGGAGGCCAAGCGCGTCGGTACGGTGAAGATTGCAGCCTCCACTGAGGCGGAACAGTTCAAGCGGGTGCCGAAACAGGAAGAGCTGACGCTCGATCCGGCCGCGGCCTACGTGCACATGACGTCGAACAATACGATCTATGGCACCGAGTTCCACTGGCTGCCCGACACGGGCGGCGTGCCGCTCGTCTCCGACATGTCGTCCGACATCTTCAGCCGTCCGATCGATGTCGGCAGGCACGCGCTCATCTATGCCGGCGCGCAGAAAAATCTGGCGCCCGCCGGTGTCACGCTGGCCATCATCCGCGAGGACCTGCTGAAGCGCTCGCCGTCGACGCTGCACACCATGCTCAGCTATGCCGTGCACGCCGAAAACCAGTCTCTCTACAACACGCCACCAGTGTTTCCGATCTATGTGATGCGGCTGGTGATGACGTGGCTTCTGAAGAACGGCGGACTCGGGGCTGTGGAAGCCGCCAATAAGAAGAAGGCCGATACGCTCTACGCCGAGATCGATCGCACCGGTTTCTATCGCGGGCATGCGGCGAAAGACAGTCGATCGAGGATGAACGTGACGTTCAGGCTGCCCAGCGAGGACCTCGAAAAGACGTTCGCCAAAGAGGCCACCGCGGCCGGACTGGACGGGCTCAAAGGGCACCGCTCGGTGGGCGGCATGCGGGCGTCGATTTACAACGCCTTCCCGGAGGCGGGCGTGCAGGCCCTGGTCGATTTCATGCGCGAGTTCGAGCGGAAAAACGGCTGATTTCGCAACGACTTAGCTGAGTACACAAGTCTTACAATCGATTGCAGCGCGGCTTGCTATCGTGGACTCTCTCTTATTTCTCTCGAGGAGCCACGTTGACGACACTTCGCGCTGCAGTCCGCTCTGCGTATTCGCTGTCCACGCTCAATTGGGTCACCGCCGGGTTCATGGTGGCCTTCCACGTTCTTGCCATTGCCGCGTTCTGGTGGTTCTCGTGGACGAACCTGCTGGTAGCGCTGGCGCTTCACTGGTTCGCCGTAGGCTTCGGCATCAGCCTCGGTTATCACCGGCTCCATACGCATCGCGGCTTCAAGACATCGCGCGCGTTCGAATACTTCCTGGCGTTCTGCGGCACTCTGACGCTCGAGGGCGGCCCGATTTTCTGGGTGGCCACCCACCGCCAGCACCACCAGTTGTCAGATCACGACGGCGATCCGCATTCACCGCGCGACGGCGGCTTCTGGGCCCACATGGGCTGGATCCTCTTCGGCGATACACACCACAACAATACCGACCTGATGGGCAAGTACGCGCCGGATCTCAACCGGGACCAGTTCTACCGGTGGCTGAATTCGTATCACTGGCTCTCGCTGACCACGGTCGGCGTGATCCTGCTCGCCGTCGGCGGCTGGGGCATGGTGCTGTGGGGCGTGTTCCTTCGCGTCGTGTTCGGATTGCACGCGACGTGGCTCGTGAATTCAGCCACGCACATGTGGGGGTCGCGCCGCTTCGAGACGCGTGACGACTCGCGCAACAGCTGGTGGGTC
>Ga0070670_100003025_pt1 | contig 13907 bp, 9 predicted proteins | sample KBSS63metaG_FD_64665 | JGI IMG/M metagenome (GOLD analysis project Ga0070670, IMG submission 64665) | Switchgrass rhizosphere microbial communities from Kellogg Biological Station, Michigan, USA - KBS S6-3 metaG | ecosystem: Host-associated > Plants > Roots > Rhizosphere > Soil ... | reverse complement strand
TGCGATTCTGTTGCCGCATACCACATTCTTGGACTTAGCTTATCGCAGATGACGAACGTCTGCTTCTTGGCTACAGAGCCCTACCATCGCAGTTGGCCGATTGCCGCCGATATCTGAGAGTTTTATTTCGGCGGCTCTTTCGTCGAAGGAGAACGGAATCGAACCGCATAACGTCGCGAATGCTAGCGGCTTTGCGCTGGGGCCTCATACATACATCGTCTGACGTTTTATTGGAGGTACCGTGTATGACTTTCGGTCGATGGAGTGCATGCGCCAAGATAGTGCTAACAAATGTTTTGATTGCTGTACCGAGTGCAGTATTCGGTTGGGGCGACGAGGGAAATCAGATTGTCGGTGCCGTCGCGATCCACTATCTCACCCCCGTGGCAAAGCAAGGCGTCGTGGCGATCCTGTCGGCGGACACCGACCCATTGACGTGGCATACGATCGTCACTGAAACGATCTGGGCCGACAGGTACCGGGACTCCGACCGGAATACGACGAAGGTCCGCTACAACCAGACGCGGCAATGGCATTTTGTCGATATCGAGCTAACGACGCCTGATATCAACGCCGCATGTTTCGGGAACCCGCCGTTACCCCCGGGCACACCTGCGTCGGCAGGACCGGCGAATGACTGCGTCGTCGATAAGATTGAGCAGTTTATTGTCGAGCTCAAATCTCCAGCCACGTCGCCTGAGGAGCGCCTGCTCGCGCTCAAGTTTCTCCTTCATTTCGTCGGCGATATGCACCAACCTTTTCACGCCAGCTATGATCATGACGCCGGAGGCAATCAAAAGAATGTGACGGCCACAGGGTTAGCTACTGGTAATCTTCACCACTATTGGGACACAGTGTTCGTCGAAAGGCTTGGCACTGATCTGTTTGTCGTGGCCGACGAGCTAACCGCGAAGGTAACCAAGGCGCAGGCTTCGCAGTGGTCGAAGGGAATGCCGACCGACTGGGCGAAGGAATCTTTCGAGGCGGCGAAGGCGCATGCTTACAACCTCCCCGCCCCGAGCGCTCAAGGCCGATATTAGCTGAGCAAGCAGTGTGTTGCGGATGCCACGAAGACCGTCGGCACGCAACTGAGCAGAGCTGGAGTGCGGCTCGCATCAATTCTGAACGGCATTTTCGACCCTCAACATCATTGAGTGCTTCGCACGTCGCTTCCAACACAATTGAAGCGGCGGCCGAACGCATCCGGTTGGTTCCTACATCAGGCCTCGACTGGATAAATGGCGTGCGGGCGCCGTCTCGCTGCTGGCAGGAGTTGCGTTCGCCCGCAGTCGACCCGTTGCGGTCGGCGGGGCTTCTACGAAGTAGACATTCAGTTGCGCCGAAGGACGTGAAAGCTGCGAAAAAGCAGGAACAGTTCCGTTACTAGATAACCTCATCCGCACGCAGAAGCAGTGGGTGCGGGATCGTTACGCCCAGCGCCTTCGCGGCTCTCAGATCGATTACAAGCTCGAACTTGTTCACCTGTTCGAGCTCTACGAGAACCGGACATTCGACGTATCAAGCTGTCGGCGGTCCGCGCCCACGAACAACCAGGCGCACAGGAGCGGCTCCACCCAGCCAAGCGTCGCGAGGAACAACGCGGCGATCGTGAGATTGAATGTCAGGTGCGCCCAGGCAACTGCGATGGCGGGTTCGCGGGTCGCGAGCATCTGCTGCGTGAACTGGTCCATAAACGGCAGGAACAGCAGCACGCCGATTGCGTTGAACAGGAAGTTGCTGATCGCGGATGCGCGCGCCACTGGCTGCATCGAAATGCTGGCGACGAGCGCGGTCGAGGTGGACCCCACGTTGGCGCCGAGCACGATCGGTATGGCGGACTCGGCGGGCAGGACACCCTGCTGTACGAGCAGGATCGCAAGCCCGGTGGTCACGCTGCTCGACTGGATCACGGCGGTGAACACCATCCCCATCAGCAGGCCGATCACGGGCGTCGTCGCCATGGCCAGCCCGCTCTGGAACCACGGGTGCGCCTGCAGGGGCTTGAGCTCCGTCGAGATGAGATCGAGCGCGAAGAACACCAGACCGAAGTAGAACACGGCCTTTCCGATGGCGTTTACGCGCAAGGGCAGCGCCGACAGCAACGCGCCGATGACGATGAAGAACGGGCCGATGCCGGTCAGCTTGAATGAGACGAGCCATGCTGTCGCGGTAGTGCCGACGTTCGCCCCAAGCACGATGCCGAGGCTGCCGCGGAAGCTGATGACGCCGGCATCCACCAGAGACACCGCGAGCGACGTGATCGCGCTGCTCGACTGCACGACGGCCGTCGCGGCCATGCCGATCAGGAAGCCGCGCCAGCGGCTCTCGGTCGCTCGGGGCAGCCACGACTGCAGCGCAGCGCCCCCCACGGCCTGCACCTCCCGGCTGAAGCCCTGGAGGCCGTGCAGGAACAGCACGATGGCCGCGATCGCGGCGATGATCCCCTGGAACGCTGTCACGCTAACGGTGCGCGAACGACCCGATTCGGCCGTTGCGCTTCACAGGAACCGGACGTTCGACCGGATCGATTCGCGATGTTCCGCTACTGAATCACCGCGTCGGCGTAGCAGCAGCGCCTGGGGAATCGTCAGCCTAATCACCTTGCGGTTCTTCATGTTGATGGCGAGCTCGAATTTGGTCGGCCGCTTAACCGGCATATCGGCGGGGTTTGCGCGGGCTACTCCACCGCGAAGGCGAGGTCGGTCCTTCAGATGATGTCGACCCGGTCGCGCACCTTGACCTGATCGAACATCTTCGGATCGACGACCCATCGGCTCTATTTCCGTGCGTTCGGCCCGAAAAGAGTCATCGACGCCGTACTCTTGCCGATGTTGGTGAGTTGCCATAATCGTCCGCACCGTCGGCGTCAAGCCCCAGGTCGCGCTTGCTTTCGCTTACACCGCTGATGGTGTGCCGGCGGGTAATTCTTGAAACAGCGCCGTCACCTACTAGCTGCCGGTGCCCGACAAGGTGACTTCGACCCGGCGGTTCTGCGCCCGGCCCTCTGGAGTATCGTTGGAGGCGACCGGATTGGAATCGCCGAAGCCTTGAGCAGAAGCGAGATTCGGCTTGACGCCTTGGGAGATCATGTACTGCATCACGTCCTCGGCTCGTTTCTGCGACAGGATCAGGTTGGATGTGATGCCCTGCGCCTGTAGACCGGGGCCGATTGGCGTGCTGTCCGTGTAGCCATTCACCACGATCTTCGTCGTCTGATGAGGTGCCAGAATCGCAGCGATCTTGGCAATGGTCTGCTTCGCCTCGGCCGACATCTCCCACCCGCCTGACGGAAACAGCAGGTCGTCGTTCACCAGTATCTTTATGGCGTTCTGCTGTCGCGAAATCTGCATCTTGTTGGCACGTACCTCAGCGCTCATTGATTGGTTCAGGCTCTTGTAGTCCTCCTCCAACGTTGCATTCTTCTGATTGAGCGCCTGATTTTGCTGCTCCACTTCGTTATATTTCTGCTGCGACACGCAGCCCGCTAGGGCGAGGGCCAAGACCACTGCGAACGCGCTCAGCATCGTCGTTCCTCGCTTCATGTTCGCTTCTCCTTTGGGTTGTCCATCGCTAGGGGTATGTCCTGTATCCCGCTGTGCGGCAAAGTACGGGCCTTGGGATATGCCATCGTCATATCTTAGGGGGACCTTGTCAAGCACCGCCGCGCCGTGTGTGTACCAAACCGAGCGGCGATCTATGTCGATCTCATCTCCAAGGGTGCGAAGCCGAGCGACCTTCCGGTGCAGGCGGCGGTCAAGTACGAGCTGGTGATCAAACTCAAGACCGCGAAGCAGCTCGGCCTCGACGTGCCGCCCGGTCTTTCGTTCCGAGCCGACGAGATCGACTGATGCTGTTTTGTTGCGGTGCCTGACCCCGCAGTCGGCCGTGACCGCCGAAATCGATGTCGCTCCCATTCGGCAAGAAACGACCCGTTGCCCACATCGGCCGGAGCCGTTAGCGGGCATTGAAACCGATGATAGTTGTCGTTCGGATCACGGCATAGGGGACGCAGCAACATTCATAAGTGGGTGAGGAAAAACCGCTGACGAAGCCCGACCCACCGACGAATTTCATCAGCGCCTCACTGATGGTCACGGCTGTCGACGGTCGCCTGTCTTCCACGGGTGCGTGCTCGCTTAGATTGCCTCGCAACCTGATTGATCACAATATCTCAACACGGCCATCGTCGGACAATAACCCCGCCGCCCGCAATCGCACCCAGCTAAACTTTCCGATTCCAGTCGGATCGGATGCGGGATGTTAGGTCTACGCGTTGGGTCACGTACTCGACTCCGCAATAGCTAACCACGCGCGTCGCGTGCTTCCCAGTTACTTGCCGAAGCCAACCTGGGCTGCTCATGGAAGCCCAGGAAGAGGCGAGCGAAGGACGGCACCCCAATGTGTGTGCGCTTCTCGAATCAACTGTGAGAATTGCTGCGGCGACGTGTGCAGGATCTGACCACCGGCGGACTGCGCGTACGCCACGAAGTCGGGCGCCGAGATAATGCGATTGATCACATCGTTCAGCCGCTGGACATATTGCGGTGCCATACCGGCTGGTGCGACGACGCCAATCCATGTGGCAACATCGATTTTTGGATAGCCGCTTTCGGCCAGCGTGGGAACGTCGGATAGCGAGGCGATGCGCGTGTGGCCAGTCGATGCTATGCCGTTCAGTTTCCCTGATCGGATATGCGGGCCAGCGAAGGACGCCGACGCGATGAGCAGGGGTACCTCGCCACTTAGAACGTTGGTCAGCGCATCCGTGTCCGACTTGAACGGGACCGCGTCGAAGCGCGCGCCAGTCGCGTCCATGATCACGGCGAGAATGACCCGTGGCGGCGAACCGATGCCGGTCGTAGCAAACCGGATGTCTCCCGGTCTCTTCTTCGCGAGATCTATGAGTGCCGGGAACGAACGGGCCTCGAACCGAGGATGCGCGGCGATGACCATCGGGGTCAACTGCAATGTCGCGACGGGGGTCAGGTCCCGAACGGGGTCGTAGCGCAGATCCCGGAAGAGGTATGTGTTGAATACCAGCTGCGACATCGTGGCCAACCCGAGCGTGTCTCCATCGGGCTTGGCCTGCGCGAGCGCTTCCATCGCGATCATGCCGCTCGCGCCTGGCCGGTTCAGCACAATCACCGGTCGTCCCAGCGCCTCCGACAGGCCGTCGGAGAGACGCCGCGCCATGAGATCCGTAGAGCTGCCCACTGATCCTCCCACGATGAGGCGTAACGCACTCCCACGGTCACTTCTCGCATCAGACGGCAACAAGACCAAGGCAATGAGAACAACGGCGGCAGCGCACCGGCAGCAGATCGCTCCCACGATCGACTCAGACGCCATCGTTGAGTTGCAAGGCGTGCTCGGCGCGCGACACCCAATACGGCATTGCCAGGCCGGCGAATGCAGCCCGTGCACGGCGCAGTGCAGCGCGGCTCTTTATCTCCTCATGAACCAATGCATGGAGCTTTCCGATGCGTAGATCGCAATGCGCGACGAAGGGCAGCATCTCCTGCGTGGTGGCAACCTTGCGGGCTGCTCGATACTGGCTCTCGATCTCTGCTGCATCGATGGGCTGCTGCTGGGCCGCAAGGTCGCCGTAGAGCCGTAGCGACCATGCCTCATCGGTGCGATTGGCATAGGTATGCGCAAGATGGCGGGCGCGGTCGGCGTACGTCGCCGCCTCCACGAGCCGTCGAGCGAGAAGACAGCCTTCGCCTAGCCGTGCAACCAGATATGCGCCAAAAGAGCCGTGGTACTCGCCGCGCAGCGATTCACGCTGGGACACGGCCCCTTCCATCAGCGCGACCCCCTCGTCAATACGGCCCGTGATCGCGTATGCATAGCCGAGCCCGGCAGCAATGAGCGAATAGAGAAGGTCTACGTGCCATTGTTCGCAGAGGTGCAACGTCCGCTCGAGCAGCGGAACAGCGCTGTCGAATTCTCCCTGTTCCACCAGGACCAATCCCAGCGCGCGACCGGCCGAAACCTGGCTGGCAGGGTCCTCCATCTCATCGGCGATCTTCGTTGCCTCGGTCGCGACATTCCTTGCCTCGACGAACTGTCCGATCGATGCAAGCGCCAACGCGAGATATCCCCGTGCCGACACCCCAACCGGGAAAAAGGAGGCGGCCGGCAAAAACGATAGGGAGTGGCTATCGACAACACTCTGTCGCAAGTTCGAGATGGCTGAACGATATTCCCCTTTCCAGAATTGGGCCACACCCAGCTGAAAGCGTACCTGTGCGGCGAGATTCGGGTCTTGGCTCTCAATAGCGGCCGTCAAGGCAAGGTTGCCGCTCTCGACGGCTCTTGCGTGACGGCCCGTCCAACGAGAATATTCCGTCACGCACAACAATACGTTGGCGCGACGCGCAGGATCGTCCACGTGCGCCAACAGAGTCTCCGCCTCGCGCAGATTCTCGATCGACGGCGCAACGATTCCGGTCGGGATCCGCGAACGATGTAAGCGCACGCGGACATCGATCGCCTCGCGCATTACTTCCGGGTCCTGCGGCAGATGTTCGAGTGCGAGACGTGCCTGCTCGAAGAGCGTCGCGGCCTCGGCATATGCACGCCGTTGCGTCGCCTGTTCTCCCGCAAGCCGCGCGTACAGGGCTGCCTTGTCCCAGATCTTCCCCAAGCTGTAATGGTGAACCAATATCGACAACAGTGGCTCATCGTTGCGAAGGCCCGACTGTTGGCACGCCATCGCCACCGCGGCGTGGAGGATTTGTCGGCGTGGCGGCAGCATCGACAGATAGACCGATTCGCGAATCCATGCGTGCGTGAATTCGAAGCGATCGCCGATCGTATGCAAAAACCGCCGACGGACCAGCTCTTCGAGCGATGCGGCGGCATCTTGTATGGAAAGCTGCGCGGCACTCATGATCAGAGCGAACTCAAACTCGCGTCCGATGACGGCCGCCACTGCGAGCACCGCTCGAAGTGGCTGCGCGAGTCGTTGAATGCGCGCCATGACGAGCTGGTGGACGCGGTCCGAAAAAATAAGAGGAGCCGACGCATCGAGGGTCGCGCCTTCACGCATCGCACGAACCATCTCGGCAATCATGAACGGATTGCCGCGACTGCTGTCCCATATCTGTATGTTGGCGCCTGCCGGCGGGGGCCCTCCTCCCTTGCGGTATGTGAAGCACCGAACAAGCTCGAACGTGTCGGCCTGCGAAAGGCCGTGCACCTCTAGCGCGCTTGCGAATGAGGCAAGCACGAGCTGGTTGATATCGTCACGCAGTTTCGAGCCGTCTTCAACGTCCTCCTCCCGCAGCGTGGCGATGATGAGGAGGCGCGCCGACGCAATGCGTCGGACGACGAAGGCGAGAAGGCGCACGCTCGCGTCGTCTGCCCAGTGCAAGTCGTCAAGCGCGACGACGAGCGGCGCTTGGTCTGCCACGCGGGAAAGGAAATTGAGAACCGCCTCGAAGAGCCGCCGCTCGTCCACGGTTCTTGCCCGTGTCTCCTCGTTGCCCGAAGCGAGCTCCGGAACAAGGCACGCGAGCTCGCGCCGCCACACCGGATCGAGACGACATGCAGTGTCGAGACAAAAGCTCGTGCCCGCACTGCGCAGCGCATCGACCCACAAGCCTAACGGTAGCGCTCGTTCAGTCTCGTGGGCGCGGGCCTGCAGCACCCGTGCACGCGTCTGGACCGAAAGTAAGACTTCCGTAACTAGGCGGGTCTTGCCGATTCCCGCTTCACCCGTAACGAATACGCAGCCTCCCGCGCCCCGGCACATCGCATCCACCGCGGCGCTGAGCCGCGCCAGCTCCGCAGTGCGGCCGATCAGCGGCGTTTCCGTCCGCCGGTGACCGCTGGCCGAAGGCGACTCGTCACGCGACACGACACGCGAATCGCTTTCCCTGTACGGCTTACGGTTTACCGTTCCGGCTCCATCTCGGAGTATCGCTTCGTATAACTTTCGCGTTTCCGGATCCGGGTCGGCTCCCAGCTCGCGCTGCAGCGATTCGACACACGACTGATATTGGCGCAATGCCGTGCCACGTCGTCCTTGTTGAACATACAACCTCATGAGTGTCCGCTGGACCGCCTCATGGGTATGATCGAACGCGAGAAGCCTGATGGCCGTTGCAATCGCTTGCTCGACTCGCTGATCCTTGACCTCCACCTCGAGATGCCTCTCCAGCGCGCCGATCCCGAGCGCCCGTACTTGCTGTCGCCGCTCGGCCACCCACCGGTCGAACGGCTCCTCATCGAGCACGATGCCGTCTAGCAGTTCGCCGCGATAAATCTCCATCGCCTGATGCACCGAGGTGCTGGAGGCAGCCGCGATCAACCGCTCGAAACGCGCGACATCGACATCGATTCTGCCAGTATCCAATGCGACGCTGTCGCCGCAGCTCACTAGAGCTCCGGGGACCGCCGTGCTCAGCACGCGTCGGATGTCGAGGAAAGCATGGCGCAGGCTATCCCGCGCCTGCTGATCGGGCACGTCACCCCACAGGAAGGCAGCAAGTTTGGCTCGCGGATGCCATGCGCCCGTTTCGAGCGCGAGGTATGCGACGAGCACCTGCGTCTTTCTGGTCCGGAACCGAAGAACCGCACCCGAGTCTGTCCGGGCCTCGAAGCCACCGAAAAGCGTGAGCTGCAATTTAGTCGCGCTCACGCTTCGGTGCCGCATGCTCACGCTTTGTCTCCGCATCGACTGCTCCATCGGCGGAACCGCCGGATGAAGGCGGTTAAACGCGCCACGGCGAAATCAAACGCATGGTTCATGCGCAGTTCACGCTCTGCTCACGGTGTGTTCACGGTCACTGCGGCAGGCTCCATTCCAGCCCCACTCTTCGATGTGAGGCAAGTTTCGAGCGACGGTCCCGCCGGATATCAGCCACTCAGTGAGGTTCGCGGAATCAGTTGGACTGCTAACGTTCGAGTATTACCTTCAACAACCAAGGAGCCTGAAAATGAACCAGCACATGACACGCCGCTTCTTCCCCTCTACCCTGGCATTCGCGGGTGCCCTCCTTCTATCCACCCCGATCATGGCCAGCGAATCGAACCATGGCAATCAACTCGATGGGACTTGGATGGTTACCGTTTACCGCGTCAGCCCTCCGCCGGGTGTGGCACCAACGTTCCTTGGGTTGCTGACGATGACGCCGGACGGACAGGTGCTCGAGGAAAGCAACACGACATCGATTCGGAGCCTCGGCCACGGCGAATGGATCAAAACGGGACCACGGCAGTTCCGCCGGGTCACCGTAAACTTTCGCTTCGCGCCCCCGCCAGCGGCATTTCGCACATACATCGGCGTGACGAGGATTGTCGCGGATCTCCAGCTCAATAAGGACGGCGATGAGTTCACCGCCGAATCAATAATCGAGAACTACGATGCGGACGGGAATCTGACCGCGTCGTCGCCGGGCACCGAATCAGGAAGACTTTGTGACTCGAAAACTTCGGTGAAGCGCTGCATGGGGCTGGAATAGCAGCCGCGGGAGCTTCGCGTTGCCCCCGCTGCGAACCGCGATGATTCGATCCGGACAAGTGAAGCTCTCGCTTTTAGCTGAGTTCGTCCCGGGAATGTCCCACAGACAATGGCGCGGCGTCCAGGTGGTGACATAGGGCATTGATTTGGCGGCCGAAAGCGGCATTTTACGGCCGCCTGCACCTTTCCCGTGAGCTGGCGCGGACGGCTGCTCACGGGGAAGTTTCGCGGTTAGCCCGAATGGCCGGAGATGGCCAATGCGGGCATTGCGCTCTGGAAGCGCCGATCAAGAGGTGCGTACTAGCGACGTCACCTTCAGTTATGAGTCCAGTTGCCTATCCCTGCTCGCGCAGCGCGCGCGCCTCACTCTTGCCCTTGTCGAATGCCGCTCGCCGTCGCAAGATGTCCTGTGGCGAAAGCTGCGCGACGTTGCAGTAATCGAGCTTCCAGTCGTGCGCGCCGTCCCACACGAGCGGCGACTGGGCCGTCGTGCGCGGGCCTTGCGCCGTCTCCAGCAGATGCAGCGCGCGCTCGAGCGTCTCCCGCTGCGAATCGGGGTCGTGGGGACGCCCTGCGGCGTTGCCCAGCGGAAAGTCGGAGAACAGGAAGCGCGGCACGCCGACGTGCTCGACGATGTCCTTCGCGCACCCCATGACCACCGTCGCGATGCCGTTCGTCTCGAGCGCGCGCGCAGCGAGGCTCACGGTCTGGTGACACACGGGACAGTTCGGAACCAGGATCGCGGCGTCGACGTCGTCTTCTTTGCAGCGGGCGACGAGCTCGGGGCAATCCTGCTCGAGCGTCACGCGCTGGCTGCGGTTCGTCGGGATGCCGTGAAAGCGTGGCGCGACCGAGCCTATGCGCCCTTCAGCAGCGCGATGGCGCAGCTCGGGCAGCGGAAACCACGTGCCGGGATCCTCCGCTGTCGTGTGCTTGCGATCGATGGCAACGTGCGAGATGCGAACATTGTGGTCGCGCGATGAATCGCCCGAATACACGGCGTAGAACTTCGCCTTCGCGTTGTAGGGTGCGCGAGGCCCCTGGTCGCCGGCGTCCGGCTTGAAGCGAGCCGCCGTGGTGATCAGCGCGACGCGACAGCAGGCGAGCGGCTGCGCAAGCGGCTGAAAGGGCACCTCGGCATAGTGCGCCCACTCGTACGGCGCGCCGTAACCCAGCGCCTGGTAGTACTCGCGGGTCCGTTGCAGGTAACGTATCGGAGGATCGCGAACGGCCATGGCGTGAGCACCCGCTAGTCCACTAATTGCGCTTCTTGAGCTCGGTCCGCACGAGGTCCGGACGATCGGAAATGATGCCGTCGACGCCCATGTCCATCAATTTCATCATCATTGCGGGTTCGTTGACCGTCCACGGGATGACGACAATGCCGAGCGCGTGCGCCTCGCCCACCAACGCCGGCGTCAGGTACGTCTGGTTCGGCGCCCAGATCTTTCCGCCGGCGGCATGGACCGCACGCGGCACGGAGTCGGCGTGTAGCTCCGGAGCGAATCCCGCGAGCCATGGCGACGGCCGGTTGTCTGCGCCGGGCTTGAGAGTGTTCGGCGAGGTCAGGTACATGGTCCGGATCTCCGGCGCTTCTTTCTGGATGAGCTGGAGCGTTCGCCAATCGAAGGACTGCACCATTATCCGTCGCTGCATCCCGCCTTCGCGTATCTCGGCGATTACCTTGCGCGCGAATTCGTCGGGCGGCAAAGTCGCGAACGGCTCATTGGGAGAAATCTTCGTCTCGCAATCGAAGCCCACGGTCGCGTTGCCCGACTTCCGCACGAGATCGAAGAGGTCCGAGAGCCTGGGGATGCGCGTCCCGTCGACGGCCTTTTGTTCGGGAAACGATTTCGCATAGTCGGTTCCCGGCTTCAAGCGCCCGACGTCGTACTGCTGCAGCTCGGCGAACGTGAGCTCGTGGATCGCCGGTCCGCGCGCTTCGAGCCACTTGCCGTCCGGGCCGCGCGTGGTATCGGGATTGAGCCAGAGGTCGTGATGGATCACGACGACGCCGTCTTTCGTGATGGCCATGTCGCATTCGATCGTATCGACGCCGAGCTCGAGCGCACGCTGAAACGCCGGCAGCGTGTTCTCCGGGGCGAGGCCGCGAGCGCCGCGATGGCCCTGCAGGTCGAACCCATGCGCGGGCAGTGCGACGAGTGCGCCGAAGAACAGAGCGATCGCGGAACAGAAGAGAGGTCTCAGCTCGAGCATCGTGCAGCAAGCGACTGCGATCTTGGCATGAGTCTCCGATCCCCAGAATCGTGACAGGCGGTGGCGCCCGGCACGACGCATCCTTCGCCTCTTATTGTCCGTCGCTCGCATTCGCGAACAGACGCCGCCCTAGTCTACAGGCGGCCCATGGGCATTGCGAGCGCGCGACCCGTTGCCGCCACCGCCAGCGAGCCCATCGAGCCTCGAGCGGACTGCCGCGCCGATATACTCGACTTCCGTCCGTCCAAGACAGGCAGCAACACCGTGATCTGCGTCGTGCATGCACACCCCTATCCAAGCAAGTCTCGGACGAACCGCGCGCTGGCCGATGCCCTGCGCGCGCTGGACGGCGTCGACTTTCGCGCGCTTTACGATCTTTATCCGGACTTCGACATCGACGCCGTTGCAGAGCAGAAAGCGGTCGAGCAGGCTCACGTGGTGGTGTGGATGCATCCGGTGTTCTGGTATTCCGTCCCCGCGCTCATGAAGCATTGGTTCGATAAAGTGCTCGCCTACGGCTGGGCGTATGGCGACGGCGGCGCCGCGCTGCACGGCAAGCACTGCCTTTGGGTGCCGACGACCGGCGGCGATGAGCCCGACTTCACACCCAGCGGCCTTCATGCGCATCCTTTTGCAGCGTACGAGCCGTCGGTCGAGCAGACCGCGCGCTTCTGCGGCATGCGCTGGGAGCCGCCTTACGTGATCCACGACGCGATCGCGATCGACGACGGCGCGCTCGCCCTGCACGTGGCCGGGCTTTTGGAGCGGCTCGCGCGCTGGCGCGGCAGCCGGTCGTGACGGAGACCATGACGCGATGATGCGAGACGCGCTCGTCTACCTTGCCGCGGCGGTTGTCTGCGTGCCGCTCGCGAAGCGCCTTGGCCTGGGCTCGATCCTCGGATATCTGCTCGCCGGCGTGGCGATTGGTCCGTGGGGGTTGAGACTGGTCGAGGATGTCGAGTCGATCATGCATTTCTCGGAGTTCGGCGTTGTGCTGATGCTGTTCGTGATCGGTCTCGAGCTCGAACCGCAGCGCCTGTGGGGAATGCGTGGCGCGGTATTCGGCGGCGGCACGTTCCAGCTCGGGCTGTCGGGCGCGGCGCTTGCGATGGGCGGCGTTGCGCTGGGCATGCCGGTCACCGCCGCAGTCGTCGCCGGCCTGGCGCTCGCGCTGTCGTCCACGGCGATAGCGATGCAGACGATGGCGGAGCGCAACCTCGTGCCGACACCGATAGGACGGAGCGCGTTCGCGGTGCTGCTGCTGCAGGACATCGCCGCCATCCCTCTGCTCGCTGCGATTCCGCTGCTCGCCGCGCACGCGTGGACGGGCGGTTCGCCGCCGTGGCAGCAGGCGGGAAAGGTCGTCGCCGCGGTGATCGCCGTGCTCGTGATCGGGCGATATCTGACGCGCCCGGTGCTGCGGGTGGTCGCGGGCTCGAACATCCGCGAGGTATTCACGGCGTTCGCTCTCTTGCTCGTGATCGGCATTTCGCAGCTCATGTCGCTGGCCGGCATCTCGATGGCGCTCGGCGCGTTCCTCGCGGGTGTGCTGCTCGCAGGCTCCGAGTACCGGCACGCGCTCGAGACCGACATCGAGCCGTTCAAGGGCCTTTTGCTCGGCCTCTTCTTCATTTCCGTCGGGATGGGGATCGACTTCGGCCTGCTCGAGCGCACGCCCGGGGCCATCGTCGTGATCTTCGCCGGCCTCATCGTGCTGAAGGTCGTCACGCTTTGGGTCGTCGCGACGGTGATGGGCGTCGGGTCGGCGCAGCGATGGCTGTTCGCAGCGCTGCTCGCACAGGGCGGCGAGTTCGCATTCGTCGTGTTCGGCGTGGCGGAGACCGCCGGCGTTCTCGATGCGCAGCGCGCGGGCCAGTTGACGATCGCGGTCGCGCTGTCGATGGCGGCGACGCCGCTCATGCTGCTGTTGCACGACAAGCTCGCCGCATGGCGAGCGGGCACGTCCCAGCGCCCGGACGACGAGATCCGCGAGTCCGGGAACCCGGTGATCATCGCCGGCTTCGGCCGCTTCGGACAGATCGTCGCGCGCATGCTGTTCGCGAGCGGCATGCGCGCCATCGTCCTCGATCACGACACCGAGCAGGTGGAGCTCCTGCGCCGGTTCGGCTACAAGGTGTTCTACGGCGATGCGACGCGGCTCGACCTGCTGCGCGCTGCGGGCGCGGCCGAGGCCTGCCTGCTCGTCAATGCGATCGACGAC
>Ga0070670_100003021_pt1 | contig 13914 bp, 10 predicted proteins | sample KBSS63metaG_FD_64665 | JGI IMG/M metagenome (GOLD analysis project Ga0070670, IMG submission 64665) | Switchgrass rhizosphere microbial communities from Kellogg Biological Station, Michigan, USA - KBS S6-3 metaG | ecosystem: Host-associated > Plants > Roots > Rhizosphere > Soil ... | reverse complement strand
CCCCTCGGGACGAAAGGGTCTCGCTCCCCGGGAAGACAGCCGGAAATCTGCGCGACGCCGCGCTCTGCCGGCGATGCACTGCGTCGCGGCCAGAAAGGGGTTCCTCGTCGCTGCGCTCCTCGGAATGACAGAAGGAAGGCGCGATAACAGGAGGGCGCTCAGCGCGGCGCGAGAGCGTCAGTGGCCGCCTTCCTGAACCCGCAGACGGTTGTGCAGCTCCTTCACCCCCGGCATGTCCTGGGCGAGGTCCTCGGCGAGCCGCTTCGACCAGCGGTTCGGCACGGTCCCCTCCAGCGTCACCTCGCCCTCCTGGACCTGGACCTCGATCTCCGACGCGTCGAGGTCCCCGTCCCGTGCGAGGGCCTCGCTCACCGACTCGCGGATCCGCTCGTCAGACCGGCGGTAGCCCTTCGGGCCGCGTCCGGTGAAGCGGCCCCGCGAAGACGAGCCCGTGTCGGACGGAGTGCCGGGCGTGTGGCGGCCCTGCGGCGCCCACTCTTCCCGGTAGTTCTCCTCGCCGTACCCGTCGCGCCGGCGGTGGCCTCCCGACTCGGGCATCGGCGGCCCGTCCGCGAAGCGCTCCTCGTCGTCGCGGAGCCAGCGGTAACCGCGGTTGCGCGGCGCGAAGCCGTCCGCCTGGGACTCGGGCCTCGGACGGCCCTGCGGCCGGAAAGGCGTCGACGGCACCTGATCCCAGCCGTCGGGTCGGAAGGATGGTCGGCCCTCACCCGATCGGGCGCCCTCGGGCGGGGCGGCCATCGGCTCGGGGCGGCGATCCCGGTCACGGTCGTAGCTCATGTTGAACCTCCTCTAGGAGACGACGAGACGACGACGGGCAACGCGAAACGCGGTTGGAGACGACGGCGTCTCGCCGCGATAGGGCTGCAAGCGATGTGCCGTGCGCTCCGGGAACCGTTGCGCCGCGGAGGTGTCTGTCTGGTGAGGAGCGTGCACATGCAGACCAGAAAGACGGCGGTCGCCCTGGCTCTTCTCCTCGTCCTCGGGCCCGTGTCGCCGACTCCGACGGCCGGCGCGTGCTTGATCGCGATGTCGCTCTGGGACCTGATCGGGAGCGCGGACGCCGTGGTCGTGGCGCGGGTGGTGAGCCTGGGACGCAGCGCGTCCTCGGAGGGAGTCTCCACTTTCACGGGGGTCGGCACCCACGACACGGCGACCCTCGAGGTGATCGACGCCTGGAAGGGAACACCTCCCGGTGAGCTGCAGGTGGATCTCCTCGATGGGGCACCGGGTCGGTACGTCGTCGGCGAAGTCGTGCTCGCGTTTCTCGTCGAGGGCACGGCGATGGCTCGGGGGCTTCGGATCGCGCAGGCCCAGATCGAAGCGGAAGAGGAAGCGGAAGCGGAACCGGAAGCGGGAGCGAACGCCGAGGGGACGACCGCCGGCGAGTGGAGTGAGCCGCCGCGCCGGTCCCCGGAAGAGAGGGCCCGGGCTCACGAGAAGGCCGCAGCCGAGGTGCGGCACTTCGAGGAGTGGGCCGACGGGAGGTGGATCGAGAACGGTCTCTCCGAAGACGCCCGCTCCCGCACGAAGGACCTCGAAGGCCTCGAGGACCTCGTTCGCGCGGCCGCCCGTCTTCATCCGGCCGGCTCCGACACCCGTCTGGAGGGTCACACGGAGTGGGTCCTCTCCGCGCTGGAGCGCCCCGGCATGCGCGACGCGTTGGTCATGGACATGGCGGAGCTGAGCACGGCGAAGGGGGCCCTCACCGACGCCGACCTCCAACGGATCGCACGCATCTTCGCCGGCGCCCCCTCGGTGGGCTACCCGGACCTGCCAATGCTGAAGCTCCTGGCGACATACCCGGATCCCGCCGTCGACGCCGCCGCCGCATCCGTCGTCGAGGCGGCGCTGCGGATGGATCCGATCCCCGACTGGGCCCCGCCGCTGGTCTCCGCAGCGCTCGCTCGATACGGCGACGACTTCGTCGAGCGGATCGGACGCGACGACCGCGACCGGCAGGGCCGCCTCATCGAGGAATCCCCGGGCCGCGGGACGCTCCCCGCGATCTGGGCCGCCGCTCGCCGCGACCTCGGCATCCCGGAGGTGGCCCCGGCGGAGCCGCGGCCGGCTCTCCGGACCCGCTCCCCGGAGTGACGGCCGGTGCTACGCTTTCCCCATGAGGACGAATCGCTATGTCCGTTTGACCGAGCCGATGGTTCGAGACGGGGGGACGCTGCGTCCCGCCAGCTGGGACGAGGCGCTCGATCGCGCCGCGGAGGGATTCCGGCGCGTTCGAGAGGCACGCGGCGGGGAGGCGATCGGCCTCTTCTCGTGCTCGAAGGCGACGAACGAGGTCAACTATCTCGCTCAGAAGTTCGCCCGGGTCGCGCTCGGCTCGAACAACATCGACAGTTGTAACCGCACCTGACACGCCCCCAGCGTCGTCGGTCTGACGACGGTGTTCGGAGCGGGGGGCGGGACGAGCTCCTACCGTGAGGCCGAGGAGGCCGACGTCATCATCCTGTGGGGCTCGAACGCGCGAGAGGCGCACCCCATCTACTTTCACCACGTTCTGCGCGGCGTCCGAAACGGCGCCCGGCTCATGGTCGTGGATCCGAGGCGCACCGTCTCGGCGCAGTGGGCCGACGTCTGGCTCGGGCTCGACGTGGGCTCCGACGTGGCGCTCGCGAACGCGATGGGCCGCGAGATCCTCGAGGCCGGTCTCGAGAACCGCGCGTTCATCGACCGCTCGACCACGAACTTCTCCAACTATCGCGAGTGCGTCGAGAAGTACACGCTCGAGTACGCCGAGCGCGAGACTGGAGTGCCGGCCGCCGCCATTCGCGAGGTCGCGCACGCATACGCGAAGGCCGGGAAGGCGCAGCTCTGCTGGACGCTGGGAATCACCGAGCACCACAACGCGCTCGACAACGTCTTCGCGCTGATCAACCTCGCGCTGCTGACCGGTCACGTCGGCCGCTGGGGCTCCGGAGTGTGCCCGCTTCGCGGCCAGAACAACGTCCAGGGCGGCGGCGACATGGGCGCCCTGCCCAACAAGCTGCCGGGCGGTCACGACGTCGAGAACCCGGCGTCGCGGTCCGAGTGGGAAGCGCTGTGGCGCGCTCCGATCCCGCATCACCGGGGCTGGCACCTCTCGCGGATGTTCGAGGAGATGGAGCACGGCAACCTGCGCTCGCTGTTCGTCATCGGGGAGAACCCGGCGCAGTCCGAGGCCGACCAGACGCGCGCGATGGGCCTGCTCGGCAAGCTCGACCACCTCGTGGTCCAGGACATGGTCCTGACCCGCACCGGGGAGATGGCCCACGTCGTCCTGCCGGCGGCGGCGTCCTGGTGCGAGGACGAGGGCACCGTCACCTCGAGCGAGCGCCGCGTGCAGCGCGTGAGGAAGGCCCTCGAGCCTCCCGGGCAGGCTCGTCCCGACCTCGCCATCCTCGTCGAGCTCGGCCGCCGCCTGGGCGTAAATCTCGGCAGCTCCGAGGCCGAGGCCGTGTGGGACGAGCTGCGCCAGCTGTCGCCCTGGCACGCCGGCATGAGCTACGCGCGCCTCGAGGCGAACAACGGCCTCCAGTGGCCGTGCCCCGACGAGTCGCACCCGGGCAGCCCGTTCCTGCACGGGCGTCTCTGGGACGACCCGCCGGGAGGGCCGCTCGCGATCTTCGTCGCCACGGAGCACGATCCGCCCGTGGACAAGCTGACCGACGAGTTTCCGATCCGCCTGACCACGGGACGCCGCCTCGACTCCTACAACACCGGCGTGCAGACCGGCGGCTACACGTCACCGCTGCGCCGCGGAGAGACGCTGGACATCTCGCCCGAGGATGGGGACCGGCTCGGGATCGCGGACGGGGAGACCGTCCGCGCCGTGTCCCGCCGCGGGTGCGTCGCCGTGCCCGCGCGCTACGACGCGACGCTGCGGCCCGGGCTCGCGTTCATGACGCTGCACTTTCAGGACGAGGTCGCGACGAACCTGTTGACGATCGACGCGATCGACCCGAAGTCGGGCACCGCGGAGTTCAAGGCGACGGCGATCCGGATCGAGAAGACCTCGGCCGCGCCGGCCGCCGCCGCCGCGTCCTAGTCCGCCTCCGGCCGCGCGGGGCGGGCCGTCCTCGCGGGTCGGAACGCCCCGGCGATTTTCGCTTCCCACGACGTCATAATCCGCCTCCATGCGACAGCTCCTCGGATCCTCGGCGCTCCTTCTCCTCCTCTCTCTCTCCCCCGCCTCCGGCGCCGTTCCGAACGCTCCGACTCCGGCCCCGACGCGCGCGCACGGAGCGCTGCCGGACACCGTCGTCAGCCCGAAATTCACCGGCGACTTCGACGGCATGCTCCGGCGGCGCCGCATCCGCATCCTGGTCCCGTTCTCGAAGACCCTCTACTTCATCGACAAGGGCCAGCAGCGCGGCCTCGCGTATGACGCGTTCACGCTCTTCGCGGATGAAATCAACAAGAGGAAGAAGAAGGGCGACGTCCTCTTCCACGCCGTGTTCGTGCCGATCTCGCGCGGGGACGTGATCGAGGCGCTGAACGAGGGCCGCGGCGACGTCGCGATGGCGTACCTCACGATCACGCCGGAGCGGCAGAAGCTGGTGGACTTCTCGAATCCGACGGCGTCGAACATCTCGGAGATCGTCGTCACCGCCCCGGGCGAGCCTCCCGTGGCCTCCGTGCAGGATCTCTCCGGGCGGGAGGTCTACATCCGGAAGGACTCCTCGTACTACCGGAGCGTGGAGACGCTCAATCAGCAGCTCCAGAAGGCGGGCAAGCCGCCGGTGAAGATCCGGATCGCGCCCGACAACCTGGAGGCCGAGGACATCCTCGAGATGGTCAACGCCGGCCTCGTGCCCGCCACGGTCGCGGACGACGTCCGCGCGAGGTTCTGGAAGCAGATCTTCACGAAGATCGAGCTTCACCCGGAGGCGTCGGTGCGGACCGGCGGCGAGTACGGGTGGATGATTCGCAAGAACAGCCCCCTCCTGAAGAAGGAGCTCGACGCGTTCCTCGCCCGGTACCCCGTGGGCTCGGGCGTGCGCAACCAGCTCCTCAACAAGTACCTGAAGAACACGAAGTTCGCGAAGAACGCGACTTCGGCCGAGGAGAGAAAGAAGTTCGACAGCGTCCTGTCGCTCTTCGAGAAATACTGCGGGAAGTACGACATGGACACCCTCCTGATGGCGGCGCAGGGCTACCAGGAGTCGCGCCTGGACCAGGGGGCCAAGAGCCCCGTCGGCGCCGTCGGCGTCATGCAGGTCATGCCCGCGACGGGTCAGGAGCTGAAGGTCGGGGACATTCACCAGATCGATCCGAACATCCACGCGGGCGTCAAGTACGTGCGCTTCATGCTCGACAGGTACTACGTCAACGAGCCGATGACCCCTCTCGACAAGGGACTCTTCACGTTCGCCTCGTACAACGCCGGGCCGGGACGCATCGCGCAGCTCCGGAAGATCGCCGCGCAGCGGGGGCTCAACCCGAACGTCTGGTTCGGGAACGTCGAGCTGATCGCCTCCGAGAAGATCGGGCGCGAGACCGTGACGTACGTCAGCAACATCTACAAGTACTACCTCGCCTACCAGCTCGTCATGGAGCAGACGAAGGAGCGGGAGAAGGCCCGCGAGCAGCTCAAGGGGCAGGCGAAGTAGACCGCCCCGTTCGGCTACAGTAGCGGCGTGGATCTCCACCTCATCCCCGGCGCGGAGCCGTCGGATGGCGAGCGGGCCGCCGTCGACGCGGTGCTCGGCGCCCCGCCTTCCGGCTGGTTCGGGGGCGTCCGGAGGCCCGAAATCGACGGCCACTTCTCGGGAAACGGCGACGCCATCCGCGCGATGCGCCACCTCCTGCTGCCCGCCCTGTGGGCGCTCCAGTCCGGCGCGGGCTGGATCTCGCCCGGCGGGATGAACTACGTCTGCCAGCGGCTGGACGTCGCGCCCGCGGACGCGTACGGCGTCGCGACGTTCTACTCGATGTTCTCCGTGTCGCCGCAGCCGGCGTCGATCGCGCACGTCTGCGACGACATCGCGTGCCGACTGGCGGGCGCGCGGGAGATCGTCGCGGAGCTCGAGAGCCGGCTCGGGCCGGCCGGCGGCCGGCATGGGCCGGCGAGCGGTGCCTGGCGCCCGTCGCCGTGCCTCGGCCTCTGCGAGCGCGCCCCCGCGGTTCTCTTCCAGCGCTCGGGGCGCGGTGCGAAGGATTCGGCCTCCGCCCCCTGCGACGCGGCGACGATCGCCGCGGGCCTGGCGGATGACTCGCCGGCACTCTCGACTCTCGCCTCTCCACCCTCCGCTTCTTCCGGCTCCGTCTCCGCTCCCCAGACCCGGGACTCCCGCCGCGACTCCCTCCGGCTCCTGTCCCGCGTCGGCCGCGTCGATCCGACGAGCCTCGACGCGTACGTCGCCCACGGCGGATACGAGGCGCTCCGCGCCGCCTTCGCGCTCGGTCCCGACGGGGTGCTGCGCGAGGCGCTCGACTCGAAGCTGATGGGCCGCGGCGGCGCCGCCTTCCCCGCGGGCCGGAAGTGGGAGGCCGTCGCGCGGCAGGCGGTCCGTCCGCACTACATCGTCTGCAACGCCGACGAGTCGGAGCCGGGCACGTTCAAGGACCGCGTCCTCATGGAAGAGGACCCGTTCGCGCTCGTCGAGTCCATGACGATCGTCGCCTTCGCGACGGGCTGCGAGCGCGGGTTCGTCTACGTGCGCGGCGAATACCCGCTCGCCATCGAGCGAGTCGCCGGCGCGGCCGCGGCCGCCCGCTCGCGCGGGCTGCTCGGTGAGAGCGTTCTCGGCGCGCCGTTCGCCTTCGACATCGAGGTGCGCCGCGGCGCCGGCGCGTATATCTGCGGCGAGGAGACGGCGCTCTTCAACTCGCTCGAGGGGTTCCGCGGCGAGCCGCGCAACAAGCCGCCCTTCCCCGTCCAGTCCGGCCTCTTCCACAAGCCGACCGTCATCAACAACGTCGAGACGCTCTGCAACGCGCCGCTCGTCGTCCTGCGCGGCGGAGCGGCCTACGCGTCGATCGGCACGCCGCAGTCGACGGGGCCGAAGCTGTTCTGCCTGTCCGGACGCGTCGCGCGGCCCGGCGTCTACGAGGTTCCGTTCGGCGTCACGCTGCGTCAGCTCCTGGACGAGGCCGGCGGGATGTCGCGCGGCGAGGCGCTCCGCGCGGTCCTGCTCGGCGGCGCGGCGGGATCGTTCGTCGGGCCGGAGGCGCTCGACGTTCCCCTGACGTTCGAGGGCACGCGCGCGATCGGAGCGGCGCTCGGCTCGGGCGTGGTGATGGTGTTCGACGAGCGCGACGACCTCGCGGATACGGTTCGCCGCATCGCGGCCTTTTTCCGCGACGAGTCCTGCGGCCAGTGCGTCCCGTGCCGCGTCGGCACGGAGCGGCAGGAGGAGCTGGTGACCCGCATCGCGGCGGGGCGGCCGCTCGGCTCGATGGAGCGGGAGATCTCCCTGCTCGACGAGATGGCGCGCGCGATGCGCGACGCGTCGATCTGCGGGCTCGGCCAGACGGCGTCCGGGGCGATCCAGTCCGCGATCTCGAAGATCGGCGTCTTCGGCCGGGGCGTCGCCGCGCAAAACGCCGCGCGAAGGGAAGACGCGTGAGCGCGCTGCTCCCGGTGCACGGCGTCGCTCCCGTGCGCGCCCCGGTCGAGCTGACCATCGACGGGCGACCGGTCGTCGCGCCGGAGGGGGCGACGATCCTGGACGCCTGCCGCGCCCAGGGGATCGACACGCCGACGCTCTGCTTCCTCGACAACCTGACGCCCGTCAACGTCTGCCGCGTCTGCGTCGTCGAGCTCGAGGGGTCGCGCGTCCTCGTGCCCGCCTGCTCGCGCAAGGTCGAGCCGAAGATGGCGATCCGGACGGACAGCGAGCGCGTCCGGCTGTCGCGGAAGATGGTGCTCGAGTTCCTCGCCTCCTCCGTCGACCTGTCCCTCGCTTCGAGAGAGGTCCGCGGCTGGATGGAGCAATACGGCGCGGATCCGTCGCGCTACGGCGCTCCCGCTCCGTCGCACGCCGAGCGCGACGCGGCGATGCCCGGACACCACCACGTCTCCGAGTCGGGCGCGCCGGCGACCGTCGCGCAGCCGGTCAAGCTGGACAACAACCTCTACGTGCGCGACTACTCACGCTGCATCCTCTGCTACAAGTGCGTGCAGGCGTGCGGGGTCGAGGCGCAGAACACGTTCGCGATCGCCGTCGCCGGACGCGGGTTCGACGCGCGCATCTCGACCGAGTACGCGACGCCGCTGCCCGAGTCGGCGTGCGTCTACTGCGGCAACTGCATCGGCGTGTGCCCGACCGGCGCGCTCATGTTCGCGAGCGAGTTCGACCTGCGACGCGCGGGAAAGTGGGACGAGTCGCGTCAGACCGTGACCGACACGATCTGCCCGTACTGCGGGGTGGGCTGCACCCTCCAGCTTCACGTGCAGGACAACGAGATCGTCCGCGTCACCTCCCCCCTCGACCACGACGTGACGCACGGGCACCTGTGCATCAAGGGCCGGTTCGGCTGGCAGTTCGTGCAGAACCGGCTCCCGGCGTCGGAGCCGGAAGAGCCGTAGAACACCGCGCGGCCGCAGGGGCGGGGCTTTCCGAAGAAAAACCGAAGATCCCGGGAAAATCCGGAGAGTAAACTCGGGAAGCGAGGTCCTGCCATGAGACGAATCTCTCTCGCTCTCGTCCTCCTGCTTTCCGCCACACTCTCGTTCTCCCAGACGCTGCCGGAGCTCTTCGGGAAGCTCAAGGAGCAGGTCAAGTCGGGCTCCTGGACGGACGCGTTGAAGACGCTCGACGCCCTCGAGGCCGAGGCGAACAAGCCCGGCAACGAAGCGGCGAAGAAGCAGCTCGACGGCCCGCTCGCGTTCTACCGCGGCGTCTGCGACGCGAACGCCGGACAGGCCGACAAGGCCGTGGAGGACTTCGCGGGCTACCTGAAGCTCCAGCCCAACGCGGAGATCGACAAGACCATGTACTCGAAGAAAGCGGTCGCCGCCTTCGAGAAGGCTCAGAAGGGCGCGGCCGAACGGGCACCGTCCCTCGCGGAGGCCTACAAGGAGTTTCAGCCGCCGGCCGAGTCCCGCCAGCGCGATCCGGCCGATCCGCTCTGGGGGGACGGACCGGTCCACTGGATCATGACGGGAGCCGAGGCGGGAACGTGGAAGACGCTGCCCGATGGCAACGCGCGGATCGCTTTCGTCGAGACGTTCTGGGGAGCGCGGGACGCGGCGTTCCGCAAGGAATTCGAGCGAAGGGTCGCGTTCGCCGACGCGAACCTCGCCGTCGACGCCGAGCAGCTCGGCAGCCTGAGCGACCGAGGCATGGTCTTCATCCTCCTCGGCCCGCCGACGTACGCGGGCCGAAAGCCCCTTCGCACCGGCGACGACGCCAGCGAGAACGCCGGCATGTCCACCGTCGGCTCGCAGGATCAGAACAACGCGGAGAAGAGCCTGAAGGCGAGCACCTACGCGAAGACCGGCAAGCTGCCGTCCTCCAGCAAGATGGCGACCTCGAGCATTCCTTTCAACGGCCCCGGGACGCGCGCCGCGACGATGGCGGCCGACGGGCTGGAGATCTGGCACTACCGCCGGGAGCTGCTGCCGAAGGGCATCTCCTATCAGCAGGTCGACTTCGAGTTCGTGACGAAGCAGGGCTACGGCGTCCAGACGCTCCAGCGCAACCCCGATTCCGTGACGACGCTCGAGGCCGCGAAGACGAACGGCGCCAACCGGTCCTAGCCGAAGGCGTGGGCCGCGGCACCGGTCGGATCGGGTGCCCGATATATTAGCGTTGGCTAATATATCGGCCCGAAAACGCCCAACCCCGGGCCGACCTCGGTAGAGTCTCGCCATGGACCCCCGAGCCGAGAGGCGCGGAGCATCCCGCGCGGCCTCCGACGTCCTGCTCATGGCAGGACTCGCGGGCGTCTACTTCGTGCTCGCGCGCCTGGGCCTCGGGATCCACGCGGTCGGGGGGTTCGCCACGCTCGTCTGGCCGCCGAGCGGTATCTCGCTCGCGGCGCTCCTCGTCTTCGGGCCGCGCCTCTGGCCCGGTGTCGCGGCCGGCGCGTTCCTCGCCAACCTCGCGACGGGCGCGCCGCCGCTCGTCGCGCTCGGCATCGCGGCGGGCAACGCCGCCGAGCCGCTGTTCGCCGTGTGGGCCCTGCGGCGAATCGTGGGATTCCGTCCCTCTCTCGACCGGCTCCAGGACGTGCTGGGGCTCGTGCTGCTCGGCGGCATGGCCGCGCCCCTCGTCAGCGCGACCGCGGGCGTCGCGAGCCTCTGGCTCGGCGGCATCGTCGGTCCCGGCGCCGCCGCCGAGACCTGGAGGGCGTGGTGGCTCGGCGACGCGATCGCGATCCTCGTCGTCACGCCGTTCCTGTTGACGCTCCGCCGCGAGAAGCGGTCCGCTCCCCGGCAGCAGCGGCTGGAGTCCTACGCGCTGGCATTCCTGCTGGCGCTCGCGACGCTCTTCCTCTTCTACCTGACGCGGGAGCGGCTCTCGGTGGTGATCGCGCCTTTCCTGATCTGGGCGGCGGTGAGGTTCGACGTGCGCGGCTCGGCGCGAGCGAACTTCCTCGCGGCGGCGATCGCGGTGTGGGCCACGATCCACGGCAAGGGGCCGTTCGCGGCCGGCTCCGTGGAGGTCGGCCTGGTGAGGCTCCAGGCAGCGATGGCGGCGACGGCGTCGACGTTCCTCGTCCTCGGCGCGATGACGGCCGAGCGCCGCCGCGCGGACCGCGAGAGACTCCGCGCCGAGGAGCAGATCCGAGACAGCGAGACTCGGTATCGCTCCATGACGGACGCCGTCGAGCAGCTCATGTGGATCAGCGACGCGCGCGGCGAGGTCGTCTACCTGAACCGCCGGTGGGAGGACGTGATCGGGCCGAGGGAGAGCGCGCTCGGATCGGGCTGGTTGCCTCTCGTCCACCCGGAGGACCGCGAGGAGATCCTGCGAATCCGCGCCGCCGCGGTCGCGGAGGGCCGGCCGTATGGACTGGAATTCAGGCTGCGGACCCGCACCGGCGATCGCTGGATGCTCGCCCGTGTCGTCCCGGTGCGCGGCGAGGACGGAGCGATCCAGTCCTGGTTCGGCGCCTCCGCCGACGTCCACGACCTGAAGGCGGCGCAGGACGAGCTGCGGCGCGCCCGCGACGAGGCCGAGGACGCGAACCGCTCCAAGGATCGGTTTCTCGCGACGCTGTCGCACGAGCTGCGTACGCCCCTCACGCCGGTGCTCGCGTTGAGCTCCCGCCTGGAGCGGGACCGCACTCTGCCCGAAACGGCGCGGCGCGGGTTCGAGACGATCCGCCGCAACGCCGAGCTCGAGGCGCGGCTCATCGACGACCTGCTCGACGTGACCCGGGTCGCGTCGGGAAAGCTGGACCTGCGACCCGAGACCGTCGGCGTCCTCGGCGTGCTCGACGAGGCGGTCGAGACTTGCGCCGGCGACGCCGCAGCCAGGGGCATCGAGCTGGCGAGGGTCCCCGGGGAAGAGACGTGGGTCCGGGCGGACCCCGCCCGTCTCCGCCAGGTCGTGGGCAACCTCGTGCAGAACGCGGTCAAGTTCACCCCCCCGGGCGGCCGCGTCACCGTGGGACGCGCAGCGGCCGATCCGGGGAGCGTCGCCATCGAGATCGCGGACACCGGCGCGGGCATCGAGCCGCAGGAGCTCGCGCGCATCTTCCGTCCCTTCGAGCAGGCGACGCATCGGAAAGGCGGACTCGGTCTCGGCCTTTCGATCGCGAGGAGCCTGGTCGAGGCTCACGGCGGCACGCTCTCGGCGCAGAGCGGAGGAGCCGGCGAGGGCGCGATCTTCCGCATCGAGCTGCCGGGCCCGGTCGCTCCACCGGAAGCCGCCGAACGCAGACCCACCCGCGGAGCCGCCGCGCCGCTCGGCTCCCGCCGCGTGCTCCTCGTCGAGGACCATGCCGACACCGCGGAAGCCGCGCGGGAGCTTCTCGCGGACGCCTCCTGCCAGGTCGTCGCGGCCGGAAGCCTCGCGGCGGCGCTCGAAGCCGCGGGCATCCAGACGTTCGACCTGGTGCTCTCCGACCTCGGTCTGCCGGACGGCAGCGGCCTCGACCTGATGCGGGACCTCCGCGATCGTTACGGCCTCCGCGGCATCGCGCTGACGGGATACGGCATGGAGGACGACATCCGGCGCAGCCGCGAGGCCGGCTTCGTCGACCATCTCGTCAAGCCGATCACCTACGATCGGCTCGTCCGCGCGATCGATCGATTCTTCGACGGAAAGGGAACTCCCTCGCGGGGAGGTCAGGCATGAGTCGAAACGGGCGGACGCGATTCTTCCGGACCGCCTTCCCGGCGGTCGCCGCCGCGGCGGCGACCCTCCTTGCCGGCCGCTGCGCGAGCGCGCAGTCGGACGCCGCACGGGGCGTGCGGGTCGTCCACCTCCGGGAGGGATACGGGGCGCCGACCGGCCCGCTGCCCGAAGGGTGCCGGCGGATCGCATCGCATCCGTCGGTCGAACAGACGGAGCTGGAGCTCGCGGTGTCGGAGTACGACAAGGAACGCGCGCGCACCGCGGAGGCGGGTGGGAACGTGCTCATCGCGCGCGAGGAGGTGATCGTTCCACGACGGAACCTCGACTGTCCCGTCGGCTCGCCGATCACCGATTGCCCCCCGGCCGAGGGCGCGTGGTTCCGCGTCGTGTACGAGGACTATGCCTGTTCCGCCGAGGCGGTGGACGAGCTGTCGCGACGCCCGGCGCGCTGAGAGCTCGCGACCCCCGAACGGCATCACGTTTCGACGCGCGTCCCGATGGACGACGGCTCGCGCATGGACGTCCGGGGACGGCGAATCGCGCGACCGGCGTGCTACCCTTACGCGAGGGCTACTGCATCTCGCGTAAAAATATCCGGCCGATCGGTCGAGCCGCGGCCTTCGCCGCCGGCCTCTTCTTCCTCCTCGCCGGAATTCCCGCATCTGTCCGCGCCGAGGAGCGCGCGACGATCGTGTGGAAGGGCGAGGCGCATCCGATCGGCACGATCGCCGCGAAGGAGTTCGTCGTCTCCGACGCGGCCCGCGCGCTCGGAGTCGGCGTCGCCGCGGACCCCTCGAGCGGCGTTCTCACGCTGACCGTTCCGGGACACCAGGTTCTGATCGGGCCCGGCACGGCACAGGTCCCGGTGGACCGCCGGATCGTCGCGATATCGGGGCCCGCGCGGGTCGTGGCCGGCGCGCTGTACGCCCCGGCGGACTTCTTCGAGAAGGTGCTGTTTCCGATCGCCGGCGCGGCCGGCGTCTGGGACCCGGCCCGGCGGACGTGGACGCTCTCGCCGGCCGGGCCTCCGCCCGTCACGGTCGAGGTGGCGGTCGTTCACGTCGCGCCGACGACCCAGGTCGTGCTCCGCCTGTCCGCTCCCGTGAAGACCGCGACCGCGCTGTCGGAGCGCAGCTTCCAGGTCCGGTTTTCGGAGGCGAAAATCGACCCGCCGTTCCCCGAGAAGAAGTTCGACGACCCTCTGGTCGCCGCCGTTCGGTTCTCCGGAGACCTGGCGACGATCGAGTTCCGCGAGGCGAATCTCACGGCGCGCGCCTATCCGCTCACGGGACCGGATCGGCTCGTCGTCGAGATCGGCCGCGGCTTCTCGGCGCCCGCGCCCGGCGCGCCGCCGGCCGAGCCCGCCGGGCCCGCTCCGGGCACGCCCGCTCCGCTCACGATCGTCGTCGACCCCGGCCACGGCGGCACCGAGACGGGCGCGATCGGGCCGGACGGATTCCAGGAGAAGGAGGCGACCCTCGACATCGCCCGCCGGCTCGCCGCGACGCTGCCGCGCGTGCTCGCCTGCCGCACCCTGCTCACCCGCGACACGGACGTGCTGATCTCGCTCGATGACCGGACGGCCATCGCCAACCACGAGAAGGCGGATCTCTTTCTGTCCGTCCACGCCAACTCCTCGAGGGCCGCG
>Ga0070670_100003020_pt1 | contig 13917 bp, 10 predicted proteins | sample KBSS63metaG_FD_64665 | JGI IMG/M metagenome (GOLD analysis project Ga0070670, IMG submission 64665) | Switchgrass rhizosphere microbial communities from Kellogg Biological Station, Michigan, USA - KBS S6-3 metaG | ecosystem: Host-associated > Plants > Roots > Rhizosphere > Soil ... | reverse complement strand
AAGATCGAAATCCTGCTCTTCCAGCATCCGCTGCATGAGCACGGAACCGACCATACCGCGCCAACCGATCAGACCTACACGTTTCATCGCAACTACACCTTGTTAAAAAGTGGGCCGCCTGGCGGCAATAACTGCCAGCGGGCCCGAGAGATTACAGATTCCGCAGCGCGGCGACTACTGCGTCGCCCATTTCTTGCGTTCCGACTTTGGTGCAACCCTGCGACCAGATGTCGCCGGTGCGCAGGCCTTGGTCCAGCACCAGGCTTACAGCCTTCTCGATGGCGTCCGCCGCATCGGACAGGTTGAAGCTGTAACGCAACATCATAGAGACCGACAAAATCGTCGCCAGCGGGTTGGCGATGCCCTGGCCCGCGATGTCCGGCGCCGAACCGTGGCAAGGCTCGTACATGCCCTTGTTGTTGGTATCCAGCGACGCCGACGGCAGCATGCCGATGGAACCGGTGAGCATGGAGGCCTGGTCGGACAGGATGTCGCCGAACAGGTTGTCGGTGACGATCACGTCGAACTGCTTCGGCGCGCGCACCAGTTGCATGGCGGCGTTGTCGACGTACATGTGGCTCAGCTCGACGTCCGGGTAGTCCTTGGCGACTTCTTCAACGATTTCGCGCCACAGCTGGCTGGAAGCCAGGACGTTGGCCTTGTCGACCGAGCAAACCTTTTTGCCGCGCACGCGAGCCATGTCGAAACCGACACGGGCGATACGGCGGATTTCGCTCTCGCTGTACGGCAGGGTGTCGTAGGCCTGGCGTTCGCCATTTTCCAACTCACGCACGCCGCGTGGCGAGCCGAAGTAGATACCGCCGGTCAGCTCACGCACGATCAGGATATCCAGGCCCGCCACTACTTCCGGCTTGAGGCTCGACGCATCGGCCAGTTGCGGGTAGAGGATCGCGGGGCGCAGGTTGCCGAACAGGCCCAGTTGCGCGCGGATTTTCAGCAGGCCGCGCTCAGGGCGGATATCACGTTCGATCTTGTCCCACTTCGGGCCACCCACGGCGCCGAGCAGTACGGCGTCGGCGGCGCGGGCGCGGTCCAAGGTTTCGTCGGCCAGGGGCACGCCGTGCTTGTCGATGGCTGCGCCGCCGATCACGTCGTGGCTCAGCTCGAAACCCAGGCTGTACTTGCTGTTGGCGAGTTCCAGCACCTTGACCGCTTCGGCCATGATTTCCGGACCAATACCGTCGCCAGGGAGAATCAGAATCTGCTTGCTCATGCGTTCCTCATTTCATCAAGCAACCCGCCCGTGGGCAGGTCGGGAAAAATCAATCAGCGTTCAGCGAAGACCACCAGCACGTCGGTGCTGAAGGTGCCGTCGGCTTGAATCTCATAGTAATCGCGTACTTCCTGGCCCATCGCCTGCTGCAACTGCAGGATCGCGACGCGCAAGGCTTGGGGCGTGCGCATGCGTTCGACCCAGGAGGTGTATTCCAGGCGCAGGCGCTGGCGACTGCTGTTGCGTACATGCAAACCGGCTTCGCTGAGCTGGCGCATCCACTCGGCGGCGGAGTAATCGCGCACGTGGCTGGTGTCGCGCAGCACTTCGACGGTTTGCAGGTAAGTGTCCAACAGCGGGCTGCCCGGTGACAAGACGTCGACAAACGCCGCCACACCGCCCGGCTTGAGCACGCGGCGCACTTCGCGCAGGGCCAGGCCAAGATCGCTCCAGTGGTGAGCCGAGTAGCGGCTGAACACGAAGTCAAACTCGCCATCGGCAAATGGCAGGCGTTCGGCGGCGCCCTGTACGGTGCTGATGTTGGTGAAGCCGCGATCTTGCGCAGCGCCAGCCACTACATCGAGCATCTGCTGGGACAGGTCATAGGCCACCACGTCTTTAACCAACGGCGCCACGTGGAAGCTGACATGCCCGGCGCCGCAGCCCAGATCCAGTAGCCGTGCACCGCCCTGCCCGGCCAGCTCGGCCTGCAGCAGCGCGAACTCGGTGCCTTGGGCGTGCACGGCACTGCTCAGGTAGGCCGCAGCCTGTTCGCCGAATTGTTTTTGCACGACTTGGGTATGGGCGGTGGTGGTCATGGTGGCTTTCCTTGGGTGGTGTGTTGTTAACACTGGCCATATCGGGGGCAAGCCCCCTCCCACCTTTGACTGCATTCACAGATCAAAATGTGGGAGGGGCGGTGCGACGATTCGACTTGCTCCCGATGGCGGCAGTCCTGCCTACAGCAAATCAGGCGTCGCGAAACAACCAAGGCTGGCTAGCCCGGTGTTTGGCTTCAAACGCGGCAATCGCCTCGCCGTCCTGCAAGGTCAGGCCAATATCATCCAGGCCGTTGATCAGGCAGTGTTTGCGGAAGGCGTCCACTTCAAAGTGATACACCTTGCCATCCGGACGGGTCACGGTTTGCGCGGCCAGGTCGACGGTCAATTGGTAGCCCACATCGGCTTCCACCTGCTTGAACAGTTCGTCGACTTCTGCGTCGGTCAAGATGATCGGCAACAGGCCGTTCTTGAAGCTGTTATTGAAGAAAATGTCGGCGTAGCTCGGCGCGATGATGCTGCGAAAGCCATATTCTTCCAGGGCCCACGGCGCGTGTTCACGGCTGGAGCCGCAACCGAAGTTTTCCCGGGCCAGCAATACACTGGCACCCTGGTAACGCTCGGCGTTGAGCACAAAGTCCTTGTTCAACGGGCGCTTGGAGTTGTCCTGGTAGGCGTAGCCCACATCCAGGTAGCGCCATTCGTCGAACAGGTTAGGGCCGAAACCGGTGCGCTTGATCGACTTCAAGAACTGCTTGGGGATGATCTGGTCGGTGTCCACGTTGGCACGGTCCAACGGCGCGACAAGACCTGTGTGTTGGGTAAAAGCTCTCATCGGGTATTCCTCAGATCAATTCGCGAACGTCGATGAAACGACCGTTGACGGCAGCCGCGGCGGCCATGGCCGGGCTGACCAGGTGGGTACGCCCGCCGGCGCCCTGACGCCCTTCGAAGTTACGGTTGGAGGTGGACGCGCAATGCTCGCCCGACTCCAGCCGGTCCGGGTTCATCGCCAGGCACATCGAACAGCCCGGCTCGCGCCACTCAAAACCGGCTTCCAGGAAGATTTTGTCCAGGCCTTCGGCTTCGGCTTGCGCTTTGACCAGGCCCGAGCCCGGCACCACGATGGCTTGCTTGATGGTCGAGGCGACCTTGCGGCCCTTGGCGATCACCGCCGCAGCGCGCAGGTCTTCGATCCGCGAGTTGGTGCAGGAGCCGATGAATACGCGGTCCAACTGGATGTCGGTGATCGCCTGGTTGGCTTTCAACCCCATGTATTTCAAGGCGCGCTCGATGGAACCGCGCTTGACCAGGTCGGCCTCTTTGGCCGGGTCCGGCACGTTCTGGTCAACGGCCAAGACCATTTCCGGCGAAGTGCCCCAGCTGACTTGCGGCTTGATCTGCGCGGCGTCGAGCTCAACCACGGTGTCGAACACCGCGTCGGCGTCCGACACCAGGTCTTTCCAGGCTTCGACCGCGGCGTCCCAATCGGCGCCGCTTGGCGCGAACGGACGACCTTTGACGTATTCAACGGTCTTCTCATCCGCCGCCACCATGCCCACACGGGCACCGGCTTCGATGGACATGTTGCAAATGGTCATGCGGCCTTCGATGGACAGGTCGCGGATCGCACTGCCGGCGAATTCAATGGCGTGGCCATTACCGCCGGCGGTGCCAATCTTGCCGATCACGGCGAGCACGATGTCCTTGGCGGTGACGCCGAACGGCAAGGTGCCTTCGACACGCACCAGCATGTTCTTCATCTTTTTGGCGACCAGGCACTGGGTGGCGAACACATGCTCCACCTCGGACGTACCGATGCCATGGGCCAAGGCGCCAAAGGCCCCGTGGGTGGAGGTGTGCGAGTCGCCGCAAACCACGGTCATGCCCGGCAACGTGGCGCCCTGCTCCGGGCCGATGACGTGGACGATGCCTTGACGCACGTCATTCATCTTGAATTCGGTGATGCCATATTCGTCGCAGTAGTCATCCAGGGTCTGTACCTGCAGACGCGATACCTGGTCGGCAATCGCTTCGATGCCGCCCTTGCGCTCCGGGGTGGTCGGTACGTTGTGGTCCGGGGTGGCGATGATCGAGTCGACACGCCAAGGCTTGCGCCCTGCCAGTCGCAGGCCTTCGAACGCTTGGGGCGAGGTCACTTCATGGATGATGTGACGGTCGATGTAGATCAGCGACGACCCATCATCGCGCCGTTTCACTTCATGGGAATCCCAAAGCTTGTCGTAAAGCGTTTTGCCGGCCATCAGTCGGTCCTCATCAGCGGTATTTCATGCGCCGGGCTTTTCAATAACCCTTTGGCTTGTGAGGCTGATGGTATGGCGCTACATTAAATAACTCAAATTCATATTTTTTATGCTTTGGATTACCAACTGGAATAGCACCATGGACCTGGCCAACCTGAATGCCTTTATTGCCATCGCCGAGACCGGCAGCTTCTCCGGCGCGGGCGAACGCCTGCACCTGACCCAACCGGCCATCAGCAAGCGCATCGCCGGCCTGGAGCAACAACTGAAGGTGCGCCTGTTCGATCGTTTGGGCCGTGAAGTGGGTTTGACCGAAGCCGGGCGGGCCCTGCTGCCGCGCGCTTATCAGATTCTGAATGTGCTGGACGACACCCGCCGCGCCCTTACCAACCTCACCGGTGAAGTCAGTGGCCGCCTGACTTTGGCCACCAGTCACCATATCGGCCTGCACCGCCTGCCACCCGTGCTGCGCACCTTTACCCGGGAATACCCGAACGTGGCGCTGGATATTCAGTTTCTCGATTCGGAAGTGGCCTACGAAGAAATCCTCCACGGCCGCGCCGAAGTGGCCGTCATCACCCTGGCGCCCGAACCGCACAACCTGGTGCGCGCCACGCCGGTATGGGACGACCCCCTGGACTTTGTAGTCGCGCCGGAGCACAGCCTGATCAGCAACGGCGCTATCAGCCTGGCCGATATTGCCGGCCATCCGGCGGTTTTCCCTGGCGGCAACACCTTTACCCATCATATTGTCAGCCGGTTGTTCGAAGCCCAGGGCCTGACGCCGAATATCGCAATGAGCACTAACTACCTGGAAACGATCAAGATGATGGTGTCGATCGGCCTGGCCTGGAGCGTTTTACCGCGCACCATGCTCGATGATCAGGTGGCAAGTATCGCTTTGCCGGGCATACAGCTCAGTCGCCAGCTAGGCTATATCGTGCACACCGAAAGGACGCTGTCGAACGCTGCGCGGGCTTTTATGAGCCTGTTGGATGCACAGGTGGATTTGCCAGGGATACCGGCATGACGCCGTGCGGCCTCAGGTTCTGAGTAGAACCGCGCTGTTTGCCCATCGGATCAAGGCCCTTTGATAATGCGCAACCCCGTCGATTCCCTGCCACCCCTGCCGCGCATCTACGCCCTGGACCCCCAAGAGGCGGAGCAAAGCTGGGAGAGTGCCCCGCAACTGCTGGCCGCCCTCAACGCTGCCCGGCTGGGCGCATGGTGCTGGGAAATCGACACCGGCAGGATCAACTGGTCGCGGGGCACCCAGGCACTGTTTGGTTTTGACCCGCGCCAACCACTGCCCAATGACCTCGATTACCTTGACCTGCTGGCCGCCGAAGATCGCGCGCGGGTGATACGGGCTTTTCATGCGGTATTGGCGGGCGAGCCGTTCGAGCAGGCCATGCACCACCGCATCCAATGGCCGGACGGCAGCTTTCACTGGCTGGAAATCAATGGCAGTTTGCTGCCGGACAAAAGCGGTCGGCGCCGTATGATCGGCGTGATCCGTGAGATCACCCATCAGCGCGAACGGGAAAGCGCCCTCAGCCACTCCGAAAAACGCTTCGCCACGCTGTTTCACCTGTGCCCGAACATGGTGCTGCTCACGCGCCAGTCAGACGGCCTGATCAGCGAAGCCAACCAATATTTCGAGATGCTCTTCGGCTGGCCCGTCGCCGATGTGATCGGCCGCACCACCCTCGACCTGGGCCTGTGGCGCCATCCCGAGCAGCGCGCGCAGTTGGTCAAGTCCACTCAGCGCAAGGGCGAGCCGATCACCATGGAGGTGCAGTTTTGCGCCAGCAACGGACAGATCCACGACGGCACCCTTAGCGCGCAAAAGGTCGAGCTGGACGGCGAGGCCTATCTGATCAGCACCTTCCTCGACACCACCGAACGCAAAAATGCCGAGCAGGCGCTCAAGGACAGCCAGGAGCGCCTTGACCTGGCCCTGGACTCCGCGCAACTGGGCACCTGGGACTGGCACATCCCCAGCGGCATGCTCTACGGCTCGGCGCGCGCCGCCCAGCTACACGGCTTGCCGCCCGAGCCGTTCCATGAATCCTTCGACGCCTTTTTCGAGGGCATGCCCAATGAAGAGCGCGAGAGCATGCGCAATGCCTACCGCACCCTGCGTGAAGGCCCGGCCGGCAATTATCAACTGACCTACCGCGTCCCCATGGAAGACGGCACCTCGCGCTACCTGGAAAGCCGCGCCCGCTTGTACCGTGATGCGAAACGTGCGCCGTTGCGCATGGCCGGCACCTTGCTGGACATCACCGACCAGGTGGAACGCGAACAACGCTTGATCGCCTCCGAAGAAAAATTCGCCAGCCTGTTCCAGGCCAGCCCCGACCCCATCTGCGTCACGCGCCTTGAAACCGGGACCTTTATCGAGATCAACCCGGCTTTTACCCAAACCTTCGGCTGGACCGCCGCCGAGGTGCTCGACCAGCGCGCAGACCAAATAGGCTTGTGGGACGACTCCAGCAAGCGCCTGGAGCGTATCGAGCGCGTCATTCGCGAACAGGCATTGAGCAACGTGGCCGTGGTGGTGCGCCACAAAAGCGGCCAGAGCCTGACCTGTGTGATTTCCAGCCGCTTGATCAAGGTCGGCGACCAACCCTGCATCGTCACCACCTTGCGCGATATCACCCAGCAACAACGCTCGGAGGCGGCGCTCAAGGCCAGCGAAGAGAAATTCGCCAAGGCTTTCCACTCCAGCCCCGACGCAATTTCCATCACCGAACGCGATACCGGCCGTTATGTGGAGGTCAACGACGGCTTCTGCCGCCTGACCGGCTACCGCGCCGAAGAGGCGATTGGCCTGACGCTGTACCAGATCGGTATCTGGGCCGATGAGAACCAGCGTTCGGCGCTATTGGCCGAGCTGAAGATCAAAGGCCGTATTCATCACATGGAGATGCTCTGGCACAACAAACGTGGCGAACTGCTGGCGGTGGAAGTCTCGGTGGAGCCCATCAGCCTGAATGAAACCGCGTGCCTGTTGCTGACCGCGCGAGACGTGAGCCTGTTGAAAAACGCCCAGGCGCAGATCCGGCACCTGGCCTATCACGACCCGCTGACCAACCTGCCCAACCGCGCATTGCTGATGGACCGCCTGAGCCAGCAGATCGCCTTGCTCAAGCGCCATAATTTACGCGGAGCCCTGCTGTTTCTCGACCTCGACCACTTCAAGCACATCAACGATTCCCTCGGCCATCCGGTGGGCGACACGGTGCTGAAAATCGTCACCGCGCGCCTCGAAGCCAGCGTACGCATGGAAGACACCGTGGCACGCCTGGGCGGCGATGAGTTTGTGGTGCTGCTCAGCGGCCTGGACGGCTCACGCGTGGAAGTCACCCATCAAGTGCAGGACCTGGCCAATACCCTGCGCGAACTGCTTTCGGAGCCGATGTTCCTCGATGGCCATCGCTTGCAGGTCACGCCGAGCATCGGTGTGGCATTGATTCCCGATCATGGCTCCACCCCGGCCGACCTGCTCAAACGCGCTGACATCGCCCTTTATCGTGCCAAGGACTCCGGGCGCAACACCACGCAGATGTTCCACAACAGCATGCAAAAGACCGCCAGCGAGCGCTTGCGCATGGAAACCGACCTGCGCCTGGCCCTGTCGCGCGGCGAATTCAGTGTGCATTACCAGCCTCAGGTAGACGCGCGCGGCAACAAAATCGTCGGCGCGGAGGCGTTGGTGCGCTGGCAGCACCCGCAGTTGGGTGCGCAGTCGCCGTCCGACTTTATCAAGGTGCTGGAAGACAGCGGCCTGATCCTCGAAGTGGGCACCTGGATCCTCGATGAAGCCTGCGCCGCCTTTGAGCAGTTGATTGCGCAAGGCCTGGTGGACCCACTCAATTTCAGCCTCTGCGTGAATATCAGCCCCCGGCAGTTTCGCCAGAATGACTTCGTCGAACAGGTGGAGCACAGCCTCAAGCAGCACTCACTGCCCTGCAGCCTGCTGAAATTGGAAATCACCGAAGGCATCGTGATCCAGAACCTCGACGACACGATCAGCAAAATGCGCCGCCTGAAAAAGCTCGGAGTGAGCTTTGCGATGGATGACTTCGGCACCGGCTACTCATCGCTGACCTACCTCAAGCGCCTGCCGGTGGATGCGTTGAAGATCGACCAGTCGTTTGTACGCGATGCGACTCACGACCCGAACGACGCCGAGATCATCCGAGCCATTGTGGCCATGGCCCGCAGTCTGAACCTGGAAGTGATCGCCGAGGGCGTGGAAACCTTGGAACAATTGGCGTTTCTGCAAAAGCTGGGGTGCCATTTGTTCCAAGGGTATTTACACAGCCGACCATTGCCTATCGAGGGCTTCAGGCGGTTATTGGAGTAGCGCTCAAATAAGGGCCACCGCTTGCCCTCGGGTGGGAGAGCTGCCGCGTCGCCCCCAGAGTTCTTCGCGACCGTTGATCACCGCTACCGAGTGCCCGGCGCGATTGCACATGCCCAATTGCCCGGCCGCCAGTTCGCGCACGGAGACTCTTTTCATGTGCTTGCGCAACCCCAGCCGCAGGAACCCCTCGCCCGGCCCGGTCTCGTCTTCGCCGTTGTTCAAACTACGAACCGCCGCCTGATAACTGCTGCTGGCCGTACGGTCGTTATTCTCCATCTGGGCACGCTTGGCGCTGGCGGCAAACAGAAACCGCGCATCCTTGAGCATTTCCTGATCTGAACCGGTGAATTTCGCCGCCCGCGCACCTTCGGCCAATTCACGCTCCGTTAAATTGAGCCGAAAATCATCGCGCATGACGATATGGTACAAGTCGCCGGTCTTGCGCACTTCCTTGAAGATGTCCGTGGGGCTTTGACCGAATCGATACATCGCCGCTTTGATGGCCGAGACCGTCACACAGTTACCATCCGGGCCCTGGCGAAACCCACTCCAGATATTGTTCGGCTTTGCGCCATTGCGCTTATTCGACAAGGCCGGAAGATTCACGTCGGAAGTGGGCAGGGGTGCCACCTGCGCGGGTAACACTTTGGGGGTGATTTTGGCTGGCGACGGGGTTATAACCGACACTCTTGTATCGGGGATTATCCTGTTCTGCTTCCCGCCCAGCACGTTCATTAACCGGGTGAAAAAAGAAGCAAACAGAGAGGTCAATGTCTTGAACGATCCTGATGCTCGCCTTACACCGAATTTACTTTGCGAGAGGGCGCGTGGCCGAGCATAAAAGCGAGAAGACCGCCCTTCACCGGCAGGCATAATTTTTGGCGCTACTTCATCAATCGCACGCACGGGCTCAACGGCGACCAACCGACCCACCCTTACCATCTGCTGCATACTTTTAATTGAACAGCACGACATAAATCCCTCCATAAGCACGCACTTCTCCACACCTTTTAAACCGGGAGAAATGCATGCACTTAATTAACCACACTTAAAAGCCGGGGCTAACCTCAGCGTTATAAAGTTCGGCGCGAATTGAATCGCCAGTGCCTTGGACTGAATCGTTTATCAGTCGGGGGCGGGCTGGTCAGATCCGAGTCAGTCTCATCCGGGCTCGGATTGACAGCAGGTGCAGGCGTTGGGGTCACGCTTGGCAATTTGCCCAGGTCGGGTTGTACCGGCGGCTCATTGACATCCGGCTTTATTCGTAAATCGACCGGTTCCTGGCGTGCATCAGGCATTACGGTTCTGGCGGGAAACATATCGCGGATTATTTTGAATACCAGTTCCAGCATATCGAACAACCTCGCAAAGACCGATGCGTCGCGCATTACCTCACTGCGCGGAGCCCAGCTATTATCCTGCTGCAAAGGCGCGCAATGGACGTTGTTATGCGAAGCCGTGGATGCCGGATGCGCGGCTGTTTTCATGAGGGGGACGGCGGTTTGATCATTGGATGATGTATCAAGTTGGACGACAGGGCGATTACCAATCGATAAAGACATGAGCACGTTCCTTTGTTCGGTGTCATCTGGCGCGACAGCGGGCCAGAAAAAAGTTGATCGACTGAAAACAACAGCGTTGCTTTGCAGACGATACTTACGTGGACTGTGACGCTATCGAGTTCCAGAAAATGACACTTCATATAAGGAAATCAAAAAATCTCTCGACTTTTTTATCATGCCCCGCTTTAAACACCACGCGCCAAGCGACTTGGATGGCACTTCAATCGACACACATAATAATAAACCGTCGAGTATGCAATTCACCGATATACATTCGCACACCACACCACTTCAGATTGTGATATTCCGCGCAGCGCGAGCCCGCTCATGCCAGCCAAGTCATTCTTTGCGCACCGATGCAATACAACAAATACGCTTACACACCGATCCATTATGAAACTTAAAACATATGAACTTTTCAGTTGTTTTCCAAAAGCCGCCAATACCCTGCGATGGGAGCGAATTCCCGGTGAGAGGCGCCCAGAAACGCAAAATGCTCCGCATCTTTCGATACGGAGCATTCATTTGTTACACCCAAAGCGCTACCGATAACTCACCGCAGCCCTCTCACGTCACTCAAGCGTTACCGCATGCCTCAGAGGCCGCGGCATGCTCCATCCCGAGCAAGCGGCTGACCCGCTCCAAGTCGACTTCCCGACGCATAGCGGTAAACAGCTCCACCGCTTCAGGGTAATTGCGCGTCAGCATCGCCAGCCACTGCTTCAAACGACCAGGCGCTTGTTTTTCGGTGAGTTGCGCTACCGACTGGCGCCAGAACGACTGGAGCATCGGCTGCATCTGCGCCCACGTCATCTCGATCACCTCTTCGCCTGCGCGTGCAGCGGCGATCTGCCGAGCCAGGTCCGGACGGGCCACCAGGCCGCGCCCGAGCATGATGTCTTCGGCGCCGCTGACCTCGCGGCAACGCCTCCAGTCTTCGACGCTCCAGATATCGCCATTGGCGAACACCGGCACCTTGACGACGTCCTGCACCCTCGGGATCCATTCCCAATGGGCCGGTGGCTTGTAGCCGTCGGTCTTGGTGCGCGCATGGACCACAATGTGCGCCGCGCCGCCTTCAGCCAAGGCCGTGGCGCACACCAGCGCGCCGTCCGGGCTGTCGAAGCCCAGGCGCATCTTGGCGGTCACTGGGATATGCGCCGGGACCGCGCGGCGTACGTGCTCGACGATCTGGTTGAGCAACTCCGGCTCCTTGAGCAACACCGCGCCGCCGCGCGACTTGTTCACGGTCTTGGCCGGGCAGCCGAAGTTCAGGTCGATCACTTGCGAACCCAGCTCACAGGCCAACGCGGCGTTTTCCGCCAGGCACACCGGGTCGGAGCCGAGCAATTGCACGCGCAAAGGCACGCCTGCGGCGGTATGGGCACCGCACAGCAACTCAGGAGCAAGTTTGTGGAAATAGGCGGGGGTGAGCAGGCGGTCGTTGACGCGAATGAATTCGGTCACGCACCAATCAATACCGCCCACGCGGGTCAACACGTCCCGCAGGATGTTGTCGACCAACCCCTCCATGGGCGCCAAAGCAATTTGCATGGAAAACACTCAACAAAAATCGTGGCGCAGTTTACTGGGTTTCCCGCAACAAACGTTAACCCCCGGTCAGGGCGGGGCCATACCCGTCGAGAAACTCGGAGGGCATGCGCTTGGGCTTGCCGCTGGACAGTTCGATGCAGACAAACGTGGTGTGTGCCCGCAGCAGGGTCGTGCCATCGCACGGGCGCATCAGTTGGAAGCGGCGGGTCATTTTCAGGCGCTGATCCCAATCGACGATCCAGGTGGCCAGTTGCAGTTCGTCGCCTTCATAGCCCGCCGCCAGGTAGTCGATCTCATGGCGCACCACGGCCATGGCGCGATCCAGGCGGCGATACTCGGTGAGGTCCAGCCCCAGCCGCTGGGAGTGGCGCCAGGCGCAACGCTCCAGCCAGGAAACGTACACCGCATTGTTGGCGTGCCCCAGGCCGTCAATGTCTTCAGCCGCTACCTGCAGATCAATGATAAACGGCGTTGCCAAATCCCAGCCCATGCCTTGCTCCCGGTCGATTAATGTCGGCGGCAGCAGTGTATCAGGCGCTCTGGCGCTGCTGTAGTCGACCGTCAGCCAGCAGCGCCAGCACGGCGTCGATCACCCGGGGGTCGGCCAGCACTTTCTGGTGACCGCCCTGCTCCAGGCGTAGCAGGCGGCTGTCGAACCAGGCATCGTGAATGGCTTGAGAGGCCCGGACCGGCACAAAGGTGTCGTCTTCGGCATGTACGATCAGGCCGGGGATGTTCATCTGATAGTGGGCCACGTCCAAGTGCTTGAGCGGCATGCCGAACGTGTGCTCCACCTCCTGGATAAACGCCGAACGCGCCCGCGGCGGCAAGCCAACCATGCGGGTGAAGCCGCGCAGCACATCCAGAAAGCGTGACGGCGCCGCAATACTGGCCAACACCTCGGTACGCAAACCGAGCTGCACCGCCAGCATCGCACTGGCACCGCCCATGGAATGGCCAATGACCGCATGCAGCGGTGGCAACTCGGCCGCCGCATCCAGCATGGCGCGGGCAAACAGCAGCACATGGGCTTCACGCCCCGGCGAACGACCGTGGGCGGGGCCGTCCAGGGCGATCACTGAATAGCCCGTGTCGACCAGCGCCGTGATCAGGCTGGCAAATTGCGTGGGGCGCCCTTCCCAGCCATGCATCAGCAACACCGTCGGCCCTTGCCCCCAACGCAGGGCCGACAAGCCAAAACGCAAGGTGATGCGCTCTGACTGGGCCAACAGCGGCAATTCCCAGTCACGCGGCGGCAGATCGCGCGGGGTCATGAAGGTGCGGCGCATCCGGTTGGCAACCATGTGCGGCGCCAGGCGGCCAACGGTGCCGTTGAAACTGCGAACCCAGGTCAATGCGCCCATGCTGCAAACCCTCTTCAGCGCACCGCCGACTTGGCCGCGCGTATCACCCGGTCCGACAACTCGCCCGGCCCCAGCGCCCGCGCCAGGGTCAGGCCACCCACCATCAAGGCCATGTCTGCCAAGGCCTTGTCGGTGTCTTCGGGGCTGCCCGCCAATTGTGCGGCCATTAACTCGACATGCTCGCTCAAGACCTCGCGAAAAGCCTCCGGCAAACGTCCCATCTCGCCAACCGTGGCCGGCAAGGGGCACGCCTGGGAGGTGGAGTCACGATGCTTGCGCGACAGGTAAAACGCCGCCACCAATGCACGGCGCTCTTCGCCGGTGATCTGTTCGTCCATGTCGTCGATGGAGGCGCGGCGCTGCGCCAGCAACTGGCTGAACGCCTCCAGCATCAGCGCGTCCTTGCTTTCGAAGTGCGCATAGAAGCCACCGACGGTCAGCCCCGCCGCCCCCATCACTTCGCCGACGCTCGGCTCGGCCGGGCCACGCTGGATCAACGCGGCGCTGGCGGCTTGAAGAATGCGTTCGCGGGTTTGTGCTTTTTTATCGCTCATCAAAGCCTCCGACTCTCATGGGGTGGATATTATTACCATAATAATATTAAGCAAGCGAACGCCATGACCACTGGTCAGAACACAGGAAAGGAGTCGAGAGGAAAATTGGCTAAACGCCAGACAAACAAAAGGGCCATTCAATAATTGAATGACCCTTAAAAATCCCGCAGAGCGGGTAATCGTGGCGTCCCCTAGGGGACTCGAACCCCTGTTACCGCCGTGAAAGGGCGG
>Ga0070670_100003019_pt1 | contig 13918 bp, 10 predicted proteins | sample KBSS63metaG_FD_64665 | JGI IMG/M metagenome (GOLD analysis project Ga0070670, IMG submission 64665) | Switchgrass rhizosphere microbial communities from Kellogg Biological Station, Michigan, USA - KBS S6-3 metaG | ecosystem: Host-associated > Plants > Roots > Rhizosphere > Soil ... | reverse complement strand
TCTTTTCCTGATCTCAACGCGAGAAGTTTTTGTGACACCTCTGACGACGATCAACGTACGGTGGGATCCAGCGCGTACACAACTTCGACGACAACGGGCTCGTCGGGAAAGACGGCGGCCGCCGCGCGGCGATAGAGCTCTGCCTGTGCGCCGTGCTCGTCGCGGCGACGCCCGGTCTTGAATTCCAGAATGCGTACGGAGCCGTCTCGCTGACGGATCACGCAGTCGATCGCACCGCGCACGATCTGCCCGTCCGTTGAAAACGTGAACGGCACTTCGTGAAACACCTCACCGGTTTCGTACTGCTCACGCAGCGCCGCCTGCGCTCGCAGCGCGTGAAAGCGCGCGATGATGTCGCGCAGCAACGTCTGCCCGACCGCAGCATCGACATGTCGCTCCCGGCGAAGCATCGCTTCCACCGTCGATATCAGCAGGCCGTCCTCGACCACCACCGTCATCCCGAACCGCTGCAGCAACCGATGAACGAGCAAACCGAGGAGCAGGTCAGACGCCGCGCCAGTGCCATCGGGATCAACCCCTGACGCCGACGCCGCGACAACGGTCGCGACACTTCGCCGGACGGGACACGTGTCAACGATGCGATCGAAGTCCGTTGCGACGTCGGTCGGTTGAGGCCGATCTTCAGGTCGGCCTCCCTCGAGTGGCGGCGTCTCGAACCCCGACACGACGTGAAACGTGTGAACCGCGCCGGCCGTGCCGATCCATTCGACCTGTCCGGAGCCGGTATACGCAGCGACGAACGCGTCCAGGAGCGATGCGGGCCAGACTTCGGCAAGGCTGCCACGCCCCGGCTGAACGCGACCTTCCTTCAGGGCGGTGCTCAGATACAGCCGATCGCGCGCGCGGGTCAGCGCCACGTAGAAAAGGCGCTTGGTTTCCTCCCGTTCGCGCGCGGCAGCATCTTCGTCCGCCTCGGACCGATAGTCGCCGACCGCAACCGAGATGTCATCGTCGTCGCGCCCACCGGCGATGCGAATGGTGTCGCGACGATTGCCAGTTCCGCGAGCCGCGTTCACGAGGAACACCGCCGGGAACTCGAGCCCCTTGGCCGCATGAATCGTCATCAGGTTGACGGCATCGAACGCGTCGATGACCGCGTTGGGCTCGTCCCCGACCGCCAGCCTGTCGAGGTGATCGGCAATTCGCGCCATCGTCGCGTATCCGCGATTCTGGATACGCCGGATGATGGCGCGCATCTTCTTGAGGTTCTCGCGGGCGTAGGCCATCCGGGCGCCACGCAATTCGATGGCGTAGGCCGACTCTTCGAGAATCAGGTCCAGCAGTTCGGCGGGCGGAAGGCGATCGACGAGGCCGCACCATCGGTGCAGGCTTCGGCGGGCGACGTCCAGAGCCGCCCGATCGTCGTCGTGCAAGTCGACCGCCGGTGGTTCAGGTCGGCGCAAGCGCATGGCAATTCCGGGCGCGAGCCGCCGCAGCGCTTCGTCCGAGACCCGCCCAAAGCCGGAACGCATTACGGCAGCCGCCCTGAGATCGGACGTCGGATCGGCGAGATACCGCAGCAACGCCAGCACGTCCTTGACTTCATCCGAATCAAAAAACCCGAGCCCCTTATAGACGTACGAGGCAACGCCGCGCCGCTCGAGCGCCTGCTCGAATTCGCGATGGCTCTCGCGGGTGCGAAAGAGGATCGCGACGTCGCCGGGACGAATCGGTCGCCGGATGCCGGTGTCGCGGTCCCGTACCGGGGTTCCCTCCTTCACGAGCCGCGCGATTTCGTCCGCCACCAGCTCGGCGCAGGCCTCAGGTGTGTCACCAGGCACGAGCCCCAGAGTCTGATCAGCCCGAACGCCCTCATCGATCGGGAAGCGATCGGTTTCGTCGTAGCGGAAGGCGTCGGGTCTGGGCAGGCCTGAATCCAGCGTCTGACACACGTCGTTCGCGAACGACAGCAGCGCCGGCACCGATCGGAAGCTTCTCGAGATCGAGCGGTGGACGTCGCCGTCCGGTCGCAGCCGTTCGAGATGACCGCTGGCCTCCCGCAGGACGGAGACGTCGGCGTCGCGAAACCCGTAGATGGATTGCTTTCGGTCGCCAACGATGAAGACGGACGGCTGCAGCGGACCGCTGTGCGTTAACCCGGCTCCTTCACCCCACGACGCGATGAGCAGCTCAACCAGCTCCCACTGCGCCCGGCTCGTGTCCTGAAACTCGTCCACGAGCACATGGTGGTAGCGCGACTCGAGGCGATACCGGCTCTGCGCGAATTCCTCCATTTGGCGGAGCAGCTGCAGCGCCTTGAGCAGGACATCGTGAAAATCGACAACCGCATGCGCATCCAGCGTGCGCCGATACTCTTTCTCGGCGATCGCAAACATCCGACGCACACCGCGTGATACGAGGACGTTCAACTCGCGTCGATACCCCTGCCATGCGCGCAGCACCTCGCTCGCGTTCCCCACCACCAGATCGCGGTGCGACCGCCACGTGGCGTCTGAAGCGAATCGCGCGCTGGCTACGGTGAGTCGAACGCGAGGCTTGCCCTCCTGGGTCAGAAAATACTCGCGCGCGGCGGCGAACGCGGCATGTACTGCGGCCGGGTCGAGCGGAACGCCGCCTTCAACCTGACGGTCGAGCGCCTGCAACTGCCGCGCAAGCCACAGAAACGCGGGCTCCGGTGGACCCGTCTCGAGAAAACGATCGAGACCGCCCGACATGCCGCGCAGAACCGTCGTCAGCGCGGCGGCACCATGGGCAGCGGCGGACGCGACGGTGAGATCCTTCCTGCCCCGCGCGAGAAACCGGTCCAATACCGCGGGAGCGACGATGCGCCGCTGCAGCAAGGCCGCAAGTCCTCTTCGCGCCCGGCGTTCGCTCAACTGGGCAAACACCAGCGCCACGGCGTCATCCTCGCGTGCGAGGGCGCGACAGATCCTCAGGGAACGATCGAGTGACTCTTCGACGAGTCGCGGCACCTCCACCTCGTCAGCCATCGAGAATCCGGGATCGAGATCGGCCTCGAGCGGAAACTCGCGAAGCAGCGAGAGACAGAACGCATCGATCGTGCTGATGTTGATGTCGGCCGTCCGGTCGCGCAGTTCGCGCCATCGGACAGCCGGAATCTCGCCGCGCTCGGCCGCCGTGCGCAGCGTCACAAGAATGCGCTCACGCATCTCGGCCGCCGCCTTGCGGGTGAAGGTGATCGCCAGAATGTTGCCGGGATCGACGCCGGCGCGAAGCAGATTGACGTAGCGATCCACGAGAACACGCGTCTTTCCTGTTCCGGCGGACGCCTCGAGCGCAACATTGAATCTGGGATCGACCGCACGTTCGCGTCCTGCACGATCGCGTTCGTCGATTCGCTCCTGGAGAGATGGCTCCTCGAACGGGAGTCGAAAGCTATTCGACATAGTCTTTCCGGCAGACGGACGAGTACGCGCAGTAGCCGCACATGATCGGGTCGTGTGGCCGGGGCGGGAACGTTCCGGCGTTGATCTGATCGATCAGTCCGAAGACCCGGTCACGCGCGGCGACGAGCAGCTTCTGATCGCGTGCGTCGGCCACTCCGACAACGGCCTTCTTACCGGCGAACGATACGTACAGCGCTTCATCGACGGACCACGCGCCTGCGTCGCGCTCAGCCAACCGCTCCTGCGCGCACAGCGCGTAGATGGGGACCTGCAGCGCGCGTGTCCGTTCGGGCGCCGAGCCGGTCTTGTAATCGACAACGCGCAGCCGGTTGCCGTCCAGCAGGTCGATGCGGTCGGCGACGCCGCGCAACGGTACCTGTCTCGAGCCGTCGCCGCCGAGCGAAAACTTGCCGTCGAGGCGATATTCGAGCCAGCGTTCGCGAACGATGCCAGGCCTCGCAGCTTCCATCGACAGGATGGTGTCGACGATTCCCACCGACAGAGCAGACCCGAACAGCCGTGCACGCTCGAGTGCGGCGTCGCTTTCCGGCAGTGTCGCGAGCAACGGCTCGGCCACTTCGGAAAAGACCGCTCGGGCCGTGTCGAGCCGCATCGTGGTGATCCCGCCCTCGCCCCGGGCATCCCAGGCAGCAAAGAACCGCTGCAGGAGGTCATGGACGAAGCGCCCACGCGCGCGCGGCGACAGCACCGCGCCGTCCTCCGGCGGCTCGTCGAGGCGCAGCACATCCGATGCGAAGAACTTGAACGGACAATCCTGATAGCGCTCGAGCGCACTGAGCGAATAGCCATCGGCGTGATGAGGATCCGTCGCGCCATGGAACTTCGGATCATCACGACCAGCCTCCTGCATTCTGAGAGTCGCCCATTCGCGCGCACCGTCATCAAGCGACGGCGTCAATGTCCCGGTCATCAGCGCTTCGTGGTCGAACACGAGAACAGAGGAAGCAGGCTGCGCCTGTTTGTGGGATCGCTGTTCGATTTCATCGACGAGCGACGACAGGCTGACGACCGCATCGTGCTCGAGCAGGAACGCAGAGACGGCGACTTCGCGAGTCGGAGAACCCAACAGGTCGCCAAAGGCCGCGCGAACGCCGTCGGCACGACCCCGTTCGGCAGGCCAGCCAAGCTCCCGCAGGATCGACGTCGAATAGAAGATGTTCCGGCGCGGCCGCTCGGGCCATTCGCCGTCGACCAGGCCGGCACAATGCAGAAACTCGAAGTCGCCGAAAGGCGCGCTCGCAGAGTCGAGAATGTGCACGCCTGAGTCGCCGGTCCTTGGTGCGAACGTCTGCCCTTCAATCCATCGTCGCAGCAATGCGGCGACGGTATCGAAATCGACAGACGACTCGTCGAATCGCCCGTGGGCATCGCGCAGCGAGGCGATGGTCGCGAGCACGGCGCCCCGTGCACGAAGGTGTCTCGCGCGACGCGGATCCTCGACGTCTGGAATCGTCTCGTATCGCGTCAGGAATGCCTCAAGCACCGCCAGGTGGTCCGACACAACAGCGGCGGATCGCAACGGCTCGAGATCGTGTGCAATTCGTCGAAACAATTGACCCGCCTTGACCGCCCGCGAGCGTGAGGAGGATCCGGACACCCACGCATCGAGAAGACGATCAAGTGCGTCAACGTCGCCTCCGTACCCGCTTTCGGCCAGCGCACGATCCAGCACAGTGATATCGACGCTCGACGCCCGCGAATCGTCCTGATCAAGGCGAAAGTGGGGCGAACGCAGAAGCTGAATGCCGGGAACCCGGGCGAACCCGGAACTGACGAACGACAACACCAGATCGACCGCAGCCGAGTACGGCTCCGCGGCGAGCGGAAGCGCATCGAACAACTGGCACGGCAGGCCAGCAGACTCCAGGACGGCGCGCGCCAGATACACGTACGGGAGTGGCTGATGCACCACGAGCGCAGCGCGGTCGAGCGACGTCAGACGACCTTCGCGAACGGCCGCCTTCACACGCCGGGCAAAGCCGGCGACTTCTTCCTCGCGGTCGCGCGCCACGTACACGCATCCGTCGTCATCCGGAACCGCAACGATCGGTTCGTGTGGCGGCTCGAGAGGCTCGAACCGGACTTCTTCGATATCCGGAAGGATGTTGTGCAGCCGCTCATGCAGCGCGCCGGCGAGGACTCGATCCGTAACGACGACATCGAGCTCGGTGATTTCCGGGGCGCGCGCCAGCAGATCCCAGTCAACGGACGCGAGCCCGTATCTGGCGACCGAATGATCCGGCACGGTGACGACGACGTGGCGATAGCCGCGCGGTGCGGGTTCGGAGAGGATGAGCCGCCGCAGCCCGTGTTCATCGGTGCCGTGCTCGGCGCATCGCCGCTCGAAGTCACGGAAGACCGCTGCGAGGAACCGCGTCTGGTCAACGAGTTGGCGGGCACCGCGATCGTCCGCAGCACCGGGCTCGAGCATGCCAAGCGCCAGCCGCTCGAACGAGTCGATGTCCTTCTGATTGCGGCGCAGCTCGTCGTAGAACCTCACCATCTCGGCAACAAGTCCCGGACGGACTCTAAATGGTGCATCGATGCCACCGGTTGTGACCGCCCGGCAGGCAACGCCAAGGAGCACTTCGCGTTCTTCGGCGGACAGTTCTCGCGGTGGCTCCGGCAACCGGTCGGTAAAACGGCGGACCAGGTCGGAGGCTGTGGCGAAATCAGGAAGGATGACGGCGGAGCGAGCGCTCTCTATGCCACGAACGAGCTGTTCCGCCGCGGCGTAGGTCGGAACAATCACCAGGCGGGCGCGGGCATCGAGCGGGGATCCCTGGGTCGCCAGCGAGATCGTCGCCTCGCGAAACGCCTGGGGGCTTCCAACGCGCACCAGGCGTGTCGCGCGTGGAGTAATCACTGCAGCTTCGGTGGCTCGATAAGAGTGCGCATTTCCTTCTGCGCGCGCGAGAGCATCATCAACGCGCCCGCGGCTGCTGACGACGCTTCCCACGCCTTCGAAATGTCACCGGAAGTCACCGCACTCAGCCTGGCGGCCGCGGCGTTCTCCGCAAAACGCCATGCGCCAATCACCATCTCATGCGTGTCGCGCAGATACTCCGGAACGAGCAGGCGATCGAGCCGGACGGCACCGCCGCGAAGGACCCGGTTCAGGGTGTCCAGCCGATCGAGATCTGGACCCTCCAGTCTCTTGATCGACTCCAGGGAGGACCTCGCCTTGACCAGTTGCACCAGCTCCATGCCGACCGAGCGCTGGTATTCGCGGAACATCGCTTGCCGGCTCTTCCACTGATCGCGCAACAGACGGAGACGACGGGCGTTAGCCAGCTGGAGCTGTACTGAAGCCGTCAACGCCTGCACGATCTCCGGACGTTGGTGCCCGAGCTTGGCGTCTTCCTTCGGAATGCGATCCAATACGTGCTCGACGTCTCGTATCTCGGCGTCCCCTGCCGCCTTTGTGGCCTTGGCGAGAAGCTCTTTGGTCACGCGACCATAGCGCTGATTGACAGCAATCTCCTGATCGAGCTGGTCCTCGATAAGCCGCCGCATCTTGCTGGCGTCGGAGCCCGTCACGCCGGGAGCGGCGATCAGTGTCAGCGCCGACTGGAGCAGAGTAAAGCGCTCGCTGACGTCCTTCGTGATCCGCGCAAGGCGAAGCAACTGGTCGAGTTGCTCGCGAGGACTCGGCATCGCGGCAACGGGCTCGAGCGTCATCTCCGGCGCATTGACCAGCGCTATCTGAAATGGCGTCGGGGGTGGACCACCCTGCAGCCGGGCGATCGCTGAATCGAGGAGTCGCACAATCTCCTGGATGTCCTGCTGACGGTAGCCATAGTGCATACGGGGCCATTCCGCGAGCGTGCGACGCGCCCGGTCCGCCGCCGCCAGCGCGCTGGCACGGTCGGTCGACTGAGCGATGTTACTGAGAACAGTTGCGACTTCTTCAGTGACTTGCTGATAGTCCGCTTCGGCCCTGGTCGCGACGTAGCGTTGATATCGCGCCGACGCGGCAAACCGTTCCGTCTTTTCCCAGTCGACCTTCGACGCGGCCAGAGTAACTGCGTGTAGTCGGGGAGCCTGGGGCGTTCCGCCGATCGGCAGCGAGAGCACGACCTGATCCGAGGTCCGCGCGTACTCGCCGTACGTCACGAGCGAGCTGCCGTCCGTCAGAAAAATGCGGAACAGCATCGCCTCGTCCGCGGCATACGCCTGGCTTGCGGCCAGGACGCACACCATCAGCAGGATGGCGCGTCTGGTGGAGAACAGCATGTTCAGGCGATGCAACATTTTACCTGTGCTGCGCCGGCCACCGGGACTGATGTTGTGGAAAAGCTGTGGACAGATAGTGCAAATCCTGTTGAGAACCTGACATGAAAAAAAATCTTTTCAGAAGATCCTCGGGAAACCGTGCCGATGACCATATGTTGAGCGGGCTTCGCGACTCGCTTCGCTTGATCGCGAAACGTGAGTGCGTAGAATTGCCATCGCTTCACTTCCCGAGACACCAGACACACGTGACAGTCCATCGCTTCGACGAAACCATTGGCGGGCGTGCGTACCACATCGAGGTCATGCCCGTCAGCAACCGATGGCGCGCGCAACTTTGTCGCACGCCGGGTCTTCCAACGGCGATGATGCCGTTCTACGGATCGACGCCAGACGAAGCGGCGCGGCACCTGACGAAGTGGCTGATGCTGGCGCATGGCAGCCGCCGTGAGCAGCCGGCCGAAGAGCCCGCCAAAATCTAACGTAACACCCACTGGTGACAGCCCCGGTCAGTACTGACGCGGTTGCGACTCATCTGGCCGTGGGCTACCATTGAGTGTTCGGGTCTTCCCAAACATGTGGGCCAGTAGCGCAGTTGGGAGCGCGCATGAATGGCATTCATGAGGTCACCGGTTCGATCCCGGTCTGGTCCACCATCACTCCTCCGTCCATCACACCTTCTGCGTCGCAGGGCTGAGCGTCACAGTCAGCCGTAAGGCGTCTCACCGAGTACGGTGATGGCGCGGAACGTTCGCGCGAAACTTCCCGCGACGCGGCGGGAATCGAACCTTCGTCGTCGGCGGCACGGTGGCATGCCGAATGCTCAACGGCCTCTTCGCGTTCAATCACCATCGCCATCACCACCGCCAACATGTCACACGCCTTCGAATTCGCGCGCTCCCATGCGCTGGCGATGCCAGCGCTCGCGAAGTTCGCGCTGGGAATGGCCATCCTTTTCGGCGTTCCCGCGCTGTCCCGCCGGCTGCGGCTCCCGGCGGTAGTCGGCCTGCTGTTGAGCGGCGTCGTCATCGGTCCGCACGTGCTCGGCGTCTTCGGTACGCAGAGACCCGTCGCCGACTTCTTTGCGGACCTTGGCAAGCTGCTGCTGATGTTTTTCGCGGGTCTCGAAGTCGACCTTGCCCTCTTTCGGCGGGTGCAGCGCAAGGCGGTCACGTTCGGCGTCATTACGACCAGCCTCCCATTGGTGCTCGGCTCCGCGGTCGGCCTGTTGTTCGGTTATCCCATGGTGACGGCGGTCGTGTTGGGCTCGCTGCTCGCGTCGCACACCCTGCTGGGAATGCCGATCATGATGAAGCTCGGCGCGAATCGACTCGAGCCCTACATCGTCACCGTGGGGGCGACCGTGATGTCGGACACGCTGTCGCTGGTCGTGTTCGCGATGTGCGTCTCAACCTTCGAGCGAGGCTTTTCGGTGTCCGGTCTCGCGTGGCAGCTCGTCGAGGTCGTCGTGTTCATCCCAGTGCTGCTGCTGGGCGTGGGCCGCGTGGGGAGTTATCTCCTGAAGAAGGCCGAGGACGATGAGCAGGCGTACTTCGTTCTGATGCTCGGGATCATGGCGGCTGCCGTGGCCCTGACCCGCGTGGTGCAGCTCCCGGGCATCGTCGGTGCGTTCCTTGCGGGTCTAGCGGTCAACAGCGCCGTTCAGAACAAGCCCGCGAAGGAGAAGCTGGAGTTCATCGGCAATTCCCTCTTCATTCCGGCCTTTCTCGTCGTCACCGGCTTTGTGATCGATCCGGTCGCATTCGCGCAGAGCATCGTCGATCACTTCGCCCTGGCGGCGGCCGTGGTCGGAGCGCTCATCATCGGAAAAGGGGTGGCCGCAGCCATCGCGGCGCGGGCCTTCAACTACACCAGGGCCGCAATGCTGACGGTGTGGTCGCTGACCCTCCCTCAGCTGGCGGCAACGCTGGCGGCGACGCTTGTCGGGTTCGACACGCTCAACTCGGCCGGTGAACGGCTCATCGACCAGAACGTCCTCAACGTGGTGTTCGTACTGATCGTGGTCACCGCAACCATCGGACCCATCATGACTCAGCACTACGCGCCGTTGATGCTGGCGTCGTCGGAACCCAGGGCGCAGAAGAAGAGTGCTGCCTAGATCATGCTGGGGTTTCCCCTCGGTTTCTGGGACTACGTGACGTTTGCGGTGCTGATGCTCCTGGGCGCGGCGGCGCTGACGGCCGCCGTGCTGCTGCTCGGCCTGCCCGGCAGGATCGCCCGTTCGCGGAATCATCCCGACGCCGACGCGGTGAACGTCATGGGCTGGGCCGGTGGACTGGCGGTCGTGCCGTGGATCCAGGCGTTCATCTGGGCCTTCAAGCCAACCACGGTGATCGATATTCGACGCTTCCCGCAGGAGGAACAGGAGGCCATCAGGTCCATCGCCGCATCGCGCGGTGCAGGGCCGCCGGCGCCCCCTGGCGACAAGAGCGCTGACACCAAAACCGAGAGTGGTGCCAAGAGGTAAGCCGCCGTGGTCCTCGCGCTCGTCATCACCGTTCTCTATGCCCTCGTGTTCTGGCTGGTCTTCTTCAAGCTGAAGCTCATCACGTTCAGCATCACGTGGGCGGTCGTCTCGTCCGTGATGTTCGCCCACGTGCTGCTGGTCTTCGTCATCGGCCTGCATTTCATGACGCCGTACACGACCGACGCCACGGTCGTCCAGCCCACGATCCAACTCGTCCCGAGGCTCCCTGAGCCAACGCTCGTGACCGCCGTGATGGTCGATTCCAACGTCCCGGTCAAGAAAGGTCAACCTCTGTTCCAGTTCGACCGGCGGCCTTACGAGCACAGAGTCGACGAAGAGGAGGCTGCCCTGGCAGCGGCCAGGCAGGATGCGCTGATTCTGAACAATGATGTCGAGACCGCCCGTGCCGTGATGGCAAAGGCCATCGCCGCGCGCGACGCCGCCGAGACGCAGAAGGCGATTCTTGCGGCGAACCTCGATGCCGCCCGGCAAACGCTCGTCCGGGCGACGAGCGTCCGCGATTTCGCCCTCGTTCAGTACGAGCGCTCTGGCAAGCTGAAGCAGGAAGACGCCGAGGCCGTCGAAACGTTTCAGCGGTGGGAGTACGACCTCCGGGGCCAGGAGGCGGCCGTCGCCGAGGCCGGGATTGAGATCGAGAAGGCGCGCCTCCAACTCAAGAAGTGGGACGCCGACATCGCGGCGGCGAACGCCGCCGTGAAAGAGGCCGAGGACAACGTCGAACGAACGCGCCTCGCGTCCAACTCCCAGATCAACGGCGTCAACACGAAGGTCGCTCAGATCGAGGCCGCACTCGCGCAGGCGCGTTACTACCTCGATAACACCACGTTGACGGCACCCGAGGACGGATTCATCACCAACCTGCAGGTTCGTCCCGGAATGGTCGCGGGCACCGTCAGATTCGGTGCCATCGCTGCGCTCATCGTCGATTCCGATCGATATGTGCTCGGCACGTACTACCAGGAACATCTCAAGTACGTGAAACAGGGTCTCCCTGTGGAAGTCGCGCTCGATCTGTATCCGGGCCAGATTTTCACGGGCACTGTCGACCGCATCTGGTGGGCCAGCGGCGAAGGGCAGTTCCTGCCGAGCGGCGACGTACCCTCCTTCAACCCGCCACCTGTTCTGCCACAGGGACGATTCGCTGTCCGCATTCTGCTGGACCATTCGCAACCGCCGCGTTTTCCAATCGGCGCGCAAGGGGCCGCGGCTATCTACACCACCGGCGGCGCATGGGCTGCGCTGCGCCGAATCGTCATTCGCACGTATTCGTGGCTGAACTTTCTGTATCCGCTCTCGTTGTGATCATGCAGGCCTGTCGACAGACACCACGAGCCATCACCGCGGTGTGTCGGATCGTTGTCAACCTGCTGCTGCTCTCTGTTGCGGCCGCGGCGGTGTCCTGCGCGCTCTCAACACCGCCGACGCGCGCGGAAACGGAGATCAAGGCGCTCCCCCCGGATGCGCGTATTCCGTCGCGGTGGGCCCCGGGTTCCTCACCCGACGCCCAGGTCACCAACGACTGGGTCACGTCGTTCAATGATCCCGGCCTCGAAAAAGTGGTCGCGGAGGCGATCGCGAACAACCCGGACCTGAGGCAGGCCGCAGCGCAGGTCGAGATGGCTCGGCAGGCCGCAATCCTCGTCGGCGCGCAGCTCAAGCCTCGCATCGGCGTTGACGCCGGCGGTGAGGTCACACGCGACTTCGGAGATGAGACGTTCAAGAGCAGCGAGATCTACGGGTTGGTCGCCTGGGAAATGGATCTCTGGGGCAAGCTGCGGGCGACGCGGGCCGCCGCGGTGGCCTCGTACCAGGCGACCGCGCTCGACTACGCGTTTGCCCGGCAGTCGCTCGCGGCGAGGACCGGTCAGAACTGGTACCTCGCCAGCGGGACGCGACAGCTTGTCACGCTCGCGGAACAGAGCGTCGAGGTGTACACGCGACTGTTGAAGTTGGCGAAAGCCAAATACGACGCGGGCCGTGTATCCGCCCTCGACGTGGCTGAGGCCAGCGCCCACGTCAACGAAGCGCAGAGTGAGCTCCGGCGAGCGCAGGGTTCCTATAGCGAAGCGACACGTAACCTCGAAGTGCTGGTGGGTCGGTTTCCGGCGGCGGAGCTGGACGTGACTCCGTCCTATGCCTCTCTGCCCCCTCCGATCCGCGCGGGTCTACCAGCCTCACTGCTTGAACGCCGGCCGGACCTTCTTGCGGCCGAACAGCAGGTACTGGCGAGCTTCCGCGCGCTCGAAGCCTCCCGCCTCGCGCTCCTGCCAGATCTGACGCTCACGGTCGAGGGAGGGCGGCTCAACGACAGGTTGCTCGATCTGCTGCACCTCAACCCGAATCTGATCGGCCTCGGATTGCGACTTTTTCAGCCAGTGTTCGAGGGCGGTGCCCTGCGAACGAAGATCAGGATTGCCACCGCGCAGCAGGAGCGGATGGTCGCCAACTACGGCGGCGTGGCCCTGAAGGCCTTTCGGGAAGTGGAAGTCGCGCTGACGAACGAGGAGCTGCTCGGTGAGCGTCTTCAGTATCAGAACCAGGCACTCGCGAACCGCAGCGAGACCGTGCGGATCGCGACCCTCAAATATCGCGCGGGCGCCCAGTCTTTGCTGCCGGTTCTCCAGCTTCAGACCGATGAACTCGCAACGCGCGCCGAGATCATCAAGCTACGCGACACCCAGCTCGCCAACCGGATCCAGCTTCATCTGGTTCTTGGCGGCCAGCCGTGACCTACTTCTCCGGCGCCTCCGACAAGTCATGCAACTGCCTGGCGATCGTCGCCACGCCTTCCGTCGCCAGCTTGATTTCCGTGAGATAGGCCGTAGTCGTCGCCACATCCTGAGGATCCGTTTCCTCGGCCAGCGTCGCGAATCCAAGAATCGTCGAGCAGAGGTTATTCAGCTCGTGCGCTGCGTCGCGCAGCGTCTTCGTCGGCGTCACTTCTGCCATCACCGTCGCTCCTGTGGGCGCCGACGTACCGCGTCCTGAACCATCCGGACCAGGTTCGCGGGCGTAAACGGTTTCTGCAGGAAGCCTGCAACGTCTCGCATGTCGAATCGGCCTTCCGTATCTGGCTCCGTGTACCCGCTGGTCAGTACGATTGGCAGCTCAGGCCGCATCTGGGCGATGAGACGACACGTCTGCGCGCCACTCAACTTCGGCATCGTCATGTCGAGGAGAACCGCGTCGAATTCCGGCCCGCTCTTGCGCACCATCGCCATGCACTCCTCGCCATCGCGTACGGAAATGACCCTGAATCCGGCTCGTTCGAGTGACAGCGTCGCCACCGTCCGCACGCCGTCGTCGTCGTCCACCACGAGGACCGTGCCAATCGACGCCTGAGCCTTTTGCAGCGAACCGGCGGCCTGACGGTTGGCAGAACCGGTGACAACGGGAGGAAGCAGAAGGCGGAGGCGCGAGCCGACGCCAGGCGTGGACTCCACGGCGATCGCACCTCGATGACTGCGGACGATCCCGAGCACCGAGGCGAGTCCGAGTCCGCGTCCGGTGGCCTTGGTCGTAAAGAACGGGTCGAAGATGCGGGCCAGCGTCTTTTCGTCCATACCGCAGCCCGTGTCGGCGATCTCGGCAAAGACGTATTCGCCAGGCGTGGGGTCCTGACCCATGCAGCTGTACGCGAGGTATTCCCGTGTGGCGACCATGCGGCCGGTAGTGATTTCAATCCGTCCGGGCGCGGCGCCGATCGCATCCGCGGCGTTGGTCACAAGGTTCATCAGGACCTGACGCAACTGCGTGGCGTCCGCTT
>Ga0070670_100003014_pt1 | contig 13938 bp, 10 predicted proteins | sample KBSS63metaG_FD_64665 | JGI IMG/M metagenome (GOLD analysis project Ga0070670, IMG submission 64665) | Switchgrass rhizosphere microbial communities from Kellogg Biological Station, Michigan, USA - KBS S6-3 metaG | ecosystem: Host-associated > Plants > Roots > Rhizosphere > Soil ... | reverse complement strand
CTAGCGGATGCCGTCGGAAAGTGAGTTGGTTAACTTGCCCTGTCTGCTAGATATTCGACAGCAAGTGGACGAAGCTGTAGGCGAGCGGGTGTCTGCGCCTGAGATGCAGGCCCTAGGCGGAAAGTTTCATCCCGGCTTCTTCAGTGATGGCAGGGTTGATTTCTTTGGGGCAAGGCGCCGGCAAGCGCAGAGGGGCAGCAGCCTGCCATGATGTGGGGCTGCAGGTTCTACCGTCTGGCTTAGAGTCAAATGATCAGGCAAGATAACGCCATTAACTGATCTTAAGGATGACAGCATATGGCAATGCCGCCGGGCCCTAGAAGGGTTGACGTTTTTAGCTTGAAGTTGCGGGGGTCGTTTGGCCGATTTCAAACCGACTCGAGCCATACGCTAAATTACCTGTCAACGACATTTCGCATTGGCCAGCTCGACAAGCTGCAGGTGGCAGCAGATGTTTTCAATATTCGCCGCGTTGCCTTCGAGGAACTTATCCAACGGGATATTGATCATTCTCGAGTCGTCCGGATAGCGGAAGGCTATCTGAAAATGGGTGCCCAGAGGGCCGTATTCTTCCCGCCTTTGCTGGTGTGTCTGGCGGTCATGGACGGTGATAACGGTCTCAAACCAAATTACGACTCGGTCACTCAACAACCAATTTCGGAAGGAACACTGCGTACGGTCTATGATCGCGATGGTTTTCAGCTCGATTTATACCAAGCCGAACAAGGGCAGGGTGGGCGGGTCATCGAGTGGCTGGGAGAGTCGATAGAATTTTATGATTACGCGGCCATGCTCGGAGTTAATCCAGACCGTACGAAGCTGGTCACTCTGGACGGGCAGCACCGGCTTCAAGCGCTAAGGCTGCTCAATAGCCAGCCGGAAACCAGGAAGATCGTCGCTAACATTGAACAGCCTGTTTGTATTGTCTGGATGCCTTTGGCTACAGCGGAGGGCGATGAGCAGATTGTCAAAGACTTGCGCGACATATTCGTAACCGTCAACTCAGAACCACAACGGGTCAGTGGACATTTTATCTTACTCCTAGATGACTCAAGTAACGCGGCTGCTGCGGTGCGTTCCTTGGCCAACAAATGGAAATATGATGTAGCGCCAAATGATTGGAGCCGTCTCCATCTACTGGAGTGGAACACCCGCGAAAATCAAAGCACAGACGCAAGACTGCGACCTTTCTCTATTACCACTGTGTCGATTGTGGCTTCCATTCTTGAGAATCATTTGTTTGGAGTTCCACGTTTAGGCGCAGCGATGCTGAAGCTCGGAGAGTGTGAGGCAGAGCTTGAAGGGATCGATCCCGAATTTGACCCATCGGGAATGCGGAACCAAGTGCCAGGTTTGCGTGTAGATCCTATCATTCGTAGACAAATCGAATTGCACCTGACTCCCGCTCTGGATGTTCTATTGCGTCAGTTACGTCCCTATCAAGAGCTTGAAGCTCGGCTGGATAAGGCATTTGCTAAGGTTAAACAACAGGCGGAGCGTGGTAATCCGGCGAGTGCGAGCCTGACAACTTATCTCGGTCGGTTTGTGTATAACGAACGCGAAATGTTCGACGAACTGGCTCAGGGCGCTTGGGGAGTATTCAAAGCAGATAACCAAGTCCCCGATAACGACATCATCTATATGCGGCAAGCCTTCCAGCAAGGTTACATACGTTTCTGGCTGACACTAGCTCGCGAGTTGATACATCAGGGAGTTGACAACATGGACATTGTGCATGCTGCTGTAGCCGCGTCCAATGTGTTCGTGGCGTCTCACAACTTTGACTATTTGAGCGAGCATCAATCGTATACGCGTCGCGTGCTTTGGAAGAACGATACCATCAACTTCAGTGCGAATTGGGCTAGAGACGCGTGGACCGATGTACAAGTCGCTGCGCTACTCCGTACCGATGTCCGCGAAACCTTAATGGAGCAGCTCAAAGCCGCGATGACTCAAGATCAGCTCAGGAATTTTGATCGACGTTTGTACGCGTTGGGTACGGAGGCCGCGCTACGTTACTCCTCAACGTTGCTTGATCAGATATTGCGCGATGTTAAGCGTAACCTGGCCGATTTTTTTGGCGAAACCGAAGCCGGCGCTCTTAGGGATATGCGCAAAAGCGATCCCGCTGCCTTTGAAGAGATTACTGGCAAAATGGCTATGGAGAAATTTGAAGAGGCACTCACCCGCCTCGCCAATCAACTCGAACAAGTGCCTGATGACCTCTGGCCTGTGGAGTAAGGTTGTGTTGTGGACAGAAGGAGCTTCAGTAAAAGATACCCGCATCGTTTACGTGAAGCACAGTGACATGGACGAGGCCACACTTAACATTAGTTGTGGCAACTGGCCCGACGTGGAGCAGGTGGTTCGAGTACTTCCCGCAGGTTGCACATATGTCGCTGTTATTGATGCTCTGGTGCGTTTGCAGAGCATTAATGACTGTGTTCGGCAACAGATCGATACGCCAGCTTTCGTTGCCGCCATTGCGAATTTACAAGCGTCGGTTCGAGATATAGTCCAGTCTGCCTGCGAATTGTTAATCGGATTGAGGCGTTTCGATGTTAATGCAGTATGTACCTCGGGCGAACGTCTAGAGATTTTCAGCGGGGCATCGAATGCTCTACCTGCGAGCTCGCAGCGTCTATTGGTTAAGATGGCACAGTTTGCTACAGAGTTTGGACGGACATCATTACATGAGTGGACCCTGCCAGCCTTCTTCGTCCATGACGATGCGTTGCCTAAGCATCGAAATTGGTGGAAGGAACCCTCGTCGCTGGCTGGCTCGTTTGAAAGGACCAACCAACGTTTTGCCGCCATCCTGACGGGAGGCATTCCCCCCAGCTTGCAAAAGGTCAAAACCTGGATAAGAACAATTGAAGAAGAAGCCGCCGGTTTGCATTTGGAGTCTACTTCCACGCAGAAAGAATCTGACGTTTTCCGACAGGCGTCGGCCTTCATGACCATTTCTGCAGATATTCACCATGCCAATAAAAACCATGTGCTTGCGCTACTCTGTTTACATAGGGCTACTGAATGGCTCCTTGCTGCTAAGTGCGCAGATCAAAACATGCTGGATTTTACTTCGCGTAGCGGAGCACGAATGGCTTCGGGGAACAAAGATTGGATCAGTTTTGACGCGTTACTCACCGCGTTCGCTAATGGCGGACTAACCCTTAACGGCATGATGAATGATTTCGTTAAATTAAATTCGTGGCGGAATCTTTTTGCATATACACACCACATGTCTTCTCCACGTCCAGTAGACGCTGATAGCTTGTTCTTTAGGATTCGGACTGGTTTGCCAAATATTGCTAATGGTAAATGGAAGGACGCGGTGAGGGTATTGAGCCAACCTTGGCCAGTGGCATTTGAGGATATGCTTGATCCCAGCGGTGATTTGCGAACTACATTTTCCGTACACTCTGCAGCATCTTTGGTCATATAGTCAGCTTGCCTGATCTTCACAATCCGCTTTACCGGTTTATGAAAAATTCATTTATACCCTGAGGGGGATGTTAACCGCGAGATAGCTTATTCTCGGGTCACTTTACGCTGTGACGTACATCAAAGGTATCCGTCCGGCCAAGTCATCTACCAGACTCCGCAAAACTAAGACATGTTATTCACTTAGTAGCCACCAGCCAATCAGATGGAAAATCGTTGGACAGTTAAGCTGTTGGATCAATCCGAAGCTGGTGAGGGCTCTTGCTTCGGCTTGCTCTTGCTGAGAACGAACCACACAGCTAAACAGATAAGCCCGCCGCCGTACAAATGTGCGGCCGAAAAACGTTCACCAAGGAACATCACACCCCACAGCACGCCGAAGGGAGGGATAAGGAAGGTCACGGTCAGCGAACGCAACGGCCCGATATCCGCGATCAAGCGGAAGTACAGAATGTACGCACACGCGGTGCAGATGAAACCCAGCGCAACCAGTGCTATCCATACCTCTGGGGTACCCCAACTCGCCGGTGGGTTTATTGCGTTTGAGATTCCGAAAAACGGTACGAGAAAGAGCGTCGCGCCAATCTGACTGCCAAAAGCTACGAGTTTCGCGTCCAGCCCACCCTTGTCAGCTACCCATCGTCTAGTCAGAAATCCTGCTGCACCGTAGCAGCTGGTGGCGACTAAACACGCCAACGCGCCTATGACAACGTTCATTGAGAGTGTGACGGGGCCGGTGCTGGTCAGCAACGTAATGCCCATAAGCCCGATCAACACGCCGACACCTTTTTTCAGTGTTAACGAATCGCTGAAACACATCCAGCCGATCAAAACGCCCATCATCGGTGTGGTCGCATTGAAAATTGCTGAATAGCCGGCAGGTAACCGCAGTGCCGCCACGCTATACATCAAAAATGGGATGCCCGAATTGATAACGCCCAACACCATAATCTGCTGCAGCTTGCCTTTGAAGTCGACTTTGGTTTTTAAAATGGCAAGAATGACGGCCAAGCCAATAGCGCCCAACAACACGCGAAAAAATGCAGTCGGCAATGCGCCCAAAACAGGAGCCGAGATGCGCATGAAGAGGAAACTGGCACCCCAGATCGCCGCCAGAGCAAGTAGTCGAACATAATCGGATAATTTCATGGGTTGCCTTCAGCGCTGTTCGTTAACTCAAATATGACTTGAGAATTGCATAGCTAATGCCGGGCAATCCAAAAAGTCCTGGAGTGGTTAAGGGGAAAAGGCCAGCTATACGGAAGCCATGGTGGACTCCTCAAAGTTTGGAGTCTCATCGTAAGGGTCTTCTAAATGTGCTCGCACTCCGATTCTTGCTGCCGAAAATGGATGTGCGTTTGGGCATCACGCTTTGCGTGATTAAACCGGCTGCCACCTATGTGGCAACAACTGATCGATTTCACTCACCCGTTGCGTCGGCAGGCGCGTGAGAACGTCCTTCCGCGAGGAACCATCTTGAGCCTTTAGCTCTGACGGGAAGGAGAAAAGGTACTGAGTTACAATAAGGTAGCTCATCAGACACACGACTGAAATTCAGGTCTCTAAAACGGTTGTAGGTGTCAAACAAAGGAATGGGAGACGCAGGCATGTGATAACTAGGTTAGAGAATGAAACGGCTTGATGTGATGTTAAGCAACGCCCTCGCAATCTGCAACAACCGGGTCTGCGCGTTATCGGTTATTACATAGATCAGTTAACGGGTGAAGGCTACGGCAGACCCGATGGACGCTGCCGCAGCCATGATGTCAAGCCGGGGCGCCGGCCGGATTTCCCCCATACTCCTGCTGATCCTGAATCAAGGCTTCAGTAACCTTTTTGGTGAGTGGGGCACGAGTTTTACAGTCCTCATACAAGCTGACCAGCACCTCCACCGACTGAGCGTCGTAGACCTGACCACTCGGACTTGTGCTGGTCATCTGGGTTGCTACCGTTGCCGGCGTTACACCTGCCTCGATCAAAGCGGCCACTCGTTCAACGGTATTACCCGCGCGCGAACCAGGGGTGTGAACCTTGTCGAGCAGATCCACGACCTGCGACGGAAGTAAGTTTTCAAGAGACATTCGGCTTCCCTCAGTTATAGGCACGAAGATGCGCCATATCCTTGATAGGGCAAGTGACGTCAAGTTTCAAGTGAAGTCGTCCAGGATTTCATCGGCAGCAGGCGTCCATTGAACAGACCTAAGCACGATGGATGCGTTTTTACACAGTCTCGGCCGATAGCTGCCAGTCGCACATTAGTCGGCGTAGGATATCTTTCAAATACTTCAATCGAGAGTGGGGCTAGCGTCGAATGAGTGATTCATTGCAAACGACTGTGATTTGTCAGGATCCAGCCGATGGCAGCAAGGACGTCATCATCGACCTCCATCCGTATGTCCTAGCGGCAATGAGCGTCGGCATTGGTGATTCTCTGAGCATCGAGTTGTTCGACGATCGATAGTGCTAAAGCCGATTCATGACACTAACACGCAACCCTGAGACTGCTTTGGCCAGTTTCTGCCCTTCATCAAGGGACGCTATGTGATAGTCAAGCGCTTGTCAGGCCAGGACCTAATTGATCTTTTTCACGAAATGGACAGGCCTGAATCGGGTAAAGCTATTGTGGGTGTTTGGACCATGTCACAGATGAACAGAGGGCTCTTAGCCGCAAGAAATGGCTCTTCGTTCGATCGCTATGCTGCGGATTTGTCGTGCCTGAAGAGAGGTCTACCTATACCTAGAGTCGTAACTCACGACGATAAAACGCAAGATGTGTCCTCCGCCCACTACATATCGCGCCAACTCAACCGCGGTCGCGCATGCCTATACGTTTCACAGAGTGCGCCCGCTCTTGGTCATGAGAGTGATAGTAGGTGTTCTGAGTGGTGCTGAGATTGCTGTGACGTAAGTCTTCCTGAAGGTCTTTTGGATTGCGCAAAGGGGCATCAAAGGTGGCGGAGGTGTGCCGTAGCCAATGAGCCGAAGCGCAACGCAAGCTTTCCAACTCATGAAGGGCTCGACCCTCGTTACGCATATTGTCCGTTGCCTTATCAAAAACGGCTTGGAGGAGGGCGCGGATCTGTCGATCTGACAAACCCGCACGGCCATTGAGTGTTTTGATCAAAGGCGTGCTTTCGTCTTTAGCAGGCAACTCAGGTAATCCCAGAAATCGTCGATAGCGCTTAAGGTAGCGTTCCACGTATACATCCCGCACAGCAATCTTTGCCGCCTTGTTACCTTTACCAACAGTGTGGTACCACCAGTTTCCCTCTGCATCTAAACGGAAATCGCCCATGGTCGGTTTCCAGTTCTTTCTACCAGCGAGATCGGACACGCGAAGGTACATAGCAAAGAGTGTGGCTAGAATAAATAAAGTGCGTTCGTGCCGCAATGGCTCTATGTCTGCCATGTTTTCAGCGGTGTCTAACACATAGTCCCATTGCAATGGAGTGAGCGCACGAGAGGTTGACACTTCAAGCTCCTGTCCGGAAAAGCGATTGCCTTTTTTGAGTAACCTAAATGGATTGGTTTCGGAAAATCCATCTTCAATCAGATACTCGTAGAAACGACTACAAACAGTATAAATCTGATTCAAAGTTCCATTGGCGGCATGGTATTGCTGGTCGGCAACATGTTCTGCACTATCATTTTTACGTGATTTAAGATTAAAAGGTAGCCACTTAGGGTTAGGCAAGTATGCATCCAACGATCCCCTTGCATCGGGGTTTGTTACGAACCGGCTTCGCGTCACCGGACCTATCCAGTCTCCAGGTGGATTTCTGCAAAAATCCAAATAGTCTTGCGCATCCTGTCGTTTGAGCCGATTCAGCGGTTTTCCTTTAATGAGCAGTGACCACAATAGCAACCGTTCAACGTGGCTTCTGTAAGAGTTAAACGTTTGAGCGTTGTCCGAAAAAACACGCAGAAATGAACGCACTGCAGCGTAACCTCGTGCAACCTCTAGTTCAGATTCAAACTCGCTGAGATAGGTTCTGACGCAGCCCAGAGTGGGGGCGTGATTACTGAAGTCTTGCTCGATAAAAATATCATAAGTTTCGAACAAAGGTTTTGGTGCACGAGCCATGTGGGTTACAGCCGTTTTAGGGATACGTTAAAGACTTCCAGTTATGACAGTAATCGGAAGTTGGCAGATTATCCGAGAGGATAGCTTCAATCGACTGATGTTAGCGACAAGACATCCAACACGCAACAAGCGCTGAAGAACCCAGCACCGCAGCATGCCGAGGACATTCATCAACAACAGCAAAGCACATCAGGAGGTGAGAATTTATAACGAGGATTAAGATTCAGACCAATTAGTTTTTTAATTCAGAGACTTTCCCGTATTCCAGGCCTGCAGGTTTTTCTCACAATTAATCAATAGTCCCGCTCGGCAATTTCAAGGCCACACAACCGTATGCGGATAGGATTTGCAGCGAATCGCCTGACACGCGTGAGGAGGCAGGATGAAGAGGCTGGAACGTCTCATTAATAAAAAATTCAGAATTAGAAACGTCTCCAAATATTTTCCAATCGCAGGTCTTTGATTTTATGAGAATTTAAGCAAATGTTATATCCTTGGCCGGTATGTCTCCAATTTAGGCAACACGGATATCGGATCAATAATCCAACCCTAACAGCTGGATATGCCTTTCGTGAGGCATCAGGCCCGCTCTTAGACAGCACTAAATGTCTCGTTAATGCGCAGTGGCAGATCTCCGAAATACTATTTCTTCAATGTATTCATATGGTTATCAGTATTTCGGCCCGATTCTCATAATTTCTCGACGGCCTCACCTGGTAGGCCTGCATTGATACGAAAGTTGAACGTAGATGAACGGAACGAGTATGGGCAACGGCGTAGCATTGTACATGATTTAACATAATATACATTATGCGCAATACGATACTATGTAATCAGGGGCAGTGCCCGTCAGATTTCAACAGACAAAACCCCTATCTGACTCAAACCTGAGCAAAGCCCCCATCAACAAACATTTCACTGCCTGTCATGAAGCTGCTCTCATCCGATGCCAGGAACAACGCTGCTGCTGCAACTTCTTCAGGCTTGCCGATACGACCTAATGGAAGCTGCGCAGTCATGTCGTCGATGATTGCTTCCTTTTGTCCCGTGCCTGAAAGCGCCAGGTCAAGACCCGGTGTCGAGATCGGCCCGGGTGAAAGTACGTTGACGCGAATCCCCGTGCCTTTCAGATCCAGTGCCCAGCTCCTGGCGAAATTACGCAGCGCCGCCTTGGTGGCGCTGTATACGCTGAACGCCGGTGTGCCCATGGTGCCTGTGGTCGAACCGGTCAGGATCACTGAGCTGCCGGCGTGCATGAGTGGCAACGCCGCCTGCACGGTAAACAGCGTGCCTTTGACGTTGATGCCGAATGTACGGTCAAACGACTCCTCAGTGATCGATCCGATCGGCTGGAAATCTCCCAGGCCCGCGTTGGCGAACAGTACGTCAACTCGGCCTTTATCGGCTTTGACTTGAGTGAAAATGCGCTCGAGGTCGTCCAGTCTTGAAATGTCACCTTGTATGGCGATGGCGTCAGCGCCGATCAGGTGTAGCGCCTTGTCCAGTTCTTCCTGCCGGCGACCGACGATCACCACCTGTGCGCCTTCAGCCGCAAAGCGAATGGCGGTTGCCAGGCCGATGCCGCTGTTGCCGCCGGTAACCACTGCAATTTTGCCGTTGAGCCTGTTCATGATGAACTCCAAAGAATGTTGAGGCCCAACTGTAGATCTACGCTATTCTTTTGAATAGTATGCACCTTTTAGTAAGTACCCCTCTGGAGCCTGTATCCTGATGGCCAATAACTCATTCAACTGTGGTCTCGAAGCCGCCCTGGCGATGATTGGTGGTAAATGGAAGCCACTGGTTCTGTTCAATCTGGCCCAGAACGTTCATCGATATGGCGAATTAAGACGCGCGATTGGCGGCGTGACCGATAAGGTACTGATCCAGCAACTCAAGGAGTTGGAGCGCGATGAGATCATTGCCCGTGTGGATTTCCAGGAAATACCGCCTAAAGTCGAATATTCCCTGACGCCCTTCGGGCAGTCCCTGGCCACGGCGCTGGGCGCGCTGTGCCAATGGGGTACGGAACATATGCAAACAGTTGAGCGCATCGCCGAACGACGTACGTCTGCCCTCGCCCAACCGTGAGCCCCCTGCCCCGACAGCTAACTCAACTAAATGACTATTTAGTTGAGTTAAATCAATAAGTTATAACCTGAATCGATCAACAGACTGCGACAGCTTGCCTGCCAGGTTGGACAACTCGTCCGTGGTCGACGCCGTCGTGGCGATCACCCGGCTATTGTTCTGCGACATGCCCGCAATCATCTCCACCTGATGGGCAATTTCATTGCTGGCCAGGCTCTGCTCACCGATAGTGCGGGAGATATCGTTGACCATTTCCGTGGTATTCAAGGTGGCCTGGAGGATCTCGCGGATCGCCCGCTCCACCTCGGCGGTCACCGCCATACCCTTATCCACTTGAGCAACGCCCTCCTCCATGCTGGTGACGGCTTCCCGCGTGCTTTGCTGGATGCGGCCGACCATGCTGGCAATTTCCTGGGTCGAGGCGCTGGTACGCCCGGCGAGGCTGCGTACTTCATCAGCGACCACGGCGAACCCGCGGCCCTGCTCACCGGCGCGTGCAGCTTCGATCGCGGCATTCAAGGCCAACAGGTTGGTTTGGTCGGCGATCCCTTTGATCACCTGGATAATGCTGAAGATCGCCTCGGACTCCTTGTCCAGCGTGCGGATCACCTGGGCGGATTGCTGAGCGGAGCGCGCAATGCCGTCCATGTCACTGACCACCTGATGAATCACCCGCCCGCCGTCCTTGGCCAAGGTTTCGGCCTGGTTCGCCATCTCGAGTGCGCGTCCGGCATGCCGGGTGATTTCCTCGATACTCGCCGTCATTTCACTCGCAGCGGCGGCCATGGTCGTGGCTGCTGAGCTTTGCTGCTGGCTGCTGCCGGCCACTTCATGGCAGCCGTGGCTGAGTTGCTCGCTCATGCCATTGACCCCTTGCGCGTTGCTGCGCACCACTTCGATCATGCCGCGCAGATCCCGCTGCATCGTGGCGAGGCTGCGAATCAATGCGCTGGCTTCGTCCTTGCGGCGGGGCTCGACAATCGGCTCACTCAAGTTGCCATGGGCGATGCTGTCGGCAATGCGGCTGGCCATTTGCAGCGGCCCCATGATGCTGAGCATGACCCAGCGGCCTTGGGCCAACAGCAGCAAAAGACTGGCGATCAACACCGCACCCAGGGTGAGATTGGCGTTGCTGATGGTCTGCCGGGTGCCCACACTGGTTTGCTGGGTGTTGTTTTCGATCAGCTCGCTCAGCGTCGCCATTTGATCTTCCAGGCGGGTGAACGCGGTATTGAACGTATCCAGTTCAGCACGCGCGGCCTCGGGATTGTCCAGCGCGAGGGTGACGATACGCTCACCCGCGGCGATGTAGCTTTCCAAGCTGGGTTTGATTTTTTCCAGGTTGGCCTTAAGCGTATCGTCCAGCGGCAGCTTGAGGTTGTCCGCCAACACCTGGCGAAAATGCTCGGCGTGTTCCTTGAGCGAGCTGTTGACTTCGGCCTTGGTGCTGGTGCTTTTACCCAGGCCGACCAGCATCGCCGACAGCACGTCGGCGCGCAGCGCATCGTGCATCATGTCGGCTTCCATATGGTTGCGCAGCACGGTCATGCTGACCTCGCTGTCCTGCACGGCGTCGCCCATCCGGTTATTCCCCAGGTAACCGGTCAAGCTCATGATCAAGGCCGTGAGCAACCCGGTCGTAATCAACAGCATCAAGCGTAGTTTGATCGTCATGCATATATCCCCATGCCTGGTCAGCCGGTTGGGATGCCAACCGTAGAAGCCCCGCTGGTCATGTTATCGGCCACGCGTGCAGCTTATTGAAGCCTAAGTTTGCGGATCTGCGCGGATCCCTTAAGCTGACCGACCCTTGCTCCACCCGGAACTGCCCATGTCTCGAAGTATCGCCCACCTCGCCCTGCTGCTGGGCTTGATCACCGCCGTCGGCCCCTTTGCCATCGACATCTACCTGCCGGCCCTGCCGACGCTGGGCGCGAGCCTGCAGGCCTCGCCGGCATTGGTACAAATGAGCCTCACCGTGTTCTTTGTCATCATCGGTGTGTGCCAGCTGTTCTACGGGCCGATCAGTGATGTATTCGGGCGTAAACCGCCGATCTATGCCGGCCTGGTGATTTTTGCCGTAGCCAGCGTCGGATGTGCCTTGGCGCCGACCATCGAATCACTGATCGCCTTTCGTGCGCTGCAAGCGTTCGGTGCGTGCGCAGGCATGGTGATTCCCCGGGCTATCGTGCGGGACCTGTACACCGGGCATGAAGCGGCAAAATTGATGGCCTTGTTGATGCTGGTGATGAGTGTCTCGCCGATCCTTGCGCCGCTCGCCGGCAGCCTGGTGATCGCGCTGTGGAGCTGGCGTGAAGTATTTGCCGTGCTGGCGGTCGTCGCGGTGGCGTGCCTGGTGATGACCATCGTGCAATTGCCCGAAACCCACCCGGCCGAACGTCGGCTGGGCAAGACCTTGGGCAACGCCTTCAGCAGCTATGGCGCGTTGCTGCGTGATCCGGTATTCATTGGCTTGTCGGTGGTGTGCGGTTTTGGCCTGGCGACCTTCTTCGTGTTTATCGGCAGCGCGCCGTTCGTGTACATCGAGCATTACGGCCTGACACCCACTCAATTCAGCCTGGGGTTTGCCCTGAATGCCGCCTCGTTCTTCGCCATGAGCCAACTCACTGCCCGCCTCAGCGCGCGCTTTGGCCTGGCGCCGCTGATTCGTGGGTCGGTGGTAGCGGTGGCGGCGGTGATGGCCGTGCTCGCGACCACCACGCTATGGGTCGATAGCTTGGCCTTGATGATGACGATGCTGTTTATCGGCTTCGGTTTTCTCGGTTTACTGCTGCCGGCGGCCGGGGTGTTGTCGTTGGAGGATCACGGCGCAGTGGCCGGTTCTGCCTCGGCCTTGCTGGGGGCGATCCAGATGATTACCGCCGCAGTGTCCATGACCCTGGTCGGCGTGTTCGCCGATCACACACCCGCGCCGATGTTGATCGGCATCGCACTGTGTGGCATCGCGGCGATGCTCACTACACTGTGGACGCTGCGTCGTCTACCGGCTCACTTGGCGAGTGCCCCGCCCTCCTCCTGATCGCTGCCCAATTGCGCCAGGTACGCCCACGGATAAATCCCGCGCGGGTGACCATCGTTGGGCAGTGGAAATACCGTTTTTGCAAAAGCTTAAAGCTAACCACTCGTCGGGCTTCGGCGGCATCCGTTACAACTATCGACCGGCGGGTAACTACTAATCCCATAGCCCCTTTGCAAACTATGGAGATTGATATGACTGATTACCCTCGCCCACCCTTCGCCCCTCAAGCTCAAGCTGTTCCGGGTGCGCAGAAGAAAATGGACCCGTATCCCGATTGCGGCGAGAAAAGCTACAGGGGCTCCGGCCGACTCGCCAATAAGATCGCCCTGATCACCGGGGCCGACAGCGGCATCGGGCGCGCCGTGGCCATCGCCTTTGCCCGTGAAGGCGCCGACGTGGCCATCGCTTATCTGGATGAACATGAGGATGCCCAGGAAACCGCACGCTGGGTCGAAGAAGCCGGTCGCCAATGCCTGTTGCTACCCGGTGATATTGCGCAGAAAAGCGTGTGTCAGTCGTTGGTGGACAAAACAGTCGAGCAGTTCGGCCGCATCGACGTGCTGGTGAACAACGCCGCGTTCCAGATGAGCCACGAAACCCTCGAGGAAATCGAGGACGAGGAATGGGTGAAAACCTTCGATATCAACATCACGGCGATGTTTCGCCTCTGCAAGGCAGCGTTGCCACATATGAAGGCTGGCAGTTCGATCATCAACACTAGCTCGGTCAACTCCGACATGCCCAAGCCGACGCTGCTGGCCTATGCTGCCACCAAAGGCGCGATTGCCAACTTCACCGGTGGCTTGGCGCAGTTGCTCGGTAGTAAAGGTATTCGGGTCAACAGTGTGGCACCGGGGCCGATCTGGACGCCGCTGATTGTGGCGACGATGCCGGATGAGGACGTGAAGAGCTTTGGCAGCGAAACCCCGCTGGGGCGTCCGGGCCAACCGGTGGAAGTCGCGCCGATTTATGTGCTGTTGGCGTCGGATGAGGCCAGCTACATTTCGGGTTCGCGTTATGCGGTGACTGGCGGTAAGCCGATCCTCTAATGCCTCACTGTGGGGCTGGCTTGTCTGCGAAGGCGGCCTCACAGCTGACCGGGATGTTGGATTAGACGGAATACATATCCGTTATTTAGGTAGCGGCCACTTAGGGTTCCGCCCTTACGGCGGGTCACTTTCGAAAAGCGCGAAAGTAACCAAAGCGCTCTTGCCCCAACACTCGGCACCTCGCCTAGGCTCGGTGTGCCCTCACTCCGGCTTGAATCCGTGGGCCGCCG
>Ga0070670_100003013_pt1 | contig 13939 bp, 13 predicted proteins | sample KBSS63metaG_FD_64665 | JGI IMG/M metagenome (GOLD analysis project Ga0070670, IMG submission 64665) | Switchgrass rhizosphere microbial communities from Kellogg Biological Station, Michigan, USA - KBS S6-3 metaG | ecosystem: Host-associated > Plants > Roots > Rhizosphere > Soil ... | reverse complement strand
TCGTCGAATACTAGCTTCACCGCATAGCGGCCCACCGGATCGATCCGCGTGATGCCGACTTGCGCCTTGCCGGTCACGAGGATGCCTTCACCTGCCGAATGGCCCTTCACCTCCGCCGACGGCGACTGCACACGCAGATACTCGGCCGAGAGCCGGCCGGACATCCCGTCGGCGAACCGCACCTCGAGCTCGCGCGAGCGCTTGTGATATTTGATCTCGGTCGGCGGCGGAATCGAGAGCTCGGTCATCGGCGGCGTTCGGGGCGGCGATGAGGGAGTCAGAGAATGTAACGGCTCAAGTCGTCGTCCTGCGCGAGCACGGCGACATGGGCGTCGACGTAAGCCGCATCGACGACGACCGTCTGGCCGCCGCGATCCGCAGCCTCGAATGACACCGTCTCGAGCAGCCGCTCGAGCACCGTATGCAAACGACGCGCGCCGATGTTCTCGCTGCGGTCGTTCACTTGGTACGCGACCTCGGCGAGCCGACGCACTCCGCTCGGCTCGAATCTGAGATCCACGCGCTCCGTCGCGAGCAGGCTCCGGTACTGCTCGGTGAGCGACGCGGACGGCTCGGTCAAAATCCGCACGAAGTCTTCGATCCCTAGTGCGTCGAGCTCTACCCTGATAGGAAAGCGGCCTTGGAGCTCCGGGATCAGGTCCGACGGCTTGGCGACGCTGAACGCGCCCGACGCGATGAACAGCACGTGATCGGTCCGCACCATCCCGTAGCGCGTGCTCACGGTGCAACCCTCGACGAGCGGGAGCAGGTCGCGTTGCACGCCCTCGCGCGATACGTCTGCGCCGTGGGCCTCGGCGCGCCGAGCGATCTTGTCGACCTCGTCGAGGAACACGATGCCGTTTTCCTCGACCGCGCGGACGGCCTGCAGCTTCACGTCCTCCTGGTTGATCAGCTTCGAGGCCTCTTCTTCCTTCAGCAGCCCGAGCGCGTCCTTCACCTTGAGCTTGCGCCGGCGCGTGCGGCCTTGCGCCATGTTCTGGAAGAGGCTCTGGAGCTGGTTCGTCATGTCTTCCATGCCGGGAGGCGCCATGATCTCGACGCCGCCGGGCGCCGCCTGCATCTCGAGCTCGACTTCGCGGTCGTCGAGCGCGTGCTCGCGCAGCATCTTGCGGAAGCGCTGGCGCGTGTCACGGATCTCGCCGCCGGGCTGCGGCGCCGGCGCGCCCGTGTGGAAACCGATGCCGGCCGCGGTAGGGCTCGACCCCGGCAGCAGCGCATCGAGTAGCCGGTCCTCGGCCGCGTCCACCGCGCGGTCGGCGACGCGCGTCATCGCGTTCTCGCGCTCCATCTTCACGGCCATGTCGACGAGGTCGCGCACGATCGAGTCGACGTCGCGGCCCACGTAGCCGACCTCGGTGAACTTCGTCGCCTCGACCTTGATGAACGGCGCGTTCGCGAGCTTCGCGAGCCGGCGCGCGATCTCGGTCTTGCCGACTCCGGTTGGGCCGATCATCAAGATGTTCTTCGGTGTGATTTCGCCCCGCAGTGGCTCGGCGATCTGCGCGCGCCGCCAACGGTTGCGCAGTGCGATCGCGACCGCGCGCTTCGCGTCGGACTGGCCAACGATGTGCTTGTCGAGCTCCTCGACGATCTCGCGCGGCGTCATCGACATGGCATCAAAGCTCTTCGATCGTGATCTCGCGGTTCGTGTAGATGCAGATGTCCGCTGCGATCGTCAGCGCCTTCTCGACGACCGAGCGAGCGTCGAGCTGCGTCTCGTCGAGCAGCGCGCGCGCCGCGGCTTGCGCGTATGCGCCGCCCGAGCCGATCGCGAGCAGCTCGTGCTCGGGCTCGATCACGTCGCCGGTGCCCGAGATCAGCAGCGACTGGGTGCCGTCCGCCACGATCAGGAGCGCCTCGAGCCTGCGCAAAATGCGGTCCGTGCGCCAGTCCTTCGCGAGCTCGATTGCGGCGCGCGTGAGGTTGCCGTGCTTCTGCAGCTTCGCCTCGAAGTACTCGAACAGCGTGAACGCGTCCGCAGTGCCGCCCGCGAAGCCAGCGAGCACCTTGCCATCGTGCAGCCGTCGCACCTTGCGCGCGTTGCCCTTCATCACTTGATTCCCGAGCGTGACCTGCCCGTCGCCGCCGAGCGCGACGCGCCCGTCGCGCCGGACGCAAACGATCGTCGTGCCGTGAAACGTCGGGGGCGTCATCGATTGCTCGTCATCGGAGCGGAAGGGGCGCGACGCGCGGACGCGCGTCGTCAGTCCGAGCGCTTTTTCGCGCGCGGGTGCGCCTGATCGTAAACGTGTGCGAGGTGCTGGAAGTCGAGATGCGTATAAATCTGCGTCGTCGACAAGCTCGCGTGGCCGAGCATCTCCTGGACCGCGCGCAGATCGTTGCTCGACTCGAGCATGTGCGTCGCGAACGAATGGCGGAGCATGTGCGGGTGCACGCCCGTCGCGGCGCCTTGCCGGCGCGCCCAGAGACTCACGCGTGCCTGGACTGCGCGGTGGCTGATCCGCTTGCCCGTGCGGCTCACGAATAGCGCGGTTTCGCCGTGCGGCGCGAGCTCGGGGCGCATCTTGAGCCAGTCGGCGAGCGCGGCCAGCGCGTGCCGGCCGACCGGCACGATCCGCGTCTTCGATCCCTTGCCGAGCACGCGCACCGTGCGGTCGCTCGCGTCGACATCGCCGAGATTGAGGCCCACGAGCTCCGCGAGCCGCAACCCCGACGAGTAGAAGAGCTCGAGCATCGCGCGATCGCGTACGGCGAGCGTCATGTCGCCGTCGATCGCGAGCAGGCTCGCGACTTGGTCCGTGTCGAGCGTGGCCGGCAACCGCCGCGACGGCTTCGGCGCCTGCACGTGCACGGCCGCGTTCGATTTGAGTGCGCCGATCTCGACGAGAAAATGCAAGAACGTGCGAACTGCGGACAGGCGCCGCGCGATGCTGCGCGCGTTCAGACCTCGTCGATGGCTCTCCGCCGCGAACCGGCGCACCTGGTAAGAATCGAGCGCTTCGAACGTCTCGATCCGCTCGCGCTCGCAAAAGCCGATCAGCGCGTTCAAGTCGCGCTGGTAGCCCGTGACGGTGTGCGGCGAGAGCCGGCGCTCCGACTTCAGCCGCTGCAGGAAGTCTGCGAGCTCTCTATGAAACACGCGGCGCGCGCTCGTCGACCAATGCGACGGATAGGAGCTCGCCGAGACGCGCGAGGAAGTCCATCCGCTTACCCGGATGGAAGTGATCCGGATCGCCGCTGCCGATGATCAAGAACCCGAGGCTCGCATCGGCGCCGAGCGGCACGAGCGCGGCCGAGCTCACGCTGTCGGCGTCACGCTCGAAAATGTACTTCTGCCGATCGCGCAATGGGCCGCAGCGCGGCTTCGCGGCGCGCAAGAACGCGGCGAACGGCTTCACGTCGGCGTCTTCCGCAGATAGCCGGCGCACGAAGCCTTCGCGCTGCGCAGCGGGGGGCGCCTTGTCGTTGAACAACACGAGCACGGCGCGCTCCGCGCCGAAGTCCTCGCGCAGTCCCGTCTCGAGCCCCTCGAGACGCGCCGGCAGATCGCGCGCTCGCATGAGCTTGAGACCGAGTTGATGAATCTTCTCGACGAGCGCGTCGTTCGTCTTCGCGACGGCGACGAGATCTTTGAACTGCCGCTCGAGCTGAGCGTTACGCTGGCGCAGCATCGATACCTGGCGCTCGACGAGCGATACGGCGGTGCCGCCGGTGCGATGCGGAAGCTTGAGCCCCAGCAAGATCAGCGGATGACGCTCGAAGAAGTCGGGATGGCTCTTGAGGTAATCGGAGATCGCGCTCTCCGGAAACTCTTCGCCGTGAGTCGTGGCTGCCCCGCTCTTCTGTTGGCTCATAGATCGATTTGTCCCTCGTATACCGCGCTCGTCGGCCCAGTTTGCCACAGGGTCGACCCCGGTCCACGCCAGCTCACCATGAGTTTCCCGCCCGGGAGACTCACCTCGACCTCGTCCGCGAGCTCGCCCCAGAGACGTCCGACCGCAACCGCGGCCGCGGCGCCCGTGCCACATGCTAGCGTCTCGCCGACGCCGCGCTCGAACACTCGCAGCTTGACGTGTCGCTCGTCGACGCGCTGCATGAAGCCGACGTTCACACGCTGCGGAAAGCTCGGGTGTCGCTCGAGCACGGGGCCCAGTATACCGACCGGCGCGCGTTCCACCGAGTCCACCGGAATCACGATGTGCGGATTGCCCATCGACACCGCTCCGAACTCGACGCTCTGGTCCGCCAGTTGCAGGCGGTAGCGATCGCGGCGCTCGGGCGCGGTGAACGGTAGTGACTTCGGATCGAAGCTCGGCTCGCCGAGGTCGACGCTCACGCGCTCGGCCGACGCGACCTTCGCGAGCGACGTACCGGCCGGGCCGACGAGCGTGAGCTCGGGACCTAACCGCGGGGCGAGAAAGCTCGCGAGGCAGCGCACGCCGTTGCCGCACTGCTCGACCTCGCCGCCGTCGAAGTTGAAGATCCGATAGCTCGCGTCGCCGTTCTCGGGCCGCGCGGCGCCAAGCAACAGCAGCTGATCGAAGCCGACGCCGAGGCGCCGGTCGCTCCAGCGGCGTACGAGCTCCGCGTCGGGCGCGGGGCGACCTTCCGGCCACTCCACGACCATGAAGTCGTTGCCGAGCCCATTCATCTTCACGAACCGGAGCTTCATTGCGCGCGAGTCTAATCGATTCGCCCGTAGGTCGCGCCGTGATTGGACATTTGTCATAAGCCTGGCTAACTTAGCGCCCGCACGACCGCCGTCATCGATAACTAACAACAACTCATCCTTCGGAGACCTCATGCGCCACATCCTGGTCACCAATGCAAAGGGCGGCTGCGGCAAGAGCACGATCGCGACGAGCCTCGCGGCGTATTTCGCGTCGGAGGGATATGCGACCGCGCTCGCCGATTTCGACCCCCAGGCCTCTGCGCTGAGCTGGCTCGAGCAGCGGCCCGCGGACTACGCGCCGATTGCCGCCGTTCCGGCCTACGAGAGCGGGCTCACGAAAGTGCCGCGCAACACCGAGTATCTCGTGATCGACTCGCCGGCGGGCACATATGGCAAAGATTTGACCGAGTTGGTGCGCAAGGCCGAGACGATCGTCGTCCCGGTATTGCCGTCGCCGATCGACATCAAGGCGGCGGACCGCTTCATCGACGAGCTGCTCGGCAACGCGAAAGTGGCCGACAAGAAGGCGAAAGCCGCGCTCGTCGCGAACCGCGTCAAGGAGAACACGCTGATCTTCGAGGAGCTCGACGACGCGCTGTCGCGGCTCAAGGTGCCGTACATCACGAGCTTTCGCGAGGCGCAGAACTACATCCGCGCCTACCAGCGCGGCCTAGGAATCCACGAGCTGCCGCCGTACCTCGCGTGGCCGGACTGGGAACAGTGGGATCCGTTGATCGAGTGGCTCGACTCGAAGCGCTCGCAGCCCAAGCAATAGCCCGAAGGCTCCGCCCGTGGACGATTACCGCACCGACGCTTTGGCGGCGGGCGGCTCGTTGTCGGGCCGCTCGGCGGCCGGCGGCGCGAGGCGCGGCGGATTCGGCTCGAGCGTCTCGGCAGCAGTCGGGCTCGCGAGCGCGAGGCCCGAGCGGAACGCGAGCGCGGCGCGCTCGCCCTCGCCGAGCTGTGCGAGCAGCTTCCCGTAGAGCGCGTACGCCTCGGGCGCCGGCGCCAGCGCAAGACCCGACTCTAGGTAGCTTCGCGCCTTGCCCCAGAGCTCGCTTTGAATGCAGAGCCGCGCCGCGGTCAGAAGCAGCGCCGGGTCCTCCGGATAGGTCTTGAGCCAACTCTCGGCTTGCTTCAACTGCTTCGCGCCGTCGGGACCGTGCACCTCGCCGTACGCGACCACGAGGTCGCGATGCCAGGTCTTCTTGAGCGCGGCACGCAGCTCGCGCTCCGCTTCGTCGCCGCGACCGAGCCGGTCGAGAGCGCGTGCACGCAGCGCGATCAGCGGCGGCGACGCGCGCAAGTCCTTCGCGAGATCTCGCCAGATCTCTTCGAGCCGGCCGTCACCGAGGTAGGGGTTGGCCAGCTCCGCCCGCAGCGCCTCGGCCGCGAGCGCGTCGCGCTCCTGCTCAGCCATGTGCGCACGCCCGAGGCGCGGCAGCAGGGCCGCGAGCGCCGGCCCGTCGTCCCGGGCGCGGTACACCCGTGCGAGCAAGCCGACCGCGCCCGGATGATCGGGCTTGAGCTCGTCGAGCTGCTCGAGCGTCGACTGCGCCGCGTCGAGATCGCCGGCATCGAGCTCCAGCTCCGCCTGCGCAAGCAGGACGGCGGGCCGCGACTCGGGCGACGCGTCGTACGCGAGCTTGAGCCACTCGTCGCGGCGCGTGATCGCGCCCTGCGACTGCGCGGCGCGCGCTGCGAGCAAGTAGCTCGCGAGCGGCGAATCCGGCGAACGCGTGAGCAGCCGCTCGGCGCGCGCGAAGTCGCCCTCGATCAGATGCATCAGCCCGCGGCCTACCGCTTCGCTGCCGCGCCGCGCGCGGCGCTGCGCTACGTTGGCGCGCAGCGAGCGCGGCAAGCGAGCGACCACGACGACGCCGCGCACCGCGAGGTACAGCGCGACGAGCATCAGCAGTAGTCCCGGCACTGACATCTCGACGACGTAGCCGCGGAAGTTCACGAGCACGTAGCCGCGGTCCTCGAGCACGAAGTGCGCGACGAATGCGCCGACCAGCACCGCGAGCAAGGCCCAGAGGCCGACACGCATCTAACGTCCCTTCGCGGATATCTCGCGGAGCTTGACCAGCGACGCGCCGACGTCGGGGCGCTTCGGATCGACGTCGAAGCCGCGCATCTCGCGCAGCAGGGCGAGCGCGCCCTCGACCTCGCCGGAGTCGGTGTCGAAGTCGCGCTGTAGCAGCTTGATCGCGGCGTCGAGCGCGCTTCGGAAAGCCTGCTGCTCGGCACGCAGGGCCGCGGTCCGCGCGACCTCGATCTCGATCTCGAGCTCGCGGCGGCCGAGCTCGCGCTCGGCGGCCGACAACGCGTGCGCGACGGGCTCGTCGCGGCGCTCGATTCGCACGAGGCCGAGCAGCATGTTCTTGACCGACGCCCAGAGGCGCGCGACTCCGGGCTCGGGATCGGCAGTGCCCGCGGCCGCCGCCGCGCGCGCGGCCGGTACGTCCGCTCGCATCGGCAGCTCGCCCGCGCGTGCCGCGAGCCTCCCGAGGCTGTACAGCATTCCCTCGATGTCGGGTAGCTTGACCGAGCGCAGCGCGAGCAGCTCGCTCGCGATCTCCTCGCGAACGGGGCCGAGCTCGGGCGAGCCGAGCTCGGCGAGTCGCCCGTCCGCGAGCTCGAGCGCGGTGATCGCGTTCTGCCACCGCCGACCTAGCGTGAGCTCCGTGTTGGCGACGCCCAAGTAGTACTCGGCTTCCGAGCGCAGCAGCGCGCTGCGTGCCTCGAACGAGCCGCCTTGTACCGCGTCGAGACGGCGCTCGAGCTCCGCGAAACGGCCCGGCAAGAGGTCGATCCGATCACCGAGCGTCGCGGCACGCTGCCGCAACGTCTCGGCATCGTCGTGCGCGCTCTTGAGCCCGTCTTGCAGCGCGCGCTGCTCGGCGCGCACGCGGTCTAGCTGCTGCGCCGTCACGACGTCGGTCTGGTCGAGCGACACGTAGAACGCGCGGTACTGCCACCACAGCATGCCGGTGACCCCGATCGCGACGAGCGCGAGCACGAGCGCGAGCCCGCCCGCGAACGACGCGCGCGGGGGCGGCGCCGCACGCGGCGCTTCGGCCGACGGCGCGTCGGGAGGTTGAGCGGCGCGCGAGGCCTTCGCGGCCGCGAGCGACGCAGCGAGGTCCGACCAGTCGCTATCGGCCGGTGGTGTCGGCATGGGTTTATCGGTGGCCGCCATGGCGCAAGTGTAGCGTCAGCGGCCCGCGAGGCGCTTGCGCAGGTCCGCGATCTGCCGCCGGCTCACCGGGAGCGTCTCGCCGTCGCCGCGCAGCTTGAGCTCGTAGCCGCCGTCTGCAGTGCGCTCGAGGCTGGCGACGTGCGCTACCGCGACGAGCAGGCTCCGGTGGATCCGAACGAAGTCCCGCGCGAACTCGTCCTCGAGCTGGCGCAGGGACTCGTCGATGAGATCCTCGCCGTGCGCGTGCCGAACGGTCACGTATTTCTGGTCGGCGCGGAAGTAGCGGATCTCCTTGATCGGAATAAGCTTGAGCTCGTCGCGCACGCGCGCCGCGACGTGCTGGCGCGCGGCAAGCGGCTGCTCTGGTGCTGCGAGCTCGCGCAGCTGCGGCGCGCTGAGCCGCGACGCGTGTTTCAGCGCCTCCTCGAGACGCTCGCGACGCACGGGCTTGAGCAAATAGCCGACGGCCTGCGACTCGAACGCCTCGAGCGCGTACTCGTCGTACGCCGTCGTGAACACGATCGCGGGCGGCTGCTCGAGCGTGCCGAGATGGCGTGCGAGCTCGATCCCGGTCATGCCCGGCATCCGAATGTCGAGCAGCGCGACCGCGGGACGCAGCTTGCCGACGAGCGGCAGCGCGTCGGCGCCGGTCGCGCAGTCCGCCGCGACGGCCCAGCCCGGCAGCTCCTCGATGAGACGGCGCAGACGGTCGCGAGCCGGTTGCTCGTCATCGACGATCAGCACGCTGAGCGGCTCTGCGCTCATTCGGTGTAGGGAAAGCGGATCGTCACGCGGTATTCGCCGGCCGGTTGCTCGATCGTGAGGGTCGCGGCTCGGTCGTAGGCGAGCTCGAGCCGCTGGCGGATGTTGTCGAGTGCGATTCGATTCCCGACCCGAGACTGGCCGTTGCGCGCCGCGGCGACTGGATTCGTCACGGCGATCTCGATGTTCCCCGCTACGACGCGTCCCGAGACCGTCACGGTCCCGCCTCGATCGAGCGGCTCGATGCCGTGATAGATCGCGTTCTCGAGCAGCGGCTGAATCGTGAGACCCGGCACGAACGCTCGCATCGGCAGGTCGGCGACGTCCCAGCGCACTTTGAGGCGCTCGCCGAGGCGCAACTCCTCGATCCGTTGGTAGACGCGGGTAAGCTCGAATTCCTCTTTGAGGCGCAGCGGGCTATGCGAGTCGCGCAGCGTCGCGCGGAACAGGTCCGCGAGATCCTCGACCGCTTCCTCCGCGCGTTGTGCGTCGCTGCGCGTGAGCGCCGCGATCGTGTTCAAGCTGTTGAACAAGAAATGCGGCCGGATCCGCGCCTGCAGCGCCTCGATCCGCGAGCGTGCCTCGGCGCGGACGTGCCGCTGCCACTCGTGCGTGATGTAGAAGTAGCGCAACAGCACCGCGGTGGCGATGACGCAGATGCCTTCGTTGCGCAGCAGGAACGGCCAGTGCTCGCGCGGGAACAAGGTCTCCGGCAATCCGATTCCTTCGAAGTTGCCGCCGAAGAACAGTGCAGATTCCGAGACGACCGCCGTGTTGAGCAGCAACAGTGCGAACGCGCCGAGCGACGCGTGTGGGACCGAGACTCGCGCGAGCCACGGCCGCGCGAGGCAGAGCAGCGCGGCGCTCGTGAGCCCGAGCCACTGGAGGAACAGCGAGATTCTTGCGAGCTCCGTCAGGAAGAACGCGCTCGGTCGCGCAAGGCTCAACGTGACGGCGATCAGCTCCGCGGTCAGCACGACGGTGAAGACCCTGCGGTTCGAGCAGAGGTCGGGGATGAAGAAGTCTTCGAGCGCGGCGCTGCGTGCGTCGCGATTTGGAATAGCTCGTGCTTGCGGCTCGTCGTGCGCCGGCGCGACGGCCGGGGCTACGGGGATGACGGCCGGTCCGCTGTCGATCTCCGCCGCTCGCTCAGCCGCACCAGGTTTGGACATCGGCGGCCGCTTGCGCCCGGGCTTGGTCGATCTCGGCGTCGTTCAAGTACACACGATCTCCATTGGGGCCCGGCTTGTACAGCCGATGCGACTCGTCGTATCGGCTCTTGCGCTCGCGAGCGGACGCGCAGTTTTTCGCGCGCTCGGCGTCCTTCTCTGCCGGCGTTTGGACCTTCTCTTTCTTCGGGGCGCCAGCGGCGTTCGCTTGGGTTTGGCCGTTGCCGGCTTGCGAATTGGCGGCACCTCTCGCGTCGGGCGCCGTGATCGGATTGCCGGGGCGGCCCACCGCGGGCACCGTGACGTACACGGGCTCGGACTTTTCGCTCGGGCGGTCGCTGAAGACCACGTTGCCGTTCGCGTCGGTCGACTTGTAGACCTGGCCGCCATAAGCGGCGGTCGCGAGCAGCGCAAGGAGCAGGGGCCACCGAATGGTTTTCACTCTAATGCTCCGGTGTCCGGCGACGAGGGTCGAACGAGTCTAGCAAACGCGCCCTCGGCCGCCGTGTGAACGCCATCGCCTTTCCGGCCGCTCGAATTTCGAGCAGCGGCGAAACATTAAGTCAAATCGGGTGCCACGCCTAGTCCGGCGTATGATCTCCGCCCAACTGGGACGTTGGACGGTGCAATGAGCGACAAGAAAGCCCCTCGCTTCGGGTTGGACGAGCTGGCGCGCCAGCTGGCCGAATCGATGCCGCAGAACCTGCGCGCCTTCGGCCACGATCTCGAGCGCAACTTCAAGGCCGTGCTGAACGCCGGGCTCGAGCGCATGGAGCTCGTGACGCGCGAGGAGTTCGACGTGCAGCGCTCGGTGCTCGAGCGCACGCGTACGAAGCTCGAGCAGATGGAGGCTCGTCTCGCGGAGCTCGAAAAGCGCTAGCGAGTTTCGCTCGCGCGCGAGCCAAACTCTCCACAATCGTGGGTTTTGCGGGGTCGCGGCGGCGCGCGGCGCGCGCTCCAATTCGCGCATGTCGCTCGCGAGGCTATTGAGCCGCGGCCAATCCGGCCTCGAGTCCTACCTCGTGACGGTCGAGGTGCACCTATCGGGCGGACTCCCGAGCTTCACGATTACCGGGCTCGCTGCCGCGGCGGTGCGCGAGAGCCGCGACCGGGTGCGCGCTGCGCTGCAAACCTCGGGCTACGAATTCCCGGTAAGCCGGATCACGGCGCATCTCGGGCCGGCCGACGTGCCGAAGCAAGGCGGCCGCTTCGACCTCGCGATCGCGCTCGGCGTGCTGCGCGCGCACGCGGGCCGAGAATGGGCCACGGAGCGGCTCGAGCTCCTCGGCGAGCTAGCGCTGAACGGCGAGCTGCGCGCGATCACGGGCGCGCTACCGTCCGTGCTTGCGGCGCGCCGCGACCAGCACGCCGTCGTGCTGCCGGCCGCGAACGCCCGCGAGGCCGCGCTCGCCCGCGACGCGGAGGTCTACGCCGCGGCACATATAAATGAGGTCGTGCGGCATCTCGACGGCGTAGCACCGCTCGCGCGCGTCGAGCCGTCCGAGCCGGCTCCGGCCGAAGACACTCCGCCGCTCGACCTCGCCGACGTGCGCGGCCAGGCGCTCGCGAAACGCGCGCTCTGCGTGGCGGCGGCGGGGCAACACAATCTATTGATGTCTGGGCCGCCCGGCAGCGGCAAGAGCATGCTCGCCGAGCGCATGAGCGGTTTGTTGCCGCCGCTGCCGCGCGAGGACATGTTGCGCGTCGCGAGCATCGCGTCGGTCGCGGGCGAGGCCAGCGCCGCAAACCCGACGCACTGGCCGCCGTTTCGCGCTCCGCATCACACGAGCTCGGCCGCCGCGCTCGTCGGAGGCGGAGGCCGCCCTCGGCCCGGGGAGGTCTCGCTAGCGCATCGCGGCGTGCTGTTCTTGGACGAGCTGCCCGAGTTCGGGCGCGACGCGCTCGAGGCGCTGCGCGAGCCGCTCGAGAGCGGCATCGCGAGGATCTCGCGGGTGCGCGAGCAGATCGCGTTCCCCGCGGAGTTCCAGCTCGTCGCCGCGATGAATCCGTGCCCGTGCGGCTATCGCGGCGACGGCACCGACCGCTGCAAGTGCAGCCCGTGGCGGCTCGAGCAATACGCCGGCCGGATCTCCGGGCCGCTGCTCGACCGCTTCGACCTTCATATCGACGTGCCGCGCGTGAGCTTCGACGACATCGCGGACCCCGCGACACCGGGTGAGTCGCTCGCGATCCGCGCGGCCGTCACGCGCGCTCGCGACCGGCAGATAGCACGCGCCGGCAAGCTCAACGCTCGGCTCGACGCGCGAGCGCTTTGGCGCGCGGTGACGCTCGGCCGCGCGGAGCGCGCGCTGCTGAAGCGCGCGGCGGATCGCTTCCGCTTGAGCGCGCGCAGCACGCTGCGCGTTCTCAAAGTCGCGAGGACGATCGCGGACCTCGCCGCGAGCGACGGAGTCGCGGGCGAGCACGTCGCCGAGGCGCTGCAGCTGCGCTGCCGCGATAAGACGTAGCGGGTCGCGGCTCTTGCGGCTACTCCGCCCTCAACGCCGCGAGCGGGTCGACGCGCGTCGCGCGCAGCGCGGGCAAATAGCTCGCGAGCAAAGCGACGACGGCGAGCGCGAGCGATACGACGGCGAAGGTCGCCGGGTCGTTGGCGCTCACGCCGAACAGGAACGCAGACAAGAAGCGCGTGAGCGCGAACGCGCCGATGAGCCCGAACACCACGCCGGCGGCGAGTAGCCGCAGCGCGCCGCCGAGCACGAGGCGCAGCACGCCGCGCGCTTGAGCGCCGAGCGCGATCCGGATGCCGAGCTCGCGAGTCCGCTGCGCGACGGAATACGAGATCACGCCGAAGATGCCGACCGCTGCGAGGAGCAGCGACACGCCGCCGAACGACGTGAGCACGAGCGTCATGAAGCGCGGCCGCGACTGCGACGCCGCGACGACGTCATCGAGCGTGCGTATCTCCGCAATCGGCAGCGTCGGATCCACGTCGCGCAGCACGGCACGCATCGAGCGCGCGACGGCGTCCGGCGCGCCGGCGGCGCGCACCGCGACATACGGGGCCCTCAGCAAGCCCGTCGTCGCCGGCACTTGTGTGTACGGCAGGTACAGGGCCGTGCCCGTCGGCTTGTCGATGCCGACGTTCTTCACGTCCGAGACGACGCCGACGACCGTGTACGTGTCGGCGACGCTGGCCGAGAGGCTCGGTACGATACGCTTCCCGAGCGCGCTCCCTTCGCCCCAAACAGCGCGCGCCAGCGTCTCGTTCACGATCACCGCCTTCGCGCCTCGCGCGTCGTCGCGCGCGTCGAACACGCGGCCGGCGACGAGCTTTACGCGGAGCGCATCGAAGTACCCCGGGCTCACGAGCACATAGTGATCGATCATGCCCATCAGCTGGCCGTCAGGCTTCCGCCCCGACAGGATCGGTCCGCCTTCGACGGGCACGAAGCCTTCGATCTCGGTTCCCCAGCCGAAATCGGGCGAGAGAGGCGGCAGGGCGGAGCTCAGCGCGACGCTCTCGACGCCCGGAATCGCGGCCGCGCGCTCGAGGAGCCGCGTCCAAAACGTTCGCGCGGCTTCGCCGTCATAGCCCTGCTGTCGAAGCCAAACCGACATCGTCGTGACAGATCGCACGTCGAATCCGGAGTCGACGCGCGCGAGGTTCCAGAACGTCCGCAGCATGAGTCCCGTGCCCGCGAGCAGGATCAACGCGAGCGCGAGCTGACCGACGATCAGCGCATTGCGTAGGCGCTGACGATTCGCGCCGGCCGTCGTCGCGGCCGCCGCCGTGCGGATCACGTCGTGCAAGTTGCGCCTCGCGACGTGCGCGAGCGGCGCGAGGCCGAATAGCACGCCGGTCGCGAGGCCGGTCGCGACGGCGAACAGCAGCACTCGGCCGTCGACGCCGGCGTCGGCCGCGAGCGGAATCGCGACGACGCCCGTGGCCGCGATCGTGGCCAACGCGGCGTTCGCTAGCAGCACTCCGACACCTGCGCCGAGCAGCGACAGCAGCACCCCCTCGGTCGCGAACGCGCGCGCGAGGCGCGGGAGATCCGCGCCGAGCGCGCTGCGGACGCCGATCTCGCGCTGCCGCGCTTCGGCGCGTGTGAGCAGCAAATTCGCGACGTTCACGCACGCGATCAGCAACAAGAAGGAGACGGCGCCGAACAGCATCCGGAGCGCAGGCTG
>Ga0070670_100003009_pt1 | contig 13952 bp, 12 predicted proteins | sample KBSS63metaG_FD_64665 | JGI IMG/M metagenome (GOLD analysis project Ga0070670, IMG submission 64665) | Switchgrass rhizosphere microbial communities from Kellogg Biological Station, Michigan, USA - KBS S6-3 metaG | ecosystem: Host-associated > Plants > Roots > Rhizosphere > Soil ... | reverse complement strand
CGACTATCGCAGGGTCTTCGCCGCTTCGATGCGCGAGGGGCTGGATCTCCTGAAACGCGCCGACATCGAACCGGCAACTGTTGGGCCGATCTCGCCGAATAGCCTGCCGCGGATCGTCAGTTCGCCGGATTGGGTTTTCAACAACCTGTTCCTGAAGCGTTGGAAGATCGATGCAAAGGCGCGTTCGTCGATGGCGGACGACCTGGCCGCAGGCCGGAAGACCGAAATTGATTATCTCAACGGCGAGCTGGTGCAGCTCGCCGAGCGTCTTCAGCGAAAGGCGCCGGTGAACAGCGCTATCGTCGAGCTGGTGCACAAAGCCGAGGAAGGCGCCGAGCCGTTATCGCCCGCCGCACTTCGGAAAGCCGTCTTAGGCGGCTGATGCGCTCGCCGCCTCGCGTTTTGTCCAGGAATAAAAGGCGAGGACGATGACGACGAAGGCGAGGATGCTGACCGGCACTGCCCAGGGATTTTCCTCGACCAGTGCCAGCGGCGCGTCTTTGCCCGTGGCAGCGACCAGCCCCGCGAAGACGACGCCAAAGAGGCTTTCACCGACGATAAGGCCGGTCGCGAGCAGCACGCCCATGCGCTGCGCGAACTCTGCATTCGTCTGTCGCGCCGCCCATTTGTCGTAGAAATGGCCGAGCAGCGCGCCGATCGGAATCAACAAGGTCAGCGCCATCGGCAGATAGATGCCCATACCGACGGCCAATGGCGGCAAACCGCCGCGCTTGGTCGATTTAAGCACCTCGTCGATAACGACCACTATCACACCAATTCCCGCACCTAGGCCGATGAGCCCCCAGTCAAGGTTGCCGCCAAGCACACCTTGGGCGATCGCCGAAATCAGGGCGGCCTGGGGCGCGGCGAGTGAGTTGGCGGTCGCGCCCGGCGCACCCTGGAATCCGAAGGCCGTATTGAGAAGGTCGAGGATCGGAGGGATTACCGCGGCACCGAAGACGACGCCGAGGACAAGCGCGACCTGCTGTCTCCACGGAGTCGCATCGACGAGCTGGCCGGTCTTCAGGTCCTGCAGGTTGTTGTTCGCAATCGTCGCCACGCCGAAGATCACCGCTGTCACGAACAAGGCAAAAGCGACCAGCGACTTGGACGCGTCGCCCGTAACACCAGGGAACAGCAAAGCGAGAATAAGCGCGATGCCGAGGACGGAAAGGATGCCAACGCCGGAAACGGGGCTGTTCGACGCACCGATGAGCCCCGCCATATATCCGGTCACGGCGGCGATCACGACGCCGGCGATCAAGATGTAGACAATGCTGACCAAGATCGTCGCGGTCGGGTTGGACGCGATCGGATCGGTGCCGGCGAAAGCATAGAGAAGAAGCGCGATCGGGATCATGAGGACGAGGATGGAAATTCCGACTATCCCGATCGGAATGTCCCGCTCAGTGAGCGGAAGATCGGCGCCCCGCCCCGCCTTGCGCGCGCGGCTCGCGGAGAGCGCGTCGCTAATCCCCTTGAGAATCGGGCCGATGATCTTGAGCAAGGTCCAGATCGAAGCCACGCCGATCGTTCCGGCGCCGATGAATCGCACCTTGTTGCGAAAGACATCGTTGACGAACGTGCCCAACTCCACGCCCGCAGGCTGCCCAGCGAGGGCGGTATAATGCGGAACGAGATAGACCCAGCTTATGAGCAGCCCCACGAACATCGCGATACCGACCGTTAGGCCGACGAGATGGCCCACACCGATCAGCAACATCGAGAGCGAAGTCGAGGCGGCGGTCGCGCCCGAACCTACCTTGATGGCCTTTGCCGCGTCGGCGGTCAGGATGCGGGTTTGGGCCAGGACGGCAAAGGCTGCTGACGCGATCGAGCTCCAGACGATCATCATGAGACCGCGGCGATTTTCCTCGGCTCCGCCGGCACCGGTACCGACCTTCAGAACCTCGGCCGCGGCGACACCTTCAGGGAAAGGGAGGTCCGTGCCCGTGACCAGCGCGCGCCTGAGCGGTACGGAATACATAACACCGAGGATGCCTCCGATGGCAATAACGGCCACCGACAGCCAGTATGGAAAACCCGTCCACCAACCGACCATGATGAGGCCAGGGAGGACGAAAACGATAGCTGAAAGCGTGCCCGCCGCCGACGCGATCGTCTGGACGATATTGTTTTCCTGAATGGTGGAATCGCGGAAGCTGCGCAGGACGGCCATGGAGATGACGGCAGCCGGGATCGAGGTGGCAACCGTCAGGCCGATCTTAAGGCCGGCATAGACATTCGCCGCAGTCAGGATGACAGTAAGTACGGCACCGAGGATGATCCCGCGGAGCGTCAGCTCCTTTATGTCGCCGTCCGCTCGAAAGCCGGTAGCTGCGCCCTCGCGATTAGCCATCCTGTTCTCCCGTTAAGCCTTGAGGTCACACGCGCCTGGCGGCGCCGGCGTCGAATGACGGCGGATCGCTTGCCAGCGGCCGTCGTCCTGAACCCAGACGTCCGTCAGGACGACGCAATCCTCGATGATCCGCCCAAGATATTTGAGCCGCCAGCGCGCGTGCACGGTTCCGATCATCACATTCTTGGCGACAGTCGCGTCCTGCACATCGACATCGATGGCGTCGACTTCGCGCCGCTGGATAGCATCGAGCCATTCGTCGCGATTCATCATGAAGGGGCCCGTCGAGCGCGTTCCGATCAGGACGAAGTCCTTGTGCACGAGCGCCTGAAGCCGTTCCATGTCCTTGCGGCACAGCGCATCGCGCCACTCGCGCTCCAGTTCAGCAATTAGCTCGCAACTCGGTTCCGCCACCAGATTCTCTCTCCCCGAGCCTTCTTAGGGCCGAACACGTATAAAGCGAATCTCGCGGTCGTAGCGAGTGAGCACCAGCCCTTTCGGCGTCAGCGGCAGCGCCTCCCGATCGAAGGCAGCGGTGCCGAGATCGTTGGCGCGGAAGCGCAGGGTCAGGCGGTGGCCGCGGTCCGCGCTTAGCGGGAAATGCCCACCGACCGTGCCGTAGACCGGCACCATCGGCTCGATCGCCGAAAGCTTGTGGCCGCCTGCCAGGACCCGTCCGTCACCATCCGTCGTGACGAGCCCCTTCTCGCCCGTGGCTGCATCGATCCCGACCGCATCGAGCCTATATCCGCTGCCGAAACCGGGAGGATCGAGGACCATGACAACCTCGCCAACGGGCGCCGGGTCGTCTCGCACGAGATCGAACGCCGGGAGCTTCGGCGCGGGCCGCGTCGTCAACTTCACGGTCTTGCCGTCGAAGGTCCAGTCGCCCTCGGCATGTTCGGAGACGGCGCCGTAATCGAGCTGGTAGCGGAAGTGGCCGTTCTTCTGAAGGTCCAGGGCGGCGCCCACCTCCATCTGGTGCGCCTGATAGAAGCCGGCGATGGCGGCCGCCGGCGCGAGGAGCAGAGCTCCAGCCCCGACCATCAGCGTCCGCGCAGCAGTCCGCCGAGGATGCCGCGCAACAGCTGGTTGCCGAGCTGGCGACCGACGGAGCTCGCCGCGGCACGCGTTGCGGACTGGATGACCTTGTCCGCCATGCTCGGGCGCGCCGCCTCGCGAGCGGCGCGGGCTTCCTGCTGCGCCTGCTGGCGCTCGCGCTGCATCGCGAGCCGCTCCTGCTCGCGCTGGAGCCGGATTTGCTCGCGCTGAGCGGCGGCATCGGCTTTCGCCTGCTCGGCAGCCTGGCGCTCCGCGTCGGTCTTGGCCTGCGCGGCGGCTGCGGCGGCTGCGGCTTCGTTCGACTTCGCTATAAGCATTTCCTCCGCCGACTGCCGATCGACGAGCGCATCATATCTGCCGCCGATGGCGTCGGTCGTGACGATCACCTGCCGTTCCTGAGGCGTCAGCGGGCCGACGCGCGACATGGGCGGCTTAATCAACGTTCGTTGCACCGGCTCCGGCGAGCCGTCGGGCTGCAGGAGCGAAACCAGAGCCTCGCCGATCTTCAGCTCCGTGATCGCGCTGGCGACGTCGATCGCGGGATTTGGTCTGAACGTGTCTGCCGCCGCCTTCACTGCCTGCTGGTCGCGCGGGGTGAACGCGTTCAGCTTGTGCTGGACGCGATTGTTGAGCTGAGCTGCGATCTTGTCGGGGATATCGATCGGATTCTGAGTGATGAAATAGACACCTACGCCCTTCGAGCGGATCAGGCGGACGACCTGCTCCACTTTCTCGAACAATGCCGGCGGCGCATCGTCGAACAAGAGATGGGCCTCGTCGAAGAAGAAGCAGAGCTTCGGCTTGTCCGGGTCTCCGATCTCGGGAAGCTGCTCGAACAGCTCGCTCAGCAGCCAGAGCAGGAAGGTCGAATAGAGGCGCGGGCTGGCCATCAGCTTGTCGGCGGCAAGGACGTTGACCACGCCCTTCCCGCTGTCGTCGCTGGTGATGAAGTCGGTCAGCTCAAGCGCGGGCTCACCGAAGAAATGATCGCCGCCCTGAGCCCGAAGCTGAAGCAGCGAGCGCTGGATCGACCCGACTGATTGTTTCGACACATTGCCAAATTGAAGCGTGAGCTGATCGGCTTCCTCGCCGCAATGGACCAGCATGGACTGGAGGTCGTCGAGATCGAGCAGGAGAAGGCCTTCCTTGTCGGCGACCGTGAAGGCGATATTGAGGACGCCTTCCTGCACATCGTTGAGGTTCATGAGGCGAGCGAGCAGCAGCGGCCCCATCTCGCTGACGGTGGTTCGAATGGGATGGCCCTGCTCACCGAACAGGTCCCAGAATTGCACCGGGCAGCCCTCGAGCGAATAGTCGGCCATGCCGATGTCGGTGGCGCGCTGGCGAAAGATCTCGGCATTTTTTGCGTTCGGGTCGCCCGGCATCGCGAGGCCCGACAGATCGCCCTTCACGTCAGCGACGAAACAGGGAACGCCGACCCTGCTGAGGCCTTCGACGATCCCCTGCAGGGTGACTGTCTTGCCTGTCCCAGTCGCGCCGGCGATCAGGCCGTGGCGGTTAGCCCGCGAAAGCTCGAGATTCTGCGGGTTCGCGCCGCCGGACTCCGCGCCGATGAAGATGCTGTTGTCGCTCACGCCTCACCTCCGAGGTCTGGCCTTCGCGCAGCAACAGGCTTAGCGCAAGAGCCTCAAAGGCTTGGCGCGACTACTTCCCCGTGATGTCGATGCCGATGAAAGCCTCGGGCGCGTTGCCCCGCTTCACCAGCAGTAACACGCTCGACCGACCGGCCTTGCGTGCGACGTCGACCGCGGCACCGACCTGGATCGGCGTCACGACGGCTTGGTTGTTTACCGAGATGATGAGGTCACCTCGCTGGAGGCCCTGCTCCGCCGCATTGGAATTCCCATCGACCGAGGTGATGATTACGCCGCGCGCCGTTGCTGGCAGGTTGGCTGCCCGAGCGAGATCCGGCGTCAGAGGTGCCAGCGACAGGCCGAGCGCACGCTGCGGGGCGGTCGGAGACGCAGAATCGCCGCCCTGCGGGCCATCGCCGCCGGAAATCCTGGACAGCGCCTCTTCCGTCGGCCGTTCGCCAACCTGGACCGTCACCGTCGCACGCTTGCCGCCGCGGATGATCTCCAGCGGGACGCGAGAGCCGACGGGCGTGTTCGCGATGAGGTAGGAGACGGTCTGGTCGGGGGTGACCTGCTGGCCGCCCACCTTCACGATGACGTCTCCCTGCTGCAGGCCGCCGCGGGCGCCGGGCCCGTTCGGAACGACCGTGCGAACGATCTCTCCGCTGTCCTTCGGGAGCCCAAGCGTAGGCGCCAGATCTTCGTCAAGCGCCTGAAGGCCGACCCCGAGATAGCCGCGTTGCGGACGCTGGCCTTTCATCAGCGCGTCGATAACGGGCTTCGCCAGCTCGGCCGGAATGGCAAGGCCGATGCCGACGGATGCACCCGTGGGCGAGATCAGGGCGGAGTTGATGCCGATCACATTGCCTTCAAGGTCGAACATCGGCCCGCCGCTGTTGCCCATGTTGATGGCAGCATCGGTCTGGATGTAGCGATCGTAGGCGCCGCTGCCGGTGATTCCGCGATGAAGCGCCGAGATAATGCCGGCGGTCACGGTGCTTCCGACGCCGTACGGATCGCCGATTGCGAGGACCCAGTCGCCGACGCGCGCCTTGGTGCTGTCGCCCCAGCGGACGAACGGCAGGCCGCGGCCTTCGATCTTCAGCAGCGCAAGGTCGGACGTGTCGTCACGGCCGATGATCCGCGCCGGATACTCGCGCCGGTCCGTCAGGGTGACCGTCACGGTATCGACGGTGCCCGTGCCGGTGAGGCCCTGGATGAGGTGGTTGTTAGTGACGATATAGCCGTCCGGCGAGATGATGAAGCCGGAGCCAAGAGAGCCGGCCTGGCGCGTGCGGCCTTGCGAACCGCCGCCGCCCCCGCTGCCGCCACTTCCGCTGCCGCTGCCGCTACCGCTGCCACCGCCGGCGCCGCCGCTATTGTCGCCACCCTGGGGCTGCGTCGGATCGAAGCGCCGGAAGAATTCTTCGAACGGATCGCTCTGCGTGCGAACGGGCACCCGCTGCTTGGTGGAGATATTGACCACCGCCGGCTGCAGCTTGGCGACAAGGTCGGCGAACGACATCGGTGCGCCGGGGCGCGGTGCAAGCGCGGACGTGCCTGGGGCGTTCTGCGCCACCTGCGCGCCCGCCTGGCCAGTGGCGAGGGAAAAGGCGGTCCCTCCAAGCAGCAGGGTCATTGCGACCCCGTAGGCATAGCGCACTTTTCCGGACTCCTTCGACCTCATCGATACTCCATCAATTCGGGTGGGACGCAAGGCGCTAATGTCGCCATGGCCTTAACGCCGTTTGAACGCATGTGGGCTCAGGAAACTTCCTTACCGCGAGCGTCCAGTGAATTCCCTCAAATAGTCGTTTTGGGGCGACAAAATGATGGTCGTCGGCGAAGCCTTCTCCTGGCCGTCTCCGACGAAGGTCGTTTGATAGCTCTGCATCGCGCGGTAGAAATCGTAGAAATCCGCGTCCTTCCCAAAGCTAGCAGCATAGGTGCGCGCCGCATCTGCGTCGGCCTGGGCGCGAATGATCTGTGCTTGCTTCGCGCCCTCGGCGAGGATCGACCGCGCTTCCTGCTCACGCGCCGTCCGCATGCGGTCGAAGGCAGCGTCGAGCGGCGCTCCGTCGGGAAGGTCGGTGCGCTTGATACGGACGTCGATGATCTCGACGCCATATTGCCCGGCGATCTGGTTCAGCGACGCCTTCACGCTGTCCATGATGCCCTGACGTTCGGGGGTCAGAAGAGAGGCGAACTCGATCCGGCCAAGCTCGTTGCGTACCTCCGAGCCGAGAATGGGCTTCAGCTGTTCCCTGAGCTGGTCCTCGGTGCCGGCTCGGATGTACATCAGCAGCGGATTGATGATCCGGTAGCGTGCGAACGCATCGACCTGCAGGCGGCGCTGGTCGGTCGACAGCACCTGCTGGCGCTGCATGTCCACGTCCTGGACGCGCTTGTCGATCCAGACGATCTGCTCGGCAAAGGGGATCCGAAAGCTGATGCCCGCGCCAGCCGTACCGATTGGCCGTCCCGCCTTATACTCGTTCAGGATTCGAACGGGCTTGCCGAACCTTACGACGACGGCCTGTTTGGTCTCCGGCACGATCGGGAAGCTCCCGAGCAGTACGACGAGCAGGAAGAAGCCGGCGAAGGCAGAGAGCAAGGGCCGGTTACGGATGAAGCCGGTCATTGCTGCCGCTCCTGCTGCGGCCTCTTCACTTCCGGAAGCGGCAGGTAGGGCGTCACGCCAGGTGCCTCGATGACGGTCTTGTCGACCTTGGACAGTATCTGCTCCATCGTTTCGTAATACATGCGTCGCCGGGTAACCTCGGGCGCAAGCTTGTATTGCTCATAGACCTTGTCGAACGCAGTCGCGTCACCTTGCGCCTTCTGGCGTAGCTGAAGGGAATAAGCGTTGGCGTTATTGATGAACGACTGCGCCTGCTGCTGGGCGGCGGTCACCCGCTTGAACGCGTCGTTGACGGCATCCGGCGGATCAGCCTGCTTGATCGCTATGCCCTGCACCTGGACCCCCGAGCGGTAGGAATCGAGGATGCGCTGCATGTTCTGAGTGACCTGCGCCTCGATCTCCGCACGCCTGTCGCCCATCGCGTCGTTGAGACTGACCTGGCTGATGACCGCCCGCATCGCGCTCTCGGCGACCTCGCGGATCGTCTCATCGGGCTGAGCCATCTGGAACAGGTAAAGCTCGGGCGTGCGGATGTACCAGCGCACCGTATAGGCGAGGTCGAGCAGGTTCTGGTCACCCGTCAACATGAGGTCGTCGGCATCCGACGCTCCAAGGTCGAACGTCTGCACCTTGGCGACGTTGATTTTCTTGACGCGCTCGATCGGCGAGGGGAGCGTGAAGCTGACGCCAGGGCCGAGCGTACGGCTGTAGCGTCCGAGCTGGGTGACCACCCCGCGCTCCGCCGGCGCGATCGAATGAGTACTGGTGAACACCAGCCAGATGAGGACGAAGCCAAGCACCGCCCAGCCGATCAGCGACCGGTCCGGCCGTCCGGGAAAACCGCCACCGCCGCCACCGAACCGCTCGCGGCTGCGCCGGACCAACTCGTCAAGCGCGGAGACGTTCGAGCCACCGAGGCCCGCACGGCGCCCTCGCCGCGGAGGTTCGCCCCATGGTCCGTTACCTTGATTGCCGTCGTCGCCCGAAGGCGGATCGCCGCCCTCGCTGCCGCTTGAGCCCCATGGGCCCTTTGTGTCGGTGAACAGGCCGCGGACGCGGCTGCCCCACCCGGAAATGCTTTTCATCAGCGCCGAATATAGAGACCCCGCGAACGAAAAACAGTGGCAAGCCGCGCGGGCCTTCCTATGTGCGCGCCATGGAGCATCCCGCGGACCCCCTGATCGGCCTGCCGCACGAGAGCCGTATCCGGTCACGCAAGCTAGCAGGCGGTGTCGCCACGGTGATCGTCGACGCCACCGGACTGAGCCCGAACGAAGCCAGGCGGGTTGAGGAAGAGGTACACTCGGCAGCCTTGCAAATGACGGGCGTGCGCGAAGCCCGGATAGCCATGACCGCTGCTCAAACGGCCCGGACCCTGATTGCGATCGGCAGCGGGAAGGGCGGCGTCGGCAAGTCTACCGTCTCGGCAAACCTCGCGATCGCCCTCGCGAAGAAAGGCAAGAAAGTCGGCTTGATCGACGCCGACGTCTACGGCCCCTCGCAACCGACCTTGCTGGGCGTCCATCGCAAGCCCGAAGCCGAAAACGAAAAGCTTATCCCTGTGGAAGCGCACGGCATTCGATTTCTCTCGCTCGGACAATTGGTCTCCCCCGGCCACGCCCTTGCCTGGCGTGGGCCGATGGCGACGGGCGCGCTTGCCAATCTGCTGGACGCCGATTGGGGTGATTCGGACCTCTTGCTGGTCGACTTGCCGCCGGGGACGGGCGACGTCCAATTGTCGCTGATCCAGCGTTCGCGGCCGGCCGGGGCGGTCATCGTCTCCACGCCGCAAGACCTGGCTTTGATCGACGCCCGACGCGCGGTCGATCTCTTCAACAAGACCAGCGTGCCCGTGCTCGGCGTGATCGAGAATATGGCGACCTACATATGCCCGCACTGCGGAGAGCCTTCGCATCCGTTTGGCTCGGGCGGCGCCGAGGCTGCGGCGGCGGAGATGGGTGTGCCCTTCCTCGGGCGCCTGCCGCTTTCACTTGCGCTGCGCGAAGCTTCCGACTCGGGCAATCCGCCAGCCTCCTCGGATGGACCTGAAGCGAAGGACTTCGACGAGATTGCCGCGCAACTGTTGGCCGCCCTGGCGCATTGAAAGGACGGAAGGAGTACCTCATGCCGCTCACCAAAGACGAGGACATTGCCGAGCTTCTGAGCAGCGCGCGGACGATTGCCGTCGTCGGAGCGTCCGACCGTCCGGACCGGCCATCCTATGGCGTGATGAAGTTCCTCCAGGACTGGGGTTATCGAGTGATCCCGGTCAATCCTCAGATCACAGGCGAGCACGTCCTCGGCGAGTTCGTCTGGCGCGAGCTCGCGCAGATCGGCGTGCCGATCGATATCGTCGACATCTTCCGCCGTCCCCAGGCCGCCGCCGAAGCGGTCGAGCAGGCGATCTTTGTCGGCGCGAAGGCGGTGTGGATGCAGATCGGCGTGATCAACGAGGAGGCGGCCGTTAAGGCGGAGGCCGCCGGCCTCAAGGTGGTGATGGATCGCTGCCCGAAGATCGACATCCCGCGGCTCGGTCTGCCGAGGATCGCCGCCGAAGCTTAAGCGGCGGCGACCGTCATCTCGGGAATGAGCAGGGTCGGCGCGTCTATTCCACGACGGAACTCGAGGTCCGCTCCAGGCTCAAGCGTCGCAAACATTTCGAGCAGGTTGGAGGCGACGGTGATTTCGGCGACCGGCTCGGCGATCTCCCCGCCCCGGACCATGAACCCGACCGCGCCGCGGCTGTAATCCCCCGTGACCGGATTCACTCCCTGTCCGATCAACTCGATGATGAGCACTGCCTCCGTGTAGGCCGCAAGCAATTCCGCGCGCGAGCGCCGGCCTGGCTCCATGTAGAGATTGGTCGGAGCAACGCCGGGCGCTCCGCCCACACCGCGCGAAGCATGGCCAGTGGGAGCGACCCCAAGTTGCCGGGCCGACGCGCTTTCCGCGATCCAGCCGTTGAGTACGCCGTCCGAAACCAGCTCCTGCCGCGATACCGCAAGGCCCTCGCCGTCGAACGGCCTCGAGCGAAGGCCGCGTCTTCGCAGCGGGTCGTCGACGATGGTGACTCCAGACGCGAATATGTTCGCGCGGAGCAGGTCCTGAAGAAAGCTCGTCTTGCGCGCGATCGCGGCCCCGCTGATCGCGCCCGCGAAATGGCCGAGCAAGGTCGACGAGACTCGGGGGTCGAAGATGACCGGATATTTGCCCGGTTTCGGCTTTCCGGGATTGAGCCGGGCAACTGCACGCATCCCGGCCCTTAGCCCGATCGCTTCGGCGCTTTCGAGGTCCTGAAGGTGCCGGGCGCTGTGCCACGCATGGTCGCGCTGCATGGTGCCGCCTTCCCCCGCGATCACGGCTGCGGAACAGCCATGGCCGCTAGCGCGATAAGCACCGGCGAAGCCGCCGGACGTGGCAAGAGCGACGGTGGAGGCCGAGGCACTGGCGCCGCAGCCGCTCGAATTCGTTATTCCCGGAACCGCTAACGCCGCATTCTCCGCCTCGAGCGCCCGCGTTCGAAGTTCCGCCGGATCGGGATCGAGCGCGTCAAGTGCGTCGAGGAAGGGCAGCTCACCTCGCTGCAGGAGATCCGTCGGCGCCAGTCCGGCAAACTCGTCTTCCGGCGCCTCTTTCGCCATCGCCAGGCATCGCTCCACCAGAACTCCGAGCGCCTCATCGGACAGTTCGGACGATGCTGCCGTCGCCGACCGCCGCCCGACGAATAGGCGGAGACCAACTTCCTCACCCTCGGAACGGCTGACGCTGTCGATCTCGCCAAGGCGCACCTGCACTGCTGACGAGCGATCGCCCACGTAGAGAGCGTCTGCGGCGGTGGCGCCTGCCGCAATCCCGCGTTCGACGAGGGTTTCGGCGACGGTCCTGGCGTTTTCGGGTGAGAGCATGAGCGGCGCGCCCTAGCGCGGGGAAAGCCCGACGACCAGCATTGCCAGAAAGACCAAGAGGCCGCAGCTGCGGTTTGACCGAAACAGCCTTAGCGCGAGGTCACCATTGTCTGGATCAGCGCGGACTGCCTGGGCCGCAAGGTGGAGTGCGGCGGGCGCGAGGGTTAGAATGGCGAGCGGATCAGGCCTCAAGCTCCAGATGGCGGCGGCCCACAGCAGCACTGCGACAGTGTAGAAGAGTCCGACACCCAGCGGCGCGCGCTTGCCGAGGCGACGCGCCGAGGATTTGACCCCGACCAGCGCATCATCCTCCTTGTCCTGGATCGCATAGAGGGTGTCGTAGCCAACCACCCAGGCGATGCTGCCGAGCCACAGGAGCAATGGAGTGCGGGGCAGGTCGCCCGTGACGGCCGGCCAGCCGACCAATGCTCCCCACGAAAAGACAAGGCCAAGCCACGCTTGCGGCCACCATGTAATGCGTTTCATGAAAGGATAAGCGGCGACCGGCGCGAGGCTGGCGAGCGCCACCACCGCCGCGATCCACTTGAGCTGAAACAGCACGACAAGACCCATGAGGCAGAGCGCGGCGATCAGAAGCCATGCGGAGCCTACGGAAATGCGGCGGCTCGCCAAGGGTCGGAGCCGCGTTCGCTCGACCTCACGGTCGAGGTCACGGTCGACGATATCGTTGTAGACGCAGCCGGCGCTGCGCATCGCAAACGCGCCGAGGGCGAACCAGGCAAAGAGGTCCCAGCGGCCGCCGACGCCCGCCAGGGCCACGCTCCACGCGCAAGGCCAATAGAGGAGCCAGGTCCCGATCGGTCGGTCGAGCCGCATGAGCGATGCGAACGGCCTTAGGCGCTGGGGCAGCGCTCCAATGAATCCGCGGCGCTCGCTGTCTGGAACGATGTCGGAAGTGATCGTCACTTGGGGCCGGTTAGCGGCGGGCGCGCACCTTGTCTGCCCACCGAATGAACCGTTGGCGGGCTCACAGGGACTAAAACGGCGGCGACGGTTGTTGTCGGCCTCATCGACGACCCCCTGTCCGTCGCCAGCGGGCGCCTCCCTGCCCGCGTGTCGACGCCCAAGGACATAAGGCGGGGAGGCGTACGGGCGTCAGCGCGCCTACTCCAAAGTCAGGCTGGGAGTAGCGGCATCCCGCTACTCCCGACCATTTATCGGCTCGAGCTTCCTCCGAGATCCATCGTCGGCTTCCCGACCGCTCTCGCCTCGCGGTTGGCCTGGCTTTGCGCCTGCGAAATTTCTCTTTCCTTGTCATGTTGATCGAAGCGGGCGACCGCCTCGTCCATCGACTTGCTCGCATCCTCCATGATCGAACCGACGCTCGCCATCGTGACCTGCATGTCGACGTCGCGCTTCAGATCTTGGTTGAAGGGGCGGTTCGTCAGTTTGGCGTCCACCGCTTCGACAGCGAGACGCTGAATCTGACCCTTGATGAGCCTGCGTGCGGCGTCGTTGCGCCAGTGATCTCCCGGCGCCGTTCCGTCGACATAATAGACATTCACAGTGCTGGTGGATCCGTTCGGATCGACCTTCGCGATGATCCGACCGATATCTTCGCCGTCGTGAGTAAATTTCCACACCACGGCATTGTCGCCGGGGATGGACTCGAAAGAGGCATTAATTGGGTTCAGGCCGCCCGGAAGCGAATCCATGCCCGGCGTCGTGCCGATCGAACTAAGGCTGTTGAACGCTTCGCTTGCCGTCATCGGATAGTCTTGGCCACCGCATGCGCTCAGCAGCAGCGCTGCCATGCTTATGATTACTTTACGCATTTCACTGGTCCCCCTGTTAGTCCCGTCGTAAATCCGTCATGGGTCGCGTGGCCTCGTAGTTCGGCTTGGTCGCCGCTCTCATGCGCTCACGCGCCGAACCTTGAGACGCGTACTGGCTGTAAGCGCCGGAGTAGGTGCCGACTTGCGCCTCCTTCAGTTGGTTTGCGACTTCCTTGAAGATTCCCTGCGTGGCGATCCCAACCTCGCGGATTTCCTGCGGATTGGCAGCCGCGTGGACGGCGAAGGCGTGCATAGCATCGCCCTGATCCGCCGGCCTTCCTTCGAGCGCTGCGTCTAGCTGTTCGTGGAAGCTTGCCTCGGCATAGCTTCGCATGAAGCTGGTCGACATCAACTTGTCGGTCCAGGCCGACGAGGACTTGCCGTTCTTATAGTCGAGCTTGACCCTGGTTTTCGCCGGGCCTTCGATCGTCAGATGCGCTGTGAAGACGGCGGCGGAATAATCGCCCGCTTTCACATTCCAAGTGTAGGTATTCCCGGAGTCCCCGATGCTGAGGCTCGTGTCAGAACCACCCGCCGAGCCCAGCACCTCCCGCGGAAATGACAAGGCGCCCAGGCGCGAGCGCGTATCGTCGA
>Ga0070670_100002997_pt1 | contig 13980 bp, 12 predicted proteins | sample KBSS63metaG_FD_64665 | JGI IMG/M metagenome (GOLD analysis project Ga0070670, IMG submission 64665) | Switchgrass rhizosphere microbial communities from Kellogg Biological Station, Michigan, USA - KBS S6-3 metaG | ecosystem: Host-associated > Plants > Roots > Rhizosphere > Soil ... | reverse complement strand
TTGCGCAATGCGACGCGCTTTAGCGCGCCGAGCGGATCACCGCCGGCGAGCGCGCGCGCCGCGGCTGTAATCAGCGAATCCATCGAAATCCCGACACACTTGTCACTCCCGCCGCTCGAGACACCGCCGCTAACTTAACGCACGGCCGGCGCCATGGCGTCGCGCCGAAACGAGGCGTCGCGACAACGCGCGCTCGAACCCGCAGCTTAAGGAGAAACGCAAATGCCTGACATCTTGCACAGAGTCGAGATCAACGCTTCGCCGAAGGACACTTACCGTGCGCTAACCACCGTCGACGGTCTAGCCGGTTGGTGGACCACCAACACGAAGGGCGGCGCCGACGACATCGATGGCATCGTCGAGTTTCGCTTCGGCGAGCGCGGCGGCTTCGACATGAAAGTGCTCGAGCTCGAGCCCGGGAAGCGTGTGCTATGGAGAGTCGTCGATGGCCCCGACGAATGGATCGGCACGAACGTGAGCTTCGATCTCAAGAGCAGTGGAGGTTTCACGGCCGTGCTGTTCAAGCACGAAGGCTGGAAAAAGCCCGTCGAGTTCATGCACCACTGCAGCACGAAATGGGCACTGTTCCTCATGAGCCTGAAGTCCCTCGCCGAGACCGGCAAAGGCAACCCCCACCCCCACGACATCCACATCACCTGCCGCGACGACTAACGCGCGCACGCGACCTCCGCGAGCGTCCCGATCGGCCAGAGGCGGCGGTGCAGCACGACGCGTGCGTCCCGGGGGCGTCGCCGCACAGGGATGTGCGGCGCCGAGCCCCAGGGATGGTGTCTTGGCGTCCCCCGGGACGCATGCGTCGTGATGCGCCGCCGCGTGCGATGCCGGCGACGCGTTAGCGAATCCGCTCTTCGAGCCACCGTGCGGCGGCCGCGGGCGACTCCTTGTCCGTGTCGCGATCCACGCGCAGGCTCGCCTCGCGCATGACCTCCACGGATATGGCATCGAGCAACGGTCCGAACGCGCGCGCAAGCAGCGGATCGTTCGCGCGCGAGGGCGCGAGCAGCACGATCGCGTCGTACGACAAGATGGCGCGGCGCGGGTCGTCGAGGACCACGAGGTCGTTCGCAGCGATGCGCCCGTCGCTCGAGAACGCCGTGACGACGTCCACCTCGCCTTCCGCGACCGCGCTATACATGAACGTGGGCGAGAACTCGCGCCGGCTAGCAAACTCGAGGCCATACGCGTCGCGCAACGCGGGCCATTCGGGCCGCGCGAAGAACTCGAGATCCGCGCCGATCGTGAGCCCTCGTGCGCGCATCGCGAGATCGGCGATCGTCCGAATGCCGAGCTCGCGCGCCCGATCGGCTCGCATTGCAAGCGTGTACGCGTTCTCGAAGCCGAGCGTACCGAGCAACCGCACGCCGTTGCGCTCGGCGAGCCGCGCGCGCAGATCGTTGATGAGCTCGCTCCGCGGCAAATTGTCCGTTCGGTGTAGGACGTTCGACCAGAGCGTGCCCGAGTAGTCGACGTAAGCGTCGATCTCGCCTGCGGCGAGCGCCTCGTACGCGACCGTCGAGCCAAGGCCCGGCCGTTGCGTTGCGGCGCCGCCTTCGTCGCGAATACGGTCGGACAGTAGCGTCGCGAGCACGAACTGCTCGGTGAAGTTCTTCGCGCCGATGACGTAGGTATCGCCGCCGCCGATGCGCGCGAAGCTCGCAAACGAGACGCCGACTGCGAGCAGCGCAGCGCCGGCACCGATGCGCAAGGGTCTGCGACGCACGACGCCGGACTCCATGAGCGCAAGGAGCTGATCGACGATCAACGCGAGCGCAGCGGCGGCGACGCAACCGAACGTCACGTCGACCCAGTTCTGCGTCTGCAAGCCCGTGAAGATGTAATTCCCGAGGCTCGTCTGGCCCACGGGCGTCGAAAGCGTGGCTGCGCCGATCACCCAGACTGCGGCCGTGCGGATGCCGGCCATGAACATGGGCGCCGCGAGCGGCAGCTCCACACGCACGAGGCGCTGCCAGTCCGTCATGCCGACGCCACGTGCCGCCTCTCCGAGCGCGGGATCGAGGTTCAAGATACCGGTCACGCCGTTGCGGATCACGGGGAGCATCGAATAGAGCGCGAGCGCGAGCAGTGACGGCAAGAAGCCGAGCGCCGAGAATCCCGAACCGAAGAGACGCGTGGATAGCGCAGACAGCGCGAGCAGCAGCGGATAAAACAAAGCGAGCAGCGCTAGTCCCGGAACTGTCTGCACGATGCTCGCGAAGAGAAGCACGGGCCAACGCACGCGCGCACTGCGCACCGCCGCGATCGCGAGCAACACGCTCAGCGAGAAGCCGAGCGCCATGGCGGCCGCGCTGAGCACGACGTGCGCGCTCAAATACTCGGGCAGAACGGACAACGCGGCGGCGAAGCGCTCGCTCACGGTGCGTGGTCGTCGAGCAGCGACGCCACGCGCAGTGCCTGCCGCCGCGGCGTTTCCATGAGTGCGCGCACGGCCCCATCGGTTTGATCGTTCATGAGCTCACGCGGCGTGCCGTCGGCGACGATAGAACCGGCGCGGAGCACGACGATTCGATCCGCGAGCAGTACGGCCTCGAGCACGTCATGCGTGACCATAAGCGTCGTGAGGCCCAGCCGCTCATGCAGGCGCCGATATTCGCCGCCGAGCGCGTCGCGCGTGAGCGGATCGAGTGCTCCGAACGGCTCATCCATGAGCAGGATCGAAGGCTCCGCTGCTAGTGCTCGCGCGACGCCGACGCGCTGGCGTTGACCGCCCGAAAGCTCGGCCGGATACCGGGAACCGAACTCGAGCGGCAAGTCGACGAGCGTCAGCAACTCGGCGACCCGTGCGGTGATTCGCTCGTGATCCCAGCGCAATAGCTCGGGTGTGACACCGATGTTCTCGGCCACCGTGAGATGGGGGAAGAGCCCCACGCGCTGGAAGACGTAGCCGATCCGTCTGCGCAGTACGTGCGGCGGCTGTGCTCTAGTCGATTCGCCGGCGATCCGAACCTCGCCGGTGTCGGGCTCGAGCAGGCGGTTCACGATCTTGAGCAGCGTCGTCTTGCCGGAGCCCGACTCGCCGACGATCGCGACGAACTGCCGGGCCGGCACGGCGAGATCGATCGCACGCACGGCCGTGCGCTCGCCATACGCAAGCCCGACGCCCGCGAGCTCGATCAGCGGCGCGGCGTTGGCGTCTCGCGGCTCGCTCAGCGCAGCTGACTGTCCTTGCTGCCGCGCCGGTTGTAGCCGCTGAACACTCGAACTTCTTTGTCGGCCGCTTCTTGGCATTTGACGCAGAGCTGCACGCCGGGCAAAGCCTCGCGGCGCGCCTCCGGAATCGGCTCGAGGCACTCGCGGCACTGCGTGGCGCTCGCACCTTGCGGGATACGGCTCTGCGCTCGCCGCACGCCGTCCTGTACGGTGTCGTCGATTTGATCTTGCACGGCGCCTTCGCGCGCCCAGCCCGTTGCCATATCCAAGTTCCTCGGTGACTGCTCTATCAGAGCGTCATCACGAAAGAGGGTTCCCGCACGCCGACGTGCTAGCGCACCGCGAGCGGATTGCCGGGAGAGCCGGTCGCGCCCTTGAGCTTCAGCGGCGCGAAGAAGAACGCGAACTCGTAGACGCGGTCGCGCGCCAGGTCCTCCGTCGCGAGGTTCTCGAAGATGTAGATGCCGTTGCGCGGAATCAAGAGCTGGTGCACCGGGAACTGGAGCTGCGCGTTCGGATTCGGCACGACCTCCATCGACCACGTGTCGGCGCCGATCATCACGACCTCCCGCTCGACGAGATAGCGGGCAGCTTCGAGGCCGATGCCCGGCGCGCTCGCGCCGAACTTGGCGTTATCGACCATCCAGAGCGTGCCCCAGCCCGAGTGCACGAGCACGACGTCGCCCGAATGAATCTCGGTCCCCTGCTTCTTCAACGCGCCTTGCAGATCCGCGAGCGTGATCTCGTACCCGCCGTCGAGTCGCTCGACGCCCTTGTAGCCCGCGACGTCCACGAGCACGCCGCGCGTCGCGATCGCGCCGACGTTCTCGACGCCGAGCTTCTGGAGTCCATCGGACTTTGCGAAATCGAGCCTGTTGTTGCCGTTGTAGAAGAGGTCGCCGATGCCGATGTGGCCGAGGCCGTCGAATTGCGTGCCGATTTGGCCGAGCTCGCCGCTCACGAGCTCGTCGTGATAGATCATCTTGTTCGAGCCGAGCGGGCCGAACGCCTGCGGAATCTTCAGGCTGAAGTGGCGCGTGCCGAAGATCGGCATGCCGCTCTCGTACGCGCGGCCGAGCTGGTACACGTTTCCCTTCGTGATCATGCTCTTTGCCTCGAGCACCTTCGCGGGCGTGATTCGGTTCGCGGCGCCGCGTTGATCCGCCGCGCCCCAGCGCGACGGGAACCAGTTGTCGGCTTGGCCGAGGGCCATGCCGCCGGCGGCGATGCCGAGAATGGCGATGAACGAGACGATCCCAAGTCGAGCACGCATCGAATCCCCCCTAATCCGCTGGCTCGCGGCGTTCGCGCCACGCCCAGCAACGCGTACTCTAGCCACTACGAGCGCGCTACGGAACGACGTCGGCTCGACCCTTTGGCGCCATCTGCTGGCCGTCGGCAGTCCGCGCGATTGTCACGCGAGGTGACAAATCTGCTCATATCGTTCAGGCACGTGACAATCGCTCCGGACGCCCGTCAACCCTGCGGGCCGATACCGGCGGTTGATGGCTCTCTGCGCGCAGTTTACCCACGTCGCTGTCGATCCCTACCTAACCCGCAGCCGACATAGAATTGCGGGATGAAGACGAAGACTCACGCGCTGCTTGCGATGGCTGCCGGGCTCGGAGCCAGGTCCGCGCTCGCGCATCATTCGTTCGCGATGTTCGACCAGTCGCAAACGGTCACGCTCGAGGGCGAGGTCAAGGAGCTCCGCTGGACGAATCCACACGTCTTCATCGAGGTGCTCGTGAAGAGCAACGCCGGCGCCGCCGAGGAATGGAGCATCGAGATGACAAGCCCCGAGCATCTCGCGCGCACGGGCTGGCGGCCGACCACGTTGAAGACCGGTGACCACGTCACGCTGAACGTCCATCCGATGCGCGACGGCGTGAAGGGCGGCCAATATCTTTCCGGCACGGGACCGAGCGGGCCGCTGCTCGGCGGAGCGCCGCAGCAGCCGGAGGCCGCGAAGTGAGCCCAAGCCGATCGGTGCGCGACCTCGTCAGCAAGCTCGTGCTCGGCCGCGGGGCGCGCCACGCGGTAGCCGTGCTCGTAGCGTTCGCCGCCGCGAGCGCATCCGCGCAATCGCCTCCGAAACTGCCCGACTGGAGCGGCCAATGGGAGAACGTCGGCGCGACACCAAGCCCGGACGGCGGGTTCTACGAGCCGCTCGAGCAGGTGCTCAAGACGCTCGAATGGGCGCCGCCCAGCAAGCCCGAAGTGCAGGCAGCCGTCGACAAGATGGTCGCGGCGCAGCGCAAGGCGATGGACGCGATGCGCAAGGGAGTCGACCCGGGCGGCGCGGTGACGGCGTGCAGCTTCGGCTATCCCGCGCTGATGATCGAGTCGCCGCTGATGTTCGAGATCCTGCCGACCCCGAAAGAGACCGCGCTGATCTTCTCGAGCCGCGAGATCCGGCACGTCTACACCGACGGGCGCGAGCACCCGGGCAAGGACGACCTCTGGCCGACGCCTTGGGGCGACTCGGTCGGCCACTGGGAGGGCGACACGCTCGTGATCGACACCGTCGCTGTGAAGTCGGCGTTTCCCGGCCGCGAGGGAATCTCCGTGAACGCGTTCGGCGGCATCGAGGAGATGCAGACCGTCGCGCTCCTCTCCCCCGACGCACGCTTCGGCGAGCGGATCCGGATGCTCGACAAGGATCACCTCGAGGACCGGATCACGATCGTCGATCCGAAGAACCTCACGAAGCCTTGGAATTTGCGCCGCACCTATCAGCGCGTCACGCACATTCACCGGATGGTCTACGAGGACTGCGAGGGCGAGGAGCGCAATCCGATCGTCGACGGCAAGTTCACGCTGACGCCCGCGCCGCAGTGAGCCGCGACCGATCGCAAGCTTCCGCGCGTTCAGCCGTTAGAATGGCGCGTCGAACGAAAGCATGGCCGAGGTGAAGCTCCCGTGAACCTACCGCGTCCGATCTCGGTGCTCGCAGCGCTCGCGGTTGCCGCCGCAGCGTCGACCATCGCAGCCCGCGCAGCGAGCGCAGCCGACTGCGACCGTGCATGCCTCGAAGGCATGGTCGACCGCTACATCGACGCCCTCGTCGCACACGACCCCGCGAAGATCCCGGTCACTCCCGACGTGCGCTTCGTCGAGAACGGCGTGCAGCTGCCGCTCGGCTCGGCGCTTTGGAAAACGGCGAGTGGCCGCGGAACTTACAGCCACTACTTCGACGACACGACGGCGGAGCAAGCCGGGTTCATCGGCACGCTGCGCGAGCACGGCCAGGGCATGATCCTCGTCCTGCGGCTCGCGATTCGGCAGGGCAAGATCGCCGAGATCGAGCAGCTAGCGATTCGCACGCGCAACGTCGACGAGTACGAGAAGCTCAAGCTGGACCCGCTGTGGCTCGCGCCGGTGCCGCAGGCGCAGCGGCTGCCGCGCGACCAGCTCGCAGCGCTCGTGAACCGCTACTACACCGGGATGCAGGGCAACGATCCGCACGGCGACTACTCGTTCTTCCACAAAGACTGCAATCGCGTCGAGCACGGCCGGCAAACCACGAACAACGCGCCGTCCAACTATGGCCACTCCGACATCCCGAACTTCGTCACGATGGGTTGCGAAGCGCAGTTCCAAACCGGCTTCCTGGGCTTCGTGACGCTGATCCGCGACCGGCGTTATCCCGTTATCGACGAGGAGCGTCAAACGGCCCTCGCGTTCGCCGCGTTCGATCACAACGGCAGTATCCGCAAGATCCCGCTCTCGACGGGCCAGATGTTCAACGTGCCGCCCTACTTCTCAACGCCGCGCACGCTCACGATCGCCGAAGGCTTCAAGGTGCTGGACGACAAGCTGCGCTTGATCGAGGCCACGCTCACGGAGTCGCCGTACGGCATGCGCAACGCGCTCGACCGTCCGACCGCGGGGCCCGCTCGCGCGGCCGGCGACCACTGCGCCGATTCGTGCGCGCGCCCGCTCGTCGACGCCGTGCTCGCCGCGATGATCGCGCACGATCCCACGAAGGCCCCGCTCGCCGCGGACGTCCGCTACACCGAGAACGGCCAGCCGCTCGCGGTCGGCGACGGCTTGTGGCGCACGCTGACAGCGCGCGCCGAGCATGCGCTCTATCTCGACGGCGACGAGGACGTCGGCGTATTCACACCGACCGTCGAGACCGACATCCCGGGCCAGCTCACGATGCGGATACGCGAGCGGAAGGGCCGGATCACCGAGATCGAAGCGCTGATCGTGCGCCAGGAGATTCCGGTGCTCGGCAAGTTGCTCGGCACGACCACGCTGTTCGCACCGCCGCAACTTGCGGACTTCGACGCGACGCGGTTCGAGAAGACGAGCGAGGCGCTCTCGGCCGCGGTTCCTGCCGCGGACCGCTCGTCGGCCGCGAGCCTTGCCCAGCTAGCGCAAGACTACGTGCACGCGCTGTACGACAAGGCGAGGCCAATCCCCTTCGCCGCCCAATGCGCCACGCGTGTGAACGGCATCAACTTCGTGGAGGGCAAGGACCCTGGGGAAATCATCGCCGACCATCGGCACCTTTACCGCCCGATCTCCTCGAGCTGCCAGCAGCTGATCGACCGCGGCTTCTATCAGGCCGTGAGCCGCCTGCGCGAGTCGCGCGTCCTGCTCGCCGACGTCGTACAGGGAATCGCCGTGATCGCGAGCGCGATCGACCACCCCGGCGACGTGGACGAGATACAAGTGAAGGACCACGGCACCATCGCGACGCCCGAAGACTTCCGCCAGCCAAGCGCCTACTACCAAGTCGCGCTCATCAAGATCCGCAACGGTCGAATCGCATACGTCGAAGCGCTCGAGCGGCCGGTGTTCTACGGCATGAGCGTCGGCTGGGGCGGCTAAGCCGCGGCTCGCGCGACGCGGATCACCGTTCGGCGAATGGCTCGCAAAGCGAAAACACGCCGCACCTCGCCGGCCGCCGAGGACCTGACCGAGCCCGAAGCCGCGGCCGAGCTCGAGCGCCTCGCCAGCGAGATCGCGAAGCACGATCGCGCGTACTACCAGGACGACGCGCCGACGATCTCGGACGCCGACTACGATGCTCTGCGCCAACGCAACGCCGCGATCGAGGCGCGCTTCCCCGCGCTCGTTCGCGCGGACAGCCCGTCGAAGCGGCTCGGCGCCGCGCCGTCCGACAAATTCGCGAAGGTGCGCCATCGCGTGGCGATGCTGTCGCTCGACAACGCGTTCGCGGACGACGACATCACGAGCTTCGTCGACCGGATACGCCGCTTCCTAGGCCTGCCGGCGGAAGAGCAGATCACGATGACGGCCGAGCCGAAGATCGACGGGCTCTCTTCGTCGCTGCGCTACGAGCGCGGCCGCTTCGTGCTCGGCGCGACGCGCGGCGACGGCTCCGAGGGCGAGGACGTCACGCGGAATCTCATGACGCTCGACGATATCCCGAAGCACGTGCGCGGCATGCCCGACGTGTTCGAGGTGCGCGGCGAGGTGTACATGAGCCACGCCGACTTCACCGCGATGAACGAGCGCCAGGCGGCCGCGGGCAAGCCGCTGTTCGCGAACCCGCGCAACGCCGCGGCGGGCTCGCTGCGCCAGCTCGACCCCGAGGTCACGCGCCGGCGGCCGCTGCGCTTCTTCGCGTATACCTGGGGCGAAGTCTCCAAGCTGCCGGGAGTGCGGCAAAGCGAGATCTACGCGGCGCTCAAGAGCTGGGGATTCCCGACGAACCCGCTCTGGCGGCTCTGCGACACGGCGGACGAGCTGCTCGCGTTCTATCACGACATCGAGCGCCAACGCGCCGACCTCGACTACGACATCGACGGCGTCGTCTACAAGGTCGATCGGCTCGATTGGCAGGAGCGGCTCGGCTTCGTCTCGCGCGCACCGCGTTGGGCGATCGCGCACAAGTTTCCGCCGCAGCAAGCGCAGACCGTGCTCGAGGACATCGACATCCAGGTGGGCCGCACCGGCGTGCTCACGCCCGTCGCGAAGCTCAAGCCGATCACGGTTGGCGGCGTCGTCGTCTCGAACGCGACGCTGCACAACGAGGAAGAAATCGCGCGCAAGGACGTGCGAATCGGCGACACGGTCGTGGTGCAGCGCGCGGGCGACGTGATTCCGCAGATCGTGCGCGTGATCTTGGAGCGCCGTCCGCGCGGCGCCAAGGCATATGGTTTTCCGGATCGCTGCCCTGCCTGCGGCAGCCACGCCGTGCGCGAGGTCGACGAGAAGACCGGCAAGGCCGAGGCGGCCCGCCGCTGCACCGGCGGGCTGATCTGCCCCGCGCAAGCCGTCGAGCGATTGAAGCACTTCGTCTCGCGGCACGCGTTCGACATCGAGGGCCTCGGCGCCACGTATCTCGAGACGCTGCACGAGGAAGGGCTTCTCAAGGATCCGTCCGACATCTTTCGCCTACCCGAGCGTGCGGAGGACGTCGACCGCGTGCTGAAGAAGCGCCGTCAGGAGCTCAGCGAGCTGCGCGCCGAGGCAAAGGACGCCGGCGGCGACGCGTCGGCGAAAAAGACCGCCGCGAAGAAGAGCAAGGCAAGGGACGAGGGCAAGCTGATCCAGAATTTGATGGCCGCGATCGAAGCGCGCCGTGAAATCGGGCTCGACCGGTTCATCTTCGCGCTCGGCATCCCGCACGTCGGCGAGACTACCGCGCGCCTGCTCGCGCGCAACTTCGGCACGCTCGACGAGCTCAGGAAGTCGATGAAGGGCGAGGCTGCGCTCGAGGACCTCGACTCGATCGGCGGCATCGGCGAGACGATGGCGAACGAGATCGTCGAGTTCTTTCGCGAGCCTCACAACATCGAGGTCATCGATCGGCTCGCGAAGAAAGTGACCGCGACGCCGCTCGAGCAAGCCAAAGCCGACTCGCCGGTGTCGGGCAAGACCGTCGTGTTCACGGGCACGCTCGAGAAGATGACGCGCAACGAAGCGAAGGCGCGCGCGGAGTCGCTCGGCGCGAAGGTTGCGGGCTCGGTATCGGCGAAGACGGACATCGTCGTCGCGGGGCCGGGCGCCGGGTCGAAGCTCAAGCAGGCGCAGGCGCTCGGCGTGCAGGTGCTCGACGAGGACGGTTGGCTCGCGCTGATCGGCAAGGCATGACGACGGCCGCTGCGAGCGTTCGCCGTGCTAGAGCTAAGGACTTGCCGCGCATCGGCGCGCTCGGCGCATTGCTCGTCGAGACTCATCACGCGTTCGACCCGCGGCGCTTCCTCGGCGCGACGCGCGGAACGTTGCGCGGCTACGCGGCCTTCATCGGCTCGCAGCTCGACGAGCCGAACGCCGCGATCTTCGTCGCGGAGCAAGGCAACGAGGTGCTCGGCTACGCGTACGTCGCGCTCGAATCCTACGACTACATGTCGCTGCGCGGGCCCGCCGGGATCCTGCACGACATCATCGTGGACCCCGCGGCTCGCGGCCGCGGCGTCGGGCGCCTGCTGCTCGACGCGGCGCTCGTCTATCTGAAGTCGCGCGGCGCGCCGCAGGTCGTGTTGTCGACCGCCGTCAAGAACGAGGCCGCGCAGCGGCTTTTTGCGAGCGTCGGCTTTCGCAGCACGATGATCGAGATGACGCGCGATGAGTAGCCTGGAAGACCCGCGGCAGGTTTGCGAAGCGAAGCGCTCGACTAGATTACGCGCCGCTGAAGCGCCAGCACGCGGCCCGGCCCGCACGCGGCCGCGAACAAGAGCCCGGCAGCAAACGTGAAGTGATCGACGAAGAAGCCGAACTCGTCTTGGTTCGCCGCCCAATGCGAAGGGCCGTGGAAGCCGAACCCGAGGAACACGACGTACGCCGCCGCGACGAGCGCCGCCTCGCGAAAGTAGGCGCCGGTGAGGAAGCACGCGATCAATGAGAGCTCGAGCAAGATCGCTAGCCAAGTCAGAAGCGTCGGCAGCGGGAAGCCCGCCGCGGCGATCTGGTCGGCGGTCGCATGGCTGTCCATCAGCTTGAAGCTCACGGCCATCACGAACAGCGCCGTGAACACGAGGCGGCCGACCAGGATCGCGGCCGTTGTCCATCCGGCCGAGGCTCGGCTTTCGTTCATGTGAATCCCCTGTCGCTCGGCAGAAGCCGAGCATCAAACGACTCTCGAAACCGAAAGCGCGGCGGCCCCGGGACGAGGCCGCCGCGCGTTACGACGGCAGAACGACCGGCCGAGCGGGCCCCCACCCCCGGCCAGCGCTGCTACTTCTTCAGCTCTCCGAGCAAGCGCGTCGCCTGCGCGTTCTTCGGATCGATCGCAAGCGCCTTCTCCAGGCTCGCGATCGCCCCCTTGGTGTCCTTCTTCACCTCTTGCGCCTGCGCGAGCGCGACGTAAGTCGGCGCCGACTGCGGGAACTTCTGCAGGCCCAAGTTCAAGAACTGAATCGCCTCGTCCGTGCGAGTCGCTCGGAGCGGCGTTGCGGTCGCGATCAAGCCCTGATCGGTGAAGTCATACGCCTGCGCGCCGTAGTACTTCCCCTTGAGCTCGTCGTACTGCGCTGCCGCGGCCGGGAAGCCCTTCTCCGCGGACGTCTTCGCGAGGATCTCGCCGAGCTGCTTGGGCTCCGGCACGCCGCGATGGCACGTGATGCAGCCGATGCGCGTGGTGTCCTTCGGCTCCGTGCCGAGCGCCTTCGGCAAATTCGCGTTGAGGTCCGTCGCGATCTTCATCATCGCGCGCGCCATGTCCTTCTCTTTCTTGTCGTCCGACGCGAAATCCGGCGGCTGGCCCTGATTGATGACGTGGCAGAAGTTGCACCCCACGCCGAGCGCGGCCGTGAAGTTCTGCATGACGGCGACGACCTGCTCACGCGACCAATCCTTCGGCAGCACTTTGAGATTTTTCGGTTTTTCCGGCTGCGCGGGCGCCTGCGCGAACGCGACCCCCACGACGAGTAGCAATGCCGCGGCCACGCCGTACCGGCCAAGAGCGAATACCCTAGACATGACTATCTCCCCCACCCGTGTTGTTACTGTTCGATTCGTTGCGCCTCAGCGGCCGGATTCCGGTGCTCGGCTTGCGTACTGTAGCGCGCGGCGACCCATCGTGGCACTGCCCCGACGCAAGCCTCACGATTCCGACCTAGACCCGTCGGCTCACGCGCGGACCGGGTTGCCGGTTGGCGGCGTGGACGCCGGTGGCGGCGTTCCCGGCCGGCCCGGGTCGACGAGCCGCACCCGCGGCACGTGCCCGCGCGCGAAGCGGTTGGCAAGCTTGCGGCAGAGCACATAGAACAGCGGCGTGAAGACCAGGCCGAACACGGTCACGCCGAGCATCCCGAAGAACACCGCGACGCCGAGCGCCTGGCGCAGCTCCGAGCCGGGTCCGCTGCCGAACGCGAGCGGAATCACGCCGAAGATGAATGCGGCCGACGTCATCAGAATGGGTCTCAAGCGCGTTTTCGCGGCCGAGATCGCCGCGTCGACGCTCGATAGGCCGTGCTCCTCGCCCTGGCGCGCGAACTCGACGATCAGGATCGCGTTCTTCGCCGCGAGGCCGATCAGCACGACCATCCCGATCTGCGTGAGGATGTTGTTGTCGAGTCCGCGCAAGTTCACGCCGAGCATGGCCGCGAGCAGGCACATCGGGACGATCAGGATCACCGCGAGCGGCAGCGTGAGGCTCTCGTACAACGCCGCCAAGAAGATGAACACGAATACGACGCCGAGCGCGAACGCGAGCGCGCCCGCGTCGCCTGACACGTGCTGCTGGTACGCAATGCCCGTCCACTCGAACGTCATACCCGAGGGCAGCGTCGCGCGCGCGATGCGCTCCATCGCGGCCATCGCTTCGCCCGAAGAGTGGCCCGCCGCCGTGTCGCCTTGGATGTCAGCGGCCGGGTACAAGTTGTAGCGCGGAACGCGATACGGCGCTGTCGCCGGCACGAGCTTCGCGATCGCGTTGAGCGGCACCATCGCGCCGGAGGCGGAGCGCGTCTTGAGCTGCCCGACCCACTCTTCGTCTTGGCGATAGCTCGCATCGCCCTGCGCTATCACCTGAAATGTATGGCCTAACATATTGATATTGTTTACGTACGTACCGGCCAAATACGTCTGCAAAGTCGTGAAGACGTTGCGGACCGGCACGCCGAGCATCTCGGCCTTATCACGATCGACGACGGCGTCGAGCGTCGGATTGCGCGTGTTGAAGTTGCTGAACGACTGCGAAATGGCCGGATCCTTCAGCGCCGCCTCCGTAAGTTGTTGCACGGCTTCCTCGAGCGCGCGGTAGCCGAGGCCGCCGCGGTCCTCGATCATCATCTGGAAGCCGCCCGCGTTGCCCATGCCGCGAACGGACGCCTGGTTCACGACGCGGATCTCGCCCGCCGTGATGCCGGCGAGCCGCTTGCGCAACTCGCCCGAGATGTAGGCGAGCGACTGGCCTTTCGGGATGCGCTCCTCGAACGGATCGAAGATGGCCCAGATCTGGCCCGCGTTCGTGGCGTTCGTGAACGCGGCGCCGTCCATGCCGGCGTACACGGATGCGGACGACACGCCGGGCGTGCCGAGAACGATGGGAATGATCTGCTGCACCACCGCATCCGTACGCGCGAGGCTGGTGCCCGGCGGCATCGTGAGCGAGACCGCGACGTCGTTCTGGTCTTGCGCCGGCACGAAACCGCGCGGCGTGTCGAGCACGCGCCAGACGGTGAGCACGACCAGGCCCACGTAGAGCACCACGAGCATCGCGCGGTGGCGCAACGCGGCTCCCGTGAACCTCGCATAGCCGCCCGAGAGACGTTCGAGCCAGCTATTGGCGCCTTCCGCGAGCGCGTGCATCCGAGCGCCGATGCGGGTGCGCGACGGCACGGCGTCGTGCGGCGTGAGGATCACCGC
>Ga0070670_100002991_pt1 | contig 13985 bp, 13 predicted proteins | sample KBSS63metaG_FD_64665 | JGI IMG/M metagenome (GOLD analysis project Ga0070670, IMG submission 64665) | Switchgrass rhizosphere microbial communities from Kellogg Biological Station, Michigan, USA - KBS S6-3 metaG | ecosystem: Host-associated > Plants > Roots > Rhizosphere > Soil ... | reverse complement strand
ACAGCGTCGGGCCCTTCGACGAGGAGCTTCCCGAGCGTCGAGACGTCGATGACGCCCAGCGACTCGTGGACCGCGCGCACCTCGTCCTCGGGCTTCTCCCCGTAGGCGTACGGCCGCTTCCACGGTCCTGCCCACTGGATCGTCGCGCCCGCCTCCTCGTGCCGCCAGTGGATCGAACCGCGGCGCGCCGGTGTCAGGTCGCGACCCGCGAGCAGCCCGAGCTCGACCGGCGCCCACGGCGGTCGCGCCGTCGTCGTCCCGATCGCCGACTCGTACATCCGGGTCTCCTGCGCGTACACGCGGATGCTCGGCAGGTGGCAGAGCTTGCCCTGGCAGGGGCCCATGGTCGTCGTCGTGTACCGCTTCGCGAGCTCGATGGAGTCGAAGCCCTCGCCGATCGCCCGCTTCAGGTCCTTCGTCGTGACGTCCTCGCAGATGCAGACGAAGCACTTCCCCTTGCCGGGGTAGGCGGGCTCCGGTACGACCTTCGACAAGCCCTCGCCGGTGACGCTGCCGACGGCCTCGACGCCGGCAGGAAGCTCGGTCGGAACGAAGACGCCGAGGGCGTCGTCGTACTCGACGCGCGCACCCGCCTGGGCGAGAAGCGAGTACGCGGGCTGCCGTCCGCCCGACGCGACGAGCAGATCGCAGGCGTAGCTCTCGCCGTCGAGCACGAGATGGCGCACGCGGCCCTTTCTGCCGTGGGCCGCCAGCTCACGCGGGCGAGCGTCCCGCAGGTCGACGACCTTCACGACTTCGGTGCCCATTTCCTCGAGCTCGGCCGCGATCGACAGCGCGTCGTCGTCGGCTCCGACGACGATCGCACGCTCGCCGGGCTTGATCGAGTAGTCGCGGACGAGACGGCGAACGCCGTCGGGGAGCATCACTCCGACGAGGTCGTTCCCGGGGAAGAGGACGGGCTGCTCGGTCGCGCCCGTCGCGATGACGATCGTCTCAGCACGGACCCGGTAGAGAACCGTGCCGGCGTCGACCGGGACGAGGCCTCCCTCCCAGATGCCGAGGGCACGCGCCGGCGCGAGCACCTCGACGCCGGGGAGTGCGAGCTCGGCATGCCGCGCGTCCTCCTCGACGAGGACGACGCCGGGACCCGCCTTCGCGGCGTCGAGCGCGGCGGCACGCCCTGCCTCTCCGCCGCCCACGACGAGGACACGTGCCCGCCGGTGCTCGGTGTCGTAGCGACGCGAGTGACCGGCGTCGGGATCGAGCCTTCCGAGACCCGCTGCGCCGCGCAGGAGCTTCTCGTACAGCGGCCAGGCGGCGCGCGGGCGAATGAACGTCCGGTAGTAGAAGCCGACCGGCGTGAACGGCCCGCCCACCTTGTCGGTGAGCGACATGAAGTCGAAGTCGAGCGACCAGCGCACGTTCTGCGCCTCGACCACCGCGCCTTCGCGGATCGGCTCCGTGCAGACGCGGACGTTCGGGACGCCGTCGACGGTCATCTGGCAGTTCGGGCAATGCCCCGAGCAGCAGAGGAGCCCGCGCGGGCGGTGGTACTTGAACGAGCGCGAGAAGACGCGCTTTCCGGCCGCGAACGCCGCCGACGCGATCGTGTCGCCCTCGAAGCCGGTGACCTTCCAGCCTGCGAACGTGAACGAGACCGCCTTGCCGCGGTCGATCCGCTCGCCCGCCCTCGGCTCGAGCCTCACGCCGGCCTCTTCGGATCGGGGAGGATCACCTCGAGCACCTCGTTCGTGCGCGTGTCGCGCTCCGCGAGGAACCACTCGCCGCAGCCGCTGCGGTGCTGCCACCACTCGCGCTGGACGCCCGCGACGTTGTCGCGGAAGTACACGTAGTCCGTCAGCTCACGGAGACTCGGAGACCCGGTCGGCCGCGTCGTGACCTCGCCGAAGTACGCGTACTCGTCCACCGGGCGCGGACCGCAGAAGGGACACGAGAGGAGAAATGACATTTAGGCGACTAATTGCACTCTCAGCAACGCTGTGCCAAACTCCGCAACGAAACTACACCGATGTCGCGTACTCGTCAACCGTCCACCCGTCGAATTGGCGCTGCCGAGCGTGCGATCACGGTGCTCGACACCCTTGCAGACGGCGGCGAGCTCGGCACGAATGAGGTAGCGCGGCGCACGGGAATGACGCCGAGCACAGTGTCCCGGCAGCTCGGGACACTCGCGGCGTCGGGCCTCGTCGAGCGCGTCGAGACGACCGGGCGCTACCGGCTCGGCATCCGGCTCGTCCACCTCGCGAACACCGTGCTCGCGCGGCTCGACGTCCGCGAGGTTGCGCGCCCTCACCTCGTCGCGCTCGTCGAGGCGACCGGCGAGACGGCGACGCTCTCCGTCCCGGGTGACGAGGATGCGATCACGGTCGACTTCGTTCCCGGAGCACACCAGATCCAGCCCGTGTCGCGGCTCGGCCGCCCGTCGATCGCGCACGCGACCTCTGCAGGGAAGGTGATGCTCGCGTTCTCGGGCCGCGAGCTCCCCGACGGACCGTTCAAGGCGTACACGGCGCGCACGATCACGGACCGCCAGGTACTCGCGAGCGAGATCGAGCAGGTACGGATCCGCGGCTACGCACGGGCAGCCGGCGAGCGGGAGCCCGGGCTCACCGCTATCGCTGCGCCGATCCACTCCGCGCGCGGCGAGCTGGAAGCCGTCGTCGCGCTCCAGGGGCCCAGCGAGCGCTTCGACGACGAAGCCGTCGAGACAGCCCTGCCGCTGCTCCTCGACCGAGCCGCGACGGTGTCGCGCGAGCTCGGCTGGAACGGCTGAGTGGCCGCGGCGATCGATCCACTCGAGCGCGTCTTCGAGGTCGACCGGCTGCCTGCCGGATCGCTGCCTGCAGAGCTCGCGCGTCTCTACGACGGCGACCTCGGTCTCGCCGACACGTGTCTCTATGCGAACTTCGTCGCGACGCTCGACGGCATCGTCTCGATCCCGACGCTCCGCAACTCGAACACGTTCATTGCGTGCGACAACGACGCCGACCGTTTCGTGATGGGCCTCCTCCGTGCGTACGCCGACGCGGTGCTCATCGGATCCGGCGTCCTGCGCGCGAGCCCGCGTGGCACATGGCGCGCGGATGCGATCTACCCGCCCGCCGCGGACGAGTACGGGGCGCTCCGCGAGGCGCTCGGCCTGCCGGCCGCCCCCGAGGTCGCGGTGCTCACCGGCAGCGGGTCGATCGACCCCGACCATCCGCTGCTCGCGTCGGGTGCGCTCGTCGTGACGAGCACGGCGGGCGCCGAGCGGCTCAGAGCCGCCGTGCCGGAGACGACGACCGTCCTCGCCCTCGCCGAAGAGGAGACCATCGACCTTCGCCTGGTCGTCGACGCACTGCACGATCGCGGGCACCGGAGGATCCTCAGCGAGGCCGGTCCACACACGTTCGGTGGACTCCTCGAGGCAGGACTCGTCGACGAGCTCTTCCTCACGTCGTCGCCGCTCCTCGTCGGCGACGCCGGCCCGGGATCGCGCTACTCGCTGGTCGAGGGAGCCGATCTCGTCCCTGCGGCCACCCATGCACGGCTGCTGAGCATGCGACGCCACGGCTCGCACCTCTTCACGCGCTACGCGCTGGAACGGGGCTAGGCCGAGCTCGCGAGCCGCTCGCCGAGGGCGCGCACGCTCGTGCGCAGCTCGTCCGGCCCGCGGATGGTGAAGGCGCAGCCGAGACCGGCGAGGACCGTCGCCGCCCAGTCGAGCGAGTCGGCACGCATCCGGAGCACCGTCACGCCGTCCTCATCGGACAGCTCGGCCAGCGTCGCGGGAACCCGCCGCAACGCCTCCTCGACCGGCAGCTCGAGCACGACCTCGACCTCCCATCCCCAGGGCACCCGTGCGAGCGAGGTGCGCACGTACGCGACCGGGTCGAACCCCTCTGGGCGATCGTCGGCCGTCTCGCTGGTCACGCGCAGGCGCAGCATCCTGTCGATGCGAAACGTCCGCAGGTCCTCGCGCAGGTGGTCGTGCGCGGCGAGGTACCAGCGGCCCGAGTGGACGACGAGTCCGTGCGGGCTCAGCTCACGTCGCGTCTCGTCGCCCGAGAACGCCCGATACGTGACCCGTATGCGATGGCGCCTGCGGATTGCCTCGGCCAGCACGAGCACCGTGTTCCCCGTCACCGGCGCCCTCCTCGTCGCGCGGGTGGTGAAGTCGAGCGTCGACTCGAGCGCCTCCACGCGACGCCGCAAACCGTCCGGGAGGACGCGGTGGATCTTCGCGAGCGCGCCGTCGACGGCCTCCTCGGAGCCCGACAGCCCGAGCCGACCCGCGGCCTGCACCCCGAGCGCGACGGCGACAGCCTCGTCATCGGTGAGCATCAACGGCGGCAGGCGATAGCCCGGCCGGATGCGGTACCCACCCCCGACCCCGCGCTGCCCCTCGACCGGAATGCCGAGGTTCTGGAGCGCCTCGACGTAACGCCGGACCGTTCGCGGGTCGATCTCGAGCTGGTCCGCGATCTCGCGGCCAGTGATCAGTGGTTTCGCCTGGAGGAGCTCGAGGAACTCGAGAAGCCTTGCCGTCGGGGTGAGCACGAACGGGAGTAGAGCACAGATAGAGGGCCTAATACGCCCTATTTCCACGATAGCGTCGGAGCGGTTGGCGACGACTGGGGGTGAACGTGACAGCAGCAGTGAGAGAACGTGCGACGTCCACGGACTTCGATTTCTGGATGGGCAGGTGGGACGTCCGCAACCGGCGTCTTGCGCGCCGCCTGGTCGGCTCGAACGACTGGGACGAGTTCGAGTCGAAGGTCGCGGCGAGGCCACTTCCCGGCGGTCTCGGCAACGAGGACGTCTTCTGCACCGACTACGCCGGGGGCTTCGTCGGGATGTCCTTCCGCTTCTTCGACCCCGACTCAGGCCTATGGTCGATCTACTGGGCCGACAGCCGGCGGCCGGGACTGCTCGACCCACCCGTGATCGGCTCGTTCTCGGACGGCGTCGGCGTCTTCGAGGGCAACGACACGTTCGAAGGCCGCGCGATCCGGGTGCGCTTCACGTGGTCGGGCGTCGACACACTCACACCGCGCTGGGAGCAGGCGTTCTCGGCCGACGGCGGCGAGACGTGGGAGACGAACTGGATCATGGACTTCCGGCGCTCTCTTCAGGTTGCGGCATGAGCGCACTCGAGCAGACGAGCGTCGCGGACGACTACCGCCATGCCGAGAAGTTCGCGCACGCGGAGCCGAGCCTGGCTCTCGGCGAAACGATCCTCAAGTGGTACGACGTCGGTCCCGACGAGGCGCCGGTGCCGCTCGCCATACGGGCCGTCGCCCGCCGTTGTCTCCGGGACGCCGCTCGCGCCGACGAGCTCGGGATGCTCGGCGAGCTGGGCTTCGTCATCCTGCACCGCTGCGGCGAGGACTTCTACTTCCTCCTCGTCTGCTCCTGGCGGAACGAGAACGAGCTGTGGGAGACGGTCTGGGCGAAGGACGGCGAGAGCGACGTCCTCTTCCGCCCGTGGCCGATCGACGGCGCGCACCGCCCGACCTTCTGCGTCTGGGAACTCGGCGCCGTCTCGCACGAGCGCGAGGCCTGGACGCGCTACCTCCTGTCGCCGCGCGACAAGGCCGCGAGGGACGCGTACCTCCGGGACTGCTACTCGGGCGTCGTCTGATGCAGAGCGTGCCCGAGGGCCAGGAGCTGTTCATCGTCCGCGTCGAGCGCGGCGGCCCGTGGGACTGGTCGAAGGACATGCGCGAGCAGGTCGAGTGGACCGAGCACGCTCACTTCATGAACTCGCTGGTCGACGACGGCCTCATCCTGCTCGGCGGACCGCTCGCCGACGGGAAGCAGGCGTTCCACGTCGTCGACGCGCCGTCCGAGGAGGCGCTCCGTGCTCGGTTCGCGGAGGATCCGTGGGCGAAGAACGGGATGCTGAGCATCACCAGCGTCGAGCGCTGGACGATCCTGCTCGCACCGGAAGACGACTAGCCGCTCGAGCCCGGAATCCAGTCGGTGCCGGCGAGTGGCACCTTCGCCATCGCCGCCGCTTCGACCGTGAGCGCGACGAGGTCCTCCGGCTCGAGGTTGTGGACGTGCGACTTCCCGCACGCGCGAGCGAGCGTCTGCGTCTCGAGCGTGAGCACGCGCAGGTAGTTCGCGATGCGCCGCCCCCCGAGCACCGGATCGAAGCGCGCCGCGAGCTCGTCGTCCTGCGTCGAGATTCCGGCCGGGTCGAGCCCCGCCTGGTAGTCGTCGTAGAAGCCGGAGGCGCTGCCGATCTCGCGGTACTCCTGGTCGTGCTCCGGCGCGTTGTCGCCCATCGCGACGAGCGCGGCAGTTCCGATCGAGACGGCGTCGGCACCGAGCGCGAGCGCCTTCGCGACGTCCGCCCCGCTCCGGATCCCGCCGGAGACGATCAGCTGCACCTGGCGGTGCTGGCCGAGCTCCTGGAGCGCGTCTGCCGCGATGCGCGTCGCCGGGAGCGTCGGGATTCCGACGTGCTCGATGAAGACGTCCTGGGTGGCCGCCGTTCCGCCCTGCATGCCGTCGACGACGATCACGTCCGCGCCCGCCTTCACGGCGAGCTGGACGTCGTAGTACGTCCGTGTGGCGCCGACCTTCACGAAGATCGGCTTCTCCCAGTCGGTGATCTCGCGGAGCTCGGTGATCTTGATCTCGAGGTCGTCCGGCCCCGTCCAGTCGGGGTGTCTGGAGGCCGAGCGCTGGTCGATGCCCTTCGGCAGCGAGCGCATCTCGGCGACCCGGTCGGAGATCTTGTGCCCGAGGAGCATCCCGCCGCCGCCCGGCTTCGCGCCCTGCCCGACGACGACCTCGATCGCGTCGGCCTTGCGGAGGTCGTCCGGGTTCATCCCGTAGCGCGAGGGGAGGAGCTGGTAGACGAGTGTCTTCGAATGCTCCCGCTCCTCGGGGGTCATGCCACCGTCGCCCGTCGTCGTCGACGTGCCGACCTCGCTCGCGCCGCGACCGAGAGCCTCCTTCGCCGGCGCGGAGAGCGCGCCGAAGCTCATCCCCGCGATCGTGACCGGGATCTTCAGTTCCAGCGGCTTCTTCGCAAACCGCGTCCCGAGCACGACGTCGGTCGCACACTTCTCCCGGTAGCCCTCGAGTGGGTAGCGGGAGATGGACGCGCCGAGGAAGAGAAGATCGTCGAAGTGCGGTAGCCGTCGTTTCGCGCCGAAGCCACGGATGTCGTAGATCCCTTCGGCTGCGGCCCGTTGGATCTCGGCGATGACCGTGCGGTCGAAGAGGTACGACTCGCGTAGGTTCCACGGACGCTGCGCCGTCGATGACATCAGTACGCGCCCGCGTTGTCGATCTTGAATGTGTAGAGCTGCCGCGCCGAGCCGTAGCGGCGGAACTCGGCGGGATCCGCGTCGATGCCGGCGGCTCCGAGCAGGTCGCGCACCTGTGCGAGGTGCTCGTCGCGCATGTCCTTCTCGACGCAGTCGGCGCCGAGGCTCACGACCTCACCGCGAACATAGAGTCGCGCTTCGTAGATCGAGTCGCCCAGCGCCTCGCCCGCGTCGCCGCACACGACGAGGCAGCCCGTCTGCGCCATGAACGCGCTCATGTGCCCGACCGACCCTCCCACCACGATGTCGATCCCCTTCATGGAGATTCCACAGCGCGACGACGCGTTTCCGTGGACGACGAGGAGACCTCCCCGCCCCGTCGCTCCCGCGGACTGGCTCACGTTGCCGTCGACCTCGACGCGGCCCGACATCATGTTCTCGGCGATCCCGGTGCTCGCGTTGCCGTGCACGCGCACGGTCGCGAGCTTGTTCATCCCCGCGCAGTAGTAGCCGACGTGGCCGTCGATCTCGACCTCGACGTCGGCGTCGAGCCCGCAGGCGACGGCGTGCGCACCGCTCGGGTTGACGACGCGCCACTGCCGCGGTCCGGGGCGCGCTGAAAGATCGTGCAGGCGCTGGTTGAGCTCGCGAAGGGACGTCCTCGCGAGGTCGACCACCTCGACCGCGGCGTGCTCGCGCTCGGCGACCGCCATCAGACGAGCGCCTTCTCCCAGGCGTACACGACACCCGGCTCGGGCTCCCACGCCTGCGCGTCGGCCGCGCCGGGCAGCACGGCGATCGCACGCCACTCGGACGACATCGCGACCCACTGATCGGTCTCTGCCAGCACCGCCGGCTTGCACGCGATCGGGTCGCGGAGCACGGCGAACCCGTCCGCCGTGCCGACCGCGAAGGTGTAGAAGCCGTCGAGGTCGTCGAGACAACCCTCGAGCGCCTGCTCGAGACTCGCACCCTCGCGGAGGCGCCAGGCGAGGTAGCCCGCGGCGACCTCGGTGTCGTTCTCCGTCTGGAACTCGATGCCCTCGCGCCGGAGACTCTCGCGCAGACGATTGTGGTTCGAGAGCGAGCCGTTGTGGACGAGGCAGAGGTCGAAGCCCGTCGAGAACGGGTGTGACCCTTCCGTCGTCACGCGGCTCTCCGTCGCCATGCGCGTGTGGCCGAGCGCGTGCGTCCCCTGGAAGTCATCGAGCGAGAACGCCCGCGCGAACTCCTCGGGCAGACCCGTCTCCTTGTAGATCTCGATGACGCGTCCCGCGCTCATCACGCGCAGGTCCGGCCGGTTGGCGCGGACCCACCGCTCCGCCTCCTCGGCATCGGCGTCCACGACGAAGACGGCGTGGCTTGCGCGCACGGACGGCTCGGCGCACGTGCCGAACGCGTCGCAGAGGCCGTCGCGGACGGCGCCCCAGCGCTCCTGGTCGTCCGGCGAGAAGAGGGTCAGCTTGCTCGAGCCGTTCGGAGCGGGGCTCCGATAGACGGCGACGCCCGCCGAGTCCGGGCCCCGGCTCGACATCTGGACGAGCATCGCGGCCAGGTGCTCGCCGAGACGCACCTCGATCTCGGGCGACTTCGCGAAGAGTCCGACGATTCCGCACATGTGGTCAGTATCTCCATAGACGCCCGGCAGATGTCACGTATTTCCGCCTTTTGCCATGGAGCTTTTCTCCATACCTCCTAGAAGCGGGTCAGGTATTCGCGGATCTCCCAGGGCGTGACTTGCTCGTGGTAGCGGAACCACTCGTCGCGCTTCGTGCGCGCGTAGTAGTCGAGGTAGTCCTCGTCGCGTCCGCGTCCGAACGCCGACCGCAGTACCTCGTCGGCCTCGAGCTCGCCGATGGCCTCGAGGAGATTCGCCGGGAGGGCGCTGAGGCCCCGGCCGGTCAGCTCCTCGTAGGAGAAGTCGTAGAGGTTGTCCGAGTTCGGCTCGCCTGCGTCGAGGCCGCTCTGGATCCCGTCGAGACCGGCCGACAGCACCGCGGCCGCGGCGAGGTACGGATTGCACGAACCGTCGATGGTGCGATCCTCGATGCGACCGGGCCCGGGGATCCGGAGCATCTGGGTGCGGTTGTTGTAGCCGTACGAGATCCACACGGGCGACCACGTCGCGCCGCTCGTGGTGGAGCCCAGCTTGAGCCGCTTGTACGAGTTCACCGTCGGCGCCGTGAGCCCGCTGTACGCCCGCGCGTGCTTCTTGAGTCCGCCGATGAAGTGGTAGGCGGTCTCGGAGAGCCCGAGCCCTCGCGGGTCGCCCTCGTCCAGGAACAGGTTCGTATCGCCGTCCCAGAGGGACATGTGGAAGTGACACCCGTTGCCCGTCAGCTGCGTGAACGGCTTGGGCATGAACGTCGCGATCATCCCGCCCTGCTCCGCGAGGGTATGAACCATGTAGCGGAAGAAGATGGCACGGTCGCACGAGGTGAGCGCGTCCGAATACGTGAAGTTCTGCTCGAACTGACCGTTTGCGTCCTCGTGGTCGTTCGCGTAGTTGCCCCACCCGAGGTCGTTGCAGAAACGCGACACGGTGGTCAGATGGTCGTACCGGCGGGTGAGCCCGGCGATGTCGTAGCAGGGCTTCTCGAGCGTGTCGTACGGATCCGCGATCTCGAGCGACCCGTCCTCGAGCTGCCGCACGAGGAAGTACTCGAGCTCGAGGCCCATCTTGAACTCGAAGCCCTTCTCCTTCGCATTCGCCGTCACCCGGCGCAGAATCGTGCGCGGGCAGTACGGCCACTCCTCCCCCTCGACCGTCACGTCGCACGCGAAGCGGGCGAGGTTCGGCTGCCAGGGAACGGGTGTGTAGCTGTCCAGATCGGGAATCGCGGCGATGTCCGGGTCGCTCGGCACCTGGCCGATCTCGCCGGCCGCGAACCCGGCGAAACCCGCGCCGTCCTCGAGGAGGCCGTCGAACGCCTCGCGCGAGCCAACGGGCACGAGCTTGGCGCTCGGCCGCGCGTACATGTCGACGAACTGCGCGAACACGAACTCGACGCCGCGCGTCTGCATGTCCTTCCAGATCGCGTCGGCCGATGCCGTCCCACCCATGGATGCTCCTCCTCTGACGTCGGTGGCATAGCCCTACCAGGCTGCTGCGCGCGCGTGAAGGTGCGGCTTCCACACCTTCCCGGCGTCTATGTGTGCGGTTTGGCCGCTCCGAGAGCCTGCTGCAGCCGCACCATCTTCACGGCGATCTCGATTGCGAGCCAGTCGTCCCGCCGAAGGTCGAGGCCCGACAGCTCGCCGATCCGGCGCAAGCGCTGGCGCAGCGTGTTCGGATGGACGTACAGCGCTTCCGACGTCGCGCTGATCGATCCATGTCGCCGAAGGAATTCCTCGAGCGTCGCGACGAGCTGTGCGCCGCGCAGGACGTCGTAGTCGGCGAGCTTTCCGACCGCGTCCACGGTTGCGTCGCGGACGCCTCCGTCCACTGCGACACGCAGGAGATACTTGTACGCGCCGAGGTCGTCGTACGCGAGGACGGCCGGCCTGCCCGAGAGCGCGACGGTGCCGATCAGCGCCTGCTCTGCCTCCGCGAATCCGTCGGCGTACGACGCCTGGCCCCTGCAGACGCTCGACACACCGATCGACACCGGCTCGCCGAGCTCGGCGTGGATGCGCTTGAGCATCTCGACGAACGACTCGCCCGAGGACGAGGTCAGCCGGACGAGGGCGCGCAGCGAGTCCTCGCGATGGTCGAAGAGCGATCCGGGAGCTGCACTCCGAAGCGACCGCGCAAGCCCGTCGCTCCATGGCTCGGCGACGAGGACGACGTGCGGCTGGTCGAGGTCGCATCCGAGCCGCGCAGCGCGTCCCTCGAGATCCCCACGCGGACGTCCTCCTGCCAGCTCCTCGAGGAAGTCCTTGATGAGGTTCTTCTCGGTGAGCTGCTCGATGACCTGGACCTTCTTGATCCCGACGGCGACCTGGCTCGCGACGGCGCGGCCGAGCTCGACGCGCGTGCTTCCCTCGGCCACGAGGAGGCCGATGAGCTCGCCGGTCGCGACGAGAGGGACGGCGAGGCGCGAGCTGCGACCGCCGCGGGCGAGCTCGGGGCCGAGCTCTGCAAGCCCGAGGGTCTGGCGCGCGCCGCCGGGCTCGGGGTCGCTCGCTTTCAGATCGAGCTCCTCGCGTGCCGGGTCCAGCAGATAGACGTGACAGCCACGTGCGGCCAACAGCACGCGGGCGTCGCTGACGACCGTCTGCAGGAGCTCGTCGAGTCCCTCGGCTCGTGCGATCGCCTCGGCCAGCTCCGTGAGCCGCTCGAGCTCGGAGACGCGGAGGCGAGTCTCCTCGTAGAGGCGCGCGTTCTCGATCGCGCCCGCGACCAGCGACGCAGAAGTCACGATGAAGTCCACCTCGTCGTCCGTGAACTCCCGCGGCGCCTCGGTGTGTGCGGTGATCGCTCCGATCGCCTCGCCTGAGCGTCCGACGATCGGAACGGCGAGGAGCGACTGGTAGCGCTCCTCCTCGAGCTCGGGGACGTACTTGACGCGCGGGTCGGCCAGGGCCTTCTCGCGGATGAAGGCGGGCTCGTCGTGCTCGACGGCCCACCACGCGAGGCTCTCGCCGCGCTCGAAGGCGACCTTCCCGGCCTGGCGCTCGTACGGCGGCGAGGCCGCCCGCATGACGAGGCGGTCCTCCTCGAGGAGGTAGACGAAGCACCCGTGCACGCCGCTCGCGTCAGACATCAGCCGCACGACCGCGGGCAGCACGTCGGCGAGCTCGATCGACGAGGCGACCGTCGAGACGATCTCCTGCAGGAACTTCTCGCTCGTTTGCAGGGACATCGCCGCGGATGCTACGACGCGGGCGAAGCTGTGCCTAGTGGAGCGCTACAGCGCCCACGTGTTGTTCGTATGCACCCGACTCGAGGATCTCCGCGATCTGCGCGATCGCGAAGCGGATCTCGTCGTCCGTGGAGAAGAAGTGCGGGCCGAGGCGGATGCCTGCTCCGGGGCGGTAGTCCCCGAGGATGCCGCGCGCCTCGAGCTCCGCGTACACCGCAGCCGACTCGGGCACGTTCACGATCACCGCTCCACCGCGCCGGGCCGGATCGCGCGCCGAGTGCACCTCGAAGCCCGCAGCGTCCGCGAGGTCGATGAGCAGCTCGGTCTGGCGCAGCGAGTTCTCGCGGATGCGGTCGACACCGATCTCCTCTATCAGGTCGTAGCCGGCGGTTCCCGCCATGTGCGCCGCGGGATTGGGCGTGCCGGTCAGGAAGCGCGCGGCGCCCGTCGTGTACTCGAGCTCCTCCTCGAAAGCGAACGGACGCTCGTGCGCCTGCCAGCCGACGTAGGTCGGCTCGAGGCGCTCGGCGAGATCGGGCCGCACGTACAGCCAGCCGTTCGCCGGCCCGCCGCACAGCCACTTCACCGAGCCGCCGACGGCGAAGTCGACGTCGAGCGCCGTGACGTCGACCGGGACGATCCCCGCCGACTGGTAGCAGTCGAGGATCACGTGCGCGCCGACCTCGTGCGCGCGGCGGACGATGGGCTGGACGTCTTGGATCAGCGAGTCCTTGAAGAGGACGTGGCTGATCGGAACGAGCAGCGTGCGCTCGTCGATCCGGTCGACGATCTCGGCGTCGTCCTCGCACACGACGACCTCGAGGTCAGGCTGTGCCTGGTACAGGTAGCGCACCGACGGGAAGTTCCCCCGCTCGTAGACGACGCGGTTCCTCGGCGCCGCGACCGGGCGGAAGCACGAGAGGGCGATCGCCTCCGCGATGGCGACGTTCTGCTGCATGACCGTCGACCCGGCCGGCGCTCCGACGATGCGCCCGATCTGGTCGCCGACCTCCATCGGCGTCCGCCACCAGCCCTCCGACCACGCGCGGATCCCACGCTCCGCCCACATGCGCGCGAACTCCTGCAGACGCTCCGGCGCACGGCGCGGCATCGGCCCCAGCGTGTGGCTCGCGAGGTACGTCGTATGCTCGAGGATCGGGAACTCGGAGCGGTAGTCGAGGAGGTCGCGCATGAGCCGGAGTCTGCCGGAGATGGGTGATTGGGACTCCGTCTTCGACGAGACGTACCTGCAGACGTACGTGCCCTTCGCCAATCCCGAGCGGACGCGTACCGAGGCGCTCGGCGCGGCCTCGTTAGCCGAGGTCGAGCCTGGCGCCGAGATCCTCGACTGCCCGACCGGCTTCGGGCGACATGCGCTCGTGCTCGCCGAGGCCGGCTACCACGTGACCGCGCTCGACCGCTCGGAAGCCCTCCTCGCGGAAGCGGAGCGACGGCGCGGCGACGCGGAATGGCCGCAGTTCGTCCGCGGCGACTACCGGCAGCTCCCGTTCGAGGACGCGAGCTTCGAGGCCGTGTTCAACCTCTTCTCGTCGCTCGGCTACCTCGGGCGGGAGGGAGACGTCGGCGTACTGCGCGAGTTCCGGCGCGTGCTCCGAGGCGGACGCTCCTTGATCGTCGAGACGGCGCATCGCGACGGATTCGCACGCATGGTCCAGAACGTCGTCCGACGGACGTGGGAGCGCCTCCCCGACGGCTCGCTCTACCTCGAGGAGCGGTCGCCCGACTGGACGGCAGGCACGATCGAGACGTACCGTCTCATCGTCTCACCGACGGGCGAGCGCGTCGAGCGCCCGTACGTCCTCCACGTGTACTCGGTGAAGGAGTGGGTCGAGATGCTCCACGAGGCCGGCTTCGCAGAGGTGGATGCGTTCGGCGGCTTGGACGGTGTGGGGCCAGCGACACCCGACGCCTG
>Ga0070670_100002988_pt1 | contig 13994 bp, 11 predicted proteins | sample KBSS63metaG_FD_64665 | JGI IMG/M metagenome (GOLD analysis project Ga0070670, IMG submission 64665) | Switchgrass rhizosphere microbial communities from Kellogg Biological Station, Michigan, USA - KBS S6-3 metaG | ecosystem: Host-associated > Plants > Roots > Rhizosphere > Soil ... | reverse complement strand
TGATTTTACTCCTCGCCACACCCGCAGAACAGCCGGCCCAACATCTGCAACTGCTGCAACGCATCTCCTCCTTGTTACCGGCAATTCGAAACGAACTGCTGGAGCAGCGCGACTCTCGCCGAGTTCTTCAAGTCATCGCGCGCGCGGAGCAAATCTCGGCGCTCCCTACCTACCTCAACCTGACGCAGGAGCAAGTCGGGTTCGAGCTTGAGACGGATCTCATTAATGGTCTCACCTCGGCCGAAGCAGGGAGCCGGCTGACACACTACGGCCGCAATGTCTTGAAGCGCAGTCGCGGGGAACCCTGGTATATCAAATTGATGCGTAACCTGTTCAGCTTCTTTGCAGTGCTATTGTGGATTGCCGCTCTGCTCTGTTTTGTTCCAGGCGTAGATCTGCCACAACTCGGGATCGCGATCTTGACGGTAATCGTCATTAACGGGCTCTTTGCTTTCATGCAAGAGTACAAGTCGGATCGCTCTTTGGAGATGTTGCAGCAGCTCATCGCCCAAAAATGCCGTGTGATCCGAGACGGAAAAATCTCTGAAATAGCCGCGGCGGAGCTGGTGTCTGGCGATCTCATGATATTGGAACAAGGCGATTTGGTGCCTGCGGATGGGCGGTTGCTCGAAGCTTTCGAAGTCGAAGTGGACAACTCCTCTCTGACAGGCGAGTCCTCTCCCGCGCGGCGCTACAAATCCGATCAGCCGGTTTTGATTTCCGGTAAGTTCCTCTGGATCGAGTTGCCGAATGCGGTTTTTGCCGGGACTGCGCTGCTTAGGGGTAGTGCCCGCGCGGTTGTATTCGGCACCGGGATGAATACCGAAATCGGCAAGATTGCTAACCTCACCCAGGACATTCGCGGCGAACCCAGCCCGCTGCAAAACCAATTACGCGGTACGGTGTACGCGATTGTCGCCCTCGCCGGCGGCTTGGGATTGATGTTTTTGCTTTTGGGATGGCTCGTCGGCGGCCTCACTTTCCTTGAAGCCTTCGTGTTTTTCATCGGCCTTTTCGTTGCGAATGTTCCCGAAGGACTGCTGCCCACCGTCACGCTTTCCCTCGCGATGGGCGTGCAGCGGATGGCGAAACGCCACGCTTTGGTGAAAAGCCTGCCATCAGTAGAAACCCTTGGCTGCACCACCGTGATCTGTTGCGACAAGACCGGCACACTCACGCAAAACGTCATGATGGCGACAGAAATAGCGGTAGATGGCGAGACGATCCAGGTAGGCGGCATCGGCTACTCGCCGCGGGGCGAATTTTCTCATGCCGGTAAATTGCTATCCCTCAATGCCATCTCGCAATGGAGCACGCTCCGGCGTCTGCTCGACTGCGCGTTTATTTGTAACAATGCCAAGCTCGAACAGCGCGACACAGACTATCATGTGATCGGCGATCCCACGGAGGGCGCGTTGATCTGTCTCGCGGAGAAAGCCGGAATTCGCGGCATGCACCAGCGCTTGCATCTCAACCCTTTCGAATCGATTCGCAAACGCATGAGCGTCGTCGTGAAAGCTTATCGCGAACCCGAACCGACGATTTACGTAAAAGGTGCGCCGCTGGAGACACTTCAACAGTGCGACCGCATTCATGACGGCATGGACGTGCGGGCGCTGACTGACGCAGAACGCAAGAGGATTCTTCAGATAAATGACGACATGGCCAACCGCGGCTTGCGCGTCCTCGGCTTTGCATATCGTGAAGGCGCCGAATTGAATGGCGCGACTTATACCAGTACCGATATTGAAACCCAGCTGGTTTTCCTTGGGCTGGTGGCGCTCTCCGATCCCGTGCGGCCGGAAGTGCCGGCCGCCATTGATGCCTGCCACACCGCCGGCATCCGGATAATCATGATCACCGGCGATTACGCTTTGACTGCCCACAGTATCGGCCAACGAATCGGCCTTGGAGAGCGCGCAAGCCTGCCCTCGTTCACCGGCGCGGAATTGTCCGAAATGGACGATCAACGTTTGCGTGAGGTTTTAGGTAAAGGCGAAACAATTTTTGCTCGCGTCGCTCCCGAGCATAAGCTGCGTATCGTCTCTGCGCTTAAACAAATGGGCGAAATTGTCGCCGTGACGGGCGACGGCGTCAATGATGCGCCGGCGCTAAAAAAAGCCGACATCGGGATTGCCATGGGTTTGCGCGGCAATGATGTCGCCAAGGAATCCGCGCGCATGATTCTAACCGACGATAACTTCAGCTCCATCGTCGCGGCCATCGAAGAGGGGCGCGCAATTTTCGACAATATTAAACGTTTTGCCGCCTACGTCCTCAACAGCAATCCTCAGGAAATGTACCCATACATTTTTTGGGTCCTATTTCCGGGAGTGCCGTTGGCGATGACCGTTATGGGCGTGCTCGCCGTTGATGTCGGCACCGACCTCATTCCCGCGATGGGGTTAGGGATAGAGCCGCCGGAACCAGGCATTATGGAACGGCCGCCGCGCCGGCGCGATCAAAAGCTCCTGTCTCTCCCGTTCATTTTGCGCTCCTACTTCGTGCACGGGACTCTTCTAGCGCTGAGCTGCTACGCAACCTACTACTACATAGGTTGGCTGCTCGGGACCTGGCGTCCGGGCGACAATCTTTTCGCGATGCCTTCTTCCCCCAAGAGTTTAGATCTAACGGGAGCTTCGCATGCGTACCTGCAAACACTTACTGCCTATTTCTTCCCTACGGTGACGACTCAGATTGCCAACGTTCTTTGCAAGCGCTCTTCGAAAAATTCGCTGTTCTCGGTGCAGTTTCTTCAACCTGCCCGACGCAAAGAAGCCATTGCGCGCATCGCCAACTGGCGACCGCCCCGCTACCAGGCACGCGTGAGCATTGAATATCAGTTCAAAGACATCTCCGAAATGAATGTCGTTCGTACGTTCGGCGCCCTCGCGCGCGAGCTGATGATACTACCGTTTCAATTCATCCTTGTACACTTGTCCAAGGCCTTCGTGCACTTCGAACGTCCGATCGACACCGTAACCGCTTTCCTCGCAAGCTTTCTCGAACGGCACTACATTATTTATAACTTCATCTCCAATCCGCTCATTGATCTCGGTATCCTGTTTGAGCTGCTGCTTTGCTATCTCTTCTTTTACACGCCGCTCGCGAACATCTATCATTTTGCCCCGGTCCCCTGGCATGTCTACCTGTTCGCATTTCATGGGACAGCACTGCTGTTTGCATTCGAAGAAACCAAGAAGTACTACCGGCGCAAGGGCTATGAGCTGGAAATTCTCGGTTGAATCTAGCGGCGCATCAACATGACCGCCCTTCAGTACGACCTGATTTTATCGATCAAGTTCGAAGGGCTTTAATTTCCTGCAAAAGACCAGCTAACTGGAGGGATACCTTATGTATTCACGGATGCTGATTCCATTGGATGGATCCAAAGTGGCCGAGCAGGTCTTGCCGTATGCTCGCTATTTGGCGAAGGCATTAAATCTTTCCATCGAGCTCTTCCAGGCCGTGGACGCCGCCGCTCTTGAGGTCTTGGCTAATCCGGCACAGGGCCGTTATGTAGACACGTTACTGAACGAGAAGCGGGCGAGCAGCGCAGAGTATCTTGAGACCGTCGGTAGAGCGTTCGAAACGGTTCGGGTGAGTTCTGTAGTGGAAATCGGCAAGCCGGAGGATTTGATTCTTGAGAGCGCGGCGGCCGATCCAAAATCATTGATCATTATGGCGACCCACGGACGTTCGGGTTTTCAACGTTGGGTCCTCGGCAGCGTTGCCGATAAGGTAGTACATGGCGTGGTCAACGACCTCTTGCTGGTTCGTGCTAGCGAGCAAGGTAACACCGAAGGTGCAGCAACGCTGACCAAAGTTATTGTGCCTCTCGACGGCTCGCCCTTGGCGGAGAAGGTATTGCCGCGAGTCGTCGAGCTCGGGACACACATGCCGCTGGAAGTGATATTGATACGCGCTTACGCTTTGCCTCCTCCCATAGCTCCGAACGAATATGCGGGATATAGTCAAGAGTTGTTCGATCAGCTTGAGGTTGAAGCGAAATATTATCTGTCAGAAAAAGCCAAAGAGCTCGCAGCACAGGGTTTGACCAAAATCTCATCAGTCATCGATATGGGTTATGGCGCCGAGGAAATCATCGCTCTCGCTCACAAAACGCCCGGCGATTTCATCGCGATGTGCACCCATGGTCGATCGGGCGTCAAACGGTGGGCTTTGGGAAGCGTCACCGACAGAGTAGTGCGCCATTCGGGTGATCCCGTCCTGATTATCCGCGCTTAATTCTGGCTGAGCGCTGTTAAGACTCAGAATTACACTCGATGCATCTACTGCAGCACGCTTGGGCTTACATTGCGACTCTGGGATAAACCTTAGCTCCAATGATCACGGCAATCGTGGTGCTAAACCATATAAAGCTCAGATTGAGCGACAGTCAAATGCGTTCGTGCCTCAGAGCGGCAAGACGATGCGCTGAGCATTCACGCTCGGCCGCCCCGCGTTGGAGTCAATGAGGCCGAGCACTTCACCGGGCGACACCGAAAACGTCACCGGTCCGCAGCAACGAGAACGTCAAAGCGACGGGTAATCGCCTGAGCCTCAACAACCGATGCGCTCGGAAACTTCATGATAGGCCACGCGGAGGATTGACGCGGGTAAGAACGCGGTCGTAGATCGCGGCTATTTCCCCTTCTGCGCCGGTACCACCAAGACGGGACAAGACGCGGCTCGGAGAAGTTTGTCGGTCACACTGCCGATCAGCATTCTGGACAGTCCACTACGCCCATGGGAAGACATGATGATCAGATCGACATGTTCGTTATCGGCGCAGTCGAGAATAGCCCCGTACGCGTCACCGGCATCGACGATCTTGCGAATTTGTATATTTCCACCGACATCGGCGACTTTATCGCTGACGAAGCGATCGAGATTTGTTCTGTGCCGCTCCAGGTCGTGCTTGTCAACCGTATTGGTTTCATCCAGTGTCATGACATTGAAAATAATCAACTCCGCGCCTACATCTCTGGCCAATTGAGTTGCGTAGCGCACTCCTGTAGCTGACAGGTCAGACAAATCAGTTGGCGCCAAGATCCTTTTGAAAATTCCCATAGGGACTCCTTTTCACGTTCGCCCCCGATAGGGTTTGACTCTTCTGAGAGTCGCCGCGAATGTCAATCAACCGCCGCGCACGACCAATACCGGATTGTCAGAATGTCGGATTACGGTTTCGGTCACGCTGCCCAAAACCCATCGATTTATTCCGGAACGTCCATGAGTGCACATGACAATCAAACTGTCGGCAGTATGACGTGCCAACGAGATGATCTCGTCGGCGTCAATACCCTCCTTCGCATAGCAGGAAACTTTCTCAACGCCGCGGCCTCTTAGCTCGGCTGCCCTCTGCTCCAGGTATTCTTCGGCTTCATTTCTAAGCTGAGCAGCGAAGTTGTCCAGTTGTGTCGCGTCGTAAAATCCTTCTCCGGCGGAATAAGCTCCATAAGGAACGCCATAGACACGCGCTAGGACCACCTCCACATTAAAGCTCTTTCCCAACGTTTCAACGAGGGGCAAAACGGTCTCCGCCATCTCAGACCCGTCCAACGGTACGACAAGAGATTTCAATGCCGGCATATCCCAACGAGGTGGTTTATCCTGCGCACGCACTAACAGTAACGGATTCGATGAGGCCCGAAGAACTTTTTCCGCAACACTCCCTAACAACCAACGGTTAAGACCGGAGTACCCGTGGGTCGCCATCGCGATCAGCGCATGCTTATCCTCCGCCGCCGATTCTATAATGATGTCAGCGGGCACTCCCGAGCCCACGTCGGATTGAACGCATCCGGTGGGAAAGTTCTTGGCGATATCAGTTAAGTACTTGCCGAAATGTCGTTTCTGATCTGCGATACGAGTGTTCAAGACTGATCTATCAGTCTCGGAAAGTATTGGCACCACAATTGTCGGGTTGACGACGGCCAACAATTCGACAGGAATTTGTAAGTTCCGAGCAAAGCAACGTGCGAATGGCAAAACATTTTCCGCGATCTTGGACCCGTCCAACGGGACGAGTATTTTTTTAAACGCTGGATACATACGTTCGGCTCTCCTAAATGGACGCACGGAAAATCAACACGGGATTATGACCATGCCGCACGACGGTCTCCGCGACGCTGCCGAGCGACCAGCGGCGCACGCCGGAACGGCCGTGCGAACACATGGCGATCAAATGGTCCGGCGTGTTGGCTGCGTAGGCGATGATTTCATCGGCGCCATAGCCTTGTCTCGAAGCGATGCCGACGTTGATGACACCGGCCTTTTTTAGCAAATCACTTTTCTCTTCCAGATAGTGAAGCGCGTCGGTTTCGGTCTGAGCGAGCAATCGGTCCAGATCCAGAGCAAATCCGCCGCCCACATCATAAAACTTATACGGAATACTATAAGCGCGGAACAAAATCACCGTGAGGTTCAACTTCTTTGCCAAATCGGCGACCGGCGGCAAGACCGTTTCGGCAAGTGGGGAACCGTCGAGCGGCACAATGATCGTTTTCAGTCCCGCTTGACCCTCGCTAACCACCGTTTCTGATGCTCGGACCAAAAGCAAAGGATTGCTGCTTCCGCGTAACACTTTTTCCGCCACACTCCCTAACAACCAGCGCGTAAGACCCGAACGACCATGGGTCGTCATCGCGATCAACATGTCTTTGTCACCGGCGGCAGCCTCAACGATGACGCTTTCCGGATTTCCACTATGAATGTGGCATTCAACCGGTCGCCCGATAAAACTCTTGCCGATTGTTTCTAGGTATTCACGACGCCGCTTTGCTTCGTCTTCGACTAGCTTGTCGATAAACAAACCTTCGGCAGCCGAGGCGCTGCGCGCCATCTCGACTAAATCGATCACCGAGATCAAATTAACCGGCAGGCTTGAGTCGCGCGAAAGCGCGCGAGCATACGGCAGAACACTTTCAGCGGTTTTGGACCCGTCTAAGGTTACGAGTATCTTTTTTAATACATAATCCGGTCCCATACGTCTGTTTCCCTAAAAAGACCCACGAAAAATTAACATCGGGTTATCACCATGACGCACGACATTTTCGGTAACGCTGCCAAGCACCCAGCGCCTTACACCAGACCTGCCATGCGAACACATGGCGATTAAAGCGTTCGGTGTCTTGCGCCCGATGGCGAGGATCTCGTCGCCGGCGAACCCTTCCTTGGACACAGCCGAAACGTTTTCTACGCCGAGCTTTTTGAGCTCAGCCGCTTTTTTCTCAAGGTAATCATTCGTCTCGTCGCGCACAGCGGGAATCAGATCGTCATAATTGATAGCGTAAAGCCCGTCGCCCCCAGCGTATGTGTTATAAGGAATGTGGTACGCGCGAAACAGCACGACTTCGAGGCCGAGTTTATTCGCCACGCCGGCAGCCATCGGTAGGATGCTTTCCGCCAATTCCGAGCCGTCCAGGGGCACGATAATGCTTTTGAACTCAGCCTGACCATCCGTCGGCGCCTCGTCAGTAGCACGAACCAATAGCAGCGCATTGTCGGTAGCCCGAAGGACCTTCTCCGCCACACTGCCTAGGAGGAATCGATTGAGCCCCGAACGGCCATGGGTCGCCATCGCAATAAGCATAGCCCTATCTTTTTCTCCGTATTCGACGATCACATCCGCAGCCCGCCCTTTTTCCACTTTGAAGGTCACCGCGGCGCTGTTGTAAAAGCTTGAAGCAATACCGCGTAAATAAGTTTCGCTGCTGCAGATACCCTCTTCTATCATGATGTCGATAAAACGCGCCTTTTCCGCGGTGATATGCGCCGCAAACTCCGCGACGTCGATCACCGCCAATAATTCCACCGGTATTTTGAACTTCGCTGCTATATAGCGAGCATAGGGCAGCACTTTTTCCGCAGTCCTCGATCCGTCCAGCGGTACCAGCATCTTTGTATACACGATCTCCTCCTCCAGCATTTGTTCTGCCCTACGCTCGATATATTTTGTTGCTCAGTCCACCTTCACTTTGATGTCTTTCGCCTTGGCCTCCTCGGTCTTCGGGAGCCTCACCTCCAAGATCCCGTTCTTAAAGGACGCCTTGATTTTCTCTCCCTGCACGTCAGCCGGCAACTCCAGCGTCCGTAAGAACGCACCGTAAGAGCGCTCAGTCCGGTAGTAGTTTTTCTCTTTGACTTCTTCCTCTTTCTTCTTTTCCCCTTTGATGGTCAGCTGATGATCCGAGAGGTTTACTTCGATGTTATTCTTGTCCATACCCGGCAGCTCCGCCTTGACGACGATCTCGTCTTTTTCTTCGTACAGGTCGACTGCTGGGGCGGCAATCTCCATCGACTCATCCCTTGGCCACGGCCACCACGGCCTCATTCTCCGATCGAAGAAGTCTTCCATCATCCGGTCCATGTCTCTTTCCCAGCGGGAAACATCCATGAACGGTCTCCACGGCTTTATCGCCTTTGTTTCTTTTTCTTTGGCTTTCTCTGTCATGTCATTCCTCCTTTCTTATTGGTCACGCTGGACATAGTTTTCAAAGCGCAACTTGGGTGCCACGCTATTCTGTTAAGTTTCTTTAATGGCGAGCTTTTCCTTCTCACAGTTGAAAAAATTCTCATCACCTTATAGCAAGCCTGCGAAAACGTCTCGAAAAGACAGATAGAAAACCCTACCATCGCTAGCGCAAACTGTAAGCGCCATGGCGCCACTCTTGCGCACACCAGCCCTAGGCATCGAGCATGGAAAAAATGCGTGGACTTTATTTACGAGCGAAGGCCCTGGGAGAGCCAACAAATCCCTGATTATGCTGCCAGAAAGGCGTCGTCGTTGATGCCACATTTAAAGACGCCAAGCGCCGGCAGCAGTTTCTAGAGCTCTCGAGGCGAATGCAGCTGCCTATCATGTTTATCGAATGCCGCACCGGCGAACAGAAGACTCGTGAACGGTTGAAATGCGCCAGCGGCGGCCTGGTGAAGTTTCCAATGCCACCCTGGACGTCTACTTGCGGCAGCGAGCGGAGTTTATGCCACTAACGGACGTCCCCGATACCATACGGATGGTCGTGAACACGGAATCCGATCTCGAGAAAGCCGCCGACGAAGTCTTAATTTTTCTTGGTCAAGTTCTCGAAAACATCGCACAAGAATTCGTCTCGCACAGGATTCGATCGTTCGAGTTCTCGACGGCGCCTGGCGTTCAATAAAATCGCATGCGATTCAACAGAGAAATCAGTGTCCGATGGGATGGCAATATTGTTGTAAACGATCTGTTTCCTACGAAAGCGAATCATAAAACAACCAGTAGAAGGCTTGTTGTGTGACGGGCCTTCATCAGCTTCTAAACTACAACCGCCGGGCCACTGACGGGCAAAAGAAGGATTGACGAGATCAGGTTACTCTTTGATCCCGAGCTTTTCGATTTTGCGGTAGAGTGTTGAAAGACTGAGGCCGAGAAGCTCCGCGGCGTGAACTTTGTCGCCGCTCGATTTGGCGATGGTGCGCTCAATATGAGCTTTTTCGTAAAGCTCAACTGCCCGGGTCAGGTTGTCTTCAGCGGCGAATTCCTCAGTGCCGTTCCGATGGCCTGGTAGTTCCGCAGGTTTAATCCATTCGCCATCGCCGAGAATCATCGCCCGTTCCAAAACGTTATCCAGCTCGCGAATGTTTCCCTTCCACGGAAGCGACATCAGAATTCTCATGGTTGCGCTGTCGACGCCTTTGTAATTCATGTTCATCTCATTATTGTGTCGCTTGATCAGGTGTTCGACCAGCCCCGGGAGATCGTCAAGACGCTTGCGCAGCGGTGGAATTGCGATTTCGAAAACATTGAGGCGATAATAGAGATCATCGCGAAACCGGTTCGCTTCGACTTCAGCCGAGAGTTCCCGGTTGGTGGCGGCAATGATCCTTACATCCACTTTGACCGGGTTGGTCGATCCTACAGGTAAAACCGTTTTCTCTTCCAAAACCCGTAACAGTTTGGGTTGGAGGCTCAAAGGCATCTCACCGATTTCATCCAGGAAGATTGTTCCTCCGCGAGCTCGCTGGAACAACCCTTCTTGGGAGCTGACTGCGCCAGTGAAAGAGCCCTTCATATGACCAAACAGTTGGCTCTCTAACAGAGTCTCCGGAATCGCGCTGCAGTTTACCGGCAGAAACAAATTGTCTCTGTTCGCGCTATGGGCATGGATCATTCGCGCAACCACTTCTTTGCCCGTGCCGCTTTCACCTGTGATTAAAACTGTCGTCGGAGTGCGAGCTACTTTGGCGATCATTGCGGAGAGTTCCTGCATAGCGGGACTGCGACCCAGCGGTCGCTCCGAACTGAAATGAACATTAATTTCTCGCCGCAGTAACTGATTCTCCCACGCCAATTTTCTATGCTCCATCAACTGGCGAGTCTTGCGCAGAACCTCATCAAAGATAAGCGGCTTGAGCAGGTAGTCTTGCGCGCCCAACCGGATCGCTTGGATGGCCGTCTCGACGGTGGCGTGCGCCGACATAATCATCACCAATGTTTGGGGTGAGACATCACGGACATGCTTCATCACGGCGATGCCATCCGCGCCCGGCATCATTAGATCTGTTAGAACTAAATCTAAATCGAGTTTGTCTATCATAGAGATGGCGGCGTTTCCGTCCGCCGCCTCGTAAACGTCGTAAACTTCATCCTTGAATAACTCGACCAGGCTTTCCCGTGCACTTTCCTGATCTTCAGCGATTAATATGGAGCCATTCGAATTCATTTACTATTACCATTCCCGAATATGCGAAAACATAGATGCTATTCTTGCCACAAATGCAAAATGAGAGCTCAGTTCTATGCGAAATCGTTTCAAATTCTAAAATTTCGCAATTTTGACGCCAGACTATCGTTGGGGCAGGGTTATGGTAAAGGTTGTTCCTTTTCCGTGCTCGCTTCTATAGCTGACGGAGCCTCCATGAGCATTGACGATCTGCTGGACGATTGAAAGCCCAATACCTGTGCCTAGAGGTTTTGTAGTAAAAAATGGCTCGAAAATATTTATGCCTGCGGGAATTCCTATGCCAGTGTCCGAGATTTCGAGAACGATTTCACTCTCGGAAGCTGAAGCCGTAATCGAAATTTTGCCTCCGCCAGCCATCGCCTCCGCAGCATTTTTAGTGAGATTGAGGATTACCTGCTTCATTTTATCGATGTCGACAGTGAGCGTCGGCAGATTCGACGGGAAGGAACACTCTACCTCGATTCCCGATTCGGCATAACGCGGCATTTCAATTTCGATTGCTTCGCGTACTAGAGCGGTAAGTGTCGTACGCTGAAAATCGATTTTCTCCCGCCGCGCCAAAGAACGAAACTGCGCGAGTAAAGTATTCAGACGCGATACCTCGTTGCGCAGTCGATTCAGAGTTGACGTTATCTGTGGATCGACTGTGCTCCATTGTTTATTGAGGCGTTGCTCTAGAAGCTGGATAGTCAACCCCATGCCGTTCAATGGATTCGCAAGCTCATGGCCGATTTTCGCAGCTGTCGTTCCAATGGCGATCAAGCGCTCGTTCTCCACGAGTTGTGCTTGCAGCCGAGCCTTTTCAGAAACGTCGCGAATAAATGCGCAGTATTGAACGTTCTGATCCTCTGCGATTTCTGTCACCGAGAGCTCAATTGGAAACAGCTCGCCATTTTTGCGCTTGGCAGTTACGGTTCGTATGCGTCCAATGGCACGGGCTTCGCCCGTTTTCTCATAATGCTCAATATATCCATCGTGCTCCGTGGCATATGGCTCTGCCATGAGCATATTCACCTTTTGTCCGACAATTTCGTCGCGCGCGTAGCCAAAGATGCGCTCCGCAGCGGCGTTGAACAGTACGACGCAACCGCGCCGATCGATGGAAATAACTGCGTCTTGTGTCGTTTCGATGAGCCGCTCGATCCAAATCGTCTTGCGCCGGACTTCTTCCAAAGCGTGCTTCTTCTCCATCATCTGAGAGAGAACGTTGGCGGCGATCTGCAGAAATCGAACGTCATCTTTGGAGAACGTTCGCGACACTGAGCTGTGCACACCGAGGACACCGAAAGGCTGATCGCTACGCCCGATACGGACACTCATCCCACTGATGATCCCATGATTAAGTAATAATGGAGGAACGCTAAATCTGCTTTCGGTCCGAAGATCTTCGGTAATCACCGGTTGATCGCAAAGTAAAGTGTAGCCTGCTGGCGAGCCAGTGCCGGCCGGCTCAGTGGCCTTTCCAACCGTGCCGGCCCTCCAGCCGAATCCTGCCCGTAACAGCAAATTGTCCTTACCAGGTGAAAGCTCTAGAACCTTACAAAACTCGACAGCCAGAGTTTTGGCTATCAGTTCAGTGAGTGTCGGCATGAGCGCTGCCAGATCGCCACCGTCCAGAGCGTGATCGCTTAGATCAGCCAACGCCCGTTGCTGTCGTGCGCTCTCTTCGATCCGAGTTTGGATTTTATTCATTCCGCCCGCCTCCTATTGCGAGCTCGAAATTCTTGATCGTGGCGAAAAATTATCGCTTCTAGGAAAACCCCGTCGTATCTTAATTGTGCAGATCTGCATGTCAAGTCGAAGTCCTTGCGATTACAACCACTTGGCTCAGCTTCACTCCTTTTGGCGCTCAGCCGCAGTTGGTATTCGATTTGCGCAGTCACGAACATAGATAAAGCCGAAAAGGAGCATGATATGGTTACTGAGAGCGCGTTCTTCTACTTAGTGCTCGTCACTATATTGATGGTGGTGCTGAACGCGTTAGCGACACTGTCGCACAACCGGCACGACCGGCAGCTGCTCATTTAGCGAGCACAGAAGGGTATGTCGGGAAGTTCGGTTCAACGCAGTGCGGAGGGAATATGATGGCAAACGAAACCGAGCTAACTTACCTGGTGATTCTGATCGTCCTAACAATGGTGATTCATCTGATCCTCGCGCATATGGCTTCGCACCGGCGCAATGAGAAGATGTAGGAAGCGCACAAAGTGGCGAGTCAGATAATCATGCGGTGAAACGATCGGCGAAAGCTCTCGTCTTACGGCGGGGCCGCCGACAGTGGATCGGCGTCGGCCAGCATAGCTCGAATGCGGAGCCAATGGCTTTTACAGTCCTCGTCGATCTGGTTCAGCAGGCGTGCGATCTCAGGTGATCTGCCAAGGACAAGGAATAAATCATCCCTAAGTTCTTAAGCGCAGCGCTCTTCCTCGTCGAGATCAGTTCGCAAATACTGCCAGATTCTGTTCTTTTCCACGTGCACAGGAATGACTTCAGGAATCTGTCTGCCCAGGCTATGGATCTGTGTGCCAACTGAGTCAGCATGCTTTTGCTCTTGGGCGGAGATATTCAGTAGGGCTTGGCGAGACTCTGGCTGATGAATGGGTTCGGCACGCCGGCGGTAACGCATGGCGTGCTGGCTTTCGCGGACATAGCAGTTACGCGAGACGGCGGTAGATAGCTCATCGTCACGGCCCAACCATCCGTTTTGAGAATTTCGGTAGTGATTCTAGCGGTGTTGCCCGAATCGAGGTTATTGGCCGTGGCAGACGTTAAATCCCCATGAGCTTTGGTGGCTCGTCGTCCTGATCGCTCTGATATCTTTTGCCACATACTGCGCGGTTAAAATTGCCGGCACGGAACGGGGCATTTTGCTGGCGGGCTTCCTCGCAGGACTAGTCTCTTCAACGGGAGTCACTCTCCACCTCTCGCATCTCGCGGTAGAAGGAGACGAGCGCAGTATCATCGCTGCTGGGATATTGGTGGCGTCGGCGACCATGTTTATGCGTGTCCTTTTTTTAGCCATACTACTAAACACCGCTTTGGCAAGATTGCTTGGCCCGTCCATGTCCGTGATGGCTATCTGGCTTTTCATCGCGGCTGTTCTGCAAACACGAAAAAGCGAGCGACCCGCCGTCAATTTTTTGAAACTGCGCAACCCCGGTCGAGCTCAGACAAGCTTTGCAGTTCGGTTTGCTGCTCGCCCTTATCATTCTGGGTAGCCATGCCATGCGGGATTGGCTGGGAGAGCCGGAATCTATTTGCTTG
>Ga0070670_100002984_pt1 | contig 14007 bp, 13 predicted proteins | sample KBSS63metaG_FD_64665 | JGI IMG/M metagenome (GOLD analysis project Ga0070670, IMG submission 64665) | Switchgrass rhizosphere microbial communities from Kellogg Biological Station, Michigan, USA - KBS S6-3 metaG | ecosystem: Host-associated > Plants > Roots > Rhizosphere > Soil ... | reverse complement strand
CGCTGGCGTTCTTCGATACCCCCAGGATGTCGTAGGGGTCACGCATCCTCAATGCCTCCCAGGCGCGTCAACATGGTTCATGCCGGGCCGTTGCCCCAACCGCGTGGCATAATGTGGGGAGGCCCGCGCCCGACTGCAACGAGTTCGCACCGATGCATCAACAGGGTCCAGCCCGAGGCCGGGATGCGGTGCCGGTTGACCGAGTGGTCGTGTCGACGCGTGCTGGCGGGGCCCGACTTCTTGACCGGGAACCCGGCATGGTCATGTAGTGTCGGATTGCGGAATTCGCGGACCCGTACGGCGCCCTGCGACCAGAACTTCGGCATCAGAAGGGGGCCGTGCAGCTCGATGATTCTAGTGCGGCGGCCGCACCGGGCGGCAAGGACCATTTGCAACACGTGCCAGGGGGATGAATGTCACGCGTCATGCTCACCATCGCCACCACCGACTATGATCATTTCCGCGATTTCCGCCTCGGCATCGTCAATGCCGAGGGCATCGACCATACCTGGCTGACGCTTGGCCATCACGAGGTGTTCGCACGCTTCACCTTCAACCGGGAGTGGGACATAAGTGAGCTGTCGTTCGCGAAATTCTGCGCCCAGGTAACGCGGGCCACGCCCGACATCATCGGGCTGCCGGTGGTCTGCTCGCGGCTGTTCCGGTTCTCGTCCTTCTACGTGAACCGGCGCAGCAAGATCAAAACGGCGGCCGATCTCAAGGGCAAGACGATCGGCTCGCCCGAATGGGCCCACACCGCCGCGGTCTATATGCGCGGCTGGCTCAACGACGAGCACGGCATCGGACTGCGCGACGTGCACTGGTATCAGGCCGGCGCCAACGAGGTCGGCCGAATAGAGAAGGTCGAGCTCAACCTGCCGAAGGACGTGAAGCTCACCCGCGTCAACGACAAGTCATTGAGCGAGATGATCGCTTCGGGCGAGATCGACTGCGCGCTCATTGCGCGACCGCCGAATTCGTTCCTGCAGGGCCACCCGGACGTGGTCCGCCTATTCCCGAACTACCTGGAGATGGAGGAGAGCTACTACGAACGGACCAAGGTGTGGCCGATCATGCACATCATCGCGATCCAGACCCGGGTGCTGGACGAGCATCCGTGGGTCGCGCGCAACCTCTACAATGCCTTCGTCGAGTCGAAACGGCGCAGCCTCGAGCGCCTGCTCGATCCCGCGGTTTCACGTTATCCCCTCGCCTGGCTGCCGACTTACGCCCGCAAGATGCGCGATCTCTTCGGCGGCGACCCGTTCCCGTATGGCATCGAGGAGAACCGGCCCACGCTCGAGCAGTTCCTGCGCTACACCCACGAGCAAGGCATTGCACATCGGCACGCCAAGCCGGAGGAGATTTTCCCCAAGGGGATCATGACCGCAGTGAGGGTCTAAAGGGATTGCCCGTTCCGCGGGCTAGGTGCTGCTCCGGGGGCGCAGATTGCGCACCTCCCACTTGCCGCGCTCGGCGCGGCAGGCCTCGCCCTGCAACCACGATTCGCTGCCGTTCTTCACATAGCTTGCAAGGAAATCACGGCAGGTCACACCATCCTGCTGGTAGGTCGAGGCGAGTGGCGTGACGGTGCCGCGGGCGCCGGTCTTCGGGTTCTCCCAGGGCAGGCTGGTGTGCTTGCCGCCCTTGGCCAGAACCTCGGTCACCGCCGCCCGTGCGAACGCGAGGTCAGCCTCCGCCGGCGTCTCCGCGCTCGCCTTGGGCACGGCCAGTCGGAGCGTGCCGGTCTGATCGGTTTTGCCCTCGTCCTTCTTCGCAAGCATGTTGTCGAGCTGGTATGAAAAGCTGCAGCCGCCACCCGCGAGCGCCAGCGCGAGCAAGCACGCTCCGGCCGGCAGGCGGTCCCACGCCACGTGCCATCGACGGGGCCTTCCTCTATAACCGGACTGGCGCGAGAGCGAGCTTGGCATCAATGCGAGGATACTCCCCGGCATGTCTGGATCAGGTCCGATAGAACACCCGACCTGGTTAACGAGTGGTGATTTCACCGAGGCGGACGAGCCGTTGCGGCTGTTTACCGCTTGGTTCGAGGAAGCGAGCCGTTGCGAGCCGCGCGATCCTACCGCCATGTCGCTGGCCACGGTCGACGCCGACGGCCTCCCCAATGTCCGCATGGTGCTGATGAAAGGCTTCGACGAGCGTGGATTCGTGTTCTTTACCAATGTCGACAGCCAAAAAGGGCGAGAATTGGATAGGGATCGCAAAGGCGCATTGCTTTTTCATTGGAAGTCGCTCAACCGCCAAGTACGGCTGCGCGGCCCGGTGGAGCGGGTCGAGGACGCCGCCGCTGACGCCTATTTCGCCACGCGCCCGCGCCTCGCCCAGATCGGCGCGTGGGCCAGCAAGCAGTCGGCGCCGCTCGAGAGTCGCCATGCCTTCGAGAAGGCGGTCGCGCGGCACGCGGCAAAATTCGCGGTTGGAACAGTTCCAAGACCGCCGCACTGGACCGGCTATCGCCTGCAGCCGCTGGTGATCGAGTTCTGGCAAGACCGGCCGTTCCGGCTGCACGACCGGATCGAGTTCCGGCGCGAAGCCCCCGGCGAGCCCTGGCGAAAGACGCGGTTGTATCCATGAGGCTTAGACGTCCCGACCGACGCAAGTCTCCTGCGCTCGGACGGCCCCACACGCGATCGTGCAGCGGTTTCCATTTCCACCGCAACGCAAACGGCTCTAGCATGCGCCGGACCTCTGGGATTTGACTTGATGGTGACGCCGCATTCGAACCAGCCGCGACGCGCTCTCCTGCTGACGGGAGCGAGCCGCGGCATAGGTCATGCCACGGTGAAGCGATTTTCCGCGGCGGGGTGGCGCGTCATCACCTGCTCACGCCATCCGTTCCCGGAGAATTGTCCCTGGGAGATGGGCCCGGAGGACCACATTCAGGTCGACTTGGCCGATCCGGCCGGCACGCTCGCGGCGATCACCGAAATCAAGCAGCGGCTCGAGAACGGCGAGCTGCACGCGCTCGTCAACAATGCCGCGATCTCGCCCAAGGCGGACGGCGGTTCGCGCCTGTCTTCGATCGACACCACCGTCGACGTCTGGGACCACGTTTTCCGTGTGAATTTCTTCGCGCCGATCATGCTCGCACGCGGACTCCTCGAAGAGCTCAAGGCCGCGAAGGGCTCCGTGGTCAATGTCACCTCGATCGCCGGCTCGCGCGTGCACCCGTTCGCGGGCACGGCCTATGCGACGTCGAAGGCGGCGCTGGCGTCACTGACCCGCGAGATGGCAGCGGATTTTGGACCGCTCGGCATCCGTGTGAACGCCATCGCGCCGGGGGAGATCGATACCGCGATCCTCTCTCCCGGCACCGAAGACATCGTGGCCAAACAGATCCCGCTGCACCGCCTCGGTACCCCCGACGAGGTCGCCAAGATCATCTACGTGCTGTGCACGGATATGTCCTCTTACGTAAACGGCGCCGAGATCCACATTAACGGCGGACAGCATGTCTGAAGACAGAAACGCCGGATGACAGCGGCCGGATGATCATGGCCCTGTGTCCGCTCACAGCCACTTCTTCCACTTGAAGAAGAAGTAGGGCAGCGCCGCCGCGATCACCATCAGAACGATCGCGATCGGATAGCCCCACCTCCAGTCGAGCTCCGGCATGTGGTGGAAATTCATGCCGTAAATCGATGCAATCAATGTCGGCGGCATCAGCGCCACCGCCGCGACCGAAAAAATCTTAATGACGTTGTTCTGCTCAATGGTAACGACCCCGAGCATGGCGTCGAGCAGGAACTGTATCTTGTTCGAGAGATAGGCGGCGTGGTCGGACAGGGAATGCACGTCGCGCTGCATGCCACGCAGTTGCGCCCGCGGCTCCTTCGCCCAGCGCATGCTGTCGGCTTCATTCGCCAGGTAGAGCAGCAGGCGTCCGATCGAGACCAGGCTCTCACGCACCTTGGAGGCGAGGTCCCCCTTGCGGCCGATGGTCTTGAGAATCTGATTGTAGCTGCGGGTGCGGTCGGTCCGGCCTTCCTCCGGCTCGAAAATATCGTGCGAGACCTGATCGACCTCGGCTCCGATGCGCTCCAAGATGTCGGCCGCGCGATCAATCACCGCATCAAGCAGATCCATCAGCACCGATTCCCCGGTGATCGTCGGGGAGCAGGTCCGCGCGAGCTTGTTGCCGACGATCATGAACGGCCGCGGGTCGTCATAGCGCACCGTGATCAGCCGGTGACCGGACAGGATGAAAGTGACCGGCGTGGTCTTGGGCGTATCGGTGTCTGACTGACACATCAACGTCGCGGTCATGTAACGTGCACCGTTCTCGACGTAGAGCCGGCTCGTGACCTCGATTTCCTGCATCTCCTCGCGCGTCGGGACGGCAATGCCGACTTTACGTTCGACGGTCCTGTCTTCCTGCGGGGTCGGATTGACGAGGTCGAACCAGACCGCGCTTTCCGGCACGTCGCTATCCGATGTGACCGGAATGCGCTCAAGCGATGTGCCGCGCGGCACGTAAACCCACAGCATGATCCCTCCGCGGCCGACGCATCTTGCTCGCGGCCGGCGGGCGCCGCCGACCACAGGATTGGCCAGTGATGGCCAATCACACTCGGGCTGGCAAGGGCAATGAGCGGCGTCGACGCCAAAGGGCGGCCGCGCGGACCGAGGCCGAGCACGGCTGTCGACGGATCAAGCGTGGAAAGGGACTAAAGTCTCCGGGAGCCCGCGCCGGCGCCCGCGGCAAGAATCAGGCCGCCATCTCGGCGTTCCACTTGTCCAGCTCATGGACCGCCGGTGCATAAGCGGGGTTCTTGCCCTCGCTCTGGAACTGCACCGCAGCAGCAACCGCAGATATCCCGATCTCCCCGTAGCGGCTGTCGAGATTTGGCTCTTTGCCGCGTGCGTTTTCGTCAGATGGTGCCGCGTTGTTCTTGGTCATTTTCTTCTCCGTGGAACTCGTACGTCTTGAGACATTGCTTCGTGTATTAGAAACGCTTCGCGGTTCATGGGGATGACGGCTGAGTGCGGCCGAAATGCGCAACAAATCGTGTCCTATCGTGGCATTTCAGCACCATTGAGAACCGCGGCGCCCGTCCTCGTCACTCGGTCCCGACCGCCCCTTTCCCGACCGTGATTCCCGTTCGATGCGATCGTAACGGATTGGCGGACTTCGTGGGTCGATGGAGCGCCAGCATGGTAAACTTCGAGTTAAGAGATTGCGCCTAGACTGCGAGATGCGGTCCGGCAAGACCCATCCCGCTCCGCCGCATGCAGACCTTCCACAGCTTGGGTCCAAACTGCGGCTTTCCGGCAACAGGTTCAGAAGACTATCGAATTGGGCCTGTCTCGGCTCTGGAAGCACCGAATCCTTTTGGCTAGCTAGGGGAACTGAAGGGCTCGGGGAGCCGACTTGCGGAGGCGCGCCAGACGGCGTGAAGAGGGGCAGGTATGGCGGGACGGGGGATCGCACTTGTTTTGGCCGGGCTATTGCTCGGCGGATGCGTGCACACGCAGTTGGAACCGGCATCGGAAGCCAACTTCACTCAACGCGACAAGAAATTGCTCGCCAATGCGCCTTATGCGAAGGCGAACATTCCGGCGGCGTACCAGCGTGCGATCGTCCAATATCACCGCAAGGAGGCGCCGGGTTCGATCGTGGTCGATACCGATGCGCGCTACCTCTACTATGTCCTGCCCGACAATAGGGCGATCCGCTACGGCGTCATCGTCGGCGAAGAGGCACTGTCGTGGTACGGGATCGCCAAGGTCGGCCGCAAGGAAGAATGGCCGAGCTGGACGCCGACGGCCGATATCAAGAAGCGGCTCGATGTTCCCAACTTCGTCGAGGGCGGCGCGCACAACCCCATGGGCGCGCGCGGCATCTACCTTTATCAGGCCAACAAGGACACGCTGTTTCGCATTCACGGCACCAACCAGCCCGAATATATCGGTCAGGCCATCTCGTCCGGTTGCATCCGCATGACCAACGAGGACGTGATCGATCTCTACAACCACGTCAAGATGGGCGCGATCGTGGTGGTGCTGGCGCCGAAGGCCGGAGACGCGCCGGTCAATCCGCAGGTGGCGGCGGCGACCGATCCGCGCTTCAACTAAAGCTTTGAGGGGGCTGGGAGCGGCGTCGGGCGCGAGCCCGGCGCCGCTTCATTTTTAAGGGGCTCAAGCAGCCACCAGCCGTTCGCGCCGCGCCCAATCCAGGGTGCGGTCGAGCGCACGGCCGAGGCGGTCGAACAGTTCATCGACTTCCGCCGGCGCGATGATGAGGGGCGGACAGATCGACAGGATGTCGCCGACGATGAAGCGCACGATCAGCCCTTCCTCCTCGGCGAAGCGCACGGCGCGCGGACCGACGGCGGCGGGCGCCTCGAACGAGCGTTTGGTCTTCTTGTCGGCAACGAGCTCGACCGCGCCGATGAGTCCGAGGCCCCGCGCCTCTCCGACCAGCGGGTGGCTGCCGAGCGCGGCGAGCCGGGCCTGGAACTGCGGCGCCTTGCGCGCGGCCTGCTCAGCGATGCGCTCGCGGGCATAGATATCGAGCGCCTTGAGCGCCACCGCGGCTGCGACCGGATGACCCGAATAGGTGAAACCGTGGGCGAAGGTGCCGATCTTTCGGCTTTCATCCAGCATTGCCTGGTACATCGGCTCCGGCACGGTTAGCGCCGCCATCGGCACATAGGCCGAGGTCAATGCTTTCGCCACCGTGATGGAATCGGGCTCGAACCCCAGGGCCGTGCAGCCGAACATCGTCCCGAGCCGACCGAAGCCGCAGATCACCTCGTCCGCAATCATGTACACGTCGTATCGCCGGCAGACTTTCATCACCTCCTGAAAGTACGTTTGCGGCGGCACGATTACGCCGCCCGCGCCCATCACCGGCTCGGCGATGAAAGCGGCGACCGTGTCGGGGTCCTCCCTTCGTATCAGCTCTTCGAGCTCGGCCGCGAGCCGCGTGGCAAAGTCTTCCTCGCTCTCACCGGCATGCGCGAAACGATAGTGGTATGGGCATCCCGTGTGCAAAATGCCCTCGATCGGAAGATCGAAATCGAGATGATTGTTGGGCAGTCCCGTGAGCGATGCAGAGGCGACGGTGACACCATGATAGGCCCTGAGCCGGCTGATGATCTTCTTTTTCTTCGGCCGTCCGAGCGCATTGTTCATGTACCAGACGAGCTTGACCTGGGTGTCGTTGGCTTCCGAGCCCGACGAGCAGAAGAACACCTTCGAGGTCGGAACTGGAGCGATTTCCTTTAGCCGTTCCGCAAGCTCGATCGCGGGGTCATGGCTCTTGCCAGTGAAGAGATGGCTGAACGGGAGCTTGCGCATCTGCGTGGTCGCGGCTTCGACCAGTTCTTCGTTGCCGTAGCCGAGCGCCGTGCACCACAGCCCAGCCATGGCCTCGATGTAACCCTTACCGTCGCTGTCATAGACGAACACGCCCTGGCCGCGCTCGATGACCAGCGGACCGCTATCTCGCAACGCGGCGAGATTGGTGTAGGGGTGAGCCACAGTCTCGATGTCGCGGACGGCGAGGTTGCTGAGCGGGGGCATGGCTTTGCTTTCGGTTTGCAGCAGCCGGGGCGCCGCACTGCCTGTTGATGGGAGCATCGGCGCACGAGAACCGAGCGTAGCGAACAGGGCCGACGCCGGCGAGGACCCGAGCGGCCAAGTTACGATCGATCAATCATTGCCGTCATGGTTGGCGGATGCAGGCCGAGGCACCGGTAGCGGCACCGGGGCCGGCGGCTCCTCGCCCGGCTCGCGCATCTCCCAATGGCATAGGCGGTGGCCGCCTGCCCGCTCGGCGAGATCCACATGCACGTGATCCTCGTGATAGCCGTCGGAACCAGGACCCAGGACGGTCGTGAAACGCGCGCAGGTGCTCTTGCGCAGGCCGAGTCGAAAATCCTTGGCGACTTGCGGGTCGGTCAACCCGAGGAGAGTGCCGTTGGCAAGCTTAACCGAGCGGATGTCGAGCGCATTGGCCTTGCCATGCTCGGAGAGCTTGGCGCCGGCGACCCGATTGCGGCCACGGCAGTCATAGGCGGCGTAGTTATCGAGGCTCTTGAGCGGCCCGCCGAGAGCACGCGCGGCAGGAGCCACGTCCTCGCGCACCCATTGCACGATGGCCTCGGCAAACGTGCAGCGGACGATCGCGGGGGGCGTCAACGCGACTCGCGTTTTGTCCCGCAGCCACACCGCTTCGAGCCGCACTCCGTCGGCTACCCCGCATTCGCCGCGGCCGACCACCGCGGGCAACGACGGCGCGACCGCCAATTCGGTCGTCAGCCGCAGCCGACAGGCCGACGGCGGCGGCGGCTCCTCGGGCTCGGAGGCTTCCGGCGGTTGCGCCGCCGGCGGCGGCGCGCCGGGGGCCTGGTCCGGCCGCGGCCGCGGCAATGGGATCGCCTGCGCGGCCGCCAAATCGAACAAGACCGAAGCGCAAAGAGCCACAGGGAGGATGAAGGCGGGGAGGAGCTTCACCGTCGCGATATCCGGGAGGATTGCGACCTAATCGCGGCCGATAGGTCGAACCGATTATCAATCATGCTACCGTCGAGCAACGGGTGGGGCCCAACTATGACAGCCCACAACTATGGACCATTTCGACGTCGTCGTCTGCGGCCTCGGCGCCATGGGAAGCGCGGCGCTCCATCATCTGGCGCGCCGAGGCCAGCGCGTGCTGGGGCTTGAACGCCATACGCCTGGCCATGACCGCGGCTCTTCCCATGGATCGACGCGCATCATCCGGCTGGGATATTTCGAGCATCCCGCCTATGTCCCCCTCCTCCGGCGCGCCTACACGCTATGGCGCGAACTCGAAGCGGCCAGCGGGCGGCGGCTGCTTCATGTGACGGGCATCGCCGAGATCGGGCCGGCCGCCGGCCCCTTGGTGCGGGGAACGCTGGCTTCTGCCCGTCTCCACGAATTGAGCCACGAGGTGCTCTCAGCGCCGGAGCTGATGCGACGCTTTCCCGCTTTCCGGGTTCCAAACGACTATGTCGCGGTGCTCCAACCGGAAGGCGGAATTCTCGCAGCCGAGCATTCGCTTCAAGCGCAGCTTGCGCTCGCCGCCGCGGCCGGGGCGGACATTCGCAGCGGTGAAACCGTGCGGGCGATCGAGCCTCGCGCGGGCTCCGTGCGGGTGATGACCGATCGCGGCATCATCGAGGCGGGCGTGGCCATTGTGGCGGTGGGTGCATGGACCAAAACTCTACTGCCCGAATTCGGTGCCGGGCTGCGGGCGACCCGGGAGGTGATGGCCTGGTTCGCGCCGACGGATGCCGATCTGTTGTGCGCCGACCGATTCCCGGTATTCATTATCGAGAGCCGGCACGGCATGCACTACGGCATCCCGGCGCTGCGAGGGGAATCCAGTCCCGCCGGGATCAAAGTCGCCAAGCACCACCATCGCGACGAAACGGTCGACCCCGATGCTTACGATCGAACCGTGTCGGCGGCGGATCAGGCATTGATCCGCGCCGCCATCGCCGATCACCTCCCGGCGGCGAATGGGGAGCTCCTCGACGCCAAGACCTGCCTCTACACCATGACGCCCGACGGAAATTTTCTCATCGACCATTTGCCCGGTGCACCCAACGTCATTGTCGCCTCGCCGTGTTCGGGCCATGGCTTCAAGTTTGCACCGGTGATCGGCGAGGCGCTGGCCGACCTCGCGACCACCGGGGCAACACCGCATGACATCGGCTGGTTCTCGCGGCGGCGGTTGGGCTGAAGTATGCGGTCGCCCGATGATTCTCCAGTTGCGCGGTCGCGCCGCGCGGGTAACCTTAAGCGCCGTCCCGGAGGGTGAAATCCGCTGCCTTGGATGCAACCAAACCGGCGGCTTGCGTATAGCTAACTGTCACGCGCTGCGGCGCGACAAATAACAACCAGGGGAAACGTCATGCTCGGGCTGATGCAGGATTGGCCGCTGCTTTGCCATCGCATCATCGACAACGCTGCCATCAATCACGCCGGGCGGCCGATCGTCACACGCTCGGTCGAAGGCGCCATCCACGAAACGACCTATGCCGAGATTCGCGCCCGGGCACTGCGCCTCGGGCAGCGGCTCGAACGCGACGGCATCCGACTCGGCGACCGGGTGGCGACTCTCGCCTGGAACACCTGGCGCCATTTGGAGGCCTGGTACGGGATCATGGGCATCGGCGCGGTCAACCACACCGTCAATCCGCGGCTGTTTCCTGACCAGATCGCCTGGATCATCAATCACGCCGAGGACCGGATGATGCTGGCCGATCTGACCTTCATCCCGCTGTTGGAGCAGCTTGCCGGCAAGCTGCCGACGATCGAGCGCTATGTCGTGCTCACTGACGCCGCGCACATGCCGCAAACATCCTTGAAAAACGCCGTCCCTTACGAGCAATGGATCGCCGAGGCCGACGGCGATTTCGCCTGGAAGAGCTTCGACGAGAATACTGCCGCCGGCATGTGCTACACCTCGGGCACCACCGGGAATCCGAAGGGCGTCGTCTATTCGCACCGCTCGAACGTGCTGCACGGGCTGATGGCGGATACCTGCGACATGAAAGGCTATTCGTCGCGCGACGTGGTGATGCCGGTGGTGCCCATGTTCCACGCCAATTGCTGGGCAATGATGTTCGCCGCTCCGATCGCCGGCGCCTCCCTGGTCATGCCGGGCGCCAAGCTCGACGGCGCGTCGGTGTTCGAATTGCTCGACCGCTACAAGGTCACCTGCACCGCGGCCGTGCCAACGGTGTGGCTCATGCTCCTGCAACACCTCGAAGCAACCGGCAGCAAGCTGCCTCATCTGCGAAAAGTCGTGATCGGCGGCTCCGCGTGTCCGCGCGCAATGGCCAAGACCTTCCAGGACGTCTACGGCGTAGAGGTGATCCATGCCTGGGGCATGACCGAGATGAGCCCGCTCGGCACTGCGTGCACGCTCAAGCCAGAATATGCCGCGCTCGGCGGCGATGCGCGGCTGGACATTCAGCAGAAGCAGGGCCAGTCGCCATTCATGGTGGAGATGAAAATCACCGACGATGCCGGCAACCGGTTGCCCTGGGACGGCAAAACCTTCGGCCGCCTGAAGGTGCGCGGGCCGTCGGTGGCCAGAGCGTATTACAAGGACGCCGACACGATCCTCGACGGGGAGGGCTTTTTCGACACCGGCGATGTGGCGACCATCGATCGTCACGGCTACATGCAGGTCACCGACCGCGCCAAGGATGTCATCAAATCGGGAGGTGAATGGATCTCCTCGATCGATCTCGAGAACCTAGCTGTCGGCCATCCCAAGGTGGCGGAAGCGGCGGTCATCGGCGTGAAGCATCCGAAATGGGACGAACGCCCCCTGCTCGTCATCGTTCTCAAGAAGGATCAGACCGCGACCCGGGACGAGATCTTGCGTTTTCTGCAGGGCAAGGTCGCGAGCTGGTGGATGCCCGATGAGGTCGTTTTCCTAGATGAGATTCCGCATACGGCGACCGGGAAAATCCAGAAGACAGTGCTGCGGGAGCGTTTCAAAAACTTCGTCCTACCCGGTTCCGTCGCCGCTCAGTAACAGGTTTCGCGGCTCCCGGCCTCAATGGGCCCTTCCGACGTTGCGTTTTAACCGCCGCGTGGAACTTCTTTCGGTTGCCCCGAACTGCCGAGCCCGGCTAACGGCCGTGGCGCATGCCCCGCTGAGACGAAACCCATTGTGGCGGGACCTCGATTAGCGTTATCCGTTCTCGAGTCTCGCCCCCTTACGGCCCGTTGCGGTAAGCTGGAGCACAATCACCGCGGCGCCTCCGGAAAGCCAACGCATGACCACTTTCGACGCGACCGTACCCGCGGCGCAAATCGGCGCGGTTGCGCCCGCTGAGGGCGGCGTTCGTTTCCGTGGCGAGCCGCGTCCGTTTTGGCGGTTGCTCGCGCACGGCGCCGTATTGCTGATGCTCACGCTTGGTATCTACCGATTCTGGCTCACCACGGACGTTCGCCGTTTCCTGTGGTCCAATACCGAGGTCGCGGGCGAGAGCTTCGAGTATACCGGCACGGCACGCGAACTCCTGCTCGGCTTCTTGATTGCGGTCGCGATTCTCCTGCCGCTCTACGCGGCGTTTTTCCTGGTTGCGCTCGGTCTCGGCAAACTGTCGAGCCTGTTGGCGCTGCTGGTCCTCACCGTCCTCGGACACTATGCGGTCTACCGGGCGCGGCGTTACCGGCTGACCCGCACCGCCTTCCGGGGCGTGCGCTTCCACCAAAGTGGATCGGCATGGCGCTATGCCGTTTGCGCTCTGCTGTGGTGGATGCTGGTCCTGTCGACGCTGGGGCTGGTTTACCCATTCGCGCAGTCGCGCCTCGAGCGTTTCAAGATGCGCAACACGTTCTTCGGCGATCTGCAGGGCCGTTTCGAAGGTTCTGGCTTTCACCTGCTTCTGCGCGGCCTGGTCCTGTGGCTGCTCACGGTGGTGCCGTTCGCGGCAGGGCTGATCGCGACCCTGCGCGCCATCGACTGGACCACACTGACGGACCCGCCGGGAGGCGACGATCTTTCGAGCTGGCTCGAGGCCAGCGGGCTTGCCGGAGCACTGGTCTATGCCGGCTTGACCGGCATTTGGCTCCTGCTGGCGTTCGTTGTCCTCTATCCCATCTTTCAAGCCATCGTGCTGCGCTGGTGGACGTCCGGCCTGCGCTTCGGCGAAATCGTGGTCACGTCGCGCTTGCGCATGACCCAGGTGCTCGGCGTTTATGCTCGCTTCCTCTTATATGCGTTCCTATTCAGCGTGGCCGCGGCCGCAATTGTCGTACCCGGCGCGATCTAGCTTCCGCAGCTCTCCGGCGAACTCGATTCGATGCCCAAGGAAATCGTCACCACGCTGGCGGGTCTTGCCGCCTACGTCGCGATCGCACTCGGTTACTCCACGATCTATCAGGCGACCGTCAAGCTGGGGCTCTGGCGGTGTGTCGTGGAATCCCTCGACATCTCCAATCTCGCCGTGCTCGAACAGGTGAGCGCCGCCGGACAGCCGGCCTCGCCGGTCGGCGAAGGTCTTGCCGACGCGCTGAGTGTGGGCGGAATCTGAGCGCCTCATGACGATTTCCGGCCCAGGCACCTTCTTCGACGGCGCGACCAGCGCCAAACACGCCGTGACGGTCGAGCTCGCCGCGGACGTGCTGCGAGCTCGGGCCGCCGACGGGACCGTTCTCGCCGAGTGGCGCTACGACGAACTCGAGACCGTGCCCGCGCCCGAGGGCATCCTCCGCCTCGGCCAAGCCGGCAGCCCGGTGCTCGCACGGCTCGAGGTTCGCGACCGTTGCTTGGCCGACGCGATCGACGACCGATCGCTCCCCGTGGATCGCACCGGGCGCGGCGAACGGCGCATGCGGATCAAGGTGATCGTCTGGAGCCTGATCGCTACCGCCTCCCTCGTCGGGGTCGCGGTCTGGGGCGTGCCGCAAATCGCCACCAGGCTTACGCCGCTTGTTCCCTACGCCGTCGAGCGCAGGCTGGGCGAGCTGATCGAAGCGCAGACGCGCGCGACCCTTGACACCCGCCATGCCGGCGCCGCTTTCGAATGTGGAAATACCGCCAAGGAGAAGTCGGGTCACGCCGCGTTTGACAAGCTCATGAAGCAGCTCGAAACCGCGGCCGGCTTGCCGATGCCGCTCCACCCGCTCGTGGTGCGGCAGCCGGAAGCCAATGCGGTTACGCTACCCGGCGGATACATCTATGTCTTCCAAGGTCTTGTCGATAAGGCCGAGTCCCCTGATGAGCTCGCTGGCGTCATTGCGCACGAGGTTGGCCACGTCGCCCACCGCGACGGCACGCGCACGGTGCTGCAGGCGGCGGGGATCTCCCTTTTGTTCGGTATATTGCTCGGCGATTTCGTCGGAGGGGGCGCCGTGGTGTTGGCCGCCAAGACCATTCTGCAGACCCGCTACAGCCGCGACGTCGAGAACGCAGCTGACGCATATGGCGTGATGCTGATGACCAGGATCAGCGGAGATGCACGCGCGCTTGGGAGGTTTCTCTTGCGAATC
>Ga0070670_100002982_pt1 | contig 14012 bp, 12 predicted proteins | sample KBSS63metaG_FD_64665 | JGI IMG/M metagenome (GOLD analysis project Ga0070670, IMG submission 64665) | Switchgrass rhizosphere microbial communities from Kellogg Biological Station, Michigan, USA - KBS S6-3 metaG | ecosystem: Host-associated > Plants > Roots > Rhizosphere > Soil ... | reverse complement strand
ACTCAAACAGTTCAGAGGCATCGCAACGCGCTATGACAAAGACCCCCTGAACTTTCTGGCCGCCGTAAAATTGGCAGCAGCAAGAATCTGGATCAGATCGTTATGAGTCTACGGCCTAGTAAAAACAAGACGTGTGCTGTTCTGAGGCTAACGCGGTGATAACCGCTTGATATCCGCGAGATCGCTTTCGTCCGCCGCCAGGCCCCGCGCGCCTCGCCCGATCCTATTGGCCGCGGTTTCAAAGTCGCCGCTCTGCGGCTGGTCATGAACACCGAGGCTCCTTCACTCGCCAGTCTATAGCAATTGAAAGACCAATGCCGCTCGCGCTGCCCATCACAAGCGCCAACTTGTCCATCATGGCGGCCGTCGTCAGTTCATACCGCGCTGATATTCAATATGCAGACGGCCCACAGTTGGAGAATCGAACAGGTTGTCGAGACGTGCACGGACAGTCAGCTGGCGGAACGTCCCCTTTAAAGTGGGGTCGCCCGCATCGTGCATGGTGTCGGTCATCCATGCGCTGAATTCCTGATACTTCCAGATGTGCGGCAAGACCGTGCTGGAATAGTTATCTACGGCCTCCTTGTCGCTTTTAAGCACTGCGCTGACGAGCGCCCGCGCCAGAACATCCACATCGTAGAGGGCGAGATTCATTCCTTTGGCGCCCGTTTGTCGGTACCGGAGCAATACTCCCCAATAGTGCCGTTTGAATTTTCCCCAGGTGCTGCGGCCGCTGGTCTTCCGGGGCGCGCCCCGGAAGACCAGCGGCGCGTCATCGCCGATACTCTTTCCGATGGTCGGAAGGGGGATATTGGTGATCAAGCTGAGGGAGACGATCATGATCTTGGATCTGCATCAGCAGGGCCTGACAGTGTCAGCTATTTCCAGAGAAACCAGCATCGATCGCAAGACGGTGCGCAAATACATAGAGCGGGGCCTCGAGGTCCCGGCTTATGGACCGAGAAAGCCTCGCGCGACGGTTATCGATCCGTTTGCTTCATACCTGCGGGAGCGGGTAAAGACCTATCCCGGCCTCACTGGCAGTCGGTTGCTCCGAGAACTCCGGGATCGAGGTTATGCCGGCGGTTACACCGCCGTCACGGACTTTCTTCGTGACGTGCGACCTCCGGCAAATCCAGGTTTCGAAGTTCGCTTCGAGACGCCGCCAGGCGAACAGGCCCAAGTCGATTTCGCCCAGTTCCATGTCGTTTTCACCGACGAGCCAATGACGCCAAGGATCGTCTGGTTGTTCTCGATGGTGTTGGGTCACAGCCGCCTCATCTGGGCACGCTTCGTCATGCATCAGAATCTGCCGACCGTCCTACGTTGCCACATCGCCGCTTTCGAGGCGATTGGTGGTGCCCCGCGGGAGGTGCTCTACGACCGGATGAAGACTGCCGTTATCGGCGAAGGTCAGACGGAGGGCATCATCTACAACCGTGCACTCATCGACCTGGCCCGCCATTATGGATTTCATCCTAAGGCGTGCAAGGCCTACCGACCCAAGACAAAAGGCAAGGTCGAGCGGCCGTTTCGGTATATCCGCGAAGACTTCTTCCTCGCCCGTTCGTTCCGCAATCTCGACGACATGAACGCCCAGCTCCGACACTGGCTCGACACCGTCGCCAATCCAAGGAAGCACGCGACGACGCAGCGGGTCGTCAATGAGGCCTTCGCCGAGGAGCGGCAGTACCTGCGGCCGTTGCCCCTGGCACCCTTTAAATCCGTTCTGAAGCTGGAGCGCCGCGTATCGCGGGAAGGCATGGTGAGCGTCGGCGGCAATACCTACAGCGTTCCGGATGCCACGCGCAGTCGGATGGTCGAGGTCCACTCTCTCGCCGACGAGGTCCGCATCTTCGAGAGCGGCACGCTAATCGCAGCTCATCCCGTCCTGGAGGGCCGCAAACAGCGCCGGGTCCATCCCGACCATCGACGATCGATGACGCCGCAAAATCGACTCAGGACGGGGGATGAGTCCCATATCGTCAAACCCGCCGGCGACACCGTGCTGCAGCGATCGCTCGCCTTCTATGATGCCGTCGGGAAAGTCCTGGCACAGGAGAACCGGCCATGAGCGCGACCCTCGATGCCATTCCGTCCATGATCGATCGTATCCGTCATGATCTCGTCGGTCTGAAGATGCCGCGTGCCCTGGAAGCGCTCGACCACGTCGTGCGCCGCCTCGAGCACGGTGAGTTGTCTGCACTTGAGGCCATCGACATCCTCTTGTCCGAGGAACTGACCCTGCGCGAGAACAGCCGCATCAAGACCGCCCTGCGAATGGGCAGGCTGGCAACGATCAAGACGCTCGCCGGCTTCGACTTCACCTTCCAGCCCTCGCTCGACCGGGATCGCATCTTTACCCTGGCGCAGCTCGGTTTCGTCGATCGTCACGAAGCGGTTCATTTCCTTGGTCCGCCGGGAACGGGAAAGAGTCATCTTGCCACGGCGCTCGGCGTTGAAGCCGTGAAGGCTGGAAAGAGCGTATACTTCACGACGCTTGCTGACCTGATTGGTTCGCTTGCCCGTTCCGAACGCGAAGGTCGGCTTCAGGAACGCATTCGCTTCTTCTGCAGGCCGAGCCTGCTGATCGTCGATGAGATCGGCTATTTGCCGGTCGTCCGAGGTGGCGGCAATCTGTTTTTCCAACTCGTGAACGCTCGATATGAACGAGGTGCGATGATCCTGACATCAAACCGCGGCTTCGCTGAATGGGGCGATGTCTTCGGCGATCCAGTTGTCGCCACCGCGCTTCTCGACAGACTGCTTCATCACGCCGTCGTCGTGCAAATCGAGGGATCGAGTTACCGATTGCGCCAGCATGCCGAACTGATGCCGGAGCATGTTCGCTCCAAAGCCCTCATTGCTCCGCCGGCATTCGCTCCACCACAAAAGCCGCGCGGGCGGCCGCCGAAAAATCCTCAATTCTCCCTGGCATCCACGTCGGCATAAGTGGGGAATTTTAATTCGGCACTTCTGGGGAAAATTCACGCGGCATTGACAAATGCATCCACATCACCGTATTCCAGCGTCAGCTTCACCCCGTTCGGCAGCAACGCGCTGATTGTGGAAGAACCTGACAGGCGGGCCGTCTTCTCGAGTGATGCTGGCTGTTCTTCACTATACGCAACCGGCATCTCCAGCGAGCAAGTCCCGACAGACAGGCCGCAGTCTGCTGCAACGACCGGGATAAACCGCGAGCCTGTAGGGACCGCAGACAAGCCAGACTCCCTGGCATCCTTGACCCATTTGCGCAGAAGGTAAGCATTGAGCCCGTGCGCAAGCGCAAGGCCTGATATTGACACACCAGGCTGAAAACAGGCCGCAACAAGCCGCTACTTCGAGCCTGGTTCATAGCGCCGCCGACCATCACGCCCCACCAATCGCACCCGCAGCTTCTGCTCTTCATCACTCATATTTGGTGTCCACCTATTTCAAGTGGACACTTTATGCGGCAGAGAACTCAACGCGAGAAGGCGCGTGGAAATGAGCGCTTACCCACAGCACCTCAAGATCAATGTCCGCTACCACCCGCAACAATCGGCCATTCCGCAGAGTCATTTCGATCTCTTTGGATCGGGAGCGAACGACGCTCTTTTTCGGGACAGCATCCATGCTGCCCAAACACCCGACAACCGACGCCGGGACGAATGATACGTCCTCAATGGGCACCAGCCCGGGCAGTGCGAGCGACGGTAATGGCGCATTTGCAATACCGCCCCAAAGGTATGACGAGTATGCGTCCTTTAACTGAGCACTAATTTACGACGGGGTTAACCCGAGTCTCTAAAAAAACATGTAGGCTTCACGCTTGCTAGGCTCAATTCAATCGATACGTGTCAAGTTATGTCCGGATTTCAAGGTACTCTTGGATCTTCATGGCCAACTCTTCTGGTTTGGTACCCACAGTTAAAAGGCAAAGCTCGGGGCTCTCCGGAGTTTCATAGGGTGAATCAACGCCGGTAAAATTGCGAATGTCTCCAGCTAGAGCCCTCTTGTACAGTCCCTTGGGGTCTCGCCGAACGCATTCACTCAGCGGAGTGTCGATAAAGATTTCGACAAACTCTCCCGGTCCCATCAATTCGCGGGCCAGTTGCCGTTCGGAACGGAAGGGTGATATCGTTGAGACTATAACGATCAGTCCGGCATCCACCATGAGTTTTGCTACTTCTGCCATCCGCCGGATGTTCTCTACCCGATCGGCATCGGTGAAGCCAAGATCTCGATTTAGGCCATGGCGGACGTTATCGCCGTCAAGTAGGATCGTGTGCCGCCCGTCAGTATGCAGCAACCTTTCCAGACTATTCGCAATCGTTGACTTTCCAGAGCCAGACAGTCCAGTTAGCCATAGTACCGCCGGCTTCTGATTCATTAGAGCCGCGCGCGATCCTTTGCTTACCTCCAGGGCCTGCCAATGTATATTCCTTGCACGCTGCAAGGCAAAATCAATCATGCCAGCGCCCACGGTCGCATTAGTGTAGCGGTCGATCAGGATAAAGTTACCAGTGACGCGGTTGCTACAGAAGGCATCGAAAGCTATCGGCGCCTGAAGAGCAAAAGTGCAGACACCGAACTCGTTTAAGGCGAGTGTATTTGCCGCAGTGTGCGCCATGTTGTGAATGTCAATTGTGTACTTTAGATTAGTAACGCTGGCCGTGACGCTGTCGCATTCTGTCCGCAGTATATAGCTTCGGCCCGGGATTAGCGGTACGTGGTCAAACCAAATGATGTGAGCTTGGAATTGATCACCGACCTGTGGTGGTGCGTCGGGCGTAGCTAGTATATTGCCCCGAGACACATCTAGTTGGTCCGCTATCACAAGCGTAACAGCCTGCCCTTCGCGGGCTTCAACCAGCGGTCCGTCCATGCTAATGATCTCACTCACTCGCGAAAGCTTGCCCGAGTTAGCGACGATGATCGGGTCTCCGACAGCGATCTTACCGGATGCGACCTGACCTGCAAAGCCGCGGAAGTCTAGATCAGTCCGCGATACATACTGAACAGGAAAGCGAAAAGGATTATCAACATAGAGATCATCAACAGGCACGCTTTCAAGGTACTCGAGTAAAGTCAAGCCCTGGTACCACGACATCTTAGTTGAACGATGGATAATATTGTCACCGAAGCGAGCGGATATCGGGATTGGCACAGTTGTAAAGAAGCCAAGGTTTTTGGCGAATTCTTGGTAAACTGATGCTACTTGGTTGAATATTTCTCCATCATAGTCGACCAAGTCGATCTTATTGACTGCTAAAATTACATGACGGATCCCTAGAAGCGATGCAATTATAGAGTGCCGCCTGGTCTGTGGTAAAATACCTCGACGAGCGTCAACAAGTAGAACTGCTAAATCAGCTGTGGAGGCGCCAGTTGCCATATTACGAGTGTACTCTTCATGACCTGGCGTATCAGCAATGATAAATTTTCGCTTCTTTGTTTCAAAGAAGCGATAAGCTACATCTATAGTAATGCCTTGTTCGCGCTCCGCTTCAAGGCCATCGAGGAGAAGGGCAAAATTTAAGTCAACACCTGGGTCTCCATGCTGCGCGCTGCCGTGCCGGAGAGCCGCAAGTTGATCGTCAAATATATGCTTCGAGTCGTAAAGGAGACGACCAATTAGAGTAGACTTCCCATCGTCGACAGAGCCACAGGTGATGAAGCGTAAGAAAGACTTTGTGTCCTGCATTTCAAATCCGTCCCTAACTGGAGAGGAAGCCCTATCTTGTGGGCTGATAACCATCAAAAATACCCATCTTTTTTTTCCTCTCCATCGAGCCAGAGCCATCGTTGTCAATGACGCGACCCTCGCGCTCTGAGGTCCGAGCAAGTAACGTTTCCGAAATTATTGCCTCTTTAGTCGCTGCGTCAGACTCGATAGCGCCGGTGAGAGGATAGCAACCCAACGTCCGGAACCTAACAACTTTTTCCTCGATTCGTTCGCCTGGGCGCAGCAGCATACGATCATCATCGACCATAACCAAAATGTCATCGCGTTGTACAATTCGCCGTTTGCTAGCAAAATATAGAGGAACGATGGGGATGTCCTCAGCCAATATGTACTGCTACACGTCGATCTCTGTCCAGTTTGACAACGGAAAGATGCGTATCGATTCTCCTGGGCTGATACGGGTGTTGTAGGTCTTCCACATCTCGGGACGCTGGTTTTTCGGATTCCAGGCATGCTGGCCGTTGCGGAACGAGAATATGCGCTCTTTTGCGCGAGATTTTTCCTCGTCGCGGCGCGCCCCCCCAAAGGCAGCATCGAACTTGTAAATTTCAAACGCCTGCCGCAGAGCTAGCGTTTTCATAACATGTGTGTGCGTGTCCGAGCCATGCGTGAACGGACCAATATTTTGCGCTACACCTTCCGGGTTTACATGAACTATAAGGTCTAGTCCAAGCTCCTTGAAAGTCCGGTCGCGAAAAGCAATCATCTCCTGAAACTTCCATGTAGTGTCGATATGTAGAAAGGGAAAGGGTGGCTTAGCGGGATAGAATGCTTTTCGAGCGATGCGCAGCATAACCGAAGAATCTTTGCCTGCCGAATACAGCATGACAGGTCTCGCGAAATTGGCGGCAACCTCCCTGAATATATGAACTGCTTCTGCTTCTAGCCGATCAAGATGATCAAAATTAATACGCTCGCTTGGTTCATTCATATCTTCTTGCCTTTCGTAGAACCGCTACTTCATAATAAACTTCGGATGCCTAGAGACGCAGGGCCGGTTAAAATTGATAGTATTGCTGTTAATATCCAACGTGAGTGAAGATTTAGGCCTGATCTATTGCCTTGAGCATGACGCATTCGCCAAGGAAGTTCGCAGTACCAGCATCAATACGGTTAACCAAACCATCCTCCACACAACGTTGAGTAACTATCGGCATCAAACTAGGTTAGCTACCACAAGCCATCTCGGCTGTTGGAGACGTCAAGTTCTTTTGGGCAAAAAGGCGGGCACAAAAATCGGCTTTCCATTGGTATGCGAATAGAATTCTCTAATAGTAAAAAGATCCTTTTCAAACGTATTTACGTGTGCTCCGAGATTGAGATAGCTGCCCGTGGCATAGAAGCTTTCAATAATATCAATCGATTTGGGTGTGAAACCACGTCGGGAGAGCCCAACAGCGTTGATTTTTGCGAAACTGGAACGAATTATCACCGCAAACGGCGGTACGTTTTTCAGGATCGCACTGTTCATGCCCAACATTGTGTGGGCTCCCACTTGGATTCCCTGATGAACAACGCAATTCATCCCCAAATAGGCATAGTCGTCAATTTTGACGCTACCACCCAAAGTGACGCCTGTGGCCAATCTTACATAATCTCCGAGCTCACAATCATGGTCAACCTGGGATCTCGCCATCAAGTATGCATGATGTCCAATCTTTGTCACTGTGCTCTCGACCGGCTGGTTGATGGCCACATATTCGCGAATAGTAACATCCGCGCCAACAACAATTTTGCCCTCAGTGGCCTTGCGTCCGGGGAATTGGCCGACAGCTCCAATCACAGCCCCGTCAAAAATCTCGGTCCGGTCACCGATCTGTAGTGGGCCCCGCAAAGTGACACCGTTACCGATCGAGACATCATTGCCAATATCAACGGCACCAAGAACACTCACGCGCGCGCCGACTTTCACACCGTTGCCGATCCGGATCTTTGTTACATTTAGATCGTTTATGTCCTGCCGCCAGTCACCAAGGTCGCATTGGGGACCCACGCAGCACAACTTCCCGAGCAAGACACCGGCGCCGATAACCGTGAATGCCCCGATCTCGACCGTAGCGTCGAGCAGAGAGTCATGATGAATTTGTGCAGACGGGTGGACAAGTGGAATTTTCTGCTGATGCACCATATCTCGTCTCCAATCATACCAATATTGTATTGAATTTCTTTGTTAGGCCAGTCGGTTGCTAGAATACCCGATCACGAAAACATAATTCCAATGTCCTTGAAAAACAGTGGCGAGCCTCAGAATGCAAAAAACACGATAACGCACCACATAAAAAAGTTAACAAAGAAGAGTGGAATCGCAATCCAACTTTGATGAATCCTTAAAGGTTGCGTGATATCCCCGCCTGACAAAACAGCATTTTTGGCTGTAAGGGCGGACATGGAAACAGTTGCGCTGTCCCCTGCTCGACAAAATGGTGTACGTACTAAGGCAGGAAAGCCCCTTGTGCGCTAGCAGAGATTATGACGACGCAAGGAAGCTTGCCACGTCAACGATTGCGTAGTTTCCCGACACTGCCCCCCGTTACGGCCAATGGCAACAGGGCGACGGCAAGTACCGCTTGAACCGATAGAATGATTTCAAACTGGGACTTGATACTGGCTGATATCGATAATGCAAAGCCTTCCGTCTTGGCACGAAAAGAAAGGGTGTGCCGACTCCAATATACCCAGCATAAAGAACCAACGACTAAGTCTCACCGAAAACGAGACCGTTAGGCTGAAAGAGGTAGACCCTTGTGACCGGGAGGGCATACAGGAGTCCCGGAGACAATTAAACTTATTGCCTCAATCACCGACAGTCCGGGTGGCCCACAAATTGAAGATCCAGTCATTCCCAACACGCATCCCCCAGCTTATAGATGTTACGAGCTGCAATGCTAAGCTCATCGGGTCGCCCACCCAATCGCTTTTCGATGCGGCGACTGCCTTCCGTGCATGCATAATACTCGCCTAGAACTCCAAGGAGGGCAGATGCGATCGTTCTTACTACTGTCAAATAGCAAAGCTATATTGATATGCTTCAAGACAATCATCCACTAATAGTTTAAACATGGTACCTTGCTAGTGTTTAGCCCGCCGCGCCGTTTTGGCAGTGCGTTCAATTTAGCCAGCCAGATGATTAGATATACGAACAATGTTTTCGATCACATAATCCTGCTGACTTTGTGTAATCTCCGGCCAGAGTGGAAGAGAAAGGCAGGTTGAAGCAGCGAGCGTCGCGTTGGGCATGTCGTTTTGAGAGAGGCCAGCATAAGCAAGTTGATCAGCGGGAATGATTGGGTAGTGAATAGCTCCGCTAATGTTAGCTGAGGTCAGCTCCCTCAGCAGCAGGTCTCGTTGCGGATGCCGAATGACATACAGGTGGTAGACAGAACTGACATTTGAAGCTTCGCTTGGAGTGGCTACATCGCGCACGCCGGCTAGAGCACGCGTATAATACACTGCAGCAGCCTTGCGCTTATTGTTTCGATCCACCAACTTAGACAGTTGTACACGCAAAAATGCCGCCTGAAGTTCGTCTAGACGAGAATTATAACCGATCTCGTTATGTACGTACTTTACTTCGCTTCCGTAGTTGCGCAGGCTTCGCAGTTTTTTGGCCAAGTCGTCGTCATTGGTCACAATCGCCCCGCCGTCCCCATATGCACCAAGATTTTTAGTAGGGTAAAAGCTAAAGGCGGCCGCATCGCCCAATATACCAGTGCGAACGCCGTTAAGAGTAGCCCCGTGAGCCTGAGCCGCATCTTCCAATAATTTTATGTTATGATCGGCTGCGATCGCACCGATTGCATCCATGTTTGCCGGCTGGCCATAAAGGTGAACTGGGATAATTGCCTTCGTTCGTCGCGTAATGGCGGCAGCCACCCTTGCCGGGTCTAACAGAAAAGTGTCTATGTCGATATCTACCGATATAGGGGTGGCGCCGACGTGAGACACCGCCAACCATGTTGCAACAAAAGTCTGTGCCGGCACCAGGACCTCATCACCCGGGCCAATATTCCATGCCCTCAGTACTAAACTGAGAGCATCTAGTCCGTTACCCACCCCTATCGCATGCTGAGCTCCGCAGAATGCGGCGAACTCCTGTTCGAAGTTAGCGAGTTCCTGCCCCATGATGAGATACGCACTGTTTTGGACGCGCTCAAAAGCGGCGAGCATTTCAGCACGCGAGGATTCAATTTCTCCTCGTAGATCAACAAATGGTACGTTCATGATATGCTCCGGTTCAGGCGAGCAAACTCGTCATAGTTTCGAATATAATCGGCTTCCATATAGACAGTCGATGCCAATACGAGACACACTGCATTGGATGAAAAATCCCGCATTTCACGCCAAACCATGGACCCGATATAAAGTGCTTGGTTGGGCCTATTCAAAACATACGAGCTTTTATCGTCTAAACCTTCAACATCGACGGTGAAACTGCCTGAGATGGCTATCAGCAGTTGGTCGAGGTTGCGGTGCGCGTGTCCGCCGCGAGACGTTCCGGCCGGTACATCAAACAAATAATAAACTCTTTTGATGTCGAATAGAACTGCACCATTATGCTCCAGAACCGCCAGTTTTCCTCGCTCATCTGGTATTGTCGGAATATCCACTAGATAATGGCTGCGCGGTTGATATGCCATGTTTATACCTATTCGCTTAACGTAATGTCTAAGAGGGCTTTGACGGCGGAAGTCAGTTACGTCGCGATCGATCGTTAAAATCTTCGACAATCTGCTTCACCGTGGCGAGATCAACTAAATAATCATCGTGCATTGCATATTTTCCGTCGGTAGAGAAAGCGCGCTCGCATTTAGTAACAGTTACTTTGCATCCCGAAACGGAGCCTAACTGCGTCCAGATCTCGGTTGGAGTAGCAATGTGTTCCGACATGAAGATGTTGACCTCTGTGCCAGGACGACACCATAAGATATTGGTCACCGCCGCACCAGTCGGGCAGATTACTTGCTCGGCATTACGAAATATATTTATTTGCGAGCGCACCGACAGGTCGTCAGTAATTACCAACTCAAAACCTTGTCCGACGAGGAAGTCCTCGACGGCAGTCTCGTTACGCAGCCCCCTGTAACGTTGCCCCCGACGGACGTAAATCTTTCGTGTGGGCCGCCTCTCGTCGTCCAAGGGACTTACATAGCGGTCAAGAATTTGGCTCACGACGCGACGTATAAGGCTTAAGTGAAGAACGGTATCTTCGGGCAAACGTTTTCGATCATATACATCTTGGACGCTGGACGTATCAGAGGCGAAATAGAGCTCTCCAATTTGGTATATTTGTCTGTCGTTTAACTCTATTATCTCTCGGTTATTTACATTCATTCCATCCAGAAGCACACGTAGGTTCCGTGCCAATTTTTTCTGAATGAGTATTGGTAAGGACGGATCGAGTTTGAGTTCGTCGGCTAGCACGATCTTCGGCAAGACCTCGACAATAAAATGAAAGTAGTTTTCTGCATACTCGTGCATCACGTGGATGCCTCGGTCAATATTTGAAGGATACTGCCGCGACAGAGTTAGCAACAATTCACCGGACTTTGTCATATAGAAGGAATGCGGCCGAATGCAGGAGTCAGGTACAAACCGAAATGCGCATATTTCATCTGAAAGAGCGGTTGCCTCATCGGTCAGAACAAGCCGGGTTCCGCCAACCAAAACCACGTTTCTAAAATGTGCTATATAGGGTGCCGCCGGATAAAGTTGAGCGGTAGGCGAGTTTCTAATAAGTGGATCAGCGTGTTCGTCGCGGGCTTGCTTGTAGGATGAGCCAAGTATCACGACAGCTGATGGCCTTATTGGCTCAACAGAAAAAGTACCGCGGAATTGAGTTACGCCGTCCTGTGGAAGCATTTCGCGTTTGATGCTGCGGAAACGGCTTGGAAGGACCTCCTGATCTGCAAAGGGCGAAGTAATGCGGCCTTCGAACTGTCCGTATTCAACGAAATGTCTCAGCGGGTCAGCGCCGGCCTTAGAAACGTCGTGGTGGAAACTCCGGTAGAAGGCATTACTGAATCCTGGAGACGGATCGCGCTCTCCACTTTCACTGTGTTCCAAGTAATCCAGCACGGGATTAGTGCTAGGATAATCATGCAGATAGGTTTCCCGATACCATCGTGTGTCGAAGGCGCCGTTTGGGTTTACGCCTTCCGCCGCGCCTAGCACAAGATAGTGGCGCGCTGCCTCTAACAGATCAGGTACGCTGGTTTCCAGCTGTAGATTGTAATATTCGAGGTCGATCAGTCCACATTTGGCAAGTTTATCAATTGCGGGGTCTGCCATGACGGAATCGACGAGCAGATCGGCTGAAGAATTCGCGACTTTGCTGCTCTGTTTACCATCAAACACTTTGCGAACGGCGCGGTTTAGCAGCGACCCAATCATGAGCGATCACCGATTTCCGAAGTCAGCTCAGTGCCGGGAGAAAGACCAGCGAGTATCACATCAGCGACGAACGCGTCGTCCATTGACGTCGATTTATGAGATGACGGGCAGCTCCAAACTCTGTTAAGAAGCATCGCTTTTCCTATCGTCTGAACCATAACACTACCATGGCGAATTGCGATTGCAGCGCGATCAACTTCTTGGCATCCAGGTTTTGCCATTTCGGGAAATGCCCTGGCAAGGGCTTCTGGTGGGCAATCCCGTAAAAATTTTATATAGCACCGCATCAGCTCGCCATACATCCTCTCATCGTTTCTTCGATGCGACAGATTTTCGCTATGAATTCGATAGCGTGTCACGCGACGTTGCCCTAGTGCGATCGTGTGGCCATGACTGCAAGCGCGCAGCCAAAAATCAAAATCCTGCAACTGAATAAGAGATTCGTCAAAAAGTCCAATTTCACGAAATACATCAGTCTTGACCAGGGCGGTTGGTGCACAATAAGAGTTACCCTGCACGAACAGACTACGTAAGGCCGCGTGAGCTGTGTCCCTCTGGCGTTGGTGTAAGAAGATCGGAAATATCTGATCTTTTAATTCGCGATTTTGGTCATCTATTAATGTTGGAAGCGAGAAGGCGATACTCGCTCTACGTTGGGTGAGAAATGTCACCTGATGTTCGAGGCGCCAAGGCTCCGAAACGTCATCACTTCCGGTCAGCGCGACAAATGTGCCGCTGGCGACTCGGATACCATCGTTCATCGCCGCACTGGGTCCCCCATTGCTGCTGCGATATATTGTGCGAATGCGCCGGTCACGAAAAGCTTCAACTATAGCCATGCCTCCGTCGCTTGAATTGTCATCAACGACGATGATTTCGATATCGTCTAGAGTTTGGGCGAGGAGGCTGGAGATTGTATTACCAATGAATTTTTCGTGTTGATAATAAGCAATTACTACAGATATTAGGGGCATCATTCGCCTTTCATGCATGATGTGGCTTAGACAGGGCGCTATGGATCCATGCTAACAGAACGCACGGAGCATGATTAGCAAGGGTAAGGGGTGTAATTGTCATACCGGCTTTATACGATGGTAGTTATGCTCGGTCTAGATGCGGTATTGGGCCGGCGCTACCGAGGTAGCCGCTGTCGCTCAGTATGACGAGTAAACGGGGTTCATCGATCTGCTTCCTTCTGAAGCGGATCGGCCTGGAAGCTGTGCCATTGTCTTGATGGCTGAATGAAGCCCTGACCTAGGCTGGCTTTGTTCTGCTGGAAACCGGTCACGTGAAGGCCGTGCTATCGGCGATGGCCGTCAAGACGACCCGGGAAGACGCACTTGAATGTTGATTTCCACCCGGAACTAAGCCGGGTAACAGTTCATGGAACAGCCCGCATCTGGTTGCGTTCTAACCGACCACTGGAGACTCCGTCGCCGCAGAGTTAGGCGTGAACTCATAACGACCTGATCCAGATATGGGTTACGAGAAGTTTTGCGGCTCTGGGAGTATCTACCGTCTTTCTGATAAAATAAAAAATTACTTGAAAAGATAGGCGCTGGCGATGAGGATCCAGGAGTATGTAGAAAGGCGAACGTGACTTGCCCTATGCGACCCGTCTCAGGCCGCCGCACCATATCGTGCCTTGCGGTGGTATTCCAAGTGCGCTGTGATCCCGGAAGCGATACTTTATACTCGCTTCAGTTCCTCGAATTTTTCGTCGCAAGAGCTATCGCCACGCGTCATTGCGACACATATCGTTCCACATCTTCAAAGGGGCTGGCATATTGAACCGCATTGTTTACCTGAATGGCGAATGGCTTGCTGAAGCCGAGGCCAAGGTTTCGGTCTTTGACCGGGGCTTCCTGTTCGCAGACGCGATCTACGAGGTGAC
>Ga0070670_100002977_pt1 | contig 14022 bp, 10 predicted proteins | sample KBSS63metaG_FD_64665 | JGI IMG/M metagenome (GOLD analysis project Ga0070670, IMG submission 64665) | Switchgrass rhizosphere microbial communities from Kellogg Biological Station, Michigan, USA - KBS S6-3 metaG | ecosystem: Host-associated > Plants > Roots > Rhizosphere > Soil ... | reverse complement strand
TCCGGCACGCGCACGCCCGAGGTCGTGCCGTTCCAGGTGAACACCACGTCGGAAGCCGGATCGACCCTGGCGAGATCGGGAAGCTCACCGTAACCGGCCTTGAGCACGGTCACGTTCTTGAGCTTGAGCTCCTTGCTGACATCGCTCACCCAGCCTTCGCCGAACGATTCCCAGGCCAGCATGGTCACCGGCCGCGCGCCGAGCAGCGACCACAGCGCCATTTCGACCGCGCCAGTGTCGGAGGCCGGGACGATGCCGATGCGGTAGTCAGCGGGGACCTCGAGCACCTCGCGGGTGAGCTCGATGGCGCGCTTGAGCTTCGCCTTGCCAATCTTCGATCGGTGCGAGCGTCCGAGGACGGCGTCGGTGAGGGCTGAGAGACTCCAGCCGGGGCGCTTGGCACAGGGACCGGAGGAGAAGTGCGGAACGGCTGGCCGCACGCCAGGAGTGGCATTGGTCATGACCTATCCTTCCAGATAGTCGCCCCTCGGTGGGGAGGGGTGTCCCGCCGCCGGACATACGGAAGGAGCCACGCCGCGTCAAGCGGCCTCATGCCGTATCAGGGTCTTGCGCAATACCCTGATACGAAAGTGCCACAGTCGCCGGGAGCCATGGCCCGCGCCAAACATTAGAGCATGATCCCAAAAAGTGGATACCGGTTTTCGGAAAAGATCATGCTCCAACAAAAGGCTAGAGCGGGATGACGATTCGAAGAAAAGTCATCCCGCTCTAGGCGCGCCGGACCGGCTATGGTCAGTCGTCGTCGGCCTTGCCGATGTAGTGTTGGGAATAGAGCTCGAGCCCGAGCTTGGCGACGAGGTCGAGTTGCGTTTCCAGAAAATCGATGTGCTCTTCCTCATCGTGCATGAGCTTCTCGAACAGGTCGCGGGTGACGTAGTCCTTCACCGCGTGGCAGTGGGTCGCTGCCTCCTGATAGAGCGCGCGCGCCGACATCTCGGCGGCAAGATCGCAGTCGAGCACTTCCCTGACGTTCTGGCCGATGTGCAACGGGTCGAGCACCTGCAGGTTGGGAAATCCGTCGAGGAAGATGATGCGCTCCATGATCTTGTCAGCATGCTCCATCTCCTCGATCGACTCCTTGCGCCATATCTTGGCCAGCGCTCGGAAGCCCCAATTGTCCAGGAGCCGGTAATGCAGCCAGTACTGGTTGATGGCCGTGAGTTCGTGCCGCAAGCCGCGGTTGAGATATTCAATGACTCTTGCATCGCCTTGCATGTACCCATCCTTGCGCGAATCTGTCGGCAGCCAAATTTGGAATTAGTCGAACCTTGCGCAAAAATGCTTGGCGCGACAAGGGGGATGCACGACCCCTGCCGCCGGCAGCAACATCATCGATGCGGTGTGGGGCGGCCGCCGCGGATTAACCGCGGTGCTGGCCGCTCGGGCAACATTGGCAGCCGGCGCCGCAGACGCCCGCGATGGCCTCGTCCATGATCCGGCGGATGGTGCGCGCGCACCGGCCGCACTGGGGGCTGCACCCGAGACAGCCGTAGACTTGCCCGGTGGTGCGCGGCGTTCGCTCAGCCGCAAGGGCCGTGCGAACGTCGTGGTCGGTCAGCACGTTGCAAGAACAGACGATCATGGAAACCCGGCGGTCCCAGCGCATTTAGTTCATTATGCAACTATCGATACATGAGCGTCGTCGGCCAAGCAAAAACAAAACGCCGATTTTGTAGATATTCCAATCTATTTCGACCGCGCCCGCGGCAGTGCGTGTTTTGCCAGCAAAAGCAATAGGATAGAGCCTGCAAGGCGGAGGCTTACGCGGCGTTGGTCAGTGCGTTGACGATATCGTCGACCACCTCCTCGACCAGCACCTTGTCGTCGCCCTCGCCCATCACGCGGATTACGGGCTCGGTGCCCGACGACCGCACGATCAGCCGACCATGTCCGTCAAGGCGCGCTTCCGCGTCCTCGATGGCGCTGCGCACCTGGGCATTCTCCAGCGGCTTGCCGCTCTTGTAGCGCACATTCTTGAGAACTTGCGGCAGCGGATCGAAGCGGCGGCAGACCTTGGACACCGGCTGGTCTTGCTTCTTGACCACGGCGAGCACCTGTAGCGCGGCCAGCAGGCCGTCGCCGGTCGTGGTGTAATCGGAGAGGATAATATGGCCCGACGGCTCGCCACCCACATTGTAGCCATGGGCGCGCATCTGCTCGAGCACGTAACGGTCGCCGACCGGCGTGCGGATGAGCGCAATACCCAGACTGCCGAGATAGCGCTCGAGGCCGAGATTGGACATCACGGTTGCGACCACGCTTGGCTTGGCAAGGCGGCCATCGGCCTGCCAGCTTTCCGCGATCACCGCCAGCAATTGGTCGCCGTCGACGATGTGCCCGCGCTCGTCGGCGATAAGCACGCGATCTGCATCGCCATCGAGCGCGATGCCGATATCGGCGCGCATCTCTTTCACCTTCTGACAAAGCGCCGCGGGTTCAGTCGAGCCGCATTCGTGATTGATATTGAAGCCGTCGGGCTCGACCCCCATGGTGATCACCTCGGCATCGAGCTCGCGCAATGCCTCTGGGGTCACGCGGTAGCCGGCACCGTTCGCGCAATCGACGACCACGCGCAGTCCGCCGAGCGAGAGGTTTCGCGGCAAGGTCCGCTTGGCGAACTCGATATAGCGATCCTGCACGCCGTCAATGCGCCTGGCGCGGCCGAGGTCGGTGCCCTTCGCCAGCCGCTTGAGCAGCTCGGAATCGATGAGCGCTTCGATCTGGTGCTCGACCTCGTCCGAGAGCTTGAAGCCGTCCGGGCCAAAAAGCTTGATGCCATTGTCGTCGAACGGATTGTGCGAGGCCGAGATCATCACCCCGAGATCGGCGCGCATGGAGCGCGTGAGCATGCCGACCGCGGGCGTTGGAATCGGACCGGTCAACAACACGTCCATCCCCACCGAGAGGAAGCCGGACGTCAGCGCGGTCTCGATCATATAGCCGGAGAGCCGCGTGTCCTTGCCGATCAGCACGCGGTTACGGTGATCGCCGCGGCGAAAGATCAGACCTGCGGCCTGTCCGACCTTGAGCGCCAGTTCCGGCGTGATCTCACCATTGGCACGGCCGCGAATGCCGTCAGTGCCGAAATATTTGCGAACCATGTTCCCCTCACCCGTTGGCGGGCGATGTTTCGGCGGGATGATAGGGCAATTCGATGGCCAAAATCTGTAAAAATATCAGGTATCTCATGCCGCTCTTTGCGCATGATAAACGGCACCGCGGACCCGGCGTCCGCGGTGCGGTTAGTTAACAGCCGCAAGGCTTGCTATTTTTTCTTCTTATCCGCCACGCTGGGGGGCGGCTGGGTAACATTGATCGGATCGGAGCCGGGAAAGCTGTCCTCGAGGCCTTGCTCCAGCGACTTCTCGAGCTTGCGTTTCTGCGCTTCGTCGCGCTCGCGCCTGGTCTTCTCGTCGACCGCATTTTCCTCAACGGTTTCGTTCGGAATTCCCATGAAAATTCTCCCTACAGGCGATCGCTGCGCCGCCAATCCGAGATAACGCCCAGGATTGATTGGCGTTCCCCGGTTTCCCGTTTCCGATGCGGCAAGTATAACAAGACCATGCGCACCCTGACCTGCATTGAAGACTTGCGTCGCGTGGCCCGTCGCAAGGTGCCCCGCGCGTTCTTCGACTACGCCGAAGCCGGCTCCTATTCGCAGGAGACGCTGCGCGCCAACCGCGACGACCTCGAGCGCATCAAGCTGCGCCAGCGCGTGCTCGTCGACGTATCGCAACGCGATCTCGGCACCACCATTCTCGGCGAGAAGGTCTCGCTTCCGCTCGCGCTCGCGCCTATCGGGCTTTGCGGGATGCAGCATGGCGACGGCGAGATTCTGGCCTGCCGGGCGGCGCAGGCGGCCGGAATTCCATTCACGCTCTCGACCATGTCGATCTGTTCCATTGAGGATGTGGCCCAGGCGGTCGACCAGCCGTTCTGGTTCCAGCTCTACGTGATGAAGGACCGCGGCTTCATCCGCGCCCTGATCGAGCGCGCCGCCGCCGCCAAATGCAGCGCGCTGGTGCTCACGCTCGATCTGCAGGTGCTCGGCCAGCGCCATTGCGACATCCGCAACGGCATGACCGTGCCGCCGCGGATCAAGCTCGGCAATCTCGTCGATATTGCAACGAAACCGGCTTGGGCGCTGTCGATCCTGCGCGGTAAGCGCAAGACCTTCGGCAACCTCGCGGGCCATGTGCGGGGCATGGAGAACGTGAACTCGCTGGCGCAATGGACCGCGAGCCAATTCGATCCCGCGCTAAGCTGGAAGGATGTCGACTGGGTGCGCAGCCTGTGGCCGGGCAAGCTGATCCTCAAGGGCATCCTCGACGTCGAGGATGCCAGGACCGCCGGCAAGACCGGCGCAAGCGCGCTGGTGGTCTCCAATCACGGCGGACGTCAACTCGACGGGGCGCCCTCCTCGATCTCGGCGCTGCCGAAAGTGGTCGAGGCGGTGGGCGACCAGATCGAGGTCATGTTCGACGGTGGCATCCGCTCGGGCCAGGATGTGCTGCGCGCGCTCGCGTGCGGCGCGCGCTCCTGCCTGATCGGACGTTCCTACATTTACGGCCTCGGCGCCGGCGGCGAAGCCGGCGTCGCCAGGGCGATCGACATTCTGGCGAAGGAGCTCGACGTGACCATGGCCCTCTGCGGGGTGAGGAGCGTCCGCGACATCGACCGCAGGGTGATCGTGCAGGACAAGGTGACGGCGCAGGCGTGAAAGAAGGCGCAGCGCAGGGGTAAGATCCCAGCACCCAGGGGTGTGCAGATCCCGGGACGCGTCACCGGTCAGGAGAAGTCTCTGCGACGGACAGCGTCCTCCCCCTGAAGGGTGGCAAAGAAAGCCACCATTTCAATGTCTTATGCAGCCGCCTTGACGGCGCCGGCGACCTCGGGAATCAATAGAACAAACCATGAACTCAATTTTCTCCTGGGATGGCCATGGCCGCACCCGCACGACGACCGAGCGTCTCTTCCTCAGCTGGGATGCCGGCCGCCCTCGATCGGCTGCGTCGGGAGCTTTGCGCAGCCGAAGCGGCTACCGGCCTCACCTCCGCAGGCGGTGCTGCGCTCGCGCTCGGCATCCCGGCCATCGACGGCGTTCTCGGCGGCGGCCTCAGTTGCGGCGCGTTGCACGAAATTGTTGCCGCGCATGAGACTGAGACCGCCGCCGCCACCGGCTTTGCGCTGGCGCTCGCGGCGCGGCGGGCGTTTCCGTCATGCCGGGGCCTCGCCCGCATTGCGGAAAAAAACGTGCTCTGGATCGCCGAAGATCTCTCGCTCGCGGAGAACGGTGCGCCCTATGGACCCGGTCTCGACGGCGCCGGCATCGCACCCGAGCGGCTGATCACGGTCGCCGCCGGGCGCGGGCGCGATGTGCTGTGGGCGATGGAGGAAGCGCTGCGCTGCCGTGCCGTCGGCGTGGTGATCGGCGAGATGCGCTCACGCGGCATCGATCAGGTGATGACCCGGCGTCTGGCGCTCGCGGCCGCGGCCGGCGACACGCTCGGCCTGCTCTTGCGCACCACGCCGCACGACGAACCTTCCGCCGCCGCGACGCGCTGGATCATCGGCGCGGCACCGTCCTTCCTGCGCTCGCAAGGAGGCGATGAAAGAGCCCAGGGCCTCGGTCCGCCGCGCTTGGCCGCGCGGCTCGTCCGCAACCGCCGTGGTCACCTCGGAGCATGGATCGTGGAGTGGAACAGTGTGGAGCAGCGTTTCGAGCTCACAACGCATTCTGAGCCTGTGGCTGGAGCGGCTTTCGACCGACCGCATCGCGCGGCAGTGGCGTGAGGCCCCTTCTCCCCTGGTGGTGTTCGGCAAGCGCGGCAATCTCGATCTGCTCGTCGCTGTCGATGCCGGGGCGGAGCAGCTCGGGCTCGCCACCGGCCTCGCGCTGGCGCAGGCCCGCGCCATGCATCCCACTCTCACCGCGGTGCCGGAGGACCAAGCAGCCGACGCGCGCCTGCTCGACGCCATGGCCGACTGGTGCCAGCGCTATACCCCCCTCCTGGCCACCGATCCCCCCGACGGCATCCTGCTCGACATCGGCGGCTGCGCGCATCTGTTCGGCGGCGAGGAGAAACTGCGCGACGATCTCCTCGCGCGGGTGACCGGTTTCGGCTTTTCGGCCCGCGCCGCCATTGCCGCCAGCATCGGCGCGGCCTCCGCCGCGGCGCGTTTCGGTGCGGCGGCGGCGACCGCAACCGATCACGAGCGCGATCTGCTTGCGCCCCTGCCGCTCGCGGCGCTGCGGCTGTCGAGCGACACGGTCGCCGCGCTGGCACGGGTCGGCCTGAAACGCATCGGCGACATCCTCGACCTGCCGCGGGCGCCACTTGCCGCCCGTTTCGGTGCCGAGCTCCTGCGCATGCTCGACCGCGCGCTCGCCCGCGAACACGAGCCGCTGACGCCGCGTCTGCCGGTCGCGCCCTATATCGCCGAAAAGAATTTTCACGAGCCGATCGCGCGCGAAGCGGACGTGCTCGCGACCGTCGAGCGGCTCGCGATGCGGCTCAAGACGGCGCTGGCGGCGCGCGGAGACGGTGCCCGGCGACTCGAGCTTGCCCTCTTCCGCACCGACGGCGCGGTCAAGCGCATCGCCGCCGGCACCTCGCGTCCGGTGCGCGATCCGCAAGCGATCCGCGCGCTTTTCGTCGAGCGGCTCGCCGCGCTCGGCGATGAGATCGATCCGGGCTTCGGCTTCGATCTGGCGCGGCTCTCCGTGCTCACCGCCGAACCCTGTCCGGACGAGCAGATCGGTTTCGGCGGGCACGAAGATCAGGCCGAGATCGATCGCCTCGTCGACCGCCTGAGCGCGCGGCTCGGCCGCCGGCGGGTTTCGCGCCTCATCGCCCATGACAGCCATATCCCGGAGTTCGCCGCCGCGGCTCTCCCGGCGCAGGCCACGGCGCGAGCCGAGCTCGGCTGGGAGGCGTTTCGCCGCTTCCGCATCCAGGCCGAGTTGAGCCCGCGGCCGCTGCGTTTTCTCGCCCGGCCCGAGCCGATCGAAGATGTCTTTGCGCTGGTGCCCGACGGTCCGCCGGTGCGTTTCCGCTGGCGGCGGGCGCTGCACGAAGTGATCGCGGTCGAAGGGCCCGAGCGCATCGAAGGCGCTTGGTGGAACGAGGAAGGCGGTCCCGCGCGCGACTATTTCCGCGTCGAGGACAAGGCGGGGCTGCGCTTCTGGCTGTTCCGCGCGGGACTCTACCGCGACATGGCGCGCGGTCAGCCACCGCCGCGCTGGTTCCTGCACGGGATGTATGCGTGAGATGCCCCGCTATCTCGAATTCGCCGTCGCCTCCAACTTCTCGTTCCTGCGCGGGGCTTCGCATGCGGAGGAGCTCATGCTGCAGGCCGCGCATATCGGCCTCGACGGTCTCGGGCTGTGCGACCGCAATTCGGTCGCTGGCGTGGTGCGCGCCCATCTCATCAAACGCGAGAAGAAGTTGGCGTTGCGTTATCACCCGGGTGCGCGGCTCGTATTCGCCGATGATACGCCGGACATTCTCGCCTATCCGCGCGACCGGCCGGCCTGGGGGCGACTCTGCCGCCTGCTCACGTGCGGCAACCTGCGCGCGGAGAAAGGCGAGTGCATTCTCTATCTCGATGATTTGCTTGAACACATCGATGGGCTCGAGCTGGTGGTGATGGAAACCTCGACATGGGAGCTTGTGTCACTTCCCCTGTTGCAGAAGCCGACATCACCGCCGGCTTCTCTCATCCCGGCGCAGGTCGGGACTGCCCGGCCTGCCAGCGCGCCCGGCAAGACGATCCGGATGGCGGCTGTTCCGCCAGCGCTTCCCTCTCCCCGGGCTGAGGGTGAGAAGGCAAAACTCCGGCTGGTTGAAAACGAGAAAAAAAAAGCAGACACCGAGCCAAAGGATCCGCTCTCGCTTCTGCGCGCCGCCGCCCCCGGCCGCGTGCGGCTTGCCGTCAACATGCTCTATCGCGGCAATGACCGGGCGCGGCTGGCACGCCGCGCCGAGATCGCACGGCAAGCCGGCGTGCCGCTCATGGCCGTCAACGACGTGCTCTATCATCACCCCGACCGGCGTGAATTGCAGGATGTGCTCACCTGCATCCGCGAGCACCTGACGATCGATCAGGCCGGGCGGCGGCTTGCCGCCAATGCCGAGCGTTATCTCAAACCGCCCGCCGAGATGGCGCGGCTCTTCCGCGATGCCCCGGAAACGATCGAGGAGACATTGGCGCTCGATCGGGCGCTCGCCTTCTCGCTGGACGAGCTTCGTTATGAATACCCCGACGAAATGCGCGCAGGTTTTGCGACAACGCAGGACGCGCTCGTGCATCTGGCCTGGGAAGGGGCTGCCACACGCTATCCCGACGGCATTCCTGACAGCGTATGCCAGTCACTCGACCATGAGCTGGCGCTGATCGCGAAGCTCAACTACGCCCCCTATTTTCTCACCGTGCACCATATCGTCGGTTACGCCCGCAGCCAGAACATCCTCTGCCAGGGGCGCGGCTCGGCGGCCAATTCGGCGGTCTGTTACTGTCTGCGCATCACCGACGTCGACCCGCGCGACGGCAACCTCCTGTTCGAGCGCTTCATCTCCTCGGATCGAGGCGAGCCCCCCGACATCGATGTGGATTTCGAGCACGAGCGGCGCGAGGAGGTAATCCAGCATATTTATCAGCACTACGGACGCGACCATACCGGCATCGCCGCGACCGTCATCTCCTATCGCGGCCGTTCCGCCATCCGCGAGGTCGGCAAGGCCTTCGGGCTGTCGGAAGACACCATTGGCGCGCTTTCCTCCTCGATCTGGGGCATGGGCGGCGGCGCGGTGCGCACCACCGAGCTTTCACGCGCCGGCATCGATGTGAACAGCCCGCGCATGAAGAAAATGCGCGCGCTCGCCATGGAGATTCAATCCTTTCCGCGCCACCTCTCCCAGCATGTCGGCGGCTTTGTCATTACCCGCAGCCGGCTCGACGAGGTCATGCCGATCGCCAATGGCGCGATGAAGGACCGCACCTTCGTCGAATGGGACAAGGATGATCTCGATGCGCTCGGCATCCTCAAGATCGACGTGTTGGGCCTCGGCATGCTCACGTGCCTGCGCAAGGCATTCGAGCTCACCGAGAAGCACTATGGCGTTGCGTTCCGTTCGTCGTGGCCGGAGGAACCCGACGGAAAGGGACATTTCGCCCTCTCTACGATTCCGAAAGAAGAGGACGCGGTTTATCGCATGCTGCAGCGTGCCGACTCGCTCGGCGTATTCCAGGTCGAGAGCCGCGCGCAGATGTCGATGCTGCCGCGCCTCAAGCCAAAGGAATTCTACGATCTCGTGATCGAAGTCGCGATCGTGCGGCCGGGCCCGATCCAGGGCGACATGGTCCATCCATATCTGCGCCGACGGCAGGGCATCGAGCCAGTTTCCTATCCCTCGAAGGCGCTGGAAGCCGTCCTCGAAAGGACGCTCGGCGTTCCCCTGTTCCAGGAACAGGCGATGAAGATCGCCATCGTCGCGGGTGGCTTCACGCCGGGCGAGGCCGATCAGTTGCGCCGCGCCATGGCGACCTTCAAGCGCACTGGGACCATCGGCACTTTCAAGATCAAGATGATCGAAGGGATGGTCGCAAGAGACTATCCGCGCGACTTTGCCGAGCGCTGCTTCAGCCAGATCGAGGGCTTCGGCGAATATGGCTTCCCGGAAAGCCACGCCGCGAGCTTCGCGCTCCTGGTCTACGCCTCGGCCTGGATGAAGTGCCGCTATCCAGACGTCTTCGCGGCCGCGCTACTCAATGCGCAGCCCATGGGGTTCTACGCGCCGGCGCAGATCGTGCGCGACCTGCGCGAACACGGCGTCGAAGTGCGGCCGGTCGATATCAATCATTCCCACTGGGACGCCACGCTCGAGCCCGGCCCGCACGCGCTCGAACGCATGCAGGTGATCCACCGCGAAATGGCGGAGGACATCCGTACGACGCACGCACTGCGGCTGGGTTTTCGCAAGATCAAGGGAATGTCGGAGCCAGACGCCACGCTGATCGTCACGGAGCGCAAGAGACCCTACACCTCCGTCCGCGACCTCTGGCTGCGCACCGGGCTAGCACCGCGCATTATCGAACGGCTCGCCGACGCCGATGCCTTCGGCTCGCTCGGCCTGACGCGGCGGCAGGCTTTGTGGGCGGCCAAGGCACTCGGCCGGGTGGGCGGCAAGGACGACGATCTGCCGTTGTTCCGGGTCCATGCAATACCGGCATCCCCGGCCGCCGGCGACCCGCCAGCACCCGCGCATCGATCAGCTCCATCCGAACCCGACGTGCACTTGCCGCCCATGCCGTCGGGCGAAGAAGTCGTGAACGACTACCGTTTCCTCGAATTGTCGCTGCGTGCGCACCCGGCGTCGTTTCTGCGCACCGATCTCGCCCGACGCGGCATCGTCTGCAACGAGAAACTGCGCGTTAGCCCGTCGGGCACACGCGTCAGCGTCTCCGGTCTCGTCACCATTCGCCAACGGCCAGGCTCGGCCAATGGCGTCATCTTCATGACCATCGAGGACGAAACCGCAGTCGCCAACATCATCATCTGGCCGAAGACGTTCGAGCGCTTCCGTCCCATCATCCTGGGTGCGCGCTATGTCGCCGTCACCGGAGAAGTACAGCAGGAATCGAACGTCATCCATGTGGTTGCAAGCAGGCTTGACGATCTCACCCGCCTGCTGGCGCGTCTGACCGAGGATGCGCCCCCGATCCAGTCGCTCGCGCGTGCCGACGCGGTCAAGCGCCCGCACGACGAAGACATCGACAGCCGCGCCCGCGGCCGCCGCAATCCGCCGCGCATCGCCGCGCCCGCGCAACTCCCGGATCTGCTGGCCAGCGACCTCGACGTGCCGGCGCGCGGTTCGGCGCACGCCCCCTCCCGGCGCGGCGGCACGAAAATCACCCGCGGCTGACCGGGCGGCAGTGTCCCGATCGGGCGAGCGGCTCGAGGCCGTTACTGCGGCACGACGCCGTCCCGCCCGACATTGACGCGGGCCGTCTCGAACGTTCCGTCCGGCTTTTTCGTCGCCGCCAGCACGGTGATAGCGGCGCCGGGCTTGAGGTCGCTTGGGCTTCCGATCTCATAACGCACGATCGGCACATTGGGCCCGACCACGATCTTCTTCTCACCGTCGCGGTATTTCACCGTGATCGTGGAGCCGTCGACCCCGGTGACGGCCGTGCCCGCGGTGCCATTGGTCATGGTGCTGTTCGGCGCGCCATCCCAGGGGCGATGTCCCTCGCCGGTGCCGCGCTGAGCCTCGGCGAAGATGTGCACCTCCAGCGCCTTCTGGCTGCCGTCCGCCTGCGGCATCGCTCCGCTGCCGATGAACGCCCCTTCTTTGATGTCGGCCAGGGACGCCTTCACGACGCTCACGCCCTGCGCTTTGTCGGCCAGTGTCAGGGTGAGCTGCGCGCCGTCGCGCGCCTTTATCAGCAGGGTGTTACCGTCCACCTTGTCGATGGTGCCGCGCAGTCTCGTCGTTTGTGCCGGTTGCGCCCAAGCCGACGTCGCAGCCAAAGCCGCCAGCAGCGCCGCGGCCGCGAGCACGCGTCGTGTGATCCCGCTCATGTTCTGTTCTCTCAGATCCAGCGTGGATCGCCGCCAACGGCGACCCGCGCTCATGACCAAGTCGCGTTCAGCCGCTCACATCGGCGGCGTGATGCCATCCCGGCCGACCGAGACCGCCGACGCTTCGAGCGTGCCGTCGTCCTTCTTGTTTGCGCCGGCAATGAAAATCTTGGCGCCGGGTTTGAGCTCGCTCTTGTCGCCGGACACATAGGTGACAATCACGGTCTCAGGCACGACGAGGATCTTCTTCTCGCCGTCCTTGTACTTGAGGGTGATCTCGTTCCCGCTCACCCCTTTGACCGACTGCGCCACGGTGGCGTTGGTCATGGTGCTGTTGGGCATTAGATCCCACGGCCGATGGCCCTCGCCGGTCCCGCGCATCGGCTCGGGGAAGATATGAATCTCCACCGCCTTCTGGCTGCCGTCGGACTGCGGCATGCCGGTGACGCCGATGAAGGAATTGTCCTTGATGTCGGTGAGCGGCGCCTTGACGATGCCGCGCACCACGGCATTGTCGGTCAGCTTCACCTTGTACGTGGTCTGGCCGTCCCGCGATTTCACCGTCAGCATCGGCCCGTCGACCGCTTCCACCGTCCCGCGCACGCGGACGGGGGCAGGCTGCTGGGCGAAGCTCGCAGATGTGGCGAGCAGCAGGGCGAAGCCCGCTACCCCGAAAACGCGCCGTGTGGTCTGGTTCATGTCGTCCTCCCGAAATCTCGTTGCCGGCAAAGCACCCGGCAAATGAACAACCCTCCGCAACCGGGCTTATTCCGGCCGTCCAGGGGTTTTCACCATGAGACCAGCCTCCATGCGCGCATGCAAGCGCCCGGGAGCCGGCATTCGGAAATGTGAAGGGTGATCAGAATTGGCCGGGAGTGGCACCGCCATCGACCGCGATCGCCGTACCCTGGATGTGGCGCGCGCGCTCGGAGCACAGGAACAACGCGAGCGCAGCAATGTCCTCGGGCTTGCCGAAGCGCCGCATGTTGTTTTTGGTGAGTGCCTCGGCGCGCAGCTCCTCGACGGTCCTGCCCAGCGCCGCCGCCCGCTGCTGGCGCAATTGTTCCTGCCGCTCGGTATCGGTATTGCCGGGATGAATGACGTTCACATTGACATCGTCGCGGTTGCCGAGCTTCGACAGGCCCTTGGAAAAGTTGGCCATGGCGGCGTTGACCGAGCCGCCGATCAGGAATTCCGGATCGGGCGTGCGCGCGGCACCTCCGATGATGTTGATCACGCTGCCGCGCGACGCCTTCAGCAGCGGCCAGAACAGCCTGGTCAGGCGCACGCCGCCGAACAATTTCAGCGCGTAGCCATCGAGCCAGGCGGCGTCGGGCAGGTCGAGGAAAGCCCCGGCCCGGGTCGCGCCCGCGTTATTGACCAGCACGTCGCAACGCCGGAAACGTTCGTTGACGGATGCGAACAGCCGCTCACAGGCCTCGAGCGTGCGCAGGTCCCCGGCGACGGTGAAGGGCTCCGGGCCTTCCGCCGCTATCGCTTTGGCGGCGAGCGCGAGATTCTCCGCCGATGACGAGGCCAGCACGGTCTGTGCGCCCGCGCGCGCGAAGGCAAGCGCGATGCCGCGGCCGATCCCGCGGCTCGCGCCCGATATGACGACGATCTTGCCGTCGAACTCGCCCGGCATTTCCCACCCTCCATGATCAGCAATTCAAGCCGTATTACTATGCCGGCGCGTGACCAGGGAACAGGGCGAGCCCATGAAAGCGATCTTCATCGACTGCAACAAACAGCTCGCCCCGGTATTTGCGCGGGTTCGAGAGCCCGACGACCCGCCGATCGCGGTCAATAGCGATGCATTCCAATCCGCCGATCTGCCGCGGTTCCTGGGCGGCTACGACATCTGCCTCGACGACCATTCCTACCTGCCGACCGAGGTCATGGCCGAATGCCGCGGGCTCAAGCACGTCGTATTTCTCGGCACCGGCGCGTCGAGCTACATGGACGTTCCGGCCCTGGCCGGGCTCGGCATCACGGTGCATACCATCAAGGGCTATGGCGACACCGCCGTGGCTGAGCACACCATGGCGCTGATCTTCGCTTGTAGCCGCGACCTCGCGCGCATGGACCGCGCGGTGCGGGCGGGCGTATGGGATCCGCTCGAAAGCATGCAGCTCAAGGGCAAGACCCTGGGCCTGATCGGGCTCGGCGGGATTGGCCGTGAGGTGGCGCGGATCGCCCGGGGCGTCGGGATGGAGGTGATCGCCTGGAACCGGTCGCCGCGCCCCGATGCCGGGGTGCCGATGGTCGAGCTCGACGACCTGCTGGGGCGCGCCGACGTGATCTCGCTGCATCTCGCGTTGAATGACCAGACCCGCGGTCTCCTCGACCAGAAACGGCTGGCACGCACCAAGCCCGGCGTCATCCTGATCAACACCGCGCGAGGCGCGCTGGTCGAT
>Ga0070670_100002975_pt1 | contig 14033 bp, 8 predicted proteins | sample KBSS63metaG_FD_64665 | JGI IMG/M metagenome (GOLD analysis project Ga0070670, IMG submission 64665) | Switchgrass rhizosphere microbial communities from Kellogg Biological Station, Michigan, USA - KBS S6-3 metaG | ecosystem: Host-associated > Plants > Roots > Rhizosphere > Soil ... | reverse complement strand
TTTTGAAATACCGGCAGATGGTAATGACATGAGGTAATTAAAATCCAAATGAAAATGATCTGGCAATTTTGCCAACACTCCTTTTACTGCAAAGGTGTCTTTATCGATGTAAATAGTTTTATTGACCGGATCTTCATTATTAAAATATCTTTTGGCAAGCTCTTCTGTAAGCACAACTGCCCTGGGCTCCGTAAGTGCAGTGGCCGGATCGCCATGAATGAATTTTAAGGGAAAGACCGCAAAGAATGATGACTCTGCAAACCAGCCTTTGTTCTCATAATTTCTTTTTTCGCCAAGTTCCATTAAGAACTTGTCAGCGCTCATGAGTATGCGAACGGCTGTGTCAACTTCAGGATACGTTCTTTTAAGAAAACTTGCATAAGCTGGTGGTACGGGGGCACCATAGGTTATTGCTTCATTATTCTTGCGCTGGTCGTAAATACGATAGACATTATCTCCGCCAGGCATATTTTTATCAAATTGCCATTCATCCCATACAAATAACCCGATCACCAAACAACCAATAATCCCGATTGTAAGACTGGAAATGTTGATAATAGCAAAACCTTTATACCGCAATAAATTTCTTACAGCGGTCTTTAAATAGTTTTTAAACATGACTATTTATTTATGTTTTTAGAACTGTACTATTCTGTTCTCAGGTTTTTCACGGGATTTGCAACAGCAGCTTTCAAAGCCTGGAAGCTTACTGTTACTAAAGCGATCAGCAATGCAGCAACGCCTGTTAAAGCAAATACCCACCAGCTCATGCTGGTACGATAAGCAAAATCCTGCAGCCATTTGTTCATTACCCACCAGGCTATTGGCGAAGCAACAAGCAATGCCACAAATACGAGTTTTAAAAATTCTTTTGATAATAGTCCAATGAGATCCGGAATGCTTGCTCCCAACACTTTACGGATGCCAATCTCCTTTATTCTTTGTTCAGCACTGAAGGCCGCTAAACCAAACAATCCAAGACAACAAATAAAAATGGCAATGATCGTAAAGCTGTCAACCATGGCCAGCAATTTGCTTTCAGACTGGTAGTTCTTTTGAAAATCATCGTCGAGGAAGCTGTACTCAAATGGTTCGTTTGGATTCAAACGTTGCCATGAACTGCGAATACTACCTAACAAAGAAGAAACATTTTTGGCCTTTGCATGAACGATGAGATAATTATAATAAGGTGAACTGCTCAGGAAAAAACCATATGGCTTTATAGGTACACGGAGATCCTCAAAATGAAAATCCTTTATCACGCCAACAACGAGGAAATCATAGGTGCTTCCACGAAAATCAAGATAAAGCTTACTGCCCACCGCTTCTTGTGGTGATGCATAACCAAGCTCTTTAACCGCTTCCATGTTTATGACGAACGCATTTGCAGTATCAGCAGGAAAATCAGATGAAAACAACCTGCCTGCTACTGGCTGCACATCGAGTGTTTGTAATAAACTTTCGTCAATGGTATTGGTATGAATATTCCTTGAATCATCACTTGTCTTACCTTCTCTTCTTACGTTCATATCGCTCGGGTTCATAATACCGGGATAGTATAGCGTAGCTCCAACACCGGTTACCAGTTCACTTCTGCGAATGTCATTTTTTAAAGCAGTGTAGGTATTTTTGGCTGTATTGCTTCGCATCGGGATAATGATCTGTTGATCTTTTGCAAAACCCAGGTCTTTTGAACGCATATATTGCATTTGCTTACTGATAACAACAGCCCCGATGATCAGCACAACTGAAATGATGAACTGGAAAACGACAAGACCCTTTCTTAATGCAACGGCCGATAAAGAATTAGTGAATCTTCCTTTTAATACCCGTACCGGCCTGAATGAAGAAAGATAGAATGCAGGGTAACTACCGGCGATAACACCCGTGATAATTGCGATCGCAAAAAATCCAAAAAACAAAGGCCAATGTGTAGAAAAATTCAACGACAGCTCTGCACCAGAGATATAGGAAAACCCTTTCAATGTCAATGCCGCAAGTGCAAAAGCGATCAATAATCCAATGATGCTCATTAAAACTGATTCACCAATGAATTGTTTAACAAGTGATCTTTTTTCTGCTCCCAATACTTTACGAATACCTACTTCGGTTGATCGTTTTGAAGAACGGGCAGTAGAAAGATTCATAAAATTGATACAGGCAAGTATCAAAGTGAACAATGCAATTGATCCCAAAACATAAAGTGATTTGATACTGCCTGTTGCAGAGATATTGCTTTTCATCCCCGACCGCAAATGCATATCTTTTACAGGCAGTAAAAATTGCTTTTTGAAAAAACCGGCAGCTTTTAAACCTGTGGCCATATATTTATCAACAAAGGCAGGGAATTTTGCTTGTAGTTTTTTTGCATCAGCGCCGGGTTTCAGCAGAAAGAAGGTATTAAACATATTATTGCTCACCATATCCGTTTGCCTGGATATGAACCGTTCCATTCCTCCGCCTCTTACAGATAGAAAAAATCTTGCATCGATCTGCGTCGGCTTACCTATTGGTTTAAAAACACCTGTAACGGTATAAGTAGTATCTCCATTTGTATTGCTGCTAACGAAGACTGTTTTGTTCAATGCCGGTTCATTACCAAACAATTTTTTAGCTATCTCCTCATTTAATACAATCGTATTGGGAGCATCGAGACTGGTAACCGCATTACCTTCAATAAAATGATAGTCGAACAACCGGAAAAAAGTTGAATCGGCTATATATCCTTTGGTTTCATAAAAAGATTTTGGATCGCCTGTTGCAGGTCTGTATTGCAAAATAGTTTTATCCTCTGCAAATAAAGCAAGGATTCTTGCAGCATTTTCAATTTCCGGGAATTCCTGTTTCATCGCTGCTGCCATTGGAGCAGGTGTATTCGGCAATGGATCGGATGGTCCATCTTTTACAAAGAAAGTTCCCAACTGAAAAAGCCGATCGCTATTTTTATGATAACGATCATAGCTCATCTCGTGAACGATATACAATGTGATGAGAATACAGCAAGTGAGACCAATGGCCAATCCAAAAATGTTGATAAAAGAAAATACTTTATTCTTTCCGAGATTGCGCCAGGCAATTTTAAAATAATTTTTAAACATGGCTTTCTTTTATGAGTGATCAGTAATCAGTGATGGGTGATCTCCACTCATCACTGATCATTCATTATTCATTCCGTTCGCAACGATTTAACAGGGTTAGCAAGTGCTGCCTTAATTGCTTGCGAACTGACAGTTATTAAAGCGATCAAAAGAGCTATCAATGCTGATGCAAGAAATATCCACCATCCAATATTTATCCGGTAGGCAAAATCCTGCAGCCATTTATGCATTGCCCACCAGGCAACCGGGAATGCGATGATGGATGAGATCAATACAAGCTTCAGGAAATCTTTGGAGAGCATAGAAATGATATTGCTAATGGTTGCTCCCAATACTTTTCGTACACCTATTTCTTTTATTCTCTGTTCGGCTGTGTATGTCGCCAGGCCAAATAAACCTAAGCAAGCGATCAGAATGGCAATGACCGCAAGTGTGAGCCCTAACTTTCCCGTACGTTGTTCAACACGATACATATTGTCAAATGCTTCGTCCATGAACTGATAGCTAAATGGGACACCGGCTGTCATTGTTTTCCATTTGTTTTCAATCGTGCCAACAAGTTCCTTGATATTTGAAGAGCTTACTTTAAAGGCAGTGACCCATGAATTATCAGCCAAACGAAAACATAAAGGCCCTATATTTTCTTTCATGGATTCAAAATGAAAATCTTTTACAACACCGATCACTTCCCTATAGATAAGCCTGGTTCCGATCCGATCCTGGTAAAAAGTATATAACTTTTTACCGATCGGGTCTTTCCATCCCAATAAGCGGGCAGTGGATTCATTAATAATCGTGGCATTTGAATCTGTTCCGAACTCCCTGGAGAAATTTCTTCCTTTCACGATCTGCATTTGCATAAATGGAATATAATCGTAATCGATATTCCAGGTTTGCATGTTAATTCCATTTTGAGAAGTCATTGCAGCCTCGGGAGAATAGCTATTATCATTTCTTGAAGAGCCGCTCACGGGCAAATACCCTGCATAGGCGCTGCCTTTTACTCCTGTTAGTTTTGAGATTTCATTCTTAAATGCATCCTTATTATTTCCTAATGCATTCGTTCCATTAATGATAAGCACCTGGTCTTTACTAAACCCTAATTTTTTTGTCTGGATATAATTCAACTGGCGGAAAACAATGATCGTGGCGGCAATTAAAAAGATGGAAGTAGTGAATTGAGTTATAACCAACGCATTTCTTAAGGCGCTCTTTTTTAAACCGCTGCTCAACTTCCCTTTTAAAACTGTGATCGGGTTAAATGCAGAAAGAACAAAAGCGGGATAAATACCGGCAAGCAGTCCAACCAGGAATGGCAGTGCAATTAAAAAGATGAGATATTTTGTTTGCAGCAGATCAGATATCAATAATTGTTTACCTGATAAATTATTGAACCACGTTAAACAAAGCCAGGCAAGGCCAATAGCTAAAATTGTTGACAATATCGTTGTTAAAAAAGACTCCGTTAAAAATTGTCGTATCAAAAATCTTTTTTCTGAACCCATTACTTTACGTATCCCCACTTCTTTTGCCCGGCTTGCAGATCTTGCCGTAGACAGGTTCATAAAATTGATACAAGCTAATATCAATACAAATAAGGCAACCGCAGAGAAGATATAGACATACTGAATGTTCCCATTTATACCCAGTTCCGGAAAACGATCAGAACGTAAATGAATTTCTGTAAGCGGCATTAAGCTGTACTCTAATTTATTGCCTGATTTTTCAAATTCATCCATTGACTTTATCTGCATGAACTGGGCAGCTTGTGGTACTACATATTTTTCGACAAACTGTTTAAAGTTTTTTTCAAAAGCTTTATAATCCGTTCCCGGCTTCAGCAACAAATAGGTCTGGTGATTATGACTTAAAAAATTCCCCCATTGATAGTCCACATTATCCATGGAGAAGATCATGTCAAAATTGAAATGAGAATTGTGCGGTATATCTTTTATTACTGCAGTTACTTTGTAAAGTGTTTTACCTTCATCATCTGTTTCAATTGTTTTCCCGATTGCATCTGTGGTGCCAAAATATTTTTTTGCTGTGGATTCAGAAATAACAACCGTATTCGGCTCATTTAAAGCGATCCGTGTATCTCCTGCAACAGCAGGTAATGTAAAGACATTGAACAAGGTCGAGTCGGCATGAGCCACATTGTTCTCACGAATAAAATCATTTCCCTTTTTTACCAACTTGGAACCATTCGAACTATAAAATCTCACATACTCTTCTACCTGCGGATAATCTTTTTTCAATGCAGCGCCCATCGGGTCGGAAGCAACGGCAAGATGCAGTTTATTGCCGCCAAAAACGATATCTGCATTGATACGGTAAATTCGACCAGCCTTATCATTATAACGATCGTAACTTAATTCATCCGCTACATATAAAGCGATCAAAATAAAACAAGCCAGGCCCGATGCAAGACCCGAAATATTTATTAATGAGAATGTTTTATTCTTTACTAAGTTTCTCCAGGCGATCTTCAGATAATTTTTAATCATGGCTATACCTTTTATTCAGTTCGTAAATTCCTTACAGGGCTCGCCATTGCAGCTTTTATAGCACGATGACCGACGGTTAACCAGGCAATTACTATAGAGCCTGCAATGGCAAGTAAAAAGATCCACACACTTAAATCTACCCTGTAAGTGTAGTTCTGCAACCACTTATGCATAAAGTAGTATGCAACAGGTACGGCTAATCCAAAAGCTACTATGATCAATAATGAAAATTCTTTTGAAAGCAAATACACGATATGCCCCGCAGAAGCACCCAGCACTTTGCGTATGCCCAATTCTTTGGTTCGTTGTGAAGCCATAAAGGAAACCAACCCATATAATCCAAGACAGCTGATGAAGATGGCGATAGCAGCAAAAATTTTATAGAGCTGGGATAATTGATTTTCCTGGGTATAAAAATTCTCTACTGTCTGATCTAAAAAATCATACTCGAATAAATAATCGGGATAAGTTTTTTCCCACAGCCTTTGTGCTGAAGCAATAACGGCTTTTTCTTTACCCGGTTTGATCCTGATATTGAGCATCCGGTACACCTGTTTCAATGTACCCAATACCACGGGAGCCATGGGTTCACGCAAAGAATAAGAATTAAAATCACGGATCACTCCAACAATGGGACCTTTCACCCGGCCATCCCAGAAATTTATTTCCTTTCCTAATGCCAGTTTGGGATCTGTAATTCCCAGTTTGCGTAATAGCGTTTCATTTACTACCATTTCACGAACTGTATCACCTGGAAAATAAGGGCGGCCGGCAACAAACTGCAGATTGTATGTTTTAAAATAATCAATATCTGCCCATTTCAGATTAGCGCTGAAGTTTGTGCTCTTACCGGAATGATCAAATTTAAAATCACTGCCCCAGCTACCACCTGCCGCAGGGCTTGAAAAACTAAAACTCAAATTAGCTACACCTGCGTTCTGCTTTAGTTGATCCCTGAGATAATCAATTTTTGTACGACTGACGCTATCGTGGGGAACAGGTATGTTGATGATTGCAGCCTTATCAAACCCGAGTGATGCATTCCTGAAAAAATTCATTTGACTTACAACGATCAGGGTACCGATGATCAGGATATGAGCAATTGTAAATTGCAGCACGACCAACGCTCTTCTTAAAGAGATGCCTCCAATCATTTTTGAAGTGATCTTTGTTTTTAGCGCCGTGATTGGATTGAAACCCGATAAAATAATAGCCGGATAAAGCCCGGATAAGAAAGTCACCAGTACAAATACAACAATAAGGAATAAGACCAGGATGGGCTTTTTAAAAATATTCATCGACATTTCAACATGCAGCAATTGATTGAGAAAAGGCAATGCAGCTAAAGCAATAACTACAGATAGCACAACTGCCAATGCGGTGATCAGCGCCGTTTCATTTAAAAATTGGAAAGCGAGCTGCCTGCGGTTGCTGCCCAATACTTTTCTAACACCCACTTCTTTTGAACGGTTGACAGCCTGTGCAGTTGCAAGGTTTATAAAATTGACACAAGCAATCAAAACAAGAAAAATTGCAATAAGTTTTAAAGCAGTGATTAGTGATTTGCTGAACGTATGTTCCCTGAAATTTCCAAAATCTTTATCAAAATGAATTTCAGAAAGAGGTTGAGTGATATAAGAATCTTTTGCATATTCGGCAGGTTTATGTCTTTTTGCCAATGCAACCAGGTCAGCATTAAATTTTGAAACAGATGTTCCTTTGGGTAATGTAACAAACGTATAAGCATTCCCCCAGGTGCTCACCCAATCTTCCAGGTTGTCCTTCAGGGTTGAGGTCTTAAGAGAAGAGTAAGATACTACCAGCTCTAATGGAAAATCTGTATTTGCCGGCACATCTTCAAGAATCCCGGTAATAGTATATATTTCATCCTGCTCAGTTCCATGCATGATCGTTTTCCCGATCGCTTCATGCCAATCACCAAAATATTTTTCCGCCGTTTTACGGGTTAGCGCGGCCTGGTTCGGTTGAGATAAAGACGATTTTGGATTTCCGGATAACCAATCAAAATCAAACAGGCTGAAGAATTGGGGATCAGTATAATAAATATCTGCTTTGAATTTTCTTTTCAAAGCTCCGGCCGGCTCAATGGTAACCGGCTCATCACCTATTTTAAAAATACTTGCGACTTGCTGTGCCTGGGATAGTTCTGATCTTATAGCATTAGCCACCGGGAAGGAAACACCACCATCATAAGAAATTCCATCAGCATTATTATAAACACTGCCAACCCTGTAAATAGTATCTTTCTTTTTATGAAAGTTATCGAAGCTGGTCTCAAATTGTATGACAAGAAAGATCAATAATGCCGCAGCTACACCAACAGATAGACCAATCACATTGATAAATGCATAGCTTTTATTTCTGCTAAGATTTCTGAAGGCTGTTTTTAAATAGTTTTTGATCATGGCTATACTTTTCAGGAGCAGATAATGAGCAGTAAGTAATGGTAGAATGGAGCTTGCTTGTTAAACCATAATATTTTCAAGCACCGTCTGTCCATCCAGCATCCGGATAATACGATGACTGTAGCGGGCATCATGCTCACTATGCGTTACCATTACAATGGTTGTTCCCTGTTCATTCAAATCGGTGAGTAATTGCATTACTTCATTTCCATTGCTTGAATCGAGATTACCGGTAGGCTCATCGGCAAGGATCAGTTTGGGTTTATTCACAACAGCTCTTGCAACTGCTACGCGTTGCTGCTGACCACCGGAAAGTTGTTGCGGATAGTGATTGCGGCGATGCATGATCTGCATTTTGTCTAAAACCTCTTCCACTCTTTTCTTGCGATCACCGGATTTTACACCTGTATAGATCAATGGCAACTCTACATTTTCAAAAACAGTAAGCTCATCAATAAGATTAAAGCTTTGGAAAACAAACCCGATATTACGTTTGCGCAGGTCCGCCCTTCTTCTTTCATTAAATTTTGCTACTTCAATTCCATTGAATTGAAAACTGCCTGCATCGGGGTCATCCAATAAACCGACAATGTTCAATAATGTTGATTTGCCGCAGCCTGAAGGACCCATGATAGCAACAAATTCACCTTCTTTTACTTCGACAGAAAGTCTGTTTAATGCTACTGTTTCTACTTCTTCAGTGCGATAGATCTTTTCGAGATCGGTAATCTTGATCATATTCATAGTTTTGAGTGTTTGACTATTTCATGATTGAAATAAAATGCAAGGGAAGAAAAAGCTCGGCGCCCGAACTTTTTTTATTGGTTTTTGTACAAGCGCTGGTGCATATGTCAGCAGAGCTCCTGTTTCCTTTTAACAACTTCGCAGACGATAAAAGGACGGTGATCCCAATAAACGTGTACAGGTAAATTAATCTTCGTTTCATGGTTAAGAATTTTATTTGGTTAAGGTTATTTTTTTAATACCAACTCCTGCATATTCCCATAATTCTCATAACTGGATGTAACCACTTTATCCCCTGCTTTCAATCCCTGCAACACCTGGTAATAATCCGGGCTTTGCATGCCAAGCTGTATATCTACTTTATATGCAGTCTTTCCATTATCAGCTACTTTGAATATCCAGTTGCCCCCGGTTTGCTGGTAAAAGCCTCCCTTGGGAAGAAGCAATGCAGTTATCTCCTCACTCAGTGCCAGCCCGATTTGCAATGTTTGACCCCGGCGAATTCCCTGTGGTACTTCACCTTCAAATTCCATATCAACCTGGAAGCGGCCATTTGTAACCTGCGTATAAATTTTTTTAATTTTCAGTTTATACTGTTTACCGGCAAAAGTAAATTGACCGATAAGGCCATTATAGATACGGGAAATATAGTGCTCATCAATATCTACTCTGACTTTAAATCCGCTTAGCACATCAATTTGCCCTAATCTTTCACCTTTATTTTTTGATTGGCCTATCTCAGCGTCAAGAGAAGTAAGCTGACCATCTACCGGCGCTCTTACAATCAGGTCACCGACTTTCTTTTGCATTACATTCAAAGCATTCTGTGAACCAAGATAAGATTGCTGTGCCTGCTTTAATTGTTGGTTACCGGATGCGGAGTCCTGTTTCATGATCTGTTCAGAAAGTTTTTTCTTTTCCAGCAGGTAGTAATAATTATTTTCAGATTGCTTGAACTCCTGGCCTCCGATTACTTTTTGAGCATATAGTGATTTATTCAAATTATAGATCCTCTCTGCTTCTTTTAGCTGGCTGTTTGCATCAGTCAATTGATTCAACCGGTTTACCGTATTTTGTTGCGAAGCATTTTGAGAGATCTGCATTTGTGTAAGCAGGTTATAAACTGCTGTCTGCTGATTTACCAAACTCAATTGAAGATCCGTATTTGACAAGCGAAGTATAGGTTCACCTTTTTTCATAATGGCTCCATCCTCAACATATTTTTCTTCCACTCTTCCTCCTTCCAGTGCATCGAGATATATTGTAGTCATTGGCAATACAACGCCATTAACCGGAATAAATTCCAGGAACGGACCGGATTTAACTTCACTTATAGTAATTCTTTCGGAATCTACATTCAACCGGCTTTTGCCTGAAGTAAAATAATAGCTTGCTGCTGCTAATGCGACAATACCTGCTATGCCAACAATGGTCAAAATTCTTTTTTTGCTCCATTTCTTTTTTGCAATTACTCTATCTACCATTTTGAATATTTATAAAACAATAAACTATTATATGATACGGGCCTGGGGTAAGTAAGGTTACCGGTAAGTATGCTTTTAATTAATATGCATAAAAAAACCGCACGGTATCAAAAGCAATAACATGCCCATTTTTCACCATCCTGATTAGCAATATTTTAGAAGTCTTTTATCTACGAAGACGTTCGTTTTCGATACAGCTGGTGTCCGCTTTTGATACACTCTTTAAACGATCTCTTTTCTAAAAATTTAATTGCCATCAGCTTGTAATTATGGTATAATTGCAGCAGTGCGATTGGCACAGATTAGATATGCAATTAAAAAACGCCTCCATATTAATAGTTGACGATGACCAGGATGTGTTGACCGCCGTGCGATTGTTATTGAAAACCGAAGTGCAGCATGTAGTAACAGAAAAAAATCCTGAAAATATCCGGTCGCATTTATCCAAAGAGAATTTTGATGTGATATTGCTGGATATGAATTTCACAAGTACGATCAATACCGGCAATGAAGGAATATTTTGGTTGAATGAAATAAAAAAAATAAATCCTGTTCCTGCTGTAATAATGATCACGGCGTATGGTCATATCGACCTGGCCGTGCGTTCATTGAAGGAAGGCGCAGCCGACTTTGTGGTAAAACCCTGGCATAATGAAAAATTGATCTCCACCATACGGGAAACACTTCGCAGAAAAACAAGCAAGACTCCCTTTGTTCCTTTATTGCATGAAGATTCAATAGTTGGAAAGGAACTCTTTGGTGAATCAGAGATCATGCAGGAGATCTTTTATAAGATCGAAAAAATTGCACCTACTGATGCGAATATCCTGATCCTGGGAGAAAACGGTACGGGAAAAGATCTTATTGCAAAGGCAATACACCAGCAATCGATGCGTGCCGGTAAGCCATTTGTAAAAGTAGATGTAGGCGCTTTAACTGAAACATTATTTGAAAGTGAATTGTTTGGTCATAAACGAGGCGCCTTTACAGATGCAAGAGAGGACCGGGCGGGCAGATTTGAAACAGCAAATGGAGGTACTTTGTTCCTGGATGAAATTGGTAATATTCCTTTACACCTGCAGGCTAAGTTATTAAGCGTATTGCAAAGCAGGCAGGTGACACGCCTCGGAAGTAATGAACCGATTGCAGTGGATATACGTTTGATCTGTGCAACAAATGTTCCCTTAAGTGAGCTGGCCAATGAAAATCGTTTTCGCAGGGATCTTATTTACCGGATCAATACAGTTGAGATAACCCTGCCGCCATTGCGGAAACGTGGCGAGGATATTATCTTATTGGCAAGATACTTTTGCAAATTATATAGCAATAAATACATGAAGCCAACGCCTGCTTTCGATACAAAAGCATTAGAAAAATTACAAAACTATCATTACCCGGGTAATGTGCGGGAATTGCAATATACGATTGAACGGGCCGTGATCATGGCAGATGATGATGTATTACAACCAAAAGATCTTATCTTTTCTCCTATTGAATCCTATATGGAAAATATAGAAGAACCTGCCGAACTTAAACTAAGCGCTATCGAAAAAAATACCATTCTTAAAGTGATCGAAAAACATCATGGCAATATTACAAAGGCTGCGAAAGAATTAGGTTTGACACGTACAGCTTTATACAGAAGGTTAAGCAAATATGACATTTAAATCAGAGTATAGAATTTTGTTCAGGATGTTGCTTTTATTCGCAACACTCACCGTCAGCTCTTTTCTTTTGGTGAAGGGCTGGTACGTTTATTTACTGCTGGCTTTACCTGTAATAATTTACCAGCTGGTTGAATTTTATCGCTTCCAGCGAAAAGCACATGATGAGTTAGATCAATTTGTAGAATCCGTACACTATCGTGATTTTTCAAGATACTTTGATGTGAAGCATGCACCGGCGGATATACAGCCACTGCGAAAAGGATTTAATGAGATCAATACCACTTTCAAAGTCATAAGCAAGGAAAAGGAAACACAATACCAGTATTTGCAAAAAATACTAGAACTGGTAGATACAGGTATATTATCCTATGAAGAGAAAAGCGGTGATGTTGTTTGGATGAATGAGTCACTTAAAAGAATGTTGCAGCTTCCCTATTTGAAAACGATCAATTCATTAAGTAAACGTGACCAGGGTTTATATAAAGATATTTTAAGCGTAAAGCCAGGAGATAACTGTATCGCGACAGCACACGCTGAAAAAAATTCTTTTAAAGTATTATTGTCCGCTACCGCTTTTCAAACGGAAGGCAAAGTGTATAAGCTGGTCGCTTTCCAAAATGTGAATGAAGCCCTCGATGAAACAGAATCGAAGGCCTGGCAAAAACTGTTAAGTGTACTTACGCATGAAATAATGAATTCAGTAGCGCCTATTTCTTCATTGGCTGATACCTTAAAGAACCGGTTACAAAAATCGACGCCTGCTTTCAAGGATGGCTCATTGGATGATCTTGAACTGGGAATTGAAACCATTAAGAGAAGAAGTGAGGGCTTATTAAAATTTGCTGAAACATATCGAAATCTTAATAAGATCACAAGACTGAACCTGAAAAAAGTGTATGCCAGGGATATTTTTGAAAACCTTCTTCAGCTCATGCAACCGACATTGGAACAAAAAAATATTGAACTGGAAACTATTTTAAAAGATACCGACCTGGTGCTTGAAGTAGATCCTGACTTGTTGGAACAACTGCTCATTAATCTTGTTGTGAATGCAATTGAAGCCGTAAAAGACAGACCAGATCCCAGGATCATGTTATCCGCTTATTTGGCAAACAACCGGAAAACGGTTATAAAAGTTGCTGACAATGGTCCTGGTATGCCCGAAGAATTATTGGACAAAATCTTTATTCCTTTTTTCAGTACCAAGAAAAACGGAAGCGGGATCGGTTTGAGTCTTTGCAAGCAGATCATGATGTTGCACAAAGGAAATATCCAGGTGCAATCACTGGAAGGGCAAGGCACTGCTTTTCTATTACAGTTCTGAAACGGGCATTACGTACACTCATCCGCTAAATGTAATAAGGAAAGATAATTCACTCCCACTGCATCAGACATTGCCATCTCTCATGTTTTTGCTGTAGAATAATATCCATCGTAACTCTTTTGCTTTAATTCTTCAGCTTCCGGTCGTGTAGCAGCATGTGTAAGTTCGGGGAATAAAAAGCCACGATCGCCGGCCATACCGCAACATCCTGCATGAATGGGTACAGTTATTTCAACCGCCAACTGACGGGCAACTGATAAAAATTTATTTTCAAGACCCATGTGTTGCAGTGAGCAAACGGGATGCAAAGCTATACTTGCTTTCTTTTGAATAGTTACATTGGGAATGATGTAATCGGCCAGGTAATCTATACTGTCAATTATTTTAATTGCAGCAAATCGTTCCTTATTCTCAGGAGAAAGGGCCCAGTGACAGTGCTGTAACGTATGGGTACAGGAAGTAATATCCAGCACAACGGGTAATTTGCCTTGATCAGTCCATCGCCAGAGTTTTTCAATCGTTCTGTTCGCCATATGCGTAAATGCAGCATTAAAACCTTTGGATGAAAAAGGCTGGCCGCAGCAACTCGCTCCAATGTCATTTGGAATTAAAAAATTGATCCCTGCTTTTTTCGAAATGGATAGAAAACTTTCGATCACATTTTTAGAACCATTAACCGATCCTCCCATAACACGGGAAATACAAGTAGGAAAATAGATAACAGATGCTGTGTGTGTTTCATTTGCCTTATCGATAAATTTCTGAATATTTCCGGATGCCGGT